>ERZ772860.170-NODE-170-length-63628-cov-6.637676_pt1 | contig 63628 bp, 55 predicted proteins | sample MGYA00511342_ERZ772860 | MGnify/ENA primary metagenome ERZ772860 (study PRJEB29015, sample SAMEA2737665) | human gut metagenome | biome: human gut; feature: human-associated habitat; material: faeces | place: China | collected 2012 ... | reverse complement strand
CCGAAAGTACTTGTCTGGAGACGGACTGGGAGGATAGGAAGTTGCCGGTTAAGCAAGGGCTCCGCTGAGGCGGGGCTCTTTTTTGTGCGCGACTATATGTTTTAGCTGAGACCTGTGCTAAAATGAAAGCGGACTATTCTTTTTGTTCAATTGGATTGTATTATGAGGAGGATTTTATGATCGAGGAATTCAAGAAATTCATCATGCGCGGCAATGTCCTGGACATGGCCGTCGGTATCATCATCGGTGCTGCCTTTGGCAAGATCGTCACGTCATTCGTCAATGACATCCTGATGCCGCCCATCGGCCTTCTGCTCGGCCGCGTGGATTTTTCCAATCTGTTCCTGAACCTTTCGAGCACGCCGGCCGCGACACTCGCCGAAGCGCGTGACGCCGGTCTGCCGGTCATCGCCTACGGCTCGTTCCTCAATGCTGTCGTCGATTTCCTCATTGTCGCATTCGCGATTTTCCTGCTGATCAAGCAGGTCAACCGTCTGATGCCGAAAAAAGAGGCAAAGGCCGCGCGCCTCTGTCCGTACTGCCGTCAAGAAATCGCGGATGATGCGACGCGCTGCCCACACTGCACGTCCGAACTCCCGGCTGAGGCAAAATAAATACGCGACCAGATAAAAAACGGCTGCAGCATCTCGGTATGAGATGCTGCAGCCGTTCCTGTTTTCCTGGTTATTCATCCTCCAGCTTCAGGGTGCGTAATTTCTCCTGTTGCTCGACACTGATGGCAATCTTGCCGTGGAGCAGGGTGATGAGTCCGGCATCGCGCAGTTTGCTGACGCCGCGGTTGACCGTCTTGACGCTCGTGCCGATATCGTCTGCAATCTGCTGGCGGCTCGTGTGCAGGACGAACTGGTCAGATGGCGCAAGGTCGAGCCGTTTGACGAGATACTCCTGTAGGCGCTGGATGCTTGGCTGGAATTTGATCTGGCCGTTCTCGTTGGAGGTCGGGTACATCTTGCTGGCGAGCAGCTGAGCGATGGCACAGGCAAAATGATTGTCGCGGCGCATCCACTTCTTGAACGTGTCGGCCGTCATGGCGATGACTTCACATTCCGTCACAGCTTCGTTGGTGGCCGAAAAGTACTCCTGTCCGGCGAGGACCTCGAGGTCGCCGATGAGGTCTGGGACGGTCTGGTGGGCGAAGGTGTAGCGCTGCCCGCTGGCGAATTCATTGCTGACGCGGGTCGTGCCCTTGGTCAGGATGTAGACGTGGTCGGCGCGCTCTCCCTTGCGCACGACGAACTCACCGGGCCGGAAGGTGCGACGGCTGATCTGAGCCCGGATGCTCTCCGGCATGAATTCAATCACTTGTTCCAGCTTCAATGAAATCTCTCCTTTATCTATGATGATAGCGTCTTCTCATTTCCTCTATTATAGCCTAAAATCGCGCTGGCGAAAACTTTCTGACTTTTTACATAAAAAATATTTAGTCAGCATGGACCCCTGTCCTTTTTATATTGGCTCATTTTCGCTAAACTAGATGTATAAAGTCAAATCAAGATGATTCAGGAGGAAAGAGCATGCAGGCTTTATTCGAGGGGGTCCTCAAGGACCGCCGCTTATGGCAGAAGGAGATCTTGGCGGGCATCACGGCCTTCTTCGCCATCTCATACATCATTGTCGTCAACCCAATCATCCTGGCCGATGCGGGGATTCCCGCGGAACTCTCGGTCTTTGCGACAATCTTCTCGTCCATCATCGGCTGTCTGATCATGGCGTTCGTGGCAGATGCCCCAATCGTCCTGACGCCTGGCATGGGCATCAATGCCTTCTTCACCTACACTGTCTGCGTCCAGATGGGGCTCTCTTGGCAGGAGGCCATCGCCATCTCGCTCGTGTCCGGCCTTATCTTTGCCTACGTCGCCTGCACGAAGTGGCGTGACCGCATCGCGCACGCCGTGCCCAACTCGCTCAAGTGTGCGATCACGGCTGGCATCGGCTTGTTCCTCGTCGAGATCGGCCTCGAGAAGGCGCAGCTGATCCGCTCGGGCGCCAATTCCATCATCGAGCTCGGTTCGCTGACGAATCCGATGGCACTCTTGGCGCTCTTTGGCCTCGTCCTGAGCCTGGCCCTCTACCTGCGCGGCGTGACGGGGAGTTTCTTCGTCGCCATTCTCGTGACGACGGTGGTGGCACAGATTTTCGGCCTCAAGGACCCGACGCCCTTAGACCTTGATTTCGCGCATATCTACGACTATCCGCAACTCCTGCTGCAGGCGGACTTCCACAATGCGCTGAGCATCCCGTTCCTGCTCTCGGTCTTCTCGATGTCGATGATCATGATCTTTGAGACGATGGGACTGCTCGAAGGAATCCTGCCGGACCGTTCCAAGTTTTCGCGCACGTTCCGCGGCTCGGCCGTGACGACGATTCTCTCGAGCCTGCTCGGCACGAGCCCGACTGTCGCAGCGGCAGAGAGCGCGGCCGGCATTGCGAGCGGCGGCCGCACGGGCCTCATGGCCCTCACGGCGGCGGTCCTCTTCGCGGTATCGCTGTTCTTCATCCCGCTGCTCTCGTATGTGCCGCAGGCGGCCATCGCACCCGTCATCATCATCACGGGGGCGATGATGATGCAGCAGCTCCAGCACATGGACTTCCAGGATTTCTCGGAGTGGTTCCCCGCCTTCCTCGTCGTCGTGCTGATCCCGCTTTCCGGCAGCATCTCGACGGGCCTGGCCTTCGGCTTCACGGCCTATCCGCTCTTAAAGCTCATGAATGGCCGCTCGCGCGAACTGCATGCCCTGAGCTACGGCCTCGGCTTCCTGTTCCTCATGAACCTCGTCTTCCAGGCGAGCTTCTGATATTTCTGCTATAATAGAGGCAGATATTTCTTTAGGGGGAATGAGATTGAAGCCGGCAGCATTTATCTTTGACATGGATGGCGTCATCATCGACAGCGAACCCATCCATTCGCGCGTGAAGATGGACACGTTCCATCACTTCAGACTGCCCTTTGATGAGGCAGACCTCATCCATTACATGGGGCGCACGAGCGATGAGATCTTCGGCGAGGTCATCGCAAAAGAGGGCCGCAAGGACCTGCGCGTGGAAGACCTCGTGCGCTACAAGCACGAACACTACCTCGAAGTGCTGCAGAGCGGCACGATTGAGCCGATCGAGGGAGCGGTGGAACTCATCCGCCATCTCTATGATGAGGGCATCCCTCTGGCGCTGGCGACATCGTCATGGGAACGCGTCATGGACACAGTGCTCGATGCCTTCAAGATCCGGCCGTATTTCCGCTCGGTCATCTCGGGCAGCACGCTGCCGAAGAGCAAGCCGGACCCGGCCATCTATCTGTTGAGTGCCGAGCGCCTCGGCGTACCTCCGAAGGACTGCCTCGTGCTCGAGGATACGGCAGCAGGCGTGCTGGCGGCGAAGCGCGCGGGCATGCGCTGCATCGGCTTCCGCAGCCCTCATTCCGGGGCGCAGGACCTGTCCCTGGCGGACACGGTCGTCAACCGCCTCAGTGATATCGACATATAAAAAAGCGTCACTTCCGTGTGGGAGTGACGCTTTTTGCGTTCCGAGCAGAGCAGCTCTGACGAGATGCGTTCAGGCAGCTCAGACGATCGGAAAGGAAAGGATCGTGCCGTACTGGATGTAAGCACTGGCATCGGTCGGGTTGCCGTTCAGGATGGCATCGCGGATGGCCGGGATATCCTCTTCTTTGGCATGGATGCGTCCTGCGGCGAGTTCCTCTTCAATCTTGGCGAAGAGAGCCTTGCGGGAGACCTTCAGATCGCGGAAGATCTCTTTGTTGTAGAATACGTTCATGGATTTCTGGCTCTTCTCCTCATCGCAGTTGAAGAAGATAAAGGCGTTCTTCTCTTTCATCGTGATTCCCCCTCAAAAAATAAATATGATGGCAATCCCCCTTGATTTTGATGATGGATTGCATGACAGCATAATTATAGCATATTTGAGGAAATTTGTTTAATCCGAGGAAATAAATGGAACATGTTTCAGGAAAGCGGCATCAGGTGAACAGGAATTTGACAAAGAGGCGCCGAAATAGTAAAGTAAAGTCGTGTGAAATTGTCCGAAATCATTAGCAATTCGGCGATATCAATTTATTTCGGGAGGAATGCTTCATGGCTACAATCAAAAAGGAATCGTTTGGCAAATTGAGCGATGGCAGAGAGGTAGAGCTCTACACGCTGCGCAATACAAAGGGAACGGAAGTCAAGGTCACGACGTACGGTGCGAGACTTGTGGCATGGAGCGCCTATGGGAAGGACCACAAGCGCACGGATATCGTGCTCGGCTACGCAGATGGCGCTGCCTACGAGAAGGACGACACGAGCATGGGTGGACTCGTCGGCCGCCATGCCAACCGCATCGCTGGCGGCAAGGTGACGATTGACGGCAAGACGTATCAGCTCGATCTCAACACGGGCTCGCACAACCAGAATCACATCCACGGCGGCTTCCAGGGCTTCCACCAGAAGCTCTGGACGGCAGAGGAGACGGATCAGGGTGTGAAGTTCACTTACCATGCAGCCGATGGCGAGGGCGGCTACCCGGGCAACATGACGGTCCATGTGCTCTACTCGCTGTCGAACGACAATGAGCTCTCCATCCGCTACGAGGCCGTCTCGGATGCCGATACGGTCTGCAACCTCACGAACCACGCTTACTTCAACCTCAACGGCTTTGCCTCGGGTCCGGTGCTCGACCAGAAGATCCAGATCTTCGCTGACAAGTACACCTGGGCCGACGCTGAGTCCCTGCCGGACGGCCGCATCCTCGATGTCGCCGGCACGCCGATGGACCTGCGCCAGCTGACGCGCATCGGTGAGCACATCGACGACGATTTCGATGAGCTCGTCATGGGCCATGGCTATGACCACAACTGGGTCATCCGCGATGAGAAGCCGGTTGTCGAGACGAAGCCGGGCGACCCGAGCTGCCCGATCGACTACGTAGGTGGCGGCCTCAAAAAGGCAGCGTATGCGGAGTCGGATCAGTCGGGCTTCACGCTGACCTGCTACACGACGCAGCCGGGCGTCCAGTTCTACACGGGCAACTACCTCAACGGTGGTCTGCCGGGCAAGGATGGCGTGGAATTCCAGCGCCGTACGGGCTTCTGCCTCGAGACGCAGTACTTCCCGAATGCCTTTGCCAACCCGAACTTCCCGCAGCCAATCCTCAAGAAGGGCGATACGTGGAAGGCGCAGACGGTATACGTTCTCGGCCAGAAGGATTGAGTGACTGAGTATCACCAAAAGACCCGGAAAGGGGGATTTGAGATGAAAGATCGCTACACGATGATTTTCCCAAATTACACGATTGGTGTCGAGGCGTATGAGAAGATTCGCGAGGTCTGCCCGCGCTACGGCAAGAGCGTCGTCGTCATCGGCGGCCGCAAGGGCATCGAGGCAGCCCAGGAGAAGATGGTGCGCGCGGTAGAGGGTGTCGGCCTGGAATTCACAGGCTTCATCCATGCGGGCGGCCAGAGCTCCGACGAGAATATCGAGCGCATCAGCGAGGATTCGGCCGTGCAGGAGGCGGACATGATTTTTGCGGTGGGCGGTGGCAAGGCCATCGATACCGCAAAGGCCGTGGCCCATCGCCAGAACAAGCCGTACTTCACGTTCCCAACGGTCGCGGGCAGCTGCGCCGCAGCGGCCAGCATCGCGACGATTTACACGCCGGACGGGAAGTTCCAGGACTACCTCTACTCGACGATACCGCCGGTACATGTCTTCCTCTGCAGCCGCATCATGGCGCAGGCGCCGGTCGAGTACCTGTTGCGCGGCATCGGCGATACGATGGCCAAGTACTATGAGGCGGCCATCGCCTCACGCGGCCGCAAGCTGCAGCACCGCGACGGCATGGGCATCGCGCTCTCGCGCATGTGCTTAGACCCGCTCTACGCCTATGGCGAGCAGGCCGTTGCCGACAATCGCCGCCACGTCGTCAGTCCGGCGTTCGAGGAAGTCATCCTCGCCATCGTCATGACGAGCGGCCTCGTCTCGAACTTTGCGGCGCCAGAATTCAACGGCCACATCGCGCATCAGCTCTTTGTGGAGCTCGCCGACCTGCCGGCGGCCGAGCAGTGCCGTCAGCACGGCGGCCTCGTCGCCTACGGCATCCTGCTCCTCTTGCTCTGCGATGGGCAGGAAGAGGAGTTCAAGCGCTTCTATGCGTTTTGCCAGAGCATCGGCCTGCCGACCTGCCGCGAGGAGACCTGCGCGAGCGAGGAGGATATCCGGCGTGTCTTCCGTGCGACGGAGAAGAAGCAGGACGTGCGCATCATGCCCTACAAGGTCACGCAGGACATGCTGCATGAGGCTGCTGAGAAGATTGAGGCGTATCATAGCAAACAGAAATAGGAGAGGTTGCCCATGAATATTCATGAATACCAGAGCAAGGCGATCCTGCGCTCGTACGGCGTCAATGTCCCCACTGGCAAGCCGGCATTCTCGGTCGAAGAGGCCGTGGAGAATGCCAGAGAGCTCGGCACGGATACCGTCGTCGTCAAGGCACAGATCCATGCGGGCGGCCGCGGCAAGGCTGGCGGCGTCAAGGTTGTCCACTCGCTCGAGGCTGTGGAGAAGGCGGCAGAAGAGCTCCTCGGCAAGGTCCTCGTCACGCATCAGACGGGCCCTGCTGGCAAGCGGGTCAACCGCCTGCTCATCGAAGCCGGCGCTGCCATCAAGAAGGAGTACTACCTCTCCTTTGTCATTGACCGCCAGACGGCGCGCATCGTCATGATGGGCTCGGAAGAGGGCGGCATGGAGATCGAGAAGGTCGCCGCGGAGATGCCGGACAAGATCCTCAAGGAGTACATCGACCCGGCGGTTGGCCTGCTGCCGTTCCAGGCCAACCGCATGGCCTATGGCTTGCACTTCCCGCACGATGCCGTGCGCAAGGTCACGAAGCTCATGATGAACCTCTACCGGGCTTTCGTTGGCAAGGACTGCAGCCTTGCAGAGATCAATCCGCTCGTCGTCACGGAAGACGCGGAGGTCATGGCGCTCGATGCCAAGCTCAATTTTGATGACAGCGCGCTCTTCCGCCATCCGGACCTCGAAGAACTGCGCGACGAGACGGAGGAAGACCCGAAGGAACGCCGTGCGGCCAAGGCCGGCCTCAACTACGTCAACCTCGGCGGCGATGTCGCCTGCATGGTCAACGGTGCCGGCCTGGCGATGGCCACGGTCGACATCATCAAGTACTACGGCGGTGAGCCGGCGAACTTCCTCGATGTCGGTGGCGACTCGACGCCGGAGAAGATTGCAGAGGCCTTCCGCATCATGCTCGACGGCGGGCAGGCCAAGGGCATCTTCGTCAACATCTTTGGCGGCATCAACAAGTGCGACCTCGTCGCTGAGGGCATCGTCGATGCGGCCAAGATGATTTCCGAGGATGGGAAATCCCTGCCGGTCCCCGTCGTCGTGCGGCTGGAGGGCACGAACGTGGAGCGCGGCCGCGAGATTCTCCAGGATACGCCGATCGCGAACGTCATCATGGCTCCCACCATGGAAGGCGGCGCAGAAACGATTGTCCGGCTCGTCAAAGAAGCCGACGAGAGAGCATGAGGAGGGCGCGAGATGGGAATCTTAGTTCATAAAGACACGAAGGTCATCGTGCAGGGCATCACGGGCAAGGCCGCGGCCTTCCATACACAGCAGATGATTGACTATGGCACGAAGGTCGTCGGCGGCGTGACGCCTGGCAAGGGCGGCCAGATTGCCTGCGGCGTGCCCGTGTTCAACACGGTGCGCGAGGCAGTGGAGGCGACGGGAGCTACGGCTTCGGTCATCTACGTACCAGCGCGCTTTGCGGCGGACTCCATCATGGAAGCCGTCGACGCGGACCTCGAGGTCGTCGTCTGCATCAGCGAGCACATCCCGGTCCAGGACATGATCAAGGTCCGCCGCTACATGGAGGGCCGCAAGACGCATCTCATCGGGCCGAACTGCCCGGGCATCCTGACGGCTGACGAGTGCAAGCTCGGCATCATCCCGGGCTACATCCACCGCAAGGGCCATGTCGGCGTCATCTCGCGCTCGGGCACGCTGACGTATGAGGCGACGTTCCAGCTGACGGCTGCTGGCATCGGCCAGACGACGGCCATCGGCATCGGCGGTGACCCCGTCAAGGGAACGGACTTCATCGACGCGCTGAAGCTCTTCAAGGAAGATCCCGAGACGCTCGCCGTGCTCATGATCGGCGAAATCGGCGGCACGGCTGAGGAAGATGCGGCGAAGTGGATTGCGGCGAACATGCCGGACAAGCCTGTGGCGGCGTTCATCGCCGGCCGTCAGGCGCCTCCGGGCAAGCGCATGGGCCATGCCGGCGCCATCATCTCGGGCGGCAAGGGCACGGCTGCCGACAAGATCAAGGCACTGCATGAGGTCGGCATCGAGGTCGCGGACACGGTCGCCGATATCGGCGAGACCGTCGTCAAGACACTCAAGGCGCACGGCCTTTACGATAAGTGCCATACGTGCTGAATGTATAGAAAAAGAGAGAGGCCTTCGGGCTTCTCTTTTTTTGTTCCACAAGGTTATCCACAGCAAATGGGGGAAAGCAGTGACGAATATCGCGCATATTGCCGACTTATCCACAATATCCACAGGAAAGTCTGTGAACAATGTGGATAAGTCGAGTGGGCGAAACGGTTGCATATTCGCGGACAGATGGTTACAATAAGAAGTACAGCAACTTACAGATGGAGGTCTTTTCATGGAAGCATTGACACTCGAACAGGCAAAGAAGATCTTGGCGAAGCACACGACGGAAGCGCATCTCTTCACGCATGCGGCGGCGGTCAGCGCCGCGATGGGCGCAATGGCCGATCACTTCGGCGCAGACAAGGAGCACTGGGCGGCTGTCGGCTATCTGCACGACGTCGATTATGAGAAATACCCGGATGAGCACTGCCTGCACGTCCGCGAGCTCCTAGAGCCGGAGGGTGTGCCCGAGGAGGATATCCGCGCCATCATCTCGCACGGCTACGGCATTACGACAGAGGAAGCAAAGCCCGAGACGGACATGGAGAAGAGCCTCTTTGCCGTCGATGAGCTCACGGGCATCGTGCAGGCTTACGCACTCATGCGCCCGGAGGGGCTCGATGGCATGGCCGTCAAGAGCCTCAAGAAGAAGTTCAAGGACAAGCGCTTTGCCGCGAAGTGCAGCCGCGAGATCATCAAGCAGGGCTTCGCGATGCTCGGCATGGAAGCGGGCGAGGTCATGCAGTGCTGCATCGACGGCATGCAGGCGCACAAGGAAGAGCTGGGCTTCTGAACGCATGAACGCATGAACGTACGAGGCGTACGGGAGATAAGCGCATACATGAAAAAAGCTATGGCCGTGCAGATGCACAGAGCCATAGCTTTTCTTGTATCTCGGTGGCAGCGGCTCAGCGGTGCTGGCGCTTGGCGCCGGGACCGTCGCTGGCGACGGAGACCTTTGCCTCGTCGAAGGTCTTCATGTGATCGAGCATAAAGAGCGAGGCTCGGACGATCTGCTGGCCGCAGATTGACGTAAGGCCCGGCAGGCGCGTGTCGAGGTCGACGAGCTGTGGCTGGACGGGCAGCAGGTAGGCGCAGAGCTCCGGCACGATCTTCATGGCGTAGCGCGCGACGATCTGCACGGCTTCGCTGTCGAGCAGGACCATGGCGCCGTTGTGGACGGCAGCGATCATCGCGCCGAGCAGCGCGGAGACAACAGGCTGATAGCGCTCTGGCACATGCGCGAGGAAATCGTCTGCCGCATAGCGCAGCGTGCCGTCCTCAAAGAGCAGGGCTTCGCGCAGGGCGCCGTCCATCGTGCCGCGAGGCTCGTCTCCGATTTCATCGGCTGCCAGCGCGATGAGCTCGTTCATGGTGGCATAGCGCTCGCTCTCCTCGCGGCCGAAGTCGAAGGCTGCCTGTGCGCCTTTCTCGCAGTCGAGATGGGCGATGGCGAATTTCATGCCCGCATAGGCCGCCTGCGCCGCCATCATGTGCTCCAGCGCGGGCGGCAGGTCTTCTTTCTCGGTGAAGTAGAGCAGGGCCGTCCGGCTCATCGCGAGTTCTGGCCGCTCGACGCCCGTGCAGCCCGAAAGTTCCGTGGCAATCTGCTCGAGGCAGCCGAGGCTGTCGACCGGCTTGGTCAGGTTATCGATGCGCGCCTTGCAGGCCGCCATGGCCTCCTTGTCAGGCGTGGGCATGGTGTTGAGGTAGAAGTCGAAGGTCTTGTCTGTCAGATGCACTTCTTCCTCCCGCATCTCGCAACGGTTGACGAGGGCGTCCTTATCGACCTCCGCCTGTGGGAAAGCCATGATGTCGACGTCGCCAAAGCCGTGCTCGTGCAGGAGCTGGAAGAGCGCATAGCGGCCCATGCCATCTGCGGGCCCCTTGAGCAGGACGTGCCAGCTCGCGAGCTGGCTCTCGAGAATGTTGCTCGCGATCGAGGAGCCGATGGCCTCGCCGAGGCGCAGGTCGAGGTGGAGGAAGGGGCGAAGGCCGAGCGTCTCGAGCATATAGCGGTGGGACTTCTCGGAGCCGAGGTGCGAGGCCATTGTGTAGGCGATGGAGGCCGGTGCGAGCTTCTGAGCGAGCAGGGCGGCAGCGCCGCAGTTGGCGCCATCGAGGATGACGAGACGCCGGTGGAGCGCCGCGCCGAGGATGATGCCGGCGATGCAGCCGAACTCAAAGCCGCCGACCTTGGCGAGGATGTCGATGGCGTCCTCGGGGTCGGGCTGGTTGACCTGCAGCGCGCGGCGCACGACGCCTACCTTCTTCTGGAGGCGCTCGTCGGAGATGTTCGTGCCGCGACCCGTGACTTCCTCGGGCGATTTGTGGCAGGCGACCGCGGCAATCGCGGCGCTTGCCGTCGTGTTGGCGATGCCCATCTCGCCGGGCAGGAACCAGTCGAAGCCTTGTGCGGCGAGGGAGTCGGCGATGAGCAGGCCGACTTTGATGGAGTTCTCAGCCTGTTCGCGCGTCATGGCGGGGCCCTCGGCCATGTTCTTCGTGCCATTGGCGATGCGCGTCTGGAAGAGGGCGGGCACATCGCTCGTATCGGCGGCGATGCCCATGTCGTTGACGAGCAGGCGCGCTCCGGCACAGGCCGCGAACGCGTTGGCGGCGGCTCCTTGGCGTATCGTGTAGTTGCGCACCATCTCGAGCGTCGTCTCCTGCGGATAGGCACTGACGCCCTCGGCGGCGACGCCGTGGTCGGCGCAGCAGATGACGACGGCCTTGCGCGGCGCTCTGGGGTCCAGCTCGTTGCAGATGTCGAGCCAGTGGAAGAGCATCGGGGCGAGCCCCCCTAGGCTCTTCTCCATGCCGCTAAGGTACGATGACATGCGCAGGCGCGCCTGCATGGATACGGCGGTGCCGGGCGCCGTTATCTGCGGCAGGATATCCTCGAGGGAGAGGGCTGCGAGCCGGTCTTGAAATACATTCATACGCTCACCTCCTCTGGTACCCGCTTGAGAGAGAGGCCGATGCGGCCGCGCTTCTCGTCGACGCTGATGACCATGACGCGCAGGACCTGGCCGATGGAGACGACTTCGAGCGGATGCTTGACGCGCCGCTTCGCGAGCTCGGAGATGTGGATGAGGCCGTCCTCGTGCAGGCCGATGTCGACGAAGGCGCCGAAGTCCGTGATGTTGCGGACCGTGCCGCGCAGGATGGTACCGGGCTTGAGCTCCGAGAGCTTGACGATGGCCTGGCGCGTCAGCGGTGCCGGCAGGTCGGCGCGCGGGTCGCGCCCCGGGCTCACGAGGGCATCGAGGATGTCGTGGACCGTCGGCGTACCTGCCTGCAGCGCGGCTGCGAGCTCGCGCTCTTTGCGCTCGTCTAAGAGGCGGCGCTTGAGCTTCATGCGCTCGAGCTGCTCGGGGTCCCGGAGGTCCTGCAACGTGAAGCCGAGCTTCTGCAGGATCTTCTCGGCGAGCGCATACGACTCGGGATGGACGGGCGTATTGTCGAGCGGTGACTTGGCGCCGTGGATGCGCAGGAAGCCCGCGCACTGCGTGAAGGCCGCCGGGCCGAGGCGCGGGACCTTCAGGAGCTCGCGCCGGCTCGTGAAGACGCCGTGCTCGTTGCGGTAGGCGATGATGTTCTTGGCCGTCGTCGCGTTGATGCCGGCGATGTGGCGCAGCAGGGCGGCAGAGGCTGTGTTGAGGTCGACGCCGACGTGGTTGACGGCGGACTCGATTGTCGCATCGAGGGTGCTCGCGAGCTCTTTCTGGTTGACGTCGTGCTGGTACTGGCCGACGCCGATGGCCTGTGGGTCGATCTTGACGAGCTCGGCCAACGGGTCCTGCACGCGGCGCGCGATCGAGACGGCGCCGCGGATGACGACGTCGTACTCCGGCAGCTCCTCTTTGGCGAGCTTGGAGGCCGAGTAGACGGAGGCGCCGGCCTCGTTCGTGATGAGGTAGTGGACATCCTTGAGATGATTGTCCTGGATCAGCGCGGCGGCGAACTGCTCCGTCTCGTAGGAGGCCGTGCCGTTGCCAATCGAGAGCAGGGTCACGCCGTTCTTGCGGATGGAGGTGAGCACGCGCGTGGCGGCCGCCTCGCGCGCGCGGTCACTCTGCGTGATCTGCAGCACGCCGTAGTCGAGTACGCGGCCCGTCGGGTCGACGACGGCCATCTTGCAGCCGTTGCGGTAGCCGGGGTCGAGCCCCATGACCGTGTGGCCCGCGAGCGGCGCCTGCAGCAGGAGCTGGCGCAGGTTGACGCCGAAGAGGTGGATGGCGTGCTTCTCGGCTTTTTCCGTCAGCGCGGTGCGGATCTCGCGCGTCAGGGACGGCAGCAGCAGGCGCTTGTAGCCGTCCTCGATGGCGAGCTGCAGGTACTTCGTCCAGATGGACGGCGCGCGGTGCAGCTCGCGCTCGATGCGCCGGCAGTTGTCCTCGTGGTCCGTCGCGAGCGTGACCTTGAGGCAGCCGAGCTTCTCGCCGCGGTTGATGGCGAGGATGCGGTGCGGCGGCAGGCGGTGGACGGGCTCCTCGTAGGCCTCGTACATGCGGAAGACCTGCTGGCTCTCCTCGGGCGCATCTTTTGCGAGCTCTGTCTGCAGGCTGCTCGTCTTCGCGATGTGCTCGCGCATGGACTGGCGGACCTTCGCCTCCTCCATGACGGTCTCGGCCACGATGTCCATCGCCCCTTGCAGCGCGTCCTCAGTGGCCTTGACGTCCTTGTCTTCCTGGCAGAAGGCCGCCGCAATCGCTTCCGGGCTGCCCTTCTGGTCGCTCGCGAGCAGCATGCGGTTTGCGAGCGGCTCGAGGCCGCGCTCGCGGGCAATCTGCGCGCGCGTGCGCTTCTTCTGCTTGTAGGGCAGGTAGAGGTCTTCGAGTTCCTGCAGCTTGCGCGTCTTCTCGATGGCCCGGCGAAGGTCATCCGTCAGCTTTCCCTGCTCCTCGATCTTGGCGAGGATCTCCTCCTGCCGCTTGACGAGGCCGCGCAGGTACGCGAGGCGCTCCTCGAGCTCGCGCAGCTGCTCGTCCTCGAGCGACCCCGTCGCCTCCTTGCGGTAGCGCGCGATGAACGGCACGGTATTGCCTTCGTCGAGCAGCTTGGCAGCCGCCTCGACCTGATGCGGCTGCACCTTGAGCTCCGCCGCAATCTGCGGATATATGTCTCTTTCCAGCATAGAATACCTCTTTCTCAAAAATCCAGTACTAAGTATCCCTTAGTATATCATACCTTGGCCGTATCTGTGCGCCGGGTCCGCGTCTCGACTGCCTTTTCTCCGCTGTGGCGCTGAAATCGTGCAGGAAATAGTGTATAATGAAAGATGGCCTGCTGGTGAGTGATTGCAGGCCGTTTACAGGATTTTGATCTAAGATAGGGGAAGAGACATGCAGGTATCGGTACTCGCCAGCGGCAGCAAGGGCAATGCGGTCTATGTGGAAATGGACGGCGTGCGGCTCCTGCTCGACGCGGGCATCAGCGCGACGCGCATCAAGAAGGGGCTGGCCGCCGAGGGCGTCGACGCAGCCTCACTTGATGGCGTGCTCATCACGCACGAGCACCGCGATCACATCGCGGGCCTCGTGACGCTCTCGAAGTGGTATGAGCTGCCGATCTTCACGCGGCGCGCGACGATCGAGCACATGAGCTGTCGCAGTTCCATCCCCGCCGAGCGCTTCCACGCAATCGAGGGGGCATTTTGCATCGGTGACCTGACGATCGACCCGTTCAACATCCCGCACGATGCGGCGGACCCCGTGGGCTACCGCATCACGGGCTCCTCGCGCTGCACGCTCGCGACCGATCTTGGCTTCGTGACCGAGAGCGTCCAGGAGGCCATCGACGGGGCCGACGTGCTCGTCCTCGAGGCCAATCACGATCCCGAGGTGCTCAAGCACGGCGACTACCCGTGGGCACTCAAGCGGCGCATCCTGTCGAACCGCGGCCATCTGGCCAATGCCGATGCCGCCTGGGCGCTCGTGCGCATGAAGAAGCGGCCCGCGCATGTCTTTCTCGCACACCTCTCAGAGAAGAACAACACGCCGGAACTCGCAGAGAACACGGTGGAAAAGATTCTGCACCGCCAGGGACTCGATATCCCCATCTGCATGACGGCACAGGACCGGGCGGTCCACCTTCACTGAGCGGTCATTTCTTGTTGTAATGTAATGGTAACGGAGGAATCTCAGATGAAGAGCATTGTTTCGAATTTCAGCCATAAGAATCATAAACGCCTCGCCGTGCTCGTCGCGGCTGCTTTTGTCGTCTCGGCCGTCTCGTACGCCGGCTGCTCGGCTGCATCGTCGAGCGCTGCCGACCAGGCTGCGACGGAGAGCATCTCGAGCGCGCGCAACACGCCGGCCGTGTACGCGGCCAAGACCGTCGGCCCGGCTGTCGTCGGCATCACCAACAAGGCCGTCGCGCGCGACTGGTTCGACAATCCAATCGAGACGGAGGGCGTCGGCTCGGGTGTCATCTTCAAGAGCGACGGCTACATCGTCACGAACAACCATGTCATCAACGGCGCCAAGGAGCTCATTGTCTCGCTGTCCGACGGCCGCAGCCTCAAGGGCAAGGTCGTCGGTGCGGATGAGGTCACGGACCTCGCCGTCGTCAAGATCGATGCCACGGGCCTGCCGACGGCATCGTTTGCAGACTCCGACCAGATTGTCGTCGGCGAGCCGGCCATCGCTATCGGCAACCCGATGGGCCTCGAGTTCCGGGGCAGCGTGACGAGCGGCGTGGTCAGCGCGCTCAACCGCACGCTCGACAACAGCGACAGCCGCGTCAAGCTCTTGCAGACGGATGCCGCCATCAATCCGGGAAACTCGGGCGGCGCGCTCGTCAATGCCGACGGTGAAGTCATCGGCATCAACAGCGTCAAGCTCGCAGCCAACGGCGTCGAGGGCATGGGCTTCGCCATCCCGAGCAATACCGTCCAGTCGGTCATCAAGGAGCTCATGGACAAGGGCTACGTCGCGCGCCCGTACCTCGGCGTCTCGGTCTTTGACCCGGAGACGGCAGCCCGCTACGGCTACTCGCTCGCCATCGACAAGGGCGTCTACGTCTTCAAGCTCGTGCTCGGCGGCCCGAGCGACAAGGCCGGCCTGCAGCGCGGCGACATCATCCTCAAGGCCGACGGCGATGAGGTCAATAGCATCGGAGACTTGCGCGCGAAGGTCAGCGCCCACAAGGTCGGCGATACGATCACGCTGACGATTGACCGCAACAACCACGAGCGCACGATCGATGTCACGCTTGAAGAGATGCCGCAGGATAAGAAGAGATAAGCATGAAGATAACGATTGTCTGCGCCGGCAAGATCAAGGAGAAATACCTCAGTGCCGGCATTGCAGAATTCCTCAAGCGGCTCAAGCCCTATGCACAGGTCGAGATCCGCGAGATCCACGAGGAGAAGATGCCAGAGGACCCGTCACCTGCCGAGAAGGAGCAGACGCTTAAAAGAGAGGGCGAGAAGCTCCTGAAGCTCGTGCCGGATGGCAGCTATCTCTACGTGCTCGACGTCTACGGGAAACTCAAGTCCTCTGAACAGCTCGCCAAGGAGATCGCAGACCTCGGGCTGCGGGGCAGGAGCAGCATCACCTTCCTGATCGGCGGGGCCTTCGGCCTCTCGGCGGAGGTGCGCGCCCGTGCGGATGAGCGCATCAGCTTCTCGCCGATGACCTTCACGCACCAGATGGTGCGCCTGCTGCTCGTCGAGCAGATCTACCGCGCGTTCAAGATCAACCGCGGTGAGAAATACCACTGGTGAAAGGCGGTGACAGTATGAAAGGCTTTTTGTGGACCCTCAGCGCGTTCTTCTTTCTGCTGGGCTGTGGTAGCATCGACTATTTGCTCAAGAATCCCGACTACATCGTCTTGCCGGCCGGTATGACGGCAATCTGTGCAGTCCTCTGCATCTACTTTGGCTATCGGGCGAAGACCTATGATGGCCGGGCCATCGATCGCCACCACAAGCTCGAGCTCAAGGATTATTCGGCGGATGAGGCAGAGCTCATCGAGACGAGCTGGCAGAAGGCCATCGCCGACTACACGCGTGTCGAAACGGCGCGCAAGATGATACGCGACGGCGAGCTGCGCGAACAGCTCGCCGTGATGCAGCAGGTCGCCTCGAATCTCCTCGACTACCTCGAGAAGCATCCGAAGGCCATCCCTGCGGCGCGCCGTTTCATCGACACGTATCAGGACCGCGCGGCGAACCTCGCGGAGGAATACCGCGAGCTCGAGAAGACGGGTCTCGACACGGAGCAGGTCGCCGACACGCGCGCGAACATCAAGGAGACGCTGTATTCGTTCGACGAGGCGTACGAGAAGGAGTTCGAGCGCGTCCTCGGCGACAAGCTGCTCGACATGGACGCGGAGCTCGCCGTCCTGCAGAAGACGATGGCCGCCGACGGCATCGAGAACCTGCCCGAGCACGAGGCGAAGAAGCCATCTGCTGCGGTGCAGCAGGATGATGAAGAGAAGACGACGGTCCTCAAGGATGTGCGGCGGCTCTTCGACAAGAAGGAGCCTGCCGTGCAGCACGGTACGGGCCTGCAGAACCGCGGCGGCCGCAAGCACCCGCGCCGCCGCGCCTTCCGTGCGGCTGAGACCTTCCGCATCGCGATGCCGGAGGAGCTGCGCGGCAGCGTGCTCAAGGAGAAGCTCATCATGAGCGCACTAGCCATCTTCGGTGGCTGCATCGGCGCCCACAAATTCTATCAGGGCAAGACGAAGTGGGGCATCCTCTACCTGCTCTTCTGGTGGACGGCCATCCCCGGCATCGTCGGCTTCTTCGAGGGCATGCGCTACCTCTTCATGTCGATGGACGATTTCTATGATATGTACTACCAAGGCAACAGGCGGTGATTTTTATGGCAAAGGATATCGATCTTTCAGACCTCCTGACGCATCATCAGGAACAGCAGGGCGCCGAGGCGAAGGCCATCGTGCCGGAGAACGTCGAGCGCGAGGTCGAAACGGCTGTCAACACACTGACACCGGAGGAACTGGCGAAAGTCGAACAGATCAAGGACAGCATCGACATGACGGACTCCGAGGCGCTGCTGACGTACGGCGCGCCCGCGCAGAAGAAGATCGCGGCGTTCTCTGACAGCGTCCTCGCTCAGGTGCGCACGAAGGACAGTGGCGAAGTCGGCCAATTGCTCGGCAGCCTCGTGACCGAGGTCAAGGAGTACGACGAGAAGAGCCAGGGCGGCTTCCTGCGCAAGGTGCCTCTTCTCGGCAGCCTCGTCAACAAGGCGGACAATGTCAAGCAGGGCTACGAGAAACTCTCGGTGCAGGTCGAGCGCATCGCCGGTGCGCTCGAGCAGTCGCGCCTCAAAATGATGAAGGACGTCGTGCTCTTCGACCGGCTCTACGACGAGAATCTCACTTACTTCAAGGAGCTGCAGCTCTACATCCGGGCCGGCGAGGAAAAGCTCGAGGAGATGCGCACGAAGACGCTGCCGAAGCTCCACGCACAGGCGGCGGCATCCAATGACCCGATGGCCGTGCAGGTCGTCGCGGACTTCGAGGCGGGCGTCAACCGCTTTGAGAAGAAGCTCCACGACCTCAAGATCAGCAAGACGATCGCCATCCAAACGGCGCCGCAGATCCGCCTGATCCAGAACAACGATAAGGCGCTCATCGACCGCGTGCAGACGGCCATCTACTCGACGATACCGCTCTGGAAGAATCAGCTCGTCATCGCGCTCGGCCTCTCGGCCCAGCAGAAGGTCCTGCGCATGCAGCAGGCCGTCAACAACACGACGAACGAGCTCCTCAAGCGCAATGCAGAGCTCTTGCAGCAGAACTCGGTCGAGACGGCGCGCGAGAATGAGCGCAGCATCGTCGATGTCGAGACGGTGCGCGAGGTCAACGAGAAGCTCATCCAGACGATCGAGGACACGGTGCGCATCCAGCAGGAGGGCCGCGCGAAGCGCCAGGCCGCCGAGAAGGAACTCGCCACGATCGAGGACCGCCTGCGCGAGACCCTGCTGCGCCACAGCGGCAGGAGCGAAGCGGGGACGAAGCAGTGAGACATGGGATGAACATGGGGATTTGGGATTTACTTGGAGTGAATGAATGAGATGAAGACGGATAGACGGGTTTGGCTGCAGAAACACATCCTGGCGATGGTGTACGTGATCGGGGCGCTCTTCGGCGTCATGGTGATCCGCTACGCCTGGCTGCAGCTCGTAGAGGGTGATGCGCTGTCGGAGCGCATGCGCAATCAGGTCGGGTACGACTTCGCCATCCAGTCCCCGCGCGGCACGATCACGGACCGCAACGGCCGCGAGATGGCCGTGAGCCTCATGACGAAGTCGCTGTACATCGACCCGAACCACGTCAAGGACCCAGAGACATTAGCTTCTGACCTCGCGCCGCTCATCAACATGTCGGAGCAGGAGATCCTCGACGACATCTCGGCGGGCGGCGGCTTCGTCTGGGTCAAGCGCCGCATGGAGCACGATGAGTACGAAGCTGTGCGCAAGATGATCCGTGAGAAGTCGTACACGGACTGCGTCGGCTTCCGCGACGAGGCCAAGCGCTACTATCCAAATGACATCCTCGGGGCCAACGTTCTCGGCTTCGTCGGCACGGACGACAAGGGCCTCGATGGCATCGAACAGGGCCTCGACGGCCTCTTGAAGGGGGAGGTCAAGGAGAAGTACCTGACGACGGACCGCCAGAACCGGCCGATACTCGACTCAATCTTTTCGAGCCAGCGCCAGTACAAGGGCGAGTATTGCAAGAACGTCGAGCTCACGCTCGATGGCGGCATCCAGTTCATCGTCGAGCAGGAGCTCGACCGCGCGATGGCAGAGAACAACCCGCAGGCCATCACCTGTGTCGTCATGAACCCGAAAACGGGTGAGGTCCTCGCGATGGCCTCGCGGCCCTCGTACAATCCGAACAGCTTTGCTGACTACTCGCCGGAGGTCTGGAAGAACCGCGCCGTCTCCTTCATCTACGAGCCGGGCTCGACCTTCAAGTCGGTCGTCGCAGCCGCTGCCCTGCAGGAGAAGGTCGTCTCGCCGAACCAGGTCTTCGTCGACCCGGGCTACGTCATGGTCTCGGGCCGCCGCATCCAGAACTGGAGCGGCACGAGCTTCGGCACGGTCACGTTCACCGACGTCGTCAAGCAGTCGCTCAACACGGGCTTTGCGCAGGTTGGCCTGCGGCTCGGCGCGCAGAAGCTCACGGACTACGCGAAGCTCTTCGGCTTCGGCACGCCGACGGGCATCGAGCTGCCGGGCGAGGAGGGCGGCCTGCTCTTCAACCCCGACGACATGCGCGACTCGGACGTCGCGACGATGGCCATCGGCCAGAGCATCGCGGTGACGCCGCTGCAGCTCGTCACGGCCATGTCGGCCATCGCCAATGACGGTGTGCTGCTGAAGCCCCACATCGTCAAGAGTATCACGAATGCAGACGGCTCCGTCTACGAGGAGAAGGGCACGACAGAGGTGCGCCGCACGATCGAGTCGGCGACCGACAAGACGCTCGTCGGCCTGCTCGAGCAGGTCGTCGCGAGCGGCGGCGGCAAGAAGGCCGCCGTCAAGGGCTACCGCATCGCCGGCAAGACCGGCACGGCCCAGAAGATCCGCCCCGATGGTTCGGGCTACATGGAGGGCCACTACATTGCCTCGTTCTGCGGCTTCGCGCCGGTCGAGGACCCGCAGATCACCGTGCTCGTCATGATCGACGACCCCGGCACGGGCAATTACTACGGCGGCCAGATCGCCGCGCCGGTGGCCAGCCGCATCTTCACGCAGCTCTTCCGCTACCTGCACATCGAGCCGTCGAGCGACCCGTTCGCCGGCATGGAGTCGAAGGCAAAGCCCTCGGCCAAGACGCAGAAGTCGTACTCCGGCACCGTGCCCGACGGCAAAGTCGTCGTGCCCGACTTCGCCGGCAAGAGCATGCGCGAAGCCGCCCAGCTCGCCTCTGACCGCGGCCTGAACTGCGACCCCGACGGCTCCGGCTACGCCGTCAGCCAGAGCATCCCCGCCAATACGCTAGTCGACAAGGGTACAACAGTCACCGTGCAGTTCCAGTCGCAGTGATAGAGATTTGTTCTGTTATAAAAACGAGAGCCCCATCGAGATGGATATCTTGATGGGGCTCTTATTTCCTGATATACTATGGCAGGGGATATTCCCTAGAGCGAACACAGCATTTTGCTGTCATCTACGATGCAATATGATGGTCATCGGTGGTCGAGTCGTTGTGCTTGGCATAAATCCGAAAGAGAAAGGGACGTGATGCCTCTGGTATCACGCGACGAATGCCTGCTTCTATGGAAGCGTTCTTTTCATCGGGGATAGCTGTCGTTACGGTCTGCGGAGTACTGGTACTTTTTGTACTGGTCTTTCTCGTCTTGGTCGTGCTGGCTTCCTTCGGCGTTATTGACGGTAAGTTCCTGTTGGAACTGATCCGTGCATTCCGTAAATAACCTTCGGCGTACATCTAGACATGAAAAAGCCGCCCCTGCCAGGACGGCTTCATCGGATGTACGGTGGCCATCAGCGTTAGCGGCGCTGTTTGTATGGCCGAAATATTTTTCACCTTACGATATGCCAAGCTGACCATCTTAGTGGTTCGCTCTTTTTATCTGTCTATATTATACAATGGCAATCTGCAAACGTCAATTTTCATTTCTGGTCCTGTTCTCATGGTCATCTGAACGATGAGGACAGGACTTTTTTCAGTGGTAGAGCAGCCCGAGCAAGGCTTTGGTCACGGTGCCGGGCTTGATGGCATTCATGCAGGCGTTTGTCCTGTGGTGGCACTTTGTCTTGCAGCAGGCGGTGCACTTGTTGGGCGAGAGGATGAAGTGGTGCCCTTTCGTCAGCGGGCCGTAGATGCCCGGATGGGTCGGGCCCCAGAGGGAGAGAGTCGGCAGGCCGACGGCCTCGGCGATGTAGAGGGGCCCTGTGTCGCCGGTCAGCAGCAGGTCAGAATCGCGGAAGATGGCGGCGAGTTCCAGGAGGCTTGTTTGCCCGGCAATCGAGAGCGAGGCGCGGCCCTCCATCTCCTGCTGGGCGCGTTCGATGTACACCTGGTCGGACGGCGCGCCGGTGAAGACAATCTGGATGTTCTCGGGCAGGTTGGCGAGCGCGCGGCCGAAGAATTCGGGCGGCCAGTTCTTGTCGGGCCAGGTCGTGCGCGTGTTGACGAGCAGCAGCGGGCGCTGTGGGTCGTGCAGCGTGACTGCCTTGTCTGCGAAGAACTTCTCGGCGAATCCCTCATAGGCGTCGGGCAGCTTGAGCACGAGGCCGGGCTCGAAGTCCTCCGGCCCGATGCCGAGCGGCGCGAGTGCCGTCATGTAGCGGCGGATCTTGTGGCGCTCGGGGATGTCGGGCGCCATCTCGGTCATGAAGAGGAAGTTGCCCTCGTGGCGCTCGTGGATGCCGATGCGGCGCGGTGCCCGGCTCATGCGCGTCAGGATGCCCGAGAGGAAGAGTCCCTGGATGTCGAGCGCGATGTCGAATTCGTACTGGTGCAGCAGCGCCGCGGCCTCCTTGAGCGTCTGGCGGACGGTGCGCAGGTCGAGATGCGCTGCCGCCTTGTCGAAGGTCCGGCGGTCCCAGACGAGCAGGCGGTCGATGTCGGGATTGTTCTCGAGCAGGATGCTCGCGGGCGGGCTCACGAGCCAGGTCACATGGCAGTCCGGCACGAGCCGCTTGAGGTTGTGGACGACGGCTGTCGAGTGCAGCACGTCGCCGATGGCGCTGAGGCGCACGATGAGGATGCGCGCGCCGTGCGGAAGTTTTTGTTCGTTCATGATGCTCTCTTTTCTGTTCGCAGCGAGTGAAATATGCTAAGATGAAAGGAATGAATTCTACTTTATCTTAGCATAGTTATCAGGCAGAGGAAAGGCGGGAATACCGTGATCGATGAGGAGCAGATACGGGCCGTGGCGACAGATGCCGCGTACAAGCGCGGTGTCCGGTACTTCCGGCGCGGTGCCGTGACGCAGCTGGAGCGCCAGGCAGACGGCAGGAGCTACGCGGCTGTCGTCGAGGGGACGGAGGCGTATCACGTCCGCATCAGCCTGACGGAAGCGGGCGATGAGGTCGAGTCCTTCCACTGCGACTGCCCGGCCGCGGCGCAGTACCTCGGCGCCTGTAAGCACGTCGTCGCCGTGCTCAAGGCCGTCCAGCAGCAGGTGGCAGAGGGTGGGGGCCCTGCCGGCACGGATGCGGGCGGCCGCCGCCTGCTGCAGAGCTTCCGGGCGGCGGAGCAGCTGACGCCTGCTCCCTTGCAGGAACCCGTCTACCTCGTCCCGCGCCTCTTCGTCGAGAGCGCGCCTGGCAAGGTCGAGAGCTGGCTCGAGTTCCGCATCGGCATGAGCCGCCTCTACGTCGTGCGCAATGTCATGGAATTCTTGCAGAGCATGATGGCGGGGGCGGATTACCCGCTCGGCCGCAGCAGCGTGATCCACATGGCCTCGCTGCGCTGGGCCGACCGCGTCTCGAAAGAGCTCTGGGGCCTCATGAAGCAGGCGTATCTCGACGAGAAGATCCTGCTGCGCCATCAGCCGGCGCTCTCCTACATGCACGCGCTGCAGAAGAGCACGGTCTTCGAGCACAAGGTGATGCACCTGACGCCGAGCCTGCTCGCAGCGTTTCTCGCCATCATGGGCGAGCAGTCCATTGAGCTGCACATCGACGGCAGCGAGGCCATCGCGGCGCACCTGCGCGAGGGGAAGCCGCAGCTTCACCTCGAGGTCAGCCGCGTCGGCGGCCAGAACGGCTGCATCCGCCTCGAGGACGGGGACCTTACGCCCCTGTCGGAGGACTGCTGCCTGCTCTACCAGTCGGAGGGCATCTACCGGGTGGATGAAGCGTTCGGGCGCGCCTTGCAGCCGCTCTGGCAGACGTTTGCCCGCACGACGAGCGTGCAGCTCTCGCACGCCGATATGACGCCGTTCTTCAGCAATATCCTGCCGGCCGTCGAGAAGATCGCGGACGTCGACGTCGACGCGGCCTTTGAGGAGGAGTTCCTGCTCGTGCCGCTCGCCGCCGAGCTCTACCTCGACTACGAGGGCGCGGGCATCGCGGTGAAGCCTGTCTTCGTCTACGGGCACATCCGCTTCAACCCCGTCGTGCAGGCGGCGCCGGAGGCAGACGCCCATCACCTGCTCGTGCGCGATAGCGAGGCGGAGCAGGAGCTCCTCGCCGTCTTTGCGCGCTACGGCTTCACGAAGAAGCGCGACCAGTTCGTCCAGCTCGACGAGGAGAAGAGCTACGACTTCCTCACGCAGGGCCTCGAGGAGCTGCCGGACTCCGTCGAGATCTTCTACGAGGAGAGCTTTGAGCGGCGGCCCGTGCGGCCCATGCCGAAGGTCACGGCAGGCGTCAGCGTTAACGACATGGACCTCCTCGAAGTCACCTTCAACGTGAAGGATGTCGACTTCGCGGAGCTCCTCGACATCCTCGACTCCTACCGCCAGAAGAAGCGCTACCACCGCATGAAGGACAGGAGCTTCGTGACGCTCGGCGACCAGCAGCTGCGCGCGATTGCTGAGCTCGTGGAGAATGCGGGGCTCAAGAAGAAAGACCTTGCGAGCGGCAAGCTCGAGCTGCCGCTCTCTGAAGCCATGTACCTCGACACGCTGGCCCGCGAGGACCAGGGCCTGCAGCTCTCGCGCAGCCGCCGCTTCCGCGAGGTCGTGCGCGGCATCCGCCAGCCGCAGGAGGCCGACTACGAGGTGCCCGTCTCGCTGCAGCCCGTCTTGCGCGACTATCAGGTCACGGGCTTCAACTGGCTCTCGAGTCTCGCTGACCATCACCTCGGCGGCATCCTCGCCGACGACATGGGCCTCGGCAAGACATTGCAGGTCATCGCTTTCCTGCTCGCGCGCAAACAGGCGGGGGCGAAGCCGTCCCTCGTCATCACGCCGACCTCGCTGCTCTACAACTGGCTCGAGGAGATCGGCCGCTTTGCGCCATCCCTTGAGGCCTTGGCCGTCGCTGGCACGAAGGCGGAGCGGGCGGCACAGCTGCAGGCGCTCGCGGGCATCGACGTCGTCGTGACGACATACGACACGCTCAAGCGCGACATGGACCTCTACCAGCAGCAGGAGTTCCGCTACGTCTTCCTCGACGAGGCCCAGCACATCAAGAACCCCGCGACGCAGAGCGCGCGCGCCGTCAAGCGCCTTCCGTCTGAGAGCTGCTTTGCGCTGACGGGCACGCCGATTGAGAACACGCTGACGGAGCTCTGGTCCATCTTCGACTTCCTGATGCCTGGGTACCTCGGCAGCCAGTCGAAGTTCAAGCAGCGCTTCGAGATCCCCATCGTGCGCGCCGAGGACAAGAAGGCCGCCGCACAGCTGCGGCAGCGCGTCATGCCCTTCATCCTGCGCCGCATGAAGAAGGACGTCTTAAAGGAACTTCCCGACAAGGTCGAGCGCAAGCTCATTGGCGAGATGACACCGCAGCAGACGAAGGTCTACCGGGCTTACTTCATGAAGAGCCAGCGCGACTTCATGCGCGAGGTCAGCCTCGCGAGCCCCAGCGAGCGGCGCATCAAGATCCTCGCCATCCTCACGCGCCTGCGCCAGATTGCCTGCGATCCCGCCCTGTTCCTCGAGAGCTATCACGGTGGCTCGGGCAAGCTCGACATGCTCGAGGAGCTCATTGAGGAGGCCATCGAGGGCGGCCACCGCCTCTTGATCTTCTCGCAGTTCACGACGATGCTCGCGCACATCGCCGAGCGGCTGCGCCGCAAGGGACTCGCGTACTTCAGCCTCGACGGCGCGACGCCTGCGCTGACGCGCATGAAGCTCGTGCGCGAGTTCAACCGCGGCGCCGTACCGATTTTCCTGATCTCCCTGAAGGCGGGCGGCACGGGGCTCAACCTCACGGGCGCCGACATGGTCGTCCACTTCGACCCGTGGTGGAACCCCGCCGTCGAGGACCAGGCGACCGACCGCGCCTACAGGCTCGGCCAGCGCAACAACGTCCAGGTCTTCAAGCTCATCATGAAGGGGACCGTCGAGGAAAAAATCTACGAGCTGCAGGAAAAGAAGAAGTCTCTGATTGACCAGATGATACAGCCCGGTGAGAATTTCCTCGCCAAGCTCACCGACGAAGAAATCCGCGCGCTTTTTCAGGGCTGATAGCGCCTTGCATGTGTTTTTTTTGCCGCGCATGTGTGATAGAATAAGAAAGAGTATGGAAGAAAGGTGGAGAAACCATGAACATTACGATTGGCAGTGACCACGGCGCGGTAGCGCTCAAGGACGAGGTCAAGATGGTCCTGAAGGAATACGAGGATATCAAAGTGACGGACGTCGGCACGTTTGGCACGGAGTCCGTCGACTACCCCGACATCGCGGAGAAGGTCTGCGCAGATGTGACGAGCGGCAAAGCCGACTTCGGCATCGTGCTCTGCGGCACGGGCATCGGCATCTCAATCGCGGCCAACAAGGTCAAGGGCATCCGCTGCGCACTCTGCAACGATGTCTACTCGGCCAAGAAGGCGCGCGAGCACAACAACGCCAACGTCCTCGCGATGGGCGGCCGCGTGCTCGGCTTCGGCCCAGCTGGCGAGATCGTCCGCGCTTTCGTCGAGAGCTCTTTCGAGGGCGGCCGCCACGAGCGCCGCGTCAACAAGATCATGGCAATCGAGCAGAAGTAAGCTCCTGCCATCCGTTAGCCAAGCAATATGCATAGGGAAGCTGCCGAGACCCAGCGGCAGAGAAGGAGGAACCCCATGAGCCTGATGGATACCTTGAAACAGTCGGACCCGGAAATCGCGAAAGAACTCGACCTCGAGCTCAATCGCCAGCGCACGAAACTCGAGCTCATCGCCTCGGAGAACATCGTCTCCAAGGCCGTGATGGAAGCGCAGGGCAGCGTGTTGACGAATAAGTACGCAGAAGGCTATCCGGGCAAGCGCTACTACGGCGGCTGCGAGTACGTCGATGTCGTCGAGCAGCTCGCCATCGACCGCGCCAAGAAGCTCTTCGGCGCGGAATACGCCAACGTCCAGCCGCATTCCGGCGCACAGGCCAACATGGCCGTCTTCTTCGCACTCTTGACGCCGGGCGACACGGTCATGGGCATGAACCTCACGGACGGCGGTCACTTGACGCACGGCAGCCCGGTCAACATGAGCGGCAAGTACTTCAAGATCGTGCCGTACGGTGTCGACAAGGAGACGGAACGCATCGACTACGACGCGCTCGAGAAGCAGGCTGAGGAATGCAAGCCGAAGATGATCGTCGCCGGCGCATCCGCCTACGCGCGCATCATCGACTTCCCGCGCCTCGCAGAGATCGCCCACAAGGTCGGTGCCTACCTCATGGTCGACATCGCGCACATCGCCGGCCTCGTCGCCGCTGGCCTTCACCCGAGCCCGGTCCCGTACGCCGACGTCGTCACGACGACGACGCACAAGACGTTGCGCGGCCCGCGCGGCGGCATGATCCTCTGCAAGGATGCAGAGTTCGGCAAGCAGTTCAACAAGGCCGTCTTCCCGGGCATCCAGGGCGGCCCGCTCATGCACGTCATCGCGGCGAAGGCCGTCGCGCTCGGCGAGGCACTGCGCCCTGAGTTCAAGGAGTACGCAGCGCAGACCATCAAGAACGCCAAGGCGCTCGCTGAAACGTTGCAGCAGGATGGCTTCCGCATCGTCTCGGGCGGCACGGACAACCACCTGATGCTCGTCGACCTCACGAGCAAGGACATCACGGGCAAAGAGGCCCAGACCGTCCTCGACGAGGTCAACATCACCTCGAACCGCAACACCATCCCGTTTGAGCCGCGTTCCCCGTTCGTCACGAGCGGCATCCGCCTTGGCAGCCCGGCCCTGACGACGCGCGGCTTCAAGGAAGACGACATGCGCGAAGTCGGCAACATCATCGCGCTCGTCTTGAATGACCCGACGAACGAAGAGAAGAAAGAGGAGGCACGCCGCCGCGTCGCCGCCCTCTGCAAGAAATATCCGCTTTATGAATGACAGGTAGACACCTGAGGAATAAGTGACACGGCCCCGCTCTGCGGGGCTCTGTATTGTGTAGAAAGGGGTATCTTACATGGCTGAACCAATGAACGTCCACGTCATCGACCATCCGCTGATCCAGCATAAGCTCACGATCATGCGCATGAAGGAGACGGGCACGAAGGACTTCCGCGAGCTGCTCGAGGAGATCTCGATGCTCATGGCTTATGAGATCACGCGCGACTTCCCGCTCAAGGAAGTCGAGATCGAGACGCCGATCTGCAAGTGCAAGGAGAAGATGCTCGCCGGCAAGAAAGTCGGCGTCGTGCCGATCCTGCGCGCCGGCCTCGGCATGCTCAACGGCGTCGTCAACATGATCCCGGCGGCCCGCGTCGGCCACGTCGGCATGTACCGCGACCCGAAGACGCTGAAGCCGGTCGAGTACTACTGCAAGCTGCCGGGCGACGTCGCCGAGCGCACGCTCATCGTCGTCGACCCGATGCTCGCCACGGGCGGCAGCTCGTCGGCTGCGCTCTCGCTGCTCAAGGAGAAGGGCGCCAAGCACATCATCCTCATGTGCCTCGTCGCCGCGCCTGAGGGCGTCCGCGTCATCAATCACGACCATCCAGATGTGCCGCTCTACGTCGCAGCCATCGACGAGAAGCTCAACGACAAGGGCTACATTGTCCCGGGCCTCGGCGACGCCGGCGACCGCATCTTTGGCACACTGTAATCAAAAGTAAGGGAGAAATTCATTTTGAGTAACTTAGAAGTTGGTATTGTCGGTCTGCCGAACGTCGGCAAGAGCACGCTTTTCAATGCCATCACGAAAGCCGGCGCAGAGGCCGCGAACTTCCCGTTCTGCACGATCGAGCCGAATGTCGGCGTCGTCGCCGTACCAGACCCGCGCCTCAAGGTCCTGCATGAACTCTACAACTCGAAGAAGACGACGCCGGCCTCCGTGCGCTTCGTCGACATCGCTGGCCTTGTCAAGGGCGCGTCCAAGGGCGAGGGCCTCGGCAATAAATTCCTCGAGCACATCCGCCAGGTCGATGCCGTCGCACACGTCGTGCGCTGCTTCGTCGACCCGAATATCACGCATGTCGAGGGCGGCATCGACCCGCTGCGCGACATCGACATCATCCAGACGGAGCTCTGCCTCGCTGACCTCGAGATCGTCGAGAAGCGCATCATGAAGCTCGCGAAGATCGCGAAGTCCGGCAACAAAGAGGCGAAGGTCGAGGACGAGATCCTGCGCCGCATCAAGGCCGCGCTCGACGAGGGCACGCCGGCACGCCAGGTCGACCTCTCCGAGGATGACCTCGAGCTCATCAAGGAGATGAATCTCCTGACGCTCAAGCCGACGCTCTATGTCACGAACGTCGCCGAGGACGAAGTCGCTACGGCTTACGACGAGAACCCGTACGTCCAGCAGGTCAAGGAATACGCGGCTAAAGAGGGCGCGGAAGTCGTTGCCATCTCGGCAAAAGTCGAGTCGGAGATCGCCGAGCTCGACGAAGAAGAGGCCAAGGCCTTCCTCGAAGACCTCGGTGAGACGGAGAGCGGTCTCGACCGCCTGATCAAGGCAGCGTTTGACCTCCTGGGCCTGCAGACCTTCCTGACGGCCGGCCCGGATGAGTGCCGCGCCTGGACCATTGTCAAGGGCACGACGGCACCGAAAGCCGCCGGCAAGATCCACACGGACTTCGAGCGCGGCTTCATCCGCGCCGAGATCGTCAACTACAACGACCTCATCGCCGCCGGCAGCGTCGCCGCCGCGCGAGAGAAAGGCCAGGTCCGCGTCGAGGGCAAGGACTACGTCATGCAGGATGGCGACGTCGTCAACTTCCGCTTCAACGTGTAATAGTGTGATAACGAAAAAGACTGCCGCGTTTTGCGACAGTCTTTTTGATAGCAGTGTTCAGTAGAGCTCGGGGCGGCGGTCGGCGAAGACGTTGATGGTCTCGCGGATGTGGTGGCGCAGGCCGGGGCGCAGGCGGGCGGTCAGGATGGCTTCGCTTTCACCTGCCTCGACGATGGCCTCGCCCCAGGGGTCGAGGATGGCGGAGTGGCCGGCGAGGTGGTTGCCCTGCTCGTCGGTGCCGGCCTCGTTAGCCGCGATGACGTAGAACTGATTCTCGATGGCGCGGGCTCGCGTCAGGGTCTGCCAGTGGCTCAGGCGGCTGGCGGGCCAGGCGGCGGGCAGGAAGAGCACGGCGATGTCCTCGAGCGCGAGCTTGCGGATGAACTCGGGGAAGCGCACGTCGTAGCAGATGGCGATGCCGCAGAGCACGCCGTCGAGGCGGAAGGTCACCATCTCTCTGCCTGCCGCGAAGTCCTTGCTCTCGCCGCTCGGCGAGAACAGGTGCGCCTTGTCGTACGAGGCGACTTCCGTGCCCGTGCGGTCGAAGATGTAGCAGGTGTTGTAGACCTTGCCCTCGCGCCGGTTGGCGACCGTGCCGCCGACGATGTTCACGCCGTTCGTGCGCGCGAGCTCGGCGAGCACCGTGCGTGACTGCTGGCCGTCGAGATCCGCGTGCACGGCGATCGGCTGCGGGTAGAAGCCGAGCCGCCAGAGCTCGGGCAGCACGAGCACATCGGGCTCTGCGCGCATGGCCTTTGCGACCATGCGGCGCAGCGTCTTGATATTATCATCGGGCCGGGCGAAAGCGACCGGCATCTGCAGAATCGAGATTTTCATAGGAGGCCTCCAAGATATGATGGAAAAACAACAATATGCCGTCGGCGACATCGTGCGCATGAAAAAAGCACATCCGTGCGGCTCGAGTGAATGGGAAATCCTGCGCACCGGCATGGACTTCCGGCTCAAGTGCCTGGGATGCGGCCATCTCGTCATGATGCCGCGCACGAAATTCGAGAAGATGGTCCGCGCTGTCCGGCACCAAGAGGGGTGACACTGCTTTCATTTTACCACATCAGCAGCCGTCGTGCAGTCACATGTGGCAATCGATGGGTTGACAATGTGACACATGCACCCCGCATTACATGAGCGGAACGTTAGAATTTGCCCCGCAGGTTTACAAATCCTTTTTGACGTGTTACAATGACAACGTTCAATGAGGAACCAAAGAGCGCCAGGAATCCTGAGGAAACGTGGACACTCATGCGGTTCTTTTTCTTTGGCCTCGTTTGGACGAGAATTGTAATCGTTTTATACCAAAGGAGGAGTTCTTCATGAAAAAGACTCTTGTATCCGCACTGACGACGGCTCTCGTTGTCGGCGCTGCCAGCACGACGTTTGCTGCTGCTAACCCGTTCTCCGATGTCCCGGCTGACCACTGGGCTTACGACGCTGTATCCCAGCTCGCAGCTGATGGCGTCATCGAAGGTTATGGCGACACGACGTTCCGTGGCAACCAGAACATCACGCGTTATGAGATGGCACAGATGATTGCTAAGGCTATGGCCAAGAGCGATGTCTCCGCTGCCGACAAGGCCCTGATCGACAAGCTCGCTGCTGAGTTCTCCGATGAGCTCAACAACCTCGGCGTCCGCGTAAGCAACCTCGAGCGCAACGCTGACATGGTCAAGTGGACGGGCGAGGCTCGTTACACCTACACGAGCGCACGTCACGAGGAAGAGAATGGCAAGAAGGATAAGGCCAATACGGATAAGCTCCAGTTCCGTCTCTATCCGACGGCTGAAGTCAACCAGAACTGGCATGTCAAGGCTCGTCTGACGGCTGCTACGTACATGGATCAGGACAACGGCAAGCACAAGGATAACAACGACGATAACGTCGATCTGACGTACGTCTATGCTGATGGCCAGTATGGCAACTTCGACGTCAAGCTCGGCAAGCAGGAGCTCTTCTCCACGGCTGATGCTGGCCTTGTCGTCGATGACTACTTCTCCGGCGCTGCTGTGACGTTCGGCAAGGACTTCAAGACGACGCTCGAAGCTGGCCGCTGGAACCTTGAGAATGCCAACGACAACATCAGCGCAAAGACGGACAAGGCTGCTAACTATCAGGGCGCAGAGTTCAACTACGGCCCGAACAAGCTCCGCCTCGGCGCTTCCTACCGTCACTTCAACAGCGCAGCCTTCAAGGATGTTGCTACGTACAACGATGGCACGTCCAAGTCTGACGATGCCAACATCTGGTCCGTCGGCGCTGGCTACAAGTTCGACCACAACTGGGATCTCTTCGGTGCCTTCGCTCAGAACACGGAAGCTGACAACTACGATACGGCTCACAACATCCAGCTGTCCTACAAGGGCACGGATGTCGCCAACAAGGGCACGTGGGGCGCTTATGCCGCTTACCGTTACCTCGGCCAGAACGTCGCTCTGATGCCGACGTACGATACGTTCCAGACGAACACGAAGGGCTGGGAAGTCGGCGCTACGTACGTTCCGTTCAAGAACGTCTACACGGCTGTCGAGTACTTCGACGGCAAGAACCTCGCAACGGATCGCGATGCCGAGACGCTGTTTGGCCGCGTAAGCTTCTTCTTCTGATTCCATCAGCAGGAGTCGTATTCCGCAATAAGAAAGACCGTTCCTTCGGGAGCGGTCTTTTTTTGTGTACATAAGATGCAGAAAATTGATAAGATAGAAATATATTAAGGGGAGTTTGTAATTTGAACAGGATTGTGTTACACTGATAACCAATTGGCATGAGACCATAAAGAAAAGAACTGAGGAAACACGGACACTCATGAACACCTTCTTCGTGAAATCAGCCAAGAATGACCACTTGTTTTATGAAGGAGGAGTTCTTTATGAAGAAGACTCTTGTATCTGCACTGACGACAGCTCTCGTTGTCGGCGCTGCCAGCACGACGTTCGCTGCTGCTAACCCGTTCTCCGATGTACCGGCTGACCACTGGGCTTACGACGCTGTATCCCAGCTCGCAGCTGATGGCGTCATCGAAGGCTATGGCGACACGACGTTCCGCGGCAACCAGAACATCACACGCTATGAGATGGCTCAGATGATCGCAAAGGCTATGGCTAAGAGCGATGTCTCCGCTGCTGATAAGGCCCTGATCGACAAGCTCGCTGCTGAGTTCTCCGACGAACTCAACAACCTCGGCGTCCGCGTCAGCAACCTCGAGCGCAATGCCGACAACGTCAAGTGGAACGGCCAGGCTCGTTACCGTTACTGGAGCCAGCGCTATGAGCAGGACAACGGCTCCAAGAAGAAGAAAAACACGGATCAGCTCAACCTGCGCTTTGAGCCGTCCGCTGAAGTCAACAAGAACTGGCATGTCAACGCTCGCATCGATGCTTGGACGAACCCGAGCAAGGACACAGATGACACGCTGAAGATTGCGCGCGTATGGGCACAGGGAGACTACAAGAACTTCCAGGTCAAGCTCGGCAAGCTGCCGTTCTACTCCACGGAGACGGCAGGCATGCTGCTCGATAACCAGTTCTCCGGCGCACAGGTCACGTTCGGCAATCAGCTCAAGCTTACGGCTGAGGCTGGCCGCTGGGATCTCGACAATGCCATCAATCAGTCGGCTATCTACAAGGCAGCTACGAAGACGAAGAGCGAGACGGATAAGACGCTCGCGTATGGCGATCAGACTGCCAGCTATCAGGGCGTCGCTCTGAACGGCACGGCTGGCAAGCTCTACGGCGGTGCTGCTTACCGTCATTTCGAGAGCGACCTGTTCAAGCATGTCGATGGCTTCAAGAAGGATGCCGATGAGGCCAACATCTGGTCCCTCGGCGCTGGCTACAAGTTCGACAAGAACTGGAACCTCTACGGTGCTTATGCCAAGAACGAAAAGGCTGAAGCAGATGCTACGGCACATAACATCCAGCTCAACTACAAGGGCGCTCAGAAGGCCAACAAAGGTTCCTGGGGTGCTTACACGGCTTACCGCTACATGGGCCAGAACGTTGCCTTCGCTCCGACGTACGAGACGTTCCTCAACTGCGGCGTCAACAATGTCAAAGGTTGGGAAGTCGGCACGGAATACGTTCCGTTCACGAATGTCACGGCTGCCGCTTACTACTTCAACGGCAAGCAGCTGGAGAATGACAGAGACGCAGAGCTGCTCTTTGGCCGCGTGAACTTCTGGTTCTGATAAGAAGCCGCACGAGCGACGATTCACTGCCTAGGCAGATCAAAGCCTTCCATTGGCAAATGTCAGTGGAAGGCTTTTTTCGTGCGCGGATTCTCAATGATAGTGATAGTTGAGCCTGCAAACTATTCTAACCGAAGTGTAATGGACTTCTAACGGCTGTGTAATTGTAATTGACTGAGTCAAGTAATATAATGATGGTGTCAAAAGGAAAGGGGCAGGGACCTCAGAGGAAACATGGATACTCGCGATTCTCCCACTCCCATTCCTGACAGTGGCCGCGAAGGCGGCGCGGGGCACTTGCCTCGACTGACTTGATGCCTTCTATATCGGCGAGGAGCCATAGAAGGAAGATGGGAGGAATTCATCATGAAAAAGACTCTTGTATCTGCATTGACGACGGCGCTCGTAGTTGGCGCTGCATCCACGACGTTTGCCGCTGCAAATCCGTTCTCCGATGTGCCGGCCGATCACTGGGCTTACGACGCTGTATCCCAGCTCGCAGCCGACGGCGTCATCGAGGGCTACGGTGATTCGACATTCAAGGGCAACCAGAACATCACGCGCTATGAGATGGCACAGATGATCGCGAAGGCCATGGCCAAGACGGACGTCTCGGCATCCGACAAGGCCCTGATCGATAAACTCGCTGCTGAGTTCTCCGATGAGCTCAACACGCTCGGTGTCCGCGTCAGCAACCTCGAGCGCAATGCCGACAAGGTGAAATGGAACGGCGAGGCCCGCTACACCTATACGAGCACGCGTGATAAATCCAAGACGGATGGCAAGGATAAATCCAACGACGATGAGCTGCTGCTGCGTCTCGAGCCGTCGGCGGAAGTCAACAGCAACTGGCATGTCAACGCCCGCCTCGATGCATCCACGGATCTCGCGACGGACAGCTCCGATACGGAGAGCAAGCACGGCGGTTCGCAGGACACGGATGTGACGCTGCAGCGCCTCTGGGCAGAAGGCCAGTACGGTAACACGAACATCAAGCTCGGCAAGCTGCCGATGCAGATCGACAACAACCTGCTCTTCGATGACGAGATCTCCGGCGCCGCCATCACGACGGGCAAGGACCTCAAGGTCACGCTGCAGGCCGGCCGCTTCGACCTCAAAGGCGATACGAATAATGCAGCCGTGAATAATGCAACTGGTGACGATACGGCCAATATGCAGAGCGTCGGCTTGCAGTACGGTAAGGACAAGCTCAGCATCGGCGCCGGCTATCATCATCTGAACAGCGATGCCTTCACGGCGATGGGCACGAGCTACAAGTCCACGCAGGATGAGGACAATGCCGACATCTGGAGCGCCAACCTCCACTATGCGTTCGACAAGAACGTCGCCCTCGGCGGCGCTTATGCCGAGAACACGAAGGCCGACGACTACAAGAAGGCCGGCACGGTCGAGCTCGACTACAAGGGCGCGGAGCCGGAGAACAAGGGTACCTGGGGCGCCTACGCTGCGTACCGCTACCTCGGCCAGAACGTAGCCTTTGACCCGTCCTACGACGGCGCTTGGGCCGGCACGAAGGGCTGGGAAGTCGGCACGAACTACACGCTCTTCAAGAACACGGTAGCGAGCGTCAAGTACTTCAACGGTGAGAACATCGACAACGGCAAAGATGCCGAGAAACTCTTCGGCCGCGTCGAATTCCACTTCTGATAAAACGAATCCCACTTCTCTCAAACATCATCATAGAACCAGAACCGAGAACAGCGGTCCCTTTTGGGGCTGCTGTTCTTTTGTTTATGGGGCTGATACAAGGTAGACACTCACAATTGTTATTTTTTCCTTGCTTTTTATACGATATTGTTAATTTTTTGAACATTCACCTGTAAGTCTATTGCAGAAAGACGTGGGATATGATACACTGAGGTTAATCAAAGTGCGTTCAAAAAAGCGACAGGTAGAGGAAACATGGATACTCTGCGTCGTGTTTGAATCGGCTTTGAGAAAATCACTTCTTAATCTTATAGAAGGAGGAGTTTCTCATGAAGAAGACTCTCGTATCCGCTCTGACGACGGCTCTCGTCGTCGGCGCAGCAAGCACGACGTTCGCTGCTGCAAATCCGTTCTCCGATGTACCGGCTGACCATTGGGCTTACGACGCTGTATCCCAGCTCGCAGCTGATGGCGTCATCGAAGGTTATGGCGACACGACCTTCCGCGGCAACCAGAACATCACGCGTTATGAGATGGCTCAGATGATCGCCAAGGCTATGGCTAAGACGGACGTCTCCGCTGCCGACAAGGCCCTGATTGACAAACTCGCCGCTGAGTTCTCCGATGAGCTCAACAACCTCGGTGTCCGCGTCAGCAACCTCGAGCGCAATGCCGACATGGTAAAATGGAACGGCAAGGCACGTTACACGTACTGGAGCCATCGCAACACGGATGAGCACACCAAGTCGAATGACGATCAGCTGCTGTTCCGTCTCGAGCCGACGGCTGAAGTCAATGCCAACTGGCATGTAAAGGCTCGTCTCGATGCTTCGACGGACCTCGCTAAGGATTCGGATGGCGACACGCACGGTGGCACGCAGGATGCCGATGTCACGCTCAAGCGTATCTGGGCACAGGGCAACTACGATAACTTCCAGGTCAAGCTCGGCAAGTTCGCTCCGATTGATAGCGACAGCATCTTCGATACCGAGTATTCGGGCGCTGAAGTCCAGTTCGGCAACAAGGTGACGTTTGTCGCCGGTGCTGGCCGCAAGTCTGGCCTTAACAACCTGAAGTCGGACAATCCGAATGATAATAAGGTCATCAATGATTCGGCGGCCAACTATCAGTATGCTGGCCTCGGCTATGCCGATGGCAAGTTCGTCGGCGGTGTGGACTACCATCACCTCAATGCCGATAACTTCCTCTATATCAAAGATGGCCTGAAAGAAACGGGTGATAAGACAAACAAGAAGCTGCGCCAGAGCAAGGAAGACAATGCCAACATCTGGCTCGTCAAGGGTGCTTACCGCTTCGACAAGACGAATGCACTGAACGCTTTCTATGCCAACAATACGTCGGCTGATGATCTCGACAAGGCTTGGAGCGCTGAGTACGACTACAAGGGTGCACAGCCGGCCAACAAGGGCAGCTGGGGTGCATGGGCAGCATACCGCTATCTTGGCGACAACACGGCGCTGTTCTCCACGTACGATGCACTGCTCGCTGGCCAGAAGGGCTGGGAGCTCGGTGCGAACTACGTTCCGTTCAAGAACGTCCTCGCAACGCTGCGTTATGGCAACGGCAAGGATATCTCCACGGATACGAAGGTTGAGAACCTCTTCGGCCGTGTTGAGTTCCTCTTCTGATCTAGCCGCATGACAAGACCGCATCATCTGATGTGAATGGTCTTTAGAGACAGGCCGGTCATTCTCCCTATAGGAGGGTGACCGGCCTGTTTTTTTGCCATGACAGTGGCATTTTTGCTTAAAAGGTCTATAATAGAGCACGTATTTGTTAGACCGCTATTCAATGGAGGGACGATGGCGATGAAGATATTCAACAAAAAGATAGTGTGCTCGTTGGCGGCAATGGCTTTGCTCAGCGGGGGATTTTTGCCTCAGGCCGTTTGGGCGTCGCCGACAGTTGCGGTGAGCGAAGCAAAGGCGCCAGTAGAGAACCCACTGCTAGCCAAGGAAGATCCGGCGCAGTACAAGGGCTATGTCTGGCGCATTGACTCGAAGGATCGGGACAAGCTGCCGCGCAATTTCCGCACGGCGAACTCTGCCTACCGCACGAATGCCGACCCGAAAAAGGCGGGCGAGGGCTTTGAGCGGAATCCTTCGCGCAAGGGGCTCGCGACGCTCTACGCTTCGGGCAGTGCGGAGTTTTCAGTGAAGGAGTTTGACAAGATGGTGCCGGTGCTCAAGGAGCAGGCGAAGGGGCCCATCTACATCGTCGACCTGCGCCAGGAGTCGCATGGCCTCATCAACGGCACGGCGGTCAGCTGGTACGGCGAGCGCGACTGGGGCAATCTCGGCAAGAGCAAGAAAAATGCCCTGCGCGATGAAAAAACGCGCCTCGAGGCAATCCGGGGCAAGGAAGTCACGATGGCCAAGCTCAGCAAGGAGAAGAAGCCCGTGAATCCGGTGACGGTCAAGGCGGAGTCCGTCATGACGGAAGAACAGCTCGTCAAATCGCGCGGCCTGCGCTACTTCCGCATCGCGGCGACGGACCATGTCTGGCCGTCGGCTGAGAACATCGATGCGTTCATCCGCTTCACGCGCAAGCTGCCGAAAAACGCCTGGCTGCACTTCCACTGCCAGGCAGGGCAGGGGCGCACGACGGCCTACATGGCGATGTACGACATGATGAAGAATCCAGACCTCTCGCTCGGCACCATCCTCTCGCGCCAGTACCTGATTGGCAACAATTACGTCGCCTACCGCGTCGCTGCGCCGAAAGCCGGCGACTGGAAGGCGGCGTTCTACAATCAGAAGGCGGACATGGTCGCGAAGTTCTATCAGTACGTCCAAGAGCAGCATGACGATGGTTTCCGGATGAGCTGGAGCAAGTGGTTGGAGAAACAGAAACGCCATTGATGGATTTCATAAGATTAAAGACTTTATATAGGCTTGCTTTATGATTAATTGTTAATGATTATCATCTATTCTTCGTAATTTGACATTTATGAAATTCTTGTGCTATAATAATCACGTTCAAAGGGAAACTGAAGGATGAGACTGAGGAAACATGGACACTCATGAGGAATCCTCCGGTGGAGATTTGGACATATCGTTCATTTCTATTTTATGAAGGAGGAGTTCTTTATGAAAAAGACTCTCGTATCCGCACTGACGACGGCTCTCGTTGTCGGCGCTGCCAGCACGACGTTCGCTGCTGCTAACCCGTTCTCCGATGTACCGGCTGACCACTGGGCTTACGATGCTGTATCCCAGCTCGCTGCTGATGGCGTCATCGAAGGCTATGGCGACACGACCTTCCGTGGCAACCAGAACATCACGCGTTATGAGATGGCTCAGATGATCGCTAAGGCTATGGCCAAGACGGACGTCTCCGCTGCTGATAAGGCTCTGATCGACAAGCTCGCTGCTGAGTTCTCCGATGAGCTCAACAACCTCGGCGTCCGTGTAAGCAACCTCGAGCGCAACGCTGACATGGTTAAGTGGAACGGCAAGGCTGAGTACACGTACAAGAGCCTCCGCGATAAAGATGCTGGCAAAGATGGTGTAGATGCTTCTAAGAGAAAGAACAACAGCGATCACCTGCTGTTCCGCCTCGAGCCGAGCGCTGAAGTCAACAGCAACTGGCATGTCAATGCACGTCTCGATGCTTCCACGGAGATGGACAAAGATAAGGCTAATGACGAAAATGATAAGGTCGACCTCAAGCGTATCTGGGCTCAGGGCAACTACGGTAACTTCCAGGTCAAACTCGGTAAGTTCGCTCAGATTGATGATGACAGCATCTTCGATACGACGTTCTCCGGCGCTGAAGTCAAGTTCGGCAACAAGGTAACGTTCACGGCTGGTGCTGGTCGTCAGAACATGGATACGGATAGCGACTTCAATCAGAAGTTCAACTTCAAGAAGAATGATGGCACGGTTTCGACTGATAAGACGGCTAACTACCAGTATGCTGGTCTCGGCTATGCAGATGGCAAGTTTGTCGGCGGTGTTGACTACCATCATCTGAATGCTGATAGCTTCAATTATGCTGCTAAGGGCACGAAGACGAATGTCGAAGATAATGCTAACATCTGGCTCGCAAAGGCTGCTTATCGCTTCGATAAGACGAATGCCCTGAACGGCTTCTATGCCAACAACACGTCGGCTGACGACTTCGACAATGCTTGGAGCGCTCAGTACAGCTACAAGGGCGCAGAGCAGGAAAACAAGGGCACCTGGGGTGCGTGGGCAGCGTATCGCTACCTCGGCCAGAACACGGCTCTGTTCTCCACGTTCGATGCTATCCTCGCTGGCCAGAAGGGCTGGGAAGTCGGCGCTAACTACGCTCCGTTCAAGAACGTTGTTGCAACGCTGCGCTATGGCAACGGCAAGGATCTCCTCAACGATCACGACATCGAGAACCTCTTCGGTCGTGTTGAGGTATTCTTCTAATCCTTCGATTAGCAGATTTCCATCACAAACAAAAGACCTCCGCTTCGGCGGAGGCCTTTTTTGTTGCCGCATCGATGCTTGACTTTTCGATGGCGTGTAGTAAACTGAGAAGAGAATTTGACTAGGTGTGAGAAAAGGGGATTTGTATGCCAAATCGTGCGGCCTGGGCGGAGATTGATCTTGCGGCCCTTAGGCATAATTACGAGGAGATCAAGAAGAATATTCGCGGTGGGGCGAAGCTCTGCGCTGTCGTCAAGGCGGATGCCTACGGCCACGGTGCTCTTGCTGTCGCGCGTGTCGCGGTGGAGGCGGGGGCCTCTTATCTCGCGGTCGCGACGCTCGGCGAGGCCATCGAGCTGCGCGAGGCGGGCTTCACGGTGCCAATCCTGCTCTTAGGTCTCGTACTGCCGGATGAGGCGCGCGACATCGTCGACTACGATGTCACGCAGGTCGTCTGCGAGCTGCCGCTCGCAGAGGCCATCTCGCGCGAAGCGGTGCGCCAGCACAAGACGGCGAAGGTCCATCTCAAGGTCGAGACAGGCATGGGCCGCATCGGCATCCGCCCTGAGGAGATCGGCGCGCTGGCCGCGGCGGTCAAGCAGCTGCCGAACATCGAGATCGAGGGCATGTTCTCCCACTTCGCGATGGCAGACAGCAAGGACAAGACGTATACGAAGGGGCAGCTCGCAAAGTTCGAGCAGGCCTTGAAGGCGGTTGAAGAAGCAGGCGTCAAGCTCAAGCTCCGCCACATCGCGGAGTCGGCGGCCATCCTCGAGATCCCGGAGGCGCATTACGACATGGTGCGCGCCGGCGTCATCCAGTACGGCATGTGGCCGTCGGATGAGGTCACGCACCCGATTGACCTCAAGCCGGTCATGAAGGTCTGCGCCAAGGTCGTCTTCATGAAGACACTGCATCCGGGCGAGAGCATCGGTTACGGCCGCCAGTTCATCGCGGAGCGCGAGAGCCGCATCGCGACGCTGCCGATCGGCTATGCCGACGGCTACATCCGCGCATATGGCAACGGCGGTTACGTCTCGTTCGGCGGCCGCAAGGCGCCGATTGCGGGCCGCGTCTGCATGGACCAGGTCATGGTCGATGTCACGGACCTGCCGGACGTCAAGGAGGGCGACACGGCTGTGCTCTTCGGCGACGAGACGGTCACGGCCGATACGGCAGCCAAGTGGCTCAACACCATCAACTACGAAGTCACCTGCCTGATCTCCCCGCGCGTGCCGCGCGTTTATAAAGGCTGATGATTGCACGCAAAAGGAGCATCCCCCCTGCGAGGAGAGGATGCTCCTTTTTTATGCGTTTTACGCGCTCAATATAGCCGATGGTTTACTCGACCTGGCCTTTCCAGTAGGCGAGGTCGGCGTCGTTAAGCGGCAGGTCGATCGTCTGGCCATCCTTGTAGGAATAGCGGAAGCGGATGGTCTTGGCGGCCTTGATGTCGTCGAGCGTGGCGGCCGGCAGGAAGACGGAGATCTCGTTCTCCTTCTGGAAGGCGCCCGCGTTCTTCTGCTTGACGGAGGCGATCAGCGGCCACTCTTTGTCGTCGGTCACGAGCGTGACTTTGGAGTCGGCCTTGGCGCCGTCATAGCGCGTATCCCAGACGGTGAAGTGGGCGCTCGTCGCGGAACCGTCTGAGCCGCGCAGGCCCGTGAACTCGATGCGCGCGTAGGCGGAGAGGCTGTCGGCCGTGCGCGTGTCGTGGGCGCGGAAGTAGAGCAGCGTGCCGAGGAAAGCTGCGACGATGATGAGAAGGATGGCAATTGCTTTTTTCATAATAGATACGTCTCCTATAAAATTTCTCTAAGTCAAATTAATCGTATCATCCTGTTTTTTCGTTGTCAATGCGCCTTTTAAAGAAGAAAAAAAGAGAAATTTTTCACAAAATTGGCGTAAGTTATCGTAAATAACATGAAATTTTGCAAATTTTTGCTGTGCCTGCCAGAGACGCGCATATTTCTGGCTTTTTCGCCCGTTCCACCCATTGTAAAAGCGCGCGAAGTATTATATAGTATATCAATGAGAAAAGATGGCATAGAATGGGCGGCATCTGTTTTCCCGCTGCTTTTCATCTGATTCTGCCATAATCTTTTCCAGAAGGTATGATATCATTCTTTTATCGGTTGGAAGGGGATTTCAATAAAATGTTTGGTATGTCAATGGATATCGGCATCGACCTTGGCACAGCCAACGTGCTGGTCTATGTGAAAGGAAAGGGAATCGTGCTGCGCGAGCCGTCTGTCGTCGCGGTGGACAAGGACACGAACCGCGTTCTCGCCATCGGCGAGGAGGCGCGTCGCATGATCGGCCGCACGCCGGGCAACATCGTCGCCATCCGTCCGCTGCGCGAGGGCGTCATCGCGGACTACGACATCACGGAGAGCATGCTGCGCCACTTCATCGAGAAGGTCGTCGGCCGCAGTTTCGTCTTCCGTCCGCGCATCATGATCTGCATCCCGTCGGGCTGCACGATGGTCGAGCAGCGCGCCGTACAGGAAGCTGCTGAGCAGGCTGGCGCGCGCCACACGCAGCTCATCGAGGAGCCGCTCGCGGCAGCGCTCGGCGCTGGCCTCGACATCGTGGAGCCGTGCGGTTCGATGATCGTCGACATCGGCGGCGGCACGACGGACATCGCGGTCATCAGCCTCGGCGGCATCGTCAACAGCGAGTCGCTGCGCATCGCCGGCGACAAGTTCGACTCGGACATCATCGCTTATGTCAAGCGCGCGTTCAACCTCATGATCGGCGAGCGCACGGCAGAGGACATCAAGTTCAAGGTCGGCGCAGCTTATCCTGAGGCGCGCGATGAGACGCTCGACATCCGCGGCCGCGACCTCCTGACGGGTCTGCCGAAGACGGTCCAGATCACGACGAAGCAGGTGGCCGAGGCCATCGGCGCTTCGGTCTCGCGCATCGTCGAGTGCGTCAAGAAGGTTCTCGAGGAGACGCCGCCGGAGCTCTCGGCGGATATCATGGACCGCGGCATCATCCTGACGGGCGGCGGCGCGCTGCTCTTCGGCCTCGATGAGCTCATCCGCCGTGAGACGGACATCCCGACGGCTCTCGCCGACGACCCGCTCTCCTGCGTCGCGCTCGGCTGCGGCAAAGCGCTCGACACGTTCTCGAAGTTCGACGGCAAGGCCATGAACCTCAAGATCGGGAAATAAAAGCTGATGCTTTCCTTCCCCGCATGTGCGCATCTGCACCATGCCGGGAAGGTTTTTTATTGGAAGGGAGTACCATGATGAATAGAATCCTTCGCCGCGCGGCGGTGTTTGCCGCTGCGGCATTATTCCTCGGACAGAGCTTCGCGATGGCAGCGGGGCTGACTTCGATGCGCTTCCACAGCGGCAGCGAGCACGACCGCGTAGTCTACGAGTTCACGGACATGCCTGTCTACACGACAGCGGTCTCCGCGGACGGCCGCACGTTGACGCTCGATCTCGCCGATACGTCGTACAAAGGCTTCTCGGCTGTGCCGGCCAAGGGCAGCCGCATCGAGTCGATTGCCTACAATAAAAAGGGCAAGCATCTCATCGTGACGATGAAGCTCAAGGCGGGGCTCTCGTATCAGGTCCGCACGCTCAAGAACCCGACGCGCCTCTTTATCGATGTGTTGCCAGATACGGGTGTGGCAACAAGCACTGCGGGCACGGCGGCCAGCAAGCCGGCGAAAGGCAACAGCATGGGCACGCCGGGGAATATCGACGGCGACTATGTGCAGGAGATCGAGCCGGGCCTGACGGAACACACGTATGTCTATTGGGACGACTACGGCAAGGTATCGGCTTGGCTCTTAGAGGCAGACCCCGCGCGCTACCGCCTCGTGCCGACTCTCGCAAAAGGGAAAATCCCGGGACGTGAGGCCGTCAGCGGCATTGTTGCCAGAGCAGGCGGCGTGGCCGGCATCAATGCCTCGTACTTTGCGCCGGCGGGCGACATCCTCGGCGTGACGCAGATCAACGGCCAGACGGTCGGCACGACGTACTACACGCGTTCGGCGTTTGGCCTGCGCAAGGATGGCACGCCGGTCTTCGGCAAGATCTCGTATGACGGCATGGTCACGATGGGCGGCGTCAGCGTCAGTGTGGCCGGCGTCGACTGCGAGCGCGGCGCGGACAGCCTCGTCATCTACAACCGCGCTTACGGCAGCTCGACGGGCACGAATGAATACGGCCGCGAGTACATCGTGCGCGGCGGCCGCGTCACGGACATCCGCCAGAACGATTCGCCAATCCCTGCAGATGGCGTCGTCATCTCGGTGCACGGCACGGCGGCCGATGCGCTCGCAGGCGTGCAGGTCGGCGACCCTGTGACGATCGAGGAGAACCTCGGCGACGGCTGGCAGAACATGGACTTCATCATCGGCTGCGGCCCGCGCCTCGTGGAGAACGGCCGCGTGCATGTGACGGCCGATGAAGAGGACTTCCCGGCGGATATCCGCATCGGCCGCGCACCGCGCAGTGCCGTCGGCATCACGAAGGATGGCCGCTATCTCTTAGCCGTCGTCGACGGCCGCCAGTCGCACAGCGTCGGCCTGACGCTGACGGACTGGGCAAAGCTGCTCGTGAAGTTCGGCGCGCAGGACGCGCTGAACCTCGACGGCGGCGGCTCGTCGGACCTCGTCGTGAACGGTGAGGTGCAGAACTCCCCGTCGGACGGGCAGGAGCGCCTCGTCGGCGATGGCCTGGTCCTTGTCAAGAAATAAAAGAGGCATGCACAGGGCTGGACGAGTATGTTATAATGAAAACTAGTAATATTTTTCGAGTTTGATTCTGGCGTTTACGAGGTGAGTACGTTTGCATAAATTCATGAGGAAGGTCATCGCAACTGGTATCGCTGCGATGTTCTTCGCGACGGCGGCTGTGCCGGCACACGCGATGGACCCCATTCTGCCGTTCCAGGATGTCAAAGGTGGCATGACGGGCACGGCCTATACCGTAGTGGACAGCTCGGGCGAGATCCGCAGCTTCGATGTGGATATCGTGGGCAATATGGACAATGGCAAGGGATCGTCCCGCATGATCATGGCACGCGCACGAGGCCCCGTGATTGAGCAGGCGGGCGGTATCCTGCAGGGCATGAGCGGCAGCCCCGTCTACGTCAATGGCCGCCTCGTCGGCGCCGTGGCGGCGGGCATCAAGGAGATGACGCCGTACACGTTCTTCATCACGCCAATCGAGGACATGATGAAGCTCTGGACGATGCCGGATACGAAGAACAAGACGCGCCTCAAGACGGTCAACATCCACAAGGTCGTGGAGGAACGCAAGAAGGAAGAGGCCAGGGCCAAGGAAGCGGACAACAAGAAGGCCGAGACGAATGGCAACGCCATCTTCAACCGTGTCATGGATGTCATCCATGAGGCGGAGGATACGGCGGCCGAGACGAAGGCCAAGCAGGAAAAGGCAGAACAGGAGAAGGCTGAGGCAGAGAAGGCCAAAGCTGCAGCTGCCGAGAACACGGCTGTCAAGTCTGCTGAGAATGCCGATGCTAAGGACGCCGATGGCAAGGATGTCGACGCCGAGGCTGAGAATGCTGAGGCTCCAGAGAAGCAGGCCGAGGCGGTAGCGGCAGAAACTGCTGCAACCGAAACTGCTCCAGCGAAGGATGCCTCTGCTGAGAAACCGGCTGCATCCGAAAAGAAAGAGCTGACGAAGCAGCCCAAGGCCGTCATGTACCTCTCGGGCTTCAATGAGCCGAGCATCGACTTCTTGCAGAAGAACGTGCCGATCGGCCGTGATGTCACCTTCATGCCGATGGGCGTGCGCACGGAAGGCGAGGGCAATACGCTCTATAACGCGAGCCTGCAGCCGGGCAGTGCGGTCGGCGTCGCCATCGTCTACGGTGACTTCGCCGTCGGCGCGACGGGCACGGTCACGGCCGTGGACGGCAAGAAGATCCTCGGCTTCGGCCATCCGTTCCTGCACCGCGGCAACGTCAACTACTTCATGACGGATGCGACGGTCGTCGGCACGATCAGCGGCCAGAGCAACGGCATGAAGATCGCGAACATCGGCAACATCATCGGACGCATCAGCCAGGACCGCGAGACGGGCATCGCCGGCACGATCGGCGATTTCCCGACGGTCGTACCGGTCAAGGTCCGCGTCCAGGACTCGACGCTCGGCCGCACGGATGACTACGGCGCGCGTATCGCCTACGATGAGGCGTTCCTGCCGGAGCTCTCCGGCGGTATCGCCTATGCGGCCATCAACAAGACGTCGGACACGCTCGCGGGCGCGACGGCCAACGTGCACTTCACCATCCGCACGAATGCGGCGGACGGCGGCAAGTTCGAGCGCAGCAACATGTTCTACAACACGGCTGACGTCGGCCAGATCGCGGTCGGCGAGCTCATGCAGGCGATGAACGTCATCTGCTCGAATACAGATCAGGAGTCGGACATCGTCGATGTCCAGATCGACGTCCAGATGGAGAACGGCCGCAAGACGGCGACGCTCCTCTCGGCTGTGCCGGACAAGACGACCGTCAAGCCGGGCGATCTCGTGAAGTTCACGACGACGATCAAGCCGTACCGCCGCGACAAGGAGACCTTGCTGATCCCGTACCGCGTGCCGGTGACGGCACCGGAGGGGCCGCTGACGCTCGACATCCGCGGCGGCGGTGTCGCGCCGATCACCCAGCTCAAGCTCCTGCAGCAGACGGGCGTCGACCTCATTGCGCAGGAGGACAAGACGACTACGACGAAGGACAAGCTCCAGAGCCTCAAGCGCACGGGTCGCAACAACGAGATCATCATTGCGCCGGGCGCTTCGGCCGTGCCGATGACGCCGGCGCAGCAGCGCAAGGCCGCGCGCGAGGCCGCTAAGGCGGCCCGCGAGGCAGCGCAGCAGCGCAAGTTCTCGTTCTCGTTGAACGCGCCGAAGAACGAGACGCCGGGTGAGACGAAATTCACGACGAACTATATCATCGACAATGTCATCCATACGACCCTGCAGGTCGAGAGAAAGTGACCGCCCCCTATTGTCAGCAGGTGAATATGATGATACACTGGAAAATGATGCTTTAAGCACAGCGGTCGAAGTGGCTGTGCTGCTATAGGAGGAAAAAGGACTTAAATGGAAAAGTTGGTTATACATGGCGGACGCCGGCTGGAGGGCCGCGTCAAGATCAGCGGGGCGAAGAATGCGGTACTGCCGATTATTGCGGCAACTCTTCTCGGACAGGACTCGCCGAGTCTTCTCGACGAGGTCCCGGCTCTTGAAGATGTGCATACGATCACGGAAGTCCTGCAGAAACTCGGCGTCAAGGCAGAGTTCCGCAAGGAGACGCATCAGCTGTTTGTCGACAGCACGGTCATCGGCAGCTGTGAAGCGCCGTACGATCTCGTGCGCAAGATGCGCGCGTCCTTCCTGATCATGGGACCGCTGCTCGCTCGTTGCGGACAGGCCAAGATTTCCCTGCCGGGCGGCTGTGCCATCGGCACGCGTCCCATCGACCTCCATCTCAAAGGCTTCGAGGCTCTCGGCGCACAGATCCGCGTCGGCCACGGCTTCATCGAGGCGGCTGCTCCGGAGGGGCTCAAGGGTGCGAAGATCTATCTCGACTTCCCGAGCGTCGGCGCGACCGAGAACATCATCATGGCGGCTTCCATGGCAGAAGGCCAGACCGTCCTCGAGAACCCGGCACAGGAGCCGGAAATCGTAGACCTCGCGAACTACCTCAACGTCATGGGCGCGAAGATCCGCGGCGCCGGCACGAATGTCATCAAGATCGACGGCGTGCCGAAGCTCACGGGCCGCGACTACACGATCATCCCCGACCGCATCGAGGCGGGCACTTACATGGTGGCAGCGGCGATGACGCGCGGCGATGTCTACATCGAGAACGCGATCAGCGAGCACCTCAAGCCGGTCATCGCCAAGCTCAAGGAAGCTGGCGTGACGATTGAGGAGGATGTCAATGGCATCCGCGTGACCTGCGACCGCCGCACGAAGTCGGTCGACATCAAGACGATGCCGTATCCAGGCTTCCCGACGGACATGCAGGCGCAGTTCATGGCGATGATGGCCATCTCGGAAGGCACGGGCATCGTGACGGAGACGGTCTTCGAGAACCGCTTCATGCACGTCGACGAGCTCAAGCGCATGGGCGCGAAGATCAAGATCGACGGCCGCACCTCGATCGTCGAGGGCGTGGAGAAGCTCTACGGCTGCCAGGTCAAGGCAACGGACCTGCGCGCCGGTGCAGCGATGGTCCTCGCGGGACTCGTCGCAGAAGGGGAGACCCAGGTCGGCTACATCCACCACATCGACCGCGGCTACGACAATCTCGTCGAGAAGCTCGTCGGCCTTGGCGCGGATATCTGCCGCGTCGACCAGTAATCAAACAAGCAAGAGGCTGTTGACAAACGACAGCCCTTTTCTTTTATCTTTTATCTATTATTGCTAACTGTTATCATCTGTCGTTTTTACTTGGATTCATAGGAGAGGTATCATGAGCATTATCGAAACGCCGCTGCAGCTGCAGCATCTTGCCCTGAAGAACCGCGTCATCCGTTCGGCCGTGCACAGCTTCCTCGCAGGGGAAGACGGCTACATGACGGCGGCAGAGTACGCGATGTACGAGACGCTGGCCGAGAACAACCTCGGCACGATCATCTCGGGCCACTGCTGCGTGGACCCGCTGGGCCGCGCCAACCCCGAGCAGGTCAACATCTACGCAGACTCGTTCACGGACCAGTTCCGCAAGGCCGTCGCGATTGCCCATGCGCACGATGCGCGCTTCATCGCGCAGATCAACCATGCCGGCCCGCGTGCCATCGACAATGAGGACCTCGCCGACGTCGTCGCGCGCCCGCTCAAGAAGGGACGCCATGCGCGCGCGCTGACGGTGGAGGAGATCCATCACATCGAGCAGTGCTTCATCGCAGCGGCGAAGCGCCTGCAGTCGGCCGGCTGCGATGGCGTCCAACTCCATGCCGCCCACTCGTACCTGCTCTCGCGCTTCATCGACCCGACGTTCAACCAGCGCGAGGATGCGTATGGCGGCACTATCGAGAACCGCTTCCGCATGGTGGAGGAGATCATCTGCGGCATCCACGAGGCCTGTGGCAAAGACTTCCCCGTGCTCATCAAGGTCAACGTCGACACGAAGGCGGAGGATGCCGAGGGCTACCACCGCGACATGGTCTGGCTGCTGCGGCGCGCGAAGGCGCTCGGCGTGGAGCTCGTCGAGTTCTCGGGCGTCGACTTCATCAACCTGCCGAAGACGGCGACGCTCTACTACCTGCCGCAGGTCAAGCGCCTGCGCGCCGAGGTGCCGGACATGCCGCTGAGCCTCGTCGGCGGCGTGCGCTCGCTCGCGGATATGGAGGCGGTCATCAAAGCTGGCATCGAGTGCGTCTCGCTCGGCCGCTCATTGATCGCGGAGCCGGACTTCGTCACGAAAGAGCTCGCGGGCGGCGAGAAGTCCATCTGCGTCTCGTGCAGCCGCTGCTTCGTGCTGCCGCACATGCATCCGGGCATCCGCTGCGTCTGGGCCTGGAAGAAGGAGCGTGCGCGCCAGAAACAGGCTGTTGCTCAAAAATGAAAACACTCTGAAAATTATTTCTTTGCTTTACAAGTTGACAACCGTATAACCAAGTGCTAAGATACAAATTATCCATAAAATATCTATCGCAACGGAGCGAATGATCTTTTCAACTGGCATGTATCTTAACCAGAGACAAAAAGGTCCCGTTCGCGAACGTTGCGAGCGGGATTTATTTTTTATTGTTTCATTTGGGTAGAAAGAAGGATTCATATGACAGGATTAATGCTTGTCGGTATCGCACTCGTCTGGTTTGCCTGTGCGTACCTGTTCTATGGACGCTGGCTCGCAAAGACCTGGGGCATCGATCCGAAGGCACCGACACCGGCTGTCCGCAAGAATGATGGCCAGGATTATTCGCCGGCCTCCCGTTTCACCGTATTTGCGCATCAGTTCTCATCCATCACGGGTGCAGGCCCTGTGACCGGCCCAATCATCGCTGCGATGTTCGGCTGGCTGCCGGCTTTCCTCTGGATCCTGATCGGCGGCGCGTTCTTCGGCGCGGTCCAGGATTTCACGGCGCTCTACGCATCGGTCAAGAATGAAGGCAAGTCGATGGGCCTCTTGATCGAGCAGTACGTCGGCCGCACGGGCCGCCGCCTGTTCCTGCTGTTCAGCTGGCTCTTCACGCTGCTCGTCATCGCAGCGTTTGCCGATATCATCGCGAAGACGTTCAACGGCTTCGGCGCCAACGGCACGCTCAACACGCCGGGCGCACAGGCCGCTACGATCTCCATGCTCTACATCGTCGTCGCCATGGGCTTCGGCATCTTCATCAGCAAGGTCAAGCCGTCCGGCGTCCTGAAGTTCATCGTCGCCGTCGTGCTCGTCGTCGCGATGTTCGCGGTCGGCATGCAGTTCCCGCTCTACTTCGATGTGCCGACTTGGCGTTACATCGTCTTCGGCTACTGCTTCATCGCAGCTGTCCTGCCGATGTGGCTGCTCATGGAGCCGCGCGATTACCTGAGCTCCTTCCTGCTGCTCGGCATGGTCGCCGGCGGCGTCATCGGCGTCCTCGCCGCAAACCCATCCGTCAATATGCCGGCCTTTGTCGGTTTTGAAGTCAATGGCAAGCCACTGTTCCCAATCCTCTTCATCACGATCGCCTGCGGCGCTGTCTCCGGTTTCCACAGCCTCGTTTCCTCTGGCACGTCCTCGAAAGCCATCGCCAACGAGACGGATATGCTGCCAGTAGGCTACGGCGCGATGCTCTGCGAGTGCATGCTCGGCGTCGTCGCCCTCGCCATTGCCTGCGCCGCTGCATCGAACGGTGTCATGGCACAGGGCACGCCGTTCCAGATCTTTGCTGCCGGCATCAGCACGTTCTTCACGAACATCTTCGGCCTGCCGGCTGGCTTCTCGGCCTGCTTCATCACGATGTGCGTATCGGCACTCGGCATGACGACAATCGACTCCGTCGCCCGCATCGGCCGCATGTCCATGCAGGAGATGGTCAAGCCGAGCGATGGCGTTGAGGCGAGCAGCACGCAGAAGTTCTTCATGGACAAATACGTCTCCACGATCCTCACGCTCGTCTTCGCCTACGGCCTCTGCCTCGCCGGTTACATGAATATCTGGCCGCTGTTCGGCGCAGCCAACCAGCTGCTCTCCGCACTCGTCCTGATCTCCCTCGCCGTCTTCCTCAAGATGACGAATCGCAAGGGCTGGATGCTCTACGTGCCGATGGTCTTCATGTTCATCGTCACGATGACGGCACTCGTCATGAGCGTCTACGGCGGCATCATGAAGCTCATGGCCGGCAAGTTCCTCATCGGCGTCGACGGCCTGCAGCTCGTGCTCGCCATCGCCCTGATGACGCTTGCCTGCCTCGTCGTCAAGCACTGCGGCAAGGAGCTCCTCGACAAGGGCCAGGCTGCCCTCGGCAAATGATGCCGAGAATCTCGATGCGCAAAGCGCATCGGTCTGATAACCCCTAAGTCATAAAGAATCCCCGGTCCCGGATGATGTAATCTGACATCATCTGAGACCGGGGATTTTTGTGTGCTTTTTTATCTGGTTATCAGGCGTTGGCGAGCTTGTAGATGGCGAGGACATCCTTGCGCGTGAGCGGGTGGAAGGTGCCGAGCTTCTTCGTGTCGCCGGCGGTGGCGAGGTCAGCGAGGCTGTAGAGCTCGCTGTTGTTGAGCTTCGTCTGCAGGAGCTCGGGCAGGCTCACGGGCAGACCGAGGCTCTTGAAGAAACCGACCATCTTCTCGATGCCGAGCTGGGCGCGCTCTTCTTCCGTGCCCTCGCTGGCATCTACGCCGAAAATGCGCTCGGCGAACTGCGCGAAGCGGGCGGTGTCATCGCGGTAGACGTACTTGGCCCAGGAGCCCCAGAGTGCCGTCAGTGAGGCGCCATGCGTCGCGTCGAAGCGGGCGCTGAGCTCGTGGCCGAGCTTGTGGACGGAGAAGTCCTTGCCGCGGCCGAGCTCTGTGAAGTTGGAGTGGGAGACGCTGCCGCACCACATGATCTCGCTCATGGCATCGTAGTCCTCGTGGTTCTTGACGGCAACTCTAGAGGCATCCATGACAGTCTTGATGAGGTCCTCGGCCACGCGGTCCGTGAAGACATTGGCTTCCTTGACCTTGGTGAAGTAGCGCTCGAGCGTGTGCATGATGATGTCGGCGACGCCGCAGACGAGCTGCTTCTCGGGGACGGTGAAGGTCAGCTCCGGATTCATGAAGGCGAGGACCGGGCGGTTGAGCGGCGTGTTGAGGCCGACCTTGCGCATCGTGTCCTCATTCGTCAACACGGCGGAGTCGCTCGTCTCGCTGCCCGCAGCGGCGAGTGTCAGTACGGAACCGACGGGCATGGTCTTTTCGAGTTTGGCACGGCCGCTCCAGAAATCCCAGACGTCCGTGCCGGGGTTGGCCACGCCGTGCGCGATGGCCTTGGCCGAGTCGATGACGCTGCCGCCGCCGACGGCGAGGATGAAGTTCGCCTTGAAGGCGAGTGCCTCGCGGACGCCCTCGCGCACGAGCGCGACGCGCGGGTTCGGCTGGACGCCGCCGAGCACCTGGAAGGCGAGGCCTGCGGATGTCAGCTGGCATTCGATGCGCGAGAGCAGGCCGCTCCTGACGACGCTGCCGCCGCCGTAGACGATGTAGACGCGGCTCGCGCCGTACGCGCGCAGCTTCTCGGCCACTCGGTCCTCCGCATGGCGGCCGAAGATGATCTCCGTCGGCATCTTGAACTCAAAACTCTGCATAAAAAGACCTCCTAGATATGTGAATCGCAGTTTGTTGTCCCATCTGTACCTTCTATTATTGGCGGCGGGGCGGGGAAAATCCTGCCGGCGCTCAAAAAGAAGGGGAAGTGTCCTTGGATGGCGAACTATTCCATATGAGAGTCCATGAAATCGCGGTACGATATTCGTAACGGTTCCACACACCTTTACTTTGTATACATTCATGAATTTACAACAAAGCTGGATTTTTAGGTAAATATCTGCTATGATGTAAAAGTATATGGCGAAAGAAGCATAGTTCCTATGCATATTTTCACATAAAAGCTGTGATATCTTCAGGAGGGAATACCATGAAGTCAGAGATCACGATCAAGACGGTGCGCTGCAAGGGCTGCGGCATCTGCGCGGCGTTCTGCCCCAAGTCCGTGCTGGCCGTCAGCGAGCTCGGCAAGATACAGGTCGTCAATGGGGATGCGTGCATCGGCTGCGGCCAGTGCGAGCTGCGTTGCCCCGATTATGCGATTTTTGTGGATAGAGTCAAAGAGGAGGCTGCACAATGAGCAAAGCGAGATTGATGCAGGGCAATGAAGCCTGCGCAGAAGGTGCAATCGCGGCTGGCGTCAACTTCTTCGCCGGCTACCCGATCACGCCGTCCACGGAGATTGCGGAGACGATGGCACGCCTGTTGCCGAAACACGGCGGCAAGTTCGTCCAGATGGAAGATGAGATCGCGAGCATGGGCGCCATCCTCGGCGCGTCGCTGGCGGGCAGCAAGGTCATGGATGCGACGAGCGGTCCTGGCTTTTCCCTCAAGCAGGAGCTCATCGGCTACGCGGCCTGCGCGGAAATCCCGTGCGTGCTCGTCGATGTGCAGCGCGTCGGCCCGTCGACGGGCCAGCCGACTTCGCCGTCACAGGGCGATGTCATGCAGGCGCGCTGGGGCACGCACGGCGACCATCCGATCATCGCGCTCGCGCCCTGGAGCGTGCGCGAGACGTACGATGCGACGGTCATGGCCGTCAACTATGCGGAGCGCTTCCGCACGCCGGTCATCCTGCTCATGGACGAGGTCATCGGCCATCTGCGAGAGAAGGTCGAGCTTCCGGATCACGTCGATGTCTACCCGCGCCGCAAGCCGAAGAAAACGCGCGCGGAGGGCTACGAGCCATTTGCGCCGGACGAGGACCTCGTGCCGAACGTCGCAGACTTCGGCCAGGGCTACCGCATCCACGTGACGGGCCTCATCCACGATGATACGGGCTTCCCGTCCGGCAGCCCGGAGGTCACTGAGGCGTCAATCCGCCGCCTGCACGAGAAGATCGCGCGCGCTGGCGAGGAGATCATCCACACGGAGTCGTACTTCATGGATGACGCCGAGTACGCCGTCGTCTCGTTCGGCGGCTCGGCGCGCACGGCATACGAGGCCGTGCGCATGGAGCGCGAGAAGGGCCGCAAAGTCGGCATGCTGCGCCTCATGACCATCTGGCCGTTTGCCGACAAGGCCATCGAGGCGCTCTCGGCGAAGGTCAAGGGCATCCTCGTCGCGGAGCTCAACTACGGGCAGATCGTCAACGAGGTGCGCCGTGCCGCGCACAGCGATTGTAAGGTCTCGCTCTGCGGCAAGTACGATATGAAATCATTTGAACCGGAGGACATCACCTCCGCCATCGAGAATATGATTGCAGGGGGTAATGCGTGATGGAACGGAGCTTTGAACAATATTTCCGCCAGGATCATCTGCCACATCTCTGGTGCCCGGGCTGCGGCAACGGCATCGCGATGAAGGCCATCGTCCAGGCGGTCGAGAAGAAGGGCCTCTCGCAGGACAACACGGTCATCGTCTCGGGCATCGGCTGCTCGTCGCGCGCCTCGGGCTACATGGACTTTGATACCCTGCACACGGCGCACGGCCGCGCCATCCCGTTCGCGACGGGCATCAAGCTCGCCAACCCGGACCTCCACGTCATTGTCATCACGGGCGATGGCGACTGCACGGCCATCGGCGGCAATCACTTCATCCACGGCTGCCGCCGCAATGTGGACCTCACGGTCATCATGTTCAACAATAATATCTACGGCATGACGGGCGGCCAGGCCTCGCCGACGACGCCAATCGGCGCCAAGGCGACGACGGCCCCGTACGGCTCCGTCGACCGCACCTTCGACGCCTGCAAGCTCGCGGAGGCAGCCGGTGCGACGTACGTCGCGCGCTCGACGGCCTTCCACGTCCAGCACATGGCCAACATGATCGCCGAGGGCATCGATAACGATGGCTTCTCGTTCATCGAGGCGATGGTCCAGTGCCCGACGGCGTTCGGCCGCAAGAACCGCATGGGCAGCCCCGCGGACATGCTCAAGTGGATGCGCGACCACGCCGTCATGAAGGCGGCCTGGGACAAGCTGCCGGAGGAGAAGCGCGAGGACAAGTTCCCGATTGGCTGCCTCTATAAGGCGCAGGCCATCGACTACGATGCCGCATACGACCAGGTCATCGAACGTGCAGGGGGTGCTCATAAATGAGGAAACAGCTTAGATTATCGGGCTCGGGCGGCCAGGGCGTCATCACGGCGGCCATCATCCTCGCGGCTGCGGCCGTAGATGAGGGCAAGGAGGCCGTCCAGTCGCAGTCGTACGGACCAGAGGCGCGCGGCGGTGCCTCGAAGTCCGAGGTCATCATCGACGATGCGCCCATCTACCATCCGCATGTCATCGTGCCGGATCTCGTGCTGGCCATGACGCAGAAGGCGGCCGACAAGTACTATAAGGACCTCAACCCCGACGGCCTCTTGGTCCTCGATGAGCAGCTCGTGCCGAATGTCCCCGACTTCCCGCACGTCGTGCGCATCCCCATCACGAAGATCGCCGTCGAGAAAGTCGGCAAACCGCTCTTTGCAAACATCGTCGCCCTCGGCGCCCTCGTGCGCCTCACGGGCATCGTCTCCTTCGACGCCATCAAGAAAGCCGTCGCCAACCGCGTGCCACCGCACACCGTCGACGCCAACATGAAAGCCCTCGAGCTCGGCTGGGAAGCAGCTGTTGCTAAGGTATGACACAGCAATCGCGTTCCATATAAAAAGGCCAGGTTCCTCTTTTGTGAGGGACCTGGCCTTTTGGCTGGCAGTATTTCGAGCGTTTTAGATGAACATGTGGCGCATGCAGAGAACGAGGAAGCAGACGAGCGCGAGGCCGAAGCTGAAGATCTCGACGCAGCGCACGGGGTAGACGCAGTGGAGCGGGATATCGACGACGCGCGGGATGTTGCTGGCGAGCAGGGAGATAGCGATGGAGACGTAGAGCAGGATGTTCGTCAGCGGCGCGGTGTGCACCTCGGAGAAGGCGCGCAGCAACAGGTAGAGGGAGAAGGCGATGAAGAAGTAAGCGATTTTATCGGCATAGTGAAAGTTCATGTGGAACACGTCCTTCGGGGTATGGGGTTGCGGCAATGGTATAAGCCGTCGCATCATTGGATTCACGTGTTATTTCTGCACGGGAAGTGGAAAATCCTGCTCCCTTGAAGAATCGTAGTGAATTGAGCCAGCTCTTATCTCAGTAGCCGCGCTGGCCGCGATAGCGGTGCCAGATGGCGGAGCTCAGGCAGAGCAGCAGGGCGCCGGAGAGGGCGAAGACCCAGTGGATGCCAAGGAAGGTCGCGATGAGGCCGCCGAGCAGGGGGCCTGCCATCGAGCCGACCTGCTGTGCGGCGAACAGCATACCGAAAATGCGCCCTTTATAAGACGGCGGCGTGTTGTTGGCGAGCACGGCGTTGATGGCGGGGTGGATGCCGCAGAAGAAGAGGCCGCCGACGAACTGCATGATGGCAAACGGCAGGAGTGTGTCGGGGATGCCCTGGATGATCATGGAGAGGCCGGCACCGGCCATGCCGAGGCACATGGCGCGGAAGAAACCGCGCCGCTGGCCAAAAGTCCCCCAGAACGGCGCGGCCATGGCCCCCGCGATGCCGCCGAGCGAGAAGACGAAGCCCGCGACGAAGACGATGTTCGGCATGGGGCCTGCGAGCTTGGCGACGTATGTCGTGATGACCGGCTGCAGGATCAGGATGACCATCTGCACGAGCGTGCCGCAGAGCAGCATGTTGCGCAAAAGAGGCATATGCCAGGGCGAGACATCGTCTTCTGTTGCCTCATCTGCATTCGCGGCTTTCTTGGCGACGGGCGGCTCCTTGATGATGAAGGTGAAGATCAGGAAGTTCGTGAAGAGAGCAGCAGCGGCGAGGAAGAAGGAGTAGCGCATGCCGACGGCCTCGGCGAGGACGCCGCCGAGCAGGGGACCGACGACGCCGCCGGCTGTCAGGGTGCCCTGCATGACGCCGAGGCAGAAGCCAATCTTCTTGGGCGGTGCGTAGAGCGTCATGATGGCGAGGTCCATCGGCCAGAGGCCGGAGGCAAAGCCCTGGAACAGACGCATGAGCGTGAGCTGGCCCGGTGTCTCGACGATGCCGCCGAGGAAGTAGCTGATGGCGAGCAGGAAACTCGCGCGCATGGCCATGAGCCGCTTGCCCTTCGTGTCGGCCATGCGGCCCCAGATCGGCGCCATGATGGCCGAGACGAGGAAGCTGGCGGAAAAGACGATGCCGGACCAGAGGTTGACATCAGCGTCGGAGACGCCGAGTTCCATCGTCAGGTACATTGGCAGGAACGGGATGAGCATCGTGTAGCTCGAGGACATGAAGAGGATGTTGCACGTGAGGATCGCGAGGACGAGCTTCCAATTCAAGAAAAGACCTTCTTTCTTCTATCAGGGAAATACCATCTTTCTATTCTATCATGGGGGAAGAAATAAGCAAAGCCTGTCTCTTGGCTTGCATTTTGCGCTCGATGTGAGGATAATAGGATTAGATAACTTCCCAATATAAAGGAGGCGCAACTATGTCTGTAAAACTCTTTGTGACAGATCTGGATGGGACGCTGCTGCCGAGCGGCAAGGATGTCCCGCGTGAAAATATAGAGGCCGTGCAGGAAGCGGTGCGCGCTGGCGTCATCGTGACGATTGCGACGGGCCGCATGTACCGGGCGGCCTTGCCCGTGGCGGAGGCGCTCGGCGTCGATGTGCCGATCATCACCTACAACGGTGCACTGATCAAGTCGGCGAAGGGCAAGGTCTACCACACGAGCTACCTGAAGCCGGAGGTCATCAGGCAGGTCGTGGCCTTCTGCCAGCAGCAGGGCTGGTACCTGCAGTCGTACAGCCGCGATGAGCTCTGGGTACCCGTGCATGATGAACACGCGCAGCACTATGAGCAGGAGCAGAAGGTCACGGGCCATGTCGTCGGCTGGGATGGCCTGCGTGAGCAGACGCAGGAGGTCTGCAAGCTCTTGACCATCTCGGAGGACGGCGAGGAGACGAACCGCCGCCTCGCCATCCTCAACGAGCGCTTTGGCTCGGAAATCGTCGCCATGCAGTCGAACGCCCGCTACGGCGAGATCGTCAACCCGGGCGTCTCGAAAGCTGAGGGGCTGCGCCGTCTGGCCGAGAAGCTCGGCATCGCCATCGAGGACACGATGGCCATCGGCGATTCGTACAACGATCTGCCGATGCTCAAGGCTGCAGGCCACAGCGTGGCGATGGGCAATGCTGTGCCGGAGGTCAAGGAAGTCTGCGACTATGAGACGGGCCGCTGCGAGGACTTCGGCTTCGCGCAGGCCATCCGTGAGCTGGTACTTGGAGGTGGGTCAGATGAGTGAAATGGTAAAATCGGAACAGGAAAAGGAAGATGCCTTCCGCCTCGTCATCGTGACGGGCATGTCGGGCGGTGGCAAGACGCAGGCGAGCCGCTATCTGGAGGACCTCGGCTATTTCTGCGTCGACAACCTGCCGCCTGTCTTCATCCCGAAATTCGTCGAGCTCTGCAAGCATTCTGGCGGCCATGTCCGCAAGGTCGTGCTCGTCGTCGACACGCGCAGCCGCGAGTTCTTCGACACGTTTGTCCACACGCTCAACGATATGGATAAGGATGATGTGCCGTACGAGATGCTCTTCATGGATGCCTCGGACCCGGCTATCATCCGCCGCTACAAGGAGACGCGCCGCCGCCATCCGATGGCGCCGTCCTCGCGCATCTCGGAGGGCATCGCCAAGGAGCGCGAGCGCCTGGCACCCGTGCGCGCGAAGGCGACGTACATCATCGACACGTCGGAGCTGCGCAAGGTCGACCTGCGCGACAAGATCCACCGGCTGTTCGGCACGTCGGGCGGCGAGCAGATGAGCATCAACGTGCTGTCGTTCGGCTTCAAGTTCGGCATGCCGCTCGATGCAGACATGGTCTTTGATGTGCGCTTCCTGCCGAACCCGTTCTACATCGAATCGATGCGTCATAAGAGCGGCGCTGTGCCGGAGGTGGCCGAGTACATCGCGAAGTGGCCGGTGACGAAGGAGTTCACGCGCCTGCTCGACGAGATGCTCGACTTCCTCGTGCCGCAGTACATCAAAGAGGGCAAGAGCCAGTTCGTCATCGCGGTCGGCTGTACGGGCGGCATGCACCGCAGTGTCTACATCGCCAAGCACATCTTCGACCGCCTGACGGCGCAGGGCTACTCGACGCGGCTCGAGCACCGCGATCTCATGAAGAACGATGTGCGCGAACATGTACGTGAGGAGTGTTGAGCATGCATCTTCTGAAATGGCTCTATCCGGGCATGAAATTCAAGCGATGGCTGCTGCTCTTCTCGGTCGGCGTCATGCTCGTCAGCCTCGGGCTCGCACTCGTCTTCAACTACAAGTACCTCGATGTCATCGAAGAAGCGATCTTCCGCGCGGTCTACCTCTGGAAGGGCAGCTACAACTACATGTTCACGACGCTGGCGGGCATCGCGGTCGTCATCGTGGGCGTCGGGCTCATGCTGATTGCGACGCGCTTCGTCATCCGCTCGGTCATCATGGTGCTCTTGCCGGACAATTCGGAGCGCCTCGTCGACATCATCTACGAGAAGCGCCGCCTCGGCAAGGGGCCGAACATCGCCGTCATCGGCGGTGGCCACGGCCTCTCCGTGCTCCTGCGCGGCATCAAGGCCGCGACCTCAAACGTCTCGGCTGTCGTGACGGTCGCCGATGACGGCGGCTCTTCCGGCAGGCTGCGCGAGGACCTCGGCATCATCCCGCCGGGTGACCTGCGCAACTGTCTCGTCGCGCTGGCCGACACCGAACCTTTGATGGAGAAGCTCTTCCAGTACCGCTTCAAGGGCAAGAGCGAGCTTGCCGGACACTCCTTCGGCAATCTCTTCATCGCAGCGATGACGGAGGTCACGGGCGATGTCGAGACGGCCCTGCGCGAGTCGTCGAAGGTCCTGGCCGTCAAGGGCGAGGTCCTGCCGGCATCGAAGGAACACGTGCGCCTCGATGCCATCATGGACGACGGCACCGTCGTCGAGGGCGAGTCGCACATCCCGGAGGTGCACAAGCACATCCGCCGCGTCAAGCTCTTCCCGCCGCATGTCCAGCCGGTGCAGGCCGCGCTCGATGCGCTGACGAATGCCGATGCCATCATCCTCGGCCCGGGCAGCCTCTACACGAGCATCATGCCGAATCTGCTCGTCGATGGCGTGGCTGACACGCTGCGCAAGAGCAAGGCCATCAAGATCTACATCTGCAACGTCATGACGCAGCCCGGCGAGACGGACGGCTACACGGCCTCGATGCACGCCAAGGCCATCCTCGACCACGGCGGGCAGGGCGTCATCGACTACATGCTCGTCAACAACGCGCCCATCTCCAAGGAGATGCAGGCCTACTACGCCAAAGAAGGCGCCTATCCGGTCGAGGTCGACGAGGACGCGATCAACGCGCTCGGCATCGGCTTCATCAAGGCGGATATCATCAATGAGTCCGATGTCATCCGTCATGACCCGCAGAAGCTCTGTCGCAATGTCATGAAGATGGTCGACGGCCTGCGCCCGGGCAATGGCAGCGACCACTACATGCGCGGGAGGCATAGTTGATAGATATCTTGATTGATAAGATTGATAAGTGAGAGAAATAGATAGGAGGTATGATCTTGCCGTCATTTGCAACGGAGGTCAAGAATGAGCTGGCCAGACTGACGTATGAGGATTCCTGCTGCCGGACGGCGGAGCTCGCAGCGCTCCTGCGCATGGGCGCGACCATCACGTTCGGCATGCATCATACCTTTGGCCTCAACTTCACGACGGAGAACGCGGCCGTGGCGCGCAAGGTGCTGCAGCTCCTCAAGAGTGAGGGCGGCAGCATCCGCACGGAAATCACGGTGAGCCGCAGCCGCAGGCTCAAGAAGAACAACAGCTACAGCGTCCGCGTCATGCCGGCACCGCCAGTCGCCACCCTGCTTGAACACCTCGGCTTCCTCCACGACGAGAGCCTCAACATGGACTCGGACATGGGCATCCTGCGGAAATCCTGCTGCCGCGCCGCGTATCTGCGCGGCGCTTTTCTAGGCGGGGGCAGTGTCAATCGCCCGGAGGCCAGCTACCATCTGGAGCTCGTCACCGGCAGCTACGGCCTCGGCAACCTGCTCTACACGCTGATGAAACGCATGGAATTCCCCGTCGGCTTCACGGACCGCAAGGATTCGTACATCGTCTACCTCAAGGAATGCGATGCGATCATCGACTTCTTGGCCATGCTGCAGGCAGACAAGGCGGTGGAGGCCTTTGAGATCGCGCGCAACATCAAGGAAGTGCGCTCACAGGTCAACCGCCTCGTCAACTGCGAGACGGCGAACCTGCAGAAAGCCGTGGATGCGGCCGTCCGCCAACTCCACGATATCGAAGTGCTGCGGCGGCAGAAAGGGGGCCTCGCGGCCCTGCCGGATCGCCTGCGCGAGACGGCGGAGGCGCGTCTTGAAGAGCCCGGCGCGAGCATCGTGGAGCTCGGCGACATGCTCGGCGTCAGCAAGTCCGGTGTCAATCATCGCCTGCGCAAGCTCCATGCGATGGTTGCCGCAATCGAAAAAGAAGAAGGAAAAGAGAAGGAAAAGGAAGGGGATCATACGGTTTGAGTCGCTTGAAGAAATGGTTATTGGGTCTTTGTTTCCTGCTCCTGGCCGTCGCCCTCTGGGTCGTGTTTTCACCAACGCCACAGGGGATACCGGTCCTCGAGTACCATGAGGTTGCAGAATCTGTCGATGAAGACGCTTACGTCTACAATGTGCCGCCGGAGGAATTCCGCCAGCAGCTGGACTACCTCCAGCAGCAGGGCTACACGACCATCTCGATGCTCGACTTCATGAAGGCCAAGCGCGGCAAGATGGAACTGCCGGCGAAGCCGATCATCCTGACGTTTGACGATGGCTATGAGGACAACTACACGGACCTGCTGCCCATCCTCGAGGAATACGGTATGAAGGCGACGGTCTACGTCATCACGAATGAGATCGGCCAGCCGGGCTATCTGAACTGGGAACAACTCCGTGATATGCAGGACCGCGGCATCGAGATCGGCAGCCATACGGCCAATCACGACCCGTTGACCGGGATGGATGCAGCGAGACAGCTCGATGAAGTGCATCTGTCGAAGCTCCTGCTGGAGTGGAACGGCATTCACACGGTCTACACATTCTCGTATCCGAACGGCGCCTACGACGCATCGCTGCCGGCGCTTCTCGCGCAGAACGAGTACCTGACCGCTGTGACAGGGGACGCCGGGCTCAACACGTTTGAGACGGACCCGTACCTGATGCAGCGCGTCAACATCCCGCATCCGCGCTTCGGGCTGCTGGAGTTCAAGCTGCGCCTGTTCAAGGCCGAGGTCTTCACGAAGCTCCGCATCCATCAGCATTTGGAGAACCCATCATGAGACAGTTTTATGCAAGACGTTCGAAAAGGAAGATTGCACACGTGAAACGAAGGAAGAAGATTGCAGCTGGCCTGCTGGCCTGCCTGGTATCCGGCGTATTCTTCTCACAGAATGCGCTGGCCCGCCATAAGGAGGCCGCGCCGGCTCCTGCTGCCGTGCAGCAGACGGCTCAGACGGCGGTGGACGCTGCCAAGACCGATAAGAACGATAAAGGTAAAAAGGAAAACAAGCGCAAGAAGGCAGAGCCCGCCAAGCAGCAGAACGCGGCCGTCGGCATCCAGCAGAAGGTGGCGGAGATCCTGCGGGAGCACGTCGCGCAGAATGCGCGCAAGAATGTGCTGAAGTCGCATGTCATGAAGATGTGGCCGGTGGAGTCGAAGGATGAGGGCGGCACGCTGCTCTTCTCGGACAGCCCCGAGTCCGTCACGGATGACGGTATCCTCTACCAGGATACTGTGAAGGGGGAGGCCCGCATCCTCTACTACCACCTGAACAGCAGCGATTCCGACAAGAAGGTGGCCGTCGTCCTACAGAGTGCGGACGGCCAGCCGGCCATCGTCCGCGTGACGCGCGGCGGCGCATGCTATCCGAGCCCCGATTACCTGCATGTCGGCAAGATGACGCAGATGGCGTACTTCGAGGGCGAGGCACACGGTGATATCTACATCGGCCGCGGCCGCCATCGCCTGCTGCAGGAGGATATGGACACGACCATCCTGCATCCGGGCGACCTCGTCTACGGCGTCTATGACTTCGCATCCAACCGTCCCATCAAGGTCTCGGTCATCATGTACCCTGCCGATGCCAATCCGTTTGAATTCCTCGAGCAGGCCCATGTCCTGCCGAAGGATGAGCAGCGCCTGCGCGGCACGTTCCACGGCATGAACCGCATCGTGACATCGTCGCAGGTGTACGACCCGGCGGTGGACGGCACGGTCTACTTCCCGTTGGCCGACGACATCCACGACCACTACCGTACGGGCATCGACGCGACAGACGGCAGCGCTGTCACGAACTACGGCAATTACGGTGTGCTCTACAAGCTGCAGATCCCCGTCGCGAAGGACGGAGCGGTCCAGTACTACCTAAGCCCGCTCGGCGGTGTCTATGCCGGGGCCATGACGGTGGAACGGGAGACGACAAGGCGCCGTATGATCGAGACGCCGTACGGGCGGCCGTACTTCGGCGATGCGACGCCGCCGGAGTCGGATGCCACGCAGAAGGCACGCGAAGAGGGGCTGGCCATCCTCACGGATACAACAGAGCTCACGGACCTCGGCGCCTACGATGGAGACAGACCGGTCACGTTCGAGTTCTCGCCGCCGGGCGCTTCGAACCTTCCCATCAACATCATCATGATGCCGGCAGAATGAGCCGGCTTCGCAGGGCCATCTCTTGGTGTCCCTGCTTTTTTTATCTTTTTTCAAAATAAGTGTTGACAACTCATCGCGTATCCTGTATCATAATACAAGTCGCTAAGAGATACGGCAACGGCAAAAGCCCAGAAGCCTTGATTGGCAAGGGATTTGCAGG
>ERZ772860.157-NODE-157-length-65005-cov-16.294211_pt1 | contig 65005 bp, 43 predicted proteins | sample MGYA00511342_ERZ772860 | MGnify/ENA primary metagenome ERZ772860 (study PRJEB29015, sample SAMEA2737665) | human gut metagenome | biome: human gut; feature: human-associated habitat; material: faeces | place: China | collected 2012 ... | reverse complement strand
GTCGCAAAAGCTCTCAATATGCTTGAACGTCAATACGGAGCAAAACAATTCCGTGACGTCTTCAAAACAATCACCTGCGATAACGGCTCAGAGTTTCTTAACTGTCCGGCCCTGGAACGGTCCTGCCGCAGTTCCAAACCGCGAACCAAGATCTATTATGCTCATCCTTTTTCATCATTTGAACGAGGCAGTAACGAAAACGCCAACAGGCTCATACGCCGTTTCCTGCCAAAGGGATGCCGTTTTGATGAACTTACGCAGAAGCATCTGGACTGGCTTACCGAATGGATCAATCGCTACCCGCGCAAACTTCTTAACGGACGCAGTGCCCGGCAGGCAGTCAAGGACGCGGGGCTTCATTATGGCATAAATAAGTCTGCATGAAAAGTTATTTCCTCTTTGTCGCATTTGGTCTTGCAATTCAGGCGCCGGTTGCAGCGGAGCGCCGGGTCAAGCGGCGGTGCGGGCTGCGGCGAGGGGGTTCGGTTCTCGCCCCTGCTCTTTCGGTTCGTCGGCCCTTGCTTCAGGAGGGGGTGGGTACACCGAGGATGGTGCCGGGGGGGATGCGGTGGCCGGCAAAGAAGCTTTCGGCGTTCATTTTGCGGGCGCCGGGGGGCTGGAGGGTTTTGATGCGCAGGGCGCCGCCGCGGGGGCCGCCGCAGGAGACGAGCATGCCGTCGGGGCCGGATTCGAGCACCATGCCGGGGACGGCGGTGACGGGTTTGGTGATATGGGAGAAGAGCTCGACGGGGGGGAAGATTTTGAGGTTTTTGTCGCCGCCGGATTTGACGGAGGGGTAGATGGTGTAGGTGCCTGGCCAGGAGTGGTAGGCGCGGATTTTGCGGGCGATTTGGAAGGCGGGCTGCGTCCAGTCAATGAGGCCGTCGGCGCGGGTGAGTTTCGGCGCGTAGGTCATGAGGGATTCGTCCTGCTCTTCGCGATCGTCGGTGCCTTCGCGCAGGCATTCGAGGGCGTCGAGGAGGGGGTCGGGGGCGAGCTGCGCGAGGTCGTCGTGGAGGCTTTCGGCGGTTTCGGTGCCGTTGAGGGGGATGGCGGCCTGGCAGATGATGTCGCCGGCGTCGAGTTTGCGGACGACGTGCATGACGGTGATGCCGGTTTCGTCGTCGCCGGCTTCGATGGCAGCTTGGATGCACGAGGCTCCGCGGTGGCGCGGCAGGAGGGAGGCGTGGACGTTGATGCAGGCGATGCGAGGGACGTCGATGACGGCTTGGGAGAGGATTTGTCCGTAGGCCATGACGACGACGACGTCGGGCTCCCACGAGCGGAGGCGTTCGATGGCTGCTTCATCGCGCATGCGCTCGGGTTGGTAGACGGGCAGCCCGGCCTCTTCCGCGAGGGTTTTCACGCGGGGAGGGGTGAGTTGCTGGTGTCTGCCGGAGGGGCGATCGGGTTGGGTCACGAGAGCCACCAACTCTCCGGTCTTCAGGAGGGTTTGCAGGCAGGGAATCGCGATGTCCCCGGTTGCCATCATTACAATACGCATGCCCTCTTTATGCCAGAAGTGATGATATTGTCAAGCCGATTCAGGGCCAAAGGGGCTATTTGGCGCGGCAAAGGGGTGCAAAAGAGGCCGCCGCATGCCGAGGGCATGCGGCGGCCGACAGGGTGATGGCGGGGGCTGTGAGGCCCCTGCTTTGCTGTGTGGTTCGGCGGTGTTTTACTGAGCCTGGTTGCTCTGCGCGGACTTGCCGGCGCGGATCTCCTCCGAGCTCTGCTGCCAACCGCCGCCCAGCTGGGCGTAGAGGGTCGGGATGCAGGCGGCGTACTGGTAGCGGTATTCAGCCAGTTTCTGCTCGGCCGGGAAGAGGTTCTGCTGGGCGGTGAGCACTTCGTAGTAGTCGGAGTAGCCGGTCTTGACGCGCTCAAGGCAGGCGTCGAGGTAGCTTCGGTAGGAGACGACGGCTTCCTCCTGCTTCTGCATGATGCTGCGCAGCTTGATGCGCTGGACGAGGGTTGAGGAGACTTCGCTGAGGGCGGTGAGGACGGTGTCTTCGTAGTCCGCAACGGCGGCAACGAGGTTGTTGCGGGCGATCTTCTCAGAGGCGCGCAGCGAGCCGGCGCGGAAGAGCGGGCCCGAGAGGCTGGCGCCCATGCCCCAACCCGTTCCCTTGCGGACGCTCGTCATGAGGTCGGCCGAGGCCATGCCGCCGGCAGCCGTCAGGGTGATGGTGGGGAAGTAGTCGGCGATGGCGACGCCGACCTTGGCGTTGGCGGAGCGGATCTTCTGCTCAGCGGCGAGGACGTCGGGGCGGTGGGCCAGGATGTCAGCAGGGATGCCGGTCGGCACCTCGGAGGAGCCGGCGTAGTCGGTGAGGTTGCCGCGGCGGCGGATGTGGCCGGGGACGCGGCCGGCGAGGACGCTGAGCGTGTTTTCAAGCTGGACGATTTGCGTTTCGAGCGCCGGGACCTGGGCCTGCGCGGCGGCAAGGGCGGCGCGGCTGGACTGCACGGCCAGAATGTTGCTCACCTCGTACTGAAGTCGGTACTCGTAGTACTCCAGGGACTGGCGATAGGATTCAACGCAGGCTTTCTGGATGCGGAGCTGCTCGTCGAGCATGAGCAGCTGAAGGTAGCCCGTGGCGACTTGGCGCAGCAGGGAGAGCTGGAGGGAGCGGAGCTCCTGCTCGGCGGAGAGGTAGTCGGCCTCGGCGGACTCGACGGAGCGGCGCGTGCGGCCCCAGATGTCAAGTTCCCAAGAGGCGGAGGCGGCCAGCGAGCCGGGGGCCGTGGTCATACCGCCGCTGTTCATGATGGTTGAGCCGCCGCTCTGGTTCGCGCCCTTGGAGACGCTGCCGCCGTAGGCCAGCCAGGGGAAGATGGGGGCCTGCGTCACGGTGATCGTCTGGCGAGCGCTGTCAACGTTGGCGAGCGTCGCCTTGAGGGAGTGGTTGTTGCGGAAGGTGTCGAGGAGCAGGGAGGTCAGGTCCGGATCCTTGATGACATCCCACCACGGAAGGGAGGCGATGGAGGTATCCATACTCGGCGCGCCGCGGAAAGCCGCAGGCACGCTCATTTCATGCTTCTCGTAGTCGGGACCCACCAAGCAGGATGTCAACCCCAGCATGGCGGCGGCGGATGCCAGACCGAGAGCAGCCAACTTCAAAGACTTTCCTTGACTCGTCATATCGCGGGAGACTCTACCCTTAATGCTTCGCGTTGTCAAGTTTTTATCGGCTGAAATTTTCCAACTTTGTGTCATGCAGGAAAGGCAAATTGTTGACGATGGAAAGCGAGTTTTTCGCATTTTCTGCTTGAAAAGCCCTGCGGATGCGGTAAAATTTTCGGTAAATGACAGACGACGCCAGCTTTCATCACCAACAACACGCCGCACCCGGTGTTTTCAACTGGGAGATGGTGCGAAAGGCGCTTCGCGCCGCTGAGGAGGGCGTCTACTGCTGGGACATGGAGAGCGGTGAGATTTTCTACACCGAGCAGTGCCTGCGGATGATGGGTCTGCCCTTCCAGGAGCTGGCGCCGAATATCTTCACGGAGAGTGAGCGCACGATTCACCCGGAGGATCGCCAGTTTTTCCGCAGCAGCGTGCAGCGCTACATCGACATGCCGATGGCTGCGGCTTCGCCCATGCGCGTGGAGGTGCGCCTGCTCAATCTGCGCTCGCGCGGCTGGCGCTGGATTCGCGTCAATGGGCTGCTGGAGCGCGGGGAGGACATGAAGCCGCGGCGGCTGGTGGGGGTGTGGGTTGATATTACGCGCCGCAAAATGTCGGACATGCGCGCGCTGGAGGATCAGAATTTCTTCCGTACGCTGATTAACTACCTGCCCGACAATATTTATTTCAAGAATCGCGAGTCGCGCTTCGTGCTGGCCAATGAGGCGACGGCGCGCAAGATGCATGTGCGCACGCCGTCGGATCTCATCGGCTGCCGCGACAGCAATTTCTTCACGGCGGCGATGGCTGAGGTTGCCCGGGCGGAGGAGGTGGAGATCATGGAGACGGGGATCCCCATTACGAACCGCATTCACCACGAGACGTGGAAGGACGGCGTCACGCACAACAGCTGGAGCCGCGTGTCGAAGTTCCCCTGGTACGCCCACGACGGGAGTATCAAGGGCATCGTGGGCATTTCGTCCGATGTGACGGAGCTCATTGAGGCGCAGCGCCGCTACCGCAAGCTGGCCGAGCAGCTCGATCAGCGCAACCGCGCGCTGGAGAAGGAGATCAGCCTCGCGAAGGAGGTGCAGAGGGCGCTGCAGCCGCTGCGCCTGCGCGACCGCGTGTGGCAGTCGCCGGCGGACGGCAGCACGCGCCGCGCGACGTTCCGCCATGTTTATATGCCGTCCACGGGGGTTGCCGGCGATTGCTTTGAGGTGTTTCCGGTGCGGGATTCGGGCGTGGGGATGCTCATCTGCGATGTCATGGGGCACGGCGTGAGCGCGGCGCTGATCGCGGCTATGCTGCGGGGGCTGATGGAACAGGTGGCAAACCTCGCCGATACGCCCGGGCTTTTGCTCTCTTCGCTCAACCGACAGCTCTATCGCATTTTCAGCCAGGCGCACATCACGATGTTTGCCACGGCCTGCTACGTCTACCTCGATCTCGACAAGCAGCGCCTCACGCTCTCGGGCGCGGGTCATCCCGCGCCCATTGTGATGACGGCTGACGGCAAGGCTCTTCTGCCGGCGATTCCGCGCTCCCCCGCGCTCGGGCTCATTGAGAGCGCGCTCTTCCGCGAGAGTGAGATTCCGCTGGAGGCCGGCATGAAGCTCATGCTCTACACAGACGGTCTCACCGAGGCGCACAATCCCGCGGGCGATGAGCTGGGGGCCGTGCGCATCATGAACTATCTTCAGGAGCGCCGCCCGATCAATATCGGTGAGATGATCAACATCTCGCTGGCCTGCATGCACAACTTTACGCGCAGCTCGGAACAGGAGGATGATATCTGCATTCTCGGCGTTGAATTCCTGCGCGAGTGAGACGATGGCCATTTTTTCGGAAAGGCAAGTCAGAAAAAAGTTGCCATGAAGCTCTTTTTAGGCTAAGCTTAACGTTAGTTACAGAACGCATTGATATGGATGAAAATCATCAGGAGGGCACGACGCCCTTTAATCTGTCGGAGTTGACCGCCTTCCAGTTCGGCCCGGCTTGGGCACGCAAGGGCGGAGAGACACCGAAGCCGCAGGTTTACGAGGAGATGCCCCGCCGCGAGCGCCCGGCTCGCCGCAGGGACGGTGGGGAGCGCCGCCCGTTTGACAGAGAGCGCCGCGACGGGGATCGCGCTGCGAAGCGCGAAGGCCGCGAGGGTCGCCCGCCGAGAAGAGAGGGGCGCCCGGAGAGGGCTCCGCGCCAGCTGCCGGCTCCTGCTGCCGGTCTGCGCGTCGAGCTGCGCCCGGCCAACAGCATCCTGGAGATTTTCGCCACGCAGATTCACCGCCAGAAGAGGGCCCTGCCCCTCCTCGATCTCGCCCGCGTTGTCATGGCGGCGAAGGATCGCTACGACCTCGTCTTCATGAAGCTCGAGGATGGCCCGATGATGATTCACTCCAAACTCGGGGACGGCGCCTGCTGGCTCACGGAGCAGGAGGCTGTGGCCTACCTCTGGAAGGCTGAGTGGTTCGGCAAGTTTTACAAGCGCGAGGAGGTGGAGACAGAGGCGCCTGCGGGCAGCTTCAGCTCCGTGGCCAAGTGCTCGCTGGGCGGGGAGCTCATCGGCCCGGCGAACTGGCACGGCTATCAGGCCAGCCTCATGCGGCTCTACCGCCGCAAGTATGCGTCGATGGATCTGAGCAGCTTCAAGGCTCGCATTGTGACGGACAAGAGCGAGGAGGCTCTCGCCGACTGGCTGAAGCAGGTGAGCCACACGACGGTCTGGAAGCCGCTGCGCGAGGGGGCCGAGGAAGTCGTGCTCCAGGATGCCGCAGCCGTGGAGGCCGACTTCCGCGAGCACCACTACGGCGATGTCTACGAGGTGGTGGACAAGGTTTTCGTCAACGGTGCGACGCCGAAGTCCCGCCTCTCGCCCGGGCTCGCCGCTCACCTGTCCATTTTGTCCGACAAGACGGCGCGCTTCCCGCAGATGCTCATTCCGAATCTCTGCCATGGGTTGGCCCGCCACCACATTCCCATCTACAAGTGGCAGGGCCACCACTACACCGGGCCGAGCCGCGTGCGCGCGATTCCGGCGGACATGGTGCTGGCGGATCGCATGATGGCCATCGTGAACTGGACGAAGGAGAATTCCGGCGGCAAGGTGGATGCGATGTGCGCGGCGCTCTCCGGCGTGCCTGCGGCTGAGGATGAGGCAGGCAAGCAGGCTTCCGTCGATGCCTACGCTCCCTATGTGGCGGACATGATCTGGCTGATGGAGCAGGGCTTCATCGTCGTGACGGCGGACAACTCCATCTGGTACCCCAAGGGCAGCGCCGCTCCCCAGCCTACGAAGGTGGAAACGCCGTCGAGGCGCAGCGGCAAGCGAGCCAAGAAGGCGCAGGCCCCCAAGGCCGATGCTCCGAAGGCCACCGGAACTCCGACGCCGTCGGAGCCTGCTCCCGCAGAAGCTCCGGCAGCCGAGCCCGAGCTGGCCCCTGCAGAGGCTCCGGCGTCTGACGAAGCCCCCGCCGCCGAAGGCGATGCAGCCGAGCCTTCCGAGGCTTGCGCACCGGCCGCAGAGGCGCCCGTGGCTCCTGAGGCCGAGGCGCCTGAAGCTCCGGCCGCCCCGGCGGATGCGGAGGCTCCCGCCGACCCGCAGGCCTGAGGCTCCTCCAAGCCTTTCCCTTATCTCCCCCGTCGCCCTTCTCGGGCGACGGGGCTTTTTTGTGCCGAGTATCGGGGGCCAAGCGCCTGTGCAGAGCGCGGCACCTCCGCCCGAAGCCGCCCCCGCCGGCAGCAGCCCCCCTGCCCCTTCGGCTGCACAGCCGAGCGTAAACTTGGCACGCAGGTGCACGACAGCCGCAGCTCTGCGGCAAAAAGTCGCACCAACGTGCGGCATCTTGTACATACTGTGGCATAACACCGCATTATAGATGGCCACCGGCGAGACTCCATCATCGCAAAGCGCTGATAATTCAAGATTTTTAAAATTGGCACGGCCTTTGCATAATAAAAGGCGGACAAAGCAACCGGCCAAGTGCCGGAAGAAACAACCACACAACACTTGATCAGAAAGGAAGTAACACGATGAGCAAAATTCTCGGTATTGACCTCGGTACCACCAACTCCTGCATGGCCGTCATGGAGGGCGGTCAGGCGACTGTTCTGGAGAACAGCGAAGGCGCCCGCACGACTCCGTCGATCGTCGCCTTCACCAAGAGCGGCGAACGCATCGTCGGTCAGGCCGCCAAGCGCCAGGCCGTCACGAACCCGCGCAACACGATTTTCTCGGCCAAGCGTTTGATCGGCCGCAAGTACTCAGAGCTGACGGAGGAGGACAAAAAGGTTCCGTACACCATCGTTGAGGCCCCGAACGGCGATGCCCACATTCAGGTGGAGGTCGCCGGCGAGACGAAGGTTTACTCCCCGCAGGAGATCAGCGCCATGGTGCTCTCGAAGCTCAAAGCTGACGCTGAGGCCAAGCTCGGCGAGACGATCACGGAGGCCGTCATCACGGTGCCGGCATACTTCAACGACGCTCAGCGTAACGCCACGAAGGCGGCCGGTGAAATCGCCGGTTTGAAGGTGCGCCGCATCATCAACGAGCCGACGGCGGCTGCTCTGGCCTACGGTCTGGACAAGAAGAGCAATGAGCAGATTGCCGTGTACGACCTCGGTGGCGGTACCTTCGATATCTCGGTGCTGGAGATCGGCGACGGCGTCTTCGAAGTGAAGGCCAGCGACGGTGACACCCACCTCGGCGGTGATGACTGGGACAACGCGGTCATCAACTGGATTCTCGCTGAGTTCAAGGCCAAGGAGGGCATGGACATCTCGAAGCAGACGGACGCCCTGCAGCGCATCAAGGAGGAGGCTGAGAAGGCGAAAATCGCCCTGAGCTCGACGCAGAGCTACGACATCTCCCTGCCCTTCATCACGATGGACGCCACGGGCCCGAAGCACATTCAGATGACGCTGACGCGCTCGAAGCTCGAGCAGCTCACGGAGAACCTGCTGGAGCGCACCGCGACCCCGGTGAAGAACTGCATCGCGGCGGCCGGCCTGACCACCAGCGACATCAACGAGCTGGTGCTCGTCGGCGGTATGACCCGCATGCCCGCCGTGCAGGAGATGGCTCACCGCCTCGCCGGCAAGGAGCCGCACAAGGGTGTGAACCCCGATGAGGTCGTGGCCGTGGGTGCCGCTATTCAGGGCGGCGTGCTCATGGGCGATGTCAACGACGTGCTGCTGCTGGATGTCACCCCGCTGACGCTCTCCATCGAGACGATGGGCGGCATCGCCACGCCGATGATCGACCGCAACACCACCATCCCGGTGCGCAAGAGCCAGGTCTTCTCGACGGCGGCCGACAACCAGCCTGCGGTGGACATCCGCATCTGCCAGGGTGAGCGCCGCATGTTCAACGACAACAAGCTGCTGGGCAACTTCAAGCTCGACGGCATCCAGCCGGCTCCGCGCGGCGTCCCGCAGATCGAAGTGACCTTTGATATCGATGCCAACGGCATCCTCAAGGTCACAGCGAAGGACAAGAACACCGGCAAGGAGCAGAACATCTCCATCCAGGGCTCGTCCGGCCTCTCCAAGGAGGAAATTGAGCGCGCCAAGAAGGATGCTGAGGCTCACGCCGAGGAGGATCGCCGCAAGGCCGAGGACATCGAGGCCATCAACAAGGCGGACTCGCTGGCTCACAATGTCGAGCGCCAGATCAAGGAGCTCGGCGACAAGGCCCCGGCTCAGATCACGCAGCCCATCGAGGAGAAGGTCAAGGCCCTGAAGGCCGCGGCTGAAGCCAAGGATGCGGAGAAGTGCAAGAGCCTGACGACTGAGCTTGAGAAGATGCTCGGCGACCTCAACCAGGCGGCTCAGCAGGCTGCCGCTCAGCAGGGCGGCCCCGCCTACAGCGAGCCTGCCGGCGACAGCAGCGAGGGCGGCCCGCGCAAGGCCAAGGGCAAAGTCGTTGATGCCGAAGTCGTTGACGACGACGACAACAAGTAAACCATCACCGTCGGGGCAGGAGCCCGCTCATCGAGCGCCTGCCCCGACTCCCCCCCCTCTTTCCGAACAGGAAGAATTCCCACTTCAAACAACCAAAACATAGACAAGACCATGATTAAACCCATCGGACAGCGCGTGCTCGTGGAGCGCGTCGAAGCTGAGAGCAAGACCGCCGGCGGCCTTTTCCTGCCGGACACCGCCAAGGAGAAACCCCAGGAAGCCATCGTGCGCGCCATCGGTACCGGCGGTCGCGACAAGGACGGCCAGCCGATTCCCTTCAACGTTGCGGTGAACGATAAGGTGCTCATCACGAAGTACGGCGGCACGGAAGTCACCGTCGACGGCACCACCTACACCATTCTGAACGAGAGCGACATTCTCGCCATCATTGACTGAACCAACTGTTAACCCTTAAACAAGAAACACACATATGGCTAAACAACTTTCATTTGAAGAGGCCGCTCGTCAGAGCCTGCTCAACGGCGTCACCAAGATCGCCAAGGCTGTGAAGAGCACGCTGGGCCCCGCCGGGCGCAACGTCGTCATCGACAAGAAGTTCGGCTCGCCGAGCATCACCAAGGACGGCGTGACCGTCGCCAAGGAGATAGAGCTCGAGGACGCCTATGAGAACATGGGTGCCCAGCTCGTCCGCGAGGTCTCCAGCAAGACCAACGACATCGCCGGTGACGGCACCACAACGGCCACGGTGCTCGCCGAGAGCATCTACCGCGAGGGTCTGCGCAACGTCACCGCCGGTGCGAACCCCATCTCGCTGCAGCGCGGCATCAACAAGGCCGCTGCCGCCGTGGTGGATGAGCTCAAGAAGATCTCCAAGCCGGTGGACTCCTCGAAGGAGATTGCTCAGGTGGCCACGGTTTCGGCCAACTGGGACTCCGAGATCGGCAACATCATTGCCGAGGCTATGGACAAGGTCGGCAAGGACGGCACCATCACCGTTGAGGAAGCCAAGGGCATCGACACTTCGCTGGACGTGGTCGAGGGTATGCAGTTCGACAAGGGCTATCTGTCCCCCTACTTCGTGACCAACGCTGACTCGATGGAGGCCGTTCTCGAGAACCCCTACATCCTGATCTTCGAGAAGAAGATCGGCAACCTCAAGGATCTGCTGCCCGTGCTTGAGAAGGTCGCCAAGGCCGGCAAGCCCCTGCTCATCATCGCTGAGGACGTCGAGGGCGAAGCTCTGGCCGCTCTGGTGGTCAACAGCCTGCGCGGTGCCCTGAAGGCCTGCGCCGTCAAGGCTCCGGGCTTCGGCGATCGCCGCAAGGCCATGCTGCAGGACATCGCCATTCTCACCGGCGGTCAGTGCATTTCCGAGGATCTCGGCCTGAAGCTTGACAGCGTTGAGATCTCCCAGCTCGGCATGGCCAAGCGCGTCGTGGTCACCAAGGACACCACCGTCATCATCGAAGGTGCCGGCAAGTCCGCGGACATCTCCGCCCGCGTCGGCCAGATCCGCAAGCAGATTGCCGACTCCACCAGCGATTACGACCGCGAGAAGCTCCAGGAGCGTCTGGCCAAGCTGGCCGGCGGTGTGGCCGTCATCAAGGTCGGTGCCGCTACCGAGACCGAGATGAAGGAGAAGAAGGATCGCGTCGACGACGCCCTGCATGCCACGCGCGCTGCGGTGGAGGAGGGTATCGTTCCCGGCGGCGGTGTGGCCCTCATCCGCGCTCAGAAGGCCATCTGCGGCCTCAACCTGACGGGCGACGAGAAGACGGGTGCCGACATCGTCTACCGCGCCGTCGAGGCTCCGCTTCGCCAGCTCGTTGAGAACGCCGGCCGCGAGGCTGCTCTGATCGTCGAGAAGGTCAAGGGTCTTGAGTCTCCGACGCAGGGTTACAACGTTGTCACCGACGCCTACGAAGATCTGCTGACCAGCGGCGTTGTCGACCCGACGAAGGTCACGCGCTCGGCTCTGCAGAACGCTGCTTCGATTGCCGGCCTCATGCTCACGACGGAGTGCCTCATCGCTGATCTGCCCGAGAAGAAGGGCTGCAGCTGCGGCACCGGCGCCGCCGACGGCGGCATGGGCGGTATGGGCGGCATGATGTAAGCCGCAAGCGCCTCATTCTGCAATAAGGTCTGAGTACCGGCGGGTTGCCCCACGCGGGCAGCCCGCCTTTTTGCGTTTATGGGGAAAGCCGGGTAGGCCTCCCGCATCCTCCCGCATCCTCCCGCGTCCTGCGGCCTCCCGCATTCCCCACCTCTTTCTGCGTCGGGGTGCATCTTGGTGCGCCCCCAGGCTCTTCCCCGGCTTCGGAGATCGGCAGGCCGGATGCCGTCTGATGCACGCTGGTCATCCGGACCTCTCGCCCGGGTCTCGTGGGAGGGCGTTCCGACGTGGTCTTTTCTCAACGGAGCGGTCTTCGGATTCGGAAAAGAGGCGCGGCTTGGGGTGAGTGCCGACGCATCGCCAAGCCTTCGAACGCTTCGTCAGGGAGCCGCGGCACTTCCACAAAGACTCCGAGAAGGCCGCGACGGAGCGCTCCTTCTCCAACTTTTTTCGTATGGGAGCAAAAAGTTTGAAAGAACTCGGGCCCTGTGTACGTAACCTCAGCCGGATTGAGGTTGCGGGCGGCAAAGGGATTGCCGAGTGGCGCTGATCGGGCACGCCCCAAGGGCGAACAGGAAACGGCTAGCTGTCTCCCGACAGCTAGCCGCCCATTACCCCGCATGTGTCACACCCATGTCACATGACGAAAATCGGAAAGGCTCAACGCCCGTGCGTATCCACCTCCATCACGAGCGAGAGCAGGCGGAAGTCCCCTGCCCCGTCGTAGCGCAGGCAGAAGCCCTGCGCCACCCCGGGCTGCGGGAGGTTGGTCAGGCGGATGGCGCCGGTATACGGCCCGGTCAAGCCGTCGCGCCGAGGCTCATACTGCTCCCAGCGCGCGACGTGTGCCACGCGATACTCAAAGGAGGGATCGCTTTCGCGCACGCGCAGTTTCACGCGCCCGACTTGGCGCACGGTGTTGAAGTTCACCTCCCGCTCCTGCGGCATGGTCTGCAATTCGGAGGTGAAGACAGAGCCGATCTCCCAGACGGCGCCGGATGCTGTCGCGGGCAGGTCCAGCGCACCGTCGCTCGACACGCTCAGCCGGAGCGAGGGGAGAGCCTTTGCGCCCGATACATCAGCGGATGAATTAGCGGCAACGGCCTCCGTTGCGGCGGAAGCGTCGGCTGAAGCGGTTTCACCTGCGGCGGTGTCGTCGGCCTTCTCGGGCAGGTAGGCCCGGGCGCAGACCTCGAGCCCGGCCAGATGCGGCAGGCTGACGCTCAGGACGGCTCCCCCGTCGGTCGCGCAGCTCACGGCGCCGTCGACGAAGGAGGCGCCCTCCACCATGCGCTCGAGGCTCACGCAGCCCGAGGCGCGATTGCGCAGCACGAGCCACAGCTCGTCCTCGTTGCTGTCGGAGCTCGTGAGGGCGGAGAGGTGCAGCACCTCGCGCCCGGGGAACTCCACGCGCTGCCATGCGGTGACTTGCTGCTCGGCATTCATGGTCAGCACGGCCAGCAGTCCGTCTCGCATCAGCACCCAGAGCTGGGTGTTGCTGCCCTTCTGCACGGTCCACTCACGCACGCCGGCCTCAAAGAGGTGCTCGGCAAGCAGGCTGGTATCGGTGGAGGTGAAGCCGTCGGCTTCGAGTTTGTAGGAGATTTCGCGCAGGCGTTTGCCGCCGCGCTGCACGTAGAAGACGGTGTTTTCGACGCCATTGGCGCCGAGTCGGTCGCTGCCCACGGAGGACTGGCGGCTGAAGAGGGCCGTCGTGGCGGTGATGGCGGAGCCCGATGCCGTGCTGAGGGTCCATTCGCTGGAGGTGGTGCCCACGAGCAGGCTGCGTGCGGGGCATATCCAGCAGATGCGGCTTTGATCCGAGGTGGCCATTGTCACGTGCAGAGCGTCGTCGTCGTTGGAGCCGACGAGGAAGTTGCCGTAGTCATCGACGCTGCTGCCGAAGAGGGTGGTGGGCTGCCCGGCGGTGCCGCCGAACCAGAGGCGCCCCTGATGCAGGTTGCAGAAGGAGGGGTAGCCGTTGCGCGAGCCGAAGGCGCCGAAGCTCCAGCTGCGGGTTGAAAAGACCTTGGGCTCGTCCAGATAGGGGGTCAGCACTTCGGCCGTCGCCTTCGTTTCGCTCTCTACCGAGACGATGCGAAGTTTGTATTCGCGCTGCCCGCCCAGCAGGCGGAAGCAGAGCATGGCGGGCAGCGGTTTTGTGGACTGAGCCTTGCAGATGAGCACCATGCGGCAGGGGCGATCTTCGGAGCCCGAGAAGGCCCAGTTTTTGCGCTCCTGCGAGCCGTCCTGATGAAAGGAGTGCAGGCAGGTCCACTGCCACTGGGTGTAGTCGTTGAGCGTCAGCGATGAGTCGTAGCTGCGCCACAGCTCCCACATGCCGTTCCACTCGCCGTAGGTTTCAAGCTCCCAATCGCCGCAGACTTCGAAGGGCATGCGGTTTTCGTCAAGGACGAAGGCGCCGGGGATGAAGCAGAGGCGGTAGTCGAGCGGCGATTTGCTGCCGGTGAACATGGACTTGCTGTAGGGGCTGCGGCAGTAATAAAAGTGGTACATGCCCTCAGCCTCGTCGTAGGTGTGGTAGACGGAGCCGGGAAAGACGGAGCTCGTCTCGAGATCGGGCAGCTCGACCGTGGTCAGCGGGTAACTGCGGTTGAGGAAGTAGGTCTGCGGTGAGATGGGTGCGTCGGCGAGCACGTATTCCCGCCCGGCCATGTCCGACGTGAAGCGGAGGGTGGGTGACTCGGTCTCGAGGGTTGCGGTTTCGCCGCCCTGATGCATGGAGACGACGAGCAAGCCGTCCTGAAGCTGGTAGGATTCGCGCGGGTAAGGTTGCAGGCTCAGCTCGGTGCAGGTCCATTGGTTGTCTGCGTAGCGACTCAGGGCGTAGGGGGGAAAGTGGGGGTGCGTGACGTAGATGACGTCGTTGACTTGCACGGGCTCCATCGCGGCGATGACGTCGGCGCTGTCCCAGGGGACGTCGAGCACGTAGGGTTCGCCGTCGTCGCCGGTCACCAGCGCGGCGTCGCGGTAGACGCGCATGCCGCCGGGGAAAAATTCGAGCATGAGGACGTCGGACTCAGAGAAGCGGAAGGGAACGAGGCGCACGGCTCCCGATTCCTGATCATAGGCCGGGCCGATCCACTTCGTGCCGTAGCGGCGTCGGATGCCGCCGTAGGGCTGGACGAGGAAGTTTTTGAGCACGGCCGCGCCGCGCTGGTAGGCCTGCAGATCAAAGCGCGACTCGAGCCAGGGGCTCAGTTCGCCGGCCGTGAATCCGAGGACGATGGGGTTGTCTTGCATGCCCCCAGTTCAACACGGAATCCTCGCCGTGGCAAGCGAAGCCGGGGTGTGGGCGCAACCTGCCCGCTACCGGGCCGATGGGCTCGGGCCGGTAGCGGGTAAACACCACGGTGATTCAACTCGCTGATACACCACGGTGATGCAACTCGGTGATACGCCGCAGCGATGAAACTTGGTGACATGCTGCGGCGACGCCGCGGTAAGGCAGCAGCCGACCCGAGGCGGGGAGCCGGGCAAGGCGGGGCCCTGGGGCCGGGGTCAAGCCACGGAGCAAGCGCCTGAAGGTCGGAGCGGAACAAGTCGGAGCGGAACGCAGGGTGGCCGGGGACAGGGCTGCGCGCAGGCGCGTTTCCGCGGGAGCGGCTTGGTCACTCCGGAGGAGGTCGAGATCAGCGCAGAACCCCGTCGGAGCCGGCCCGCGTCGGGCGGCTCCGAGTCATGCCGGACTTGGCCGGGCGGGTCTGAGTAGGTACCGAACTCAGGCGGGGATGGCCGGGAGGCGGGGAGGTGTATCGCCGCCGTCCTTGCCGGAGTCCTTCTCGCCGTCCTTGGCGGCGTCGGACTTCGTCCCGCCGGCTTTTGCGTCGCCATCCTTTGCTGCATCGCCCTTGGCCGAGGAGGGGTCTTTCTTCGGGGCGAGTTTGTCGCTGAGGCGCACGAAGGTGGCCCCGGGAGCGAGTCCGCCGATGTCCTCCAGCAGCTCAAGGCAACGGGCGTTGAGGCGGTCGTAATCAATGGGGCCCTTCTCCTCTTCCGCGGACCCCGGGAAGATGAGGTAGCTGACGCCGAGGTCGGAGACGGCGCGGGCGTAGACGCCGGCCCGGGGATTCACCTCTCGGGCGAGGCGCAGGGAGGCTTCGCCGGTCTTGAAGTTCGGCCCGTAGTCGCCGACGATGGCGGGGAAGACGCGCTTGCCGACTATAACGACGGCGTAGTCACCGGGGGACGGGCGGTAGCCGTTGTCCGAGCCTTCACGCAGGGTAAGGGGAATGACGATGAAGGGGTCATACTCCGCGAGCAGGTAGCTGAAGGTTTTGAGGTTGTCGATGACGGTCTCGGTGTGCGCGATGACGGAGGCGGAGGCTTTCTGGGCCTTCTGTTTGCGCAGGCGCTCCTGCCAGGGGGCCAGCAGGGGGTTGGGTGTCTTGCTGCGCTTGCGCCAGAAGTAGGAGGTGGAGGGCTGGTAGTTGTCGCTCTTGAGGATTTTGTCGGGCATGGTCGGCAGGCGGTCGCCGTCCGAGCCATCGGAGACGACGTCCATGTCGGCCTGGATCCAGAGGAGCTTGCGGCGGCTCGTCGGCGCCTCGATTTCGAGGATGGTGTCGGTGTCGAGGTAGTTGTGGCGGTCGAGCAGGCGGGTGAGGGTGGAGGCGTTTTTGCGGATGCGGTTCTGTTTGTGGAGGTAGAGGGCGTTGAACCAGCGCGAGACGCGGGCCTTCTGCATGAGGGCGTCAAAGCCCGGCAGCACGTCGGGCAGCTTCGGGTTGGCGTGCAGCAGCTCGCGGCCCTCCGCGGCGTGGGGCAGCAGGAGCTCGAGGGAGACTTTGACGGCGTAGGCTTGGCGCTTGAGGCGGTCTCGGCTGGCGGTGCTGCCGCGGCGGAAGTGGACGTTGCCGACGATGTTGATCCCCTTGCTCATGCTGGCGATGTGCTCGTAGTTGCCGGGCTCGACGCGCTCGGGCAGCGCGGGGGGAAAGGGCGGCAGGTTGATGGCGGGCATGGTGAAGCGGGCCTCGTGCTTCCAGATGGTGGGGGGTGGGGTCCGGCGGTCGGGGCTCTCGTCGGGCATGATGACGGGCACGGGGGCGGCTTCGTTGGGGGCAGGGCTGTCGGCGGCCCCGGCGCTGGGCTGGGCATCGCTTTCCGCACGCCCGAGCAGGGCCCTGACGAGGGCGGCGGGATAGGGGGTGTAGAGGGAGCCTGCGGCGAGCAGGAGGACGGCCAGCAGGCCGATGCGGAAGGGGCTGAGGCCGAAGCGGCGTCCGTTTTTCCGGCGGGGGGTTAGCATGGGGATGAGCGGGGAGAAGGGGGGACGGGGAGGGGGAGAAGCAGGAGGAGCGGAAGGGCTCTCGGCAGAGCGGTGCCCACAGCGACGGGGCTCAGGAGCGGCGGCCTCAGGAGCTGCGGCTGATGCGGCGCGGGCGGCGGGCGAGGATGAGCCTCAGCAGGGGCAGCGGGGTGAGGCGCAGCAGCAGGGCGGCGAACTGCACGCGGCGCGAGGGGTAATAGCGCGGGCGGCCGAGCTCGAGGGCTCGCAGGCTGCCGCGGATGACGGTGGGAACGGGGGTGTAGAAGGCGTCGTGGAAGGCGGAGCGCCCGTCGCTGCAGCCCGTGCGGCGCGCGACTTGGCCGAAGCCGGTGTGGACGGGCCCCGGGCAGGCGGCCAGCACGGGGATGCCGGCCTCGCGCAGCTCGAGGCGCAGCGCCTCGCTGAAGCTCGCGACGAAGGCCTTGCTGGCGGCATAGAGGGCGAAGTCGGGGATCGGCAGCTCGGCGGCGAGCGAGGCGATGTTGATGATGCCGCCGCCGCGGCGCAAGATACCGGGCAACAGGGCACGGCTGAGGGAGACGAGCGCGGTGATGTTCACGTCGATGATGCTGCGGTTGCGCTCGGGATCCGAGCCGGCGAAGTCTCCGTAATCGCCGAGGCCGGCGTTGTTGATGAGCAGGAGGGGCCCGCCGCTGCGCTCGGCGCCGCTCAGCGTTTCCTGAAGCTCGCCGCGCGCGGCGGCGTCGGCCAGATCACAGGGATGCGTCTCCACGCGCAGATCGGGGTGAGCAGCGGAGAGCTCGGCGGCCAGTTCCCGCAGCTTCTCGGCGCGGCGGGCGACGAGGTCGAGGCGCGAGACGCGGGGGGCGAGCTCGCGAGCGAAGGCGGCGCCCAAGCCCGAGGAGGCTCCGGTGATGATGGCCTGATGGTATTGCACGCCTCTATCTTTTCACGCCGACTGCAAACTGGCAAGCAAAAATCCCGACACGCGGGCCAAATTTTGCTTTATCAGAAGGCGCAACTGGCGTATACTGACCGCGTGCACGTGGTAAACCGCCACGAGCCCGTGTGATTATGAAGATCGTTCTCGCATACTCCGGTGGCCTTGACACATCCGTCCTTCTGGTGTGGCTCAAGGAGAAATACAACGCGGAAATCATCGCTTACTGCGCCGATGTGGGTCAGGCCGAAGAGCTCGACGGCATCGTGGAGAAGGCTCTCGCCACGGGGGCTTCCAAGTGCATCGTCGGCGATCTCAAGGCGGACTTCGCCGCCAACTACATTTTCCCGATGTTCCAGGCCAATGCCGTGTACGAGGGTCGCTACCTGCTGGGCACCTCCATCGCCCGCCCCTGCATCTCGAAGGCGATGGTGGACGTCGCTCTCGCCGAGGGTGCCGACGCGATTGCCCACGGCGCCACGGGCAAGGGCAATGACCAGGTGCGCTTCGAGCTCTCGATCAATGCGCTGGCTCCGCAGCTTCAGGTGATTGCTCCCTGGCGCATGAAGGAGTGGCGCGAGCAGTTCCCCGGCCGCACGGAGCTGATTCAGTACGCTGAGAGCCACAACATCCCCATCCGCCAGAGCGTGAAGAAGCCCTACTCGATGGACCGCAACCTGCTGCACATCTCTTACGAGGCCGGCATTCTCGAGGATACGTGGTACGACGCCACCAAGGAGGAGGATCGCCGCATGTACGTGCTGTCCCAGTCCCCGGAGGAGGCTCCCGACAAGCCTCAGTACCTCCAGTGCCTCTTTGAGAAGGGCGACATCATCGGCCTTCAGACGGAGGGTCTCGGTGAGATCATCGCCAAGGTGGGCGCTTCCGCCAATGTGAAGGGTGAGCGCGACGGCTACACGCTGCTGGATCCGCTGGGCGTGATGCTGGTGCTCAACTACCTCGGCGGTCTGCACGGCATCGGCCGCGTCGACATCGTCGAGAACCGCTTCGTGGGCATGAAGAGCCGCGGCATCTATGAGACCCCCGGCGGCACGATCCTGCTGGCGGCTCACCGCGACATCGAGACGATCACGATGGATCGCGAGGCTCAGAAGGTGCGCGATTCGCTCATTCCCGAGTATGCCGCCATGGTGTACAACGGCTTCTGGTTTGCGCCGGAGCGCGAGGCCATTCAAGCTCTCGTGACCAAGACGCAGGAGACGGTGAACGGCGAGGTGCGACTCAAGCTCTACAAGGGCAATGTGATGTACGCCGGCCGCCGCAGCCCGAACTCGCTCTACAGCTACGCGATCGCGACGATGGAGGGCGACTACACGGATGAGGATTACAACCAGGATGACGCCTCGGGCTTCATTCACCTCAACGGCCTGCGCCTCAAGCAGTTCGCCCGCGTGAACAAGAAGTAAGCTCTCTTGTGCCGGCCTCCCCTGCCCCCATCCGGCCGGGGAGGCCACTTGCACGGGCTCGCTCCGGCTCGTGCACGGGCTTGATCTTCGGATCTCAGCTTCGGGTCTCAACTTTGGATCATCTCCATTCGGGGCAGCTCCGGGTGCGATTGATCGGACTTCCGCTCCTTTCGGGTCGCCGCCGGAGGATGTGCTGCGAGGGGCTGCCTGACGGCAGAGAACACAGCGGTTGGAGTCGTGTCCCGCAGTTGTCGCAAAGGTCGCCGTTTTCACGAGATCGAGCAGGGCGGCATCCTCCGGAGCAGAAGCGCCTTCGCAGAGAGGGAGCCCTTCGATCTCTCAAACGGGTCCTTCAGCCTCGGTGAGGACTCAGAGGCTGGGCTCCGCCGCCTCTCTCCTCATCTCTCCTTTTTCGCTTCACACGGACGCACCGCAGCGGATGGGAGGCAGAGGACCTTCTCTCCATCATTCCGGCCGGCATACGACTCTCTTCGTCTTCCCAGCCCTCCCTCAAGCAGTACTCGCCGAGGACTTCCTCGCTTTTCTCACCTTCACCACTCCGCTCCGCCCATGCCAGATCTGCCCAAGCTGTCCTACGTGCTGCTGTCTCACAACCGCGAGCGCTACATTCGCACAGCAATTGAAAGTGCCTTTGCCCAAGATTACGAGGGCGAGCTCGAGTACATCTTTTCCGACGACTGCTCGACGGATCAGACCTACGAGATCATGAAGGAGTGCGTGGCCGCCTACAAGGGCCCGCGCCGCGTGGTTCTGACGCAGACTCCGCGCAATCTACATCTGGCAGGGAACACCAACCATGCAGCTCAGTTCGTGGAGTCTGACTGGATGGTTCGCGCCGATGACGACGATATCTCCGCCGTCGACCGCTGCACCCTCATCGGCCGCGCGATTGCCGCCCACCCCGAAGCCAGCATGGTGTTCGGCACCGTGGAGAACTTCACGGACGGGGAGGAGGCCGACGTTCTCAAGAGGGCGGCTATCCCCTGCTCAACAGAGCTTCCACTCCGTGTCTCCCGCCCCGGTCTGGAGTATTTCTTTAAACCTGTCGGAGACCGTCGCCGGTGGTCTCTGAAGGCTTGGTCGATGAAACACTATCGCGTCTTCGGCGATTTGCCCGTCGACGGCTACTACGTCGATGATCTCTCCGCCTTTTACCGCTGTGCCGTACTGGGTGCCGCCGTTTCATTCGAACACCCCGTCGTTTATGCTCGCCAAGGAAGCGGCAATATGTGCCGAGGCGGCGACAACGGAACGGACAGCTACAAATCGACCGTGCGGCTCGAGCGATTCAATGACAAGTACAACGATATCACTCGCAGGCCGCTTCGAGAAGAGCTTGCAAAAGTGAAATCCTACGTAAGCTCTCAACTTGCTTGTGGTGAGTCGGGGCAACAGGTTGTCGACCGCATGGAGCAATTTCTGGCGGCACGAGAGCTCTGGCACGGCTACTGGACGGGCTCCACGTTGCACCGTCTGCACGTTCGCCGACGGTCCGGCGGCAAGGGCCTCTTCTCCCTGCTCCGCTGCCTCCCCCTGCCCCTTTTTGCCAGCCTCATCACACTCTACCGCACTCTGATCAAACGATGAGCCTCTCCTCTCGTTCCCGCATCGCCATCATAGCGAACTTTCAGCCATGGGAGGCTGATCCGCGCTTTCCGAAACCTATCGGACACTATGCCGTCTGGCTCTCCGCGCTTTTTCATGCTTTTGAGCAACAGGACGAGTATGAAATCCATTGGGTTACGCTGAACAAAGCTGTCACGTCAGCTCGGATTATTGAGTCTAAGGGACAGTTCGTTCACGTTCTGCCGCGCGGCAGTCGAACCATCGGGCAATTTACCCGATATGCCCGAGAGAGGTGGGCCGTAGCAAGAGCTCTCAGACAAGTTGGCCCTGATCTTGTCCATGCCTGGGGCACAGAGGACTGCTACGCCCTCTGCGGAGGCGATTTCAGGGGCAAAAGACTTCTCTCCCTTCAGGGGAGCCTCACCGGCTATGTCGAGCGAGGCCAGATGCCCCCCTTTTTCATCCGGCAAAGCCGCTTCGAAAAGAAGGCTCTTCGCCATTATCAAGACATCACCGCAGAGTCACCCTGGGCCGAAGAGCGCGTCAGAGAGTTAGCGCCTCAAGCTGCAATTCACCATCTCGAATATGCCGTTGAGCGACGCTTTTTTGACAAGGAGCGCGATCTCTCCGAAACCCCGAGCGTCCTCTATGCCGGGTCTGATACTCCCCTCAAAAACATCGAGACACTCATCCAAGCCTTTCGCGACGAGAGATTATCCCACGTCACCCTCAACCTTGCCGGTGTCTCAGAGGGCAACCACCCGAACTTGCCTCACAACATCCGCTGTCTCGGGCGTATTTCCCGCGATGAAGTCGTTCATCAAATGCAGAAGGCTTGGGGGCTTGTCCACGCCAGCCTCGCTGATACGGGGCCAACCGTAGTCAAGGAGGCTCGCGTGATGGGATTGCCCGTTGCCCTCAGCACCGAATGCGGCAGCAAGCAACACGTTGAAGAGGGCAAATCCGGATTCATCATTCCCCCGCATGACACCGAAGGCTTTATCCGCGCCGTCCTCGCCATGACGCGAGACCGGCAGACCTCTCTCTCAATGGGAGCGTGGGGACAAGAGGCTTGCCGCCGGGCTCTCTCGGCGGAGACCATGCTCCAATCTCTTTGCATGATCTACACGGACATTTTATCACGCCCCTCGACACCATGAGTCTCAAATCCTATCTCTTCCGTCAATTTTACCGCCTGTGCTCCGTTTTTTACCGTTGCCGAGGTATCGAAGTGGGGAAGAACTGCATCATCTCGGGTCGGCCCCGTTTCTTTCGCTGTCCGGGATCGCGCATCGTCATCGGGGATGAGGTCGTTCTGCACTCGCGCATCCGTTACAATACGCTGATTCGGCTCCCCATGGAGCTCTCTACCGTCTCTCCGGGAGCCGAAATCCACCTCGCAGCACACTGTGGTCTGAGCGGGAGCCAAATCATCTGTGCCGACAGAGTAAGCATCGGCAGCTACACCATCGTCGGCCCTGACACCGTCATCTACGACTGCAAGGAGCACGAGTATGACCCGCAACTCGGGTGGCTCGGGCGCAAAGGCCCGCACCGCAAGGGCAAGGCCATCACCATTGGCCGGCGCTGCTACATCGGCATGCGCTGCATCATCCTCAAAGGCGTGACGATTGGCGACGACTGCGTCATCGCCGCCGGAACCCTCGTCAACCGAGACATTCCTTCCGGGCATCTGGCCATCGGCAATCCAGCCACCATTACGCCTCTTCCGGAGAGGCTGGGCGGGCCGTCGCCGTGCAACACATCTCCCGAGCAGTCCTGAGCTCGGGGATTTCTTGGACGGACCACTCCTAGGATCTCCCCAGCGAGATTTCTCCCCCGCATCTCCCCCACTCAAGCCGGGGGCCGTATCGGTGTCTCTTCTCCTGCATCCCACAAATAACGGCAAAATCAGCTTGCCAAACGTCGACAAGGAGATTAATATCATACCATGAAGATCACTTTCTGCGGCGCAGCCGATACCACGACCGGCTCGCAACACCTCATCGACGTCAACGGCAAGCGCATTCTGCTGGACTGCGGCATGTATCAGGGGCACCGTCAGGACGAGCTGCGCATCAACCGCGATTTCCCCTACTTCGACCCGAAGAGCATCGACTGCGTCGTGCTCTCGCACGCCCACATCGACCACTCGGGCAACCTGCCCAATCTGGTCAAAAAGGGCTTCCCCGGCTACATCTACACAACCTACGCCACGCGCGACCTCTGCCAGATCATGCTGGCGGATGCGGCTCGCATTCAGGCCAGCGACGTCGCCTTCCTCAACAAGATGGATCGCCGCCGCGGCGGCCAGGGCCACGTGGCCGAGGTGGTCTATACGGAGCAGGACGCCGAGCAGTGCCTGCGCCGCTTCATCACCATCGGCTATGAGATGAGCTTCCCCATCGCCCCGGGTGTCACGCTGACCTTTTATGACGCCGGCCACATTCTCGGGGCAGCGCAGGTGGTGCTCGACATCGACGATCAGGATGACGGAAAGCACAAGCGCCTGCTCTTCTCGGGCGACGTCGGCCGCGGCCACAATGAGCTGCTGCGCGATCCCGTGCCGGTGCCCGATGTCGATATCATGCTCATGGAGAGCACCTACGGCGGCCGCCACCACGAGGCGCCCAGCCGCGATGACGAGACCTTCTGCCGCACGATCCGCAACGCCATGAAGCGCGGCGGCAATGTCTACATCCCCGCCTTTGCCGTGGAGCGCACGCAGCAGCTGCTCTACCTGCTCAACCGCGCCTACCGCGAAGGGCGCCTGCCCAACTACCAGGTCTACGTGGACAGCCCGATGGCGGTGAGCGCGACGGAGATCTTCCGCATCCACCCAGAGTGCTTCAACAAGGAGGTGTACGACTTCCTCTTCGCCGAGCGCGATCCCTTCGGCTTCGAGCAGCTGCACATGGTGCGCACGGTTACGGAGTCCCAGCGACTCAACACGATGCGCGAGCGCGCCATCATCATCTCGGCCTCGGGCATGTGCGAGGCGGGGCGCATTCTGCACCACCTCAAAAACGGCATCAGCCGAGACAACAACACGGTGCTCTTCGTCGGCTACTGCGCGGCCAACACGCTCGGCCGCCGCATTCTGAACGGAGACCGCGAGGTGCGCATTCTCGGCGACATCTACCCCGTGCGCGCGCAGATCTGCTCGCTCGATTCCTTCTCGGGCCACGCGGACCACGACGAGCTGCTCGGCTACTTCCGCCGCACGGGTGGCAGCAAGAGCTGCGTCTATCTGGTGCACGGCGAAAGTGAGTGCAGCGCAGCGCTCAAGGCGGCCTTGCAGGAATTCCACCCGGGCGAGGTGCACGTGGCTCACCTCAATACGGTAGTGACATGCTGAGCCGCTTTTACGGCTTGCAAGCCGGCAGCCTCTGTAATAAAATGAGCGCATGACCCGCGCGGGGGCACGCCGAGCACTTGTCTCTCTCTGCGCAGCCGCAGTGCTCTGCGGCTGCGGCGGCGAGACGCGCGGACACGCCACGCCCGAGGCCGCGGAGGAGTTTGCCGAAGTCTGCGATCAGCTTCAGCCCGGCGCGATGGCCGATGCCGAAGACGAGCAGCTCGCCTCGCTGCATCGGCTCGTCGACCACTTTGCCGTGACCGCTGACGCGCGCTACCGCCTGCCGGATGCCGAGGGCGGCTACAGCATGCTGCATCTGGCCTGCTTCTTCAAAAAGCCCGAGCTTGCGCGCTGCCTGCTGCTCGACGGGGCGGACCCGAATGCGCGGGCGCTCGACAAGCTGCCCGACGGCCGGAACACGGCCGGGGACACCCCGCTGAGCTTCGCGCTGACGGAGTACGGGGACGAGCCCGATGACCCCGCCGCCGTCGCGCGGCTCATCGAGGTGCTGGTGCAGGGCGGCGCCGACCTCTCGCAGCCCGGGCCGGGCGGCACGCCGCTGCTGCTCCTAGCCTGCCGGCAAAGCCATGAGAGCGTCTTGCTCAAGCTGCTCGATGCCGGGCTGCCGCTGAGACCCATGCTGCCCTGCGAGGGCGGCGAAATTCCCTGCACGGCAGCAGCCGCCGCCAACGGATGGAGCCGGGCGCTCGAGCGCCTGCTGGATGCGCTGCCTCAGGGCGACGGCGCGGATCGCCGCCCGCTTCAGGTGCTGGCCGAGGCCGCCGCCGGCGCCTCGCCCGGCGCTGTAGACTGCATGCGGCTGCTGATCAGCCGCGGGGCGGATGTGAATGCCCCCGGCGTCGACGGAGACAGCCCCCTGCGCGCGGCCGCCAAGCTCTATTACAGCCTGCGACACGGCGCCGGCCCCCTCAGCGAAGGCGTTGAAGAGCGCAGCTCCCGCTTGGCGGACGCCATCGTGCTGTTGCTGCGCGAAGGCGCGGATCCCCTGCTGGCCGGCGGCAGCGACAGCTCGGAGTTCCCGGGCTTCACCGCGGCGGACTTCATCGCCGGCAGCCCCGGACTGATGGCGCGACTGCGCGCGGAGCACATCGACTTCATCCCGCCCGAGCAGCACTTCAGCTCCGGCGTTCCCCTACTTGCTGAAATCTGCCGCTACTCGCTCTACCCGAACTTCAAGCTGCGCGATGAAGACGTCGCCGTCGTCGCTCAGGCCCTCAGCCCGACGCCCGACATGGCACAGTCCGAGCTCTGCGAAATGGCCCTGCCGAAGGCGCTGGCCATGCTGGCGAAACACGACGCAGCGCGCTGCTCCGCCATCGTGCAGAGCCTGCCGCTCTGGAGCCACCCATCCCAAGCGAGCCCCGGCGCCGAGCTCTGCCACCACCTCTACAGCCTGCTCATCCGCAGCCTGATCGAAACGCCGAACATCACCTTGCCCTCCGCCTTCATCACGCAGCAGGCGCGCCAAGCGCTGGCCGAGGACGAAGGCGAGCTGAGCGCCATGCTGCTGGAGCTGCTGGCCCGCTGCCCCGACGCCGAGGAGGCTGCCTCCCCGCTGCTCCGCGACGAAGCTCTTCCCCTGCAAGCCGGAGCCTGGCGAGCGCTGCTGCTGCAGCGGGGCCTCCCCACCGGGCGAGACCAAGGGCTGAGCGACTGGCTGCACCGCCGCAGTGATCACCTCGGCAGTGACGCCGGAGACGATTCCGGCACAAGCAGCCCCGTCGACCTCAGCAGCGAGCCCGCGCGCAAAGTGCGGCGCCTCACCTCGCTGCAAGAGCTGTGGTACGGCCGCCTCCCCAAAGCCGACATCGAGCAGCTGCTCCGCGACATCGACGACATCGGCGCCCCGCGCGCCGAGCAGTTTTACCGCGAGCTCACACAGAACCTCGACCAACCCGACAAGCTCGACGAACTCTCCTCACGCATGAGCGACGCCGCCTTCGAGCTGGAAATCGCCACCTCGCGCTACATCCTGCAACACGCCGACACCTTTCAGCCCCGCCCGGCCGTCGCCGCCCCCGCAGCTCCCGCCACCCCGGCAGCCACCGCCGTTGCCGCCGACACCCCCTCGCAGCCATGACACCCCTCCCCGGCCCCTCCTCCGCCCTGCTGAAGGGCATCCTGCTCCTCGGCCCCGCCCTGACCGGCGCCGAGACCGCCGAAGCCATGGCTGACGAGCCCGCCGGCCCGCCGCCCGCTGAGAGCCCCGCTGCTGCACCCGCCGCCTCGCCTGCCCCTGCGGCCCCCGCCGCCCGAGCCACCGAAGCGTCCGCGGGAAGCCCATCCACTGCGCCCACCCCGTCCGCCAAGCTCGCCGAAGCAGCCAAGCCCGCCGAGCCGCCCGCCTCCGCCAAGCCCGGCCGAGCCTCCGCCTCACAGCCGAGCGGCAGCTCCGCAGCAGCCGCCGCTGCCCGGCAGAGCACCGCGCAGCAGGATCTCCTCCACAGCTGCCGCCTGCTCAGCGGCGCGGGCACCCCCGGCAGCATCAAGCAGCTGCTGCGCCAGCACGTCATCGAGCTGCTCGCCGCCGGCGCCAACCCCGACGCCCCGGACGAACACGGCAACAGCGCCCGCCTCTACCTGCTGGGCGACGATGACTTCACCCGCGAACTGCAAAGCCGCGGCCTGCTGCGCGAAGCCCCCGCCGCCGAGCGCATCCCCGAAGCCCCAGCCGCCTTCGCCTCCTACGTGCAACGCAAACTCGAGCAGTGGAGCGGCCCCCTGCCCGCCGCCGCGCGCGAACAGCTGCGGAAAAACTGCCTCCCCGCCGTTCCCCTGGCCCTCCACCGGCTCGACCACCAACTGCGCCGCCCCCTCACCAGCACGGCGCAGCAGCAGGAGCTCAAAAACCTGCTGCGCTTCCTCCATCTCGTCGACCGCGACGGCGCCCAAGCCCACATCGCCGCCCTCCCCCTCTGGACCCACGCCGAACACTTCATCGAAAGCGGCCCCGGCACCCTGCTGGAAGCCCTCGCCGAGCTCAAGTGGCCCATGCCCGCCGAGCAACTGCGCCCCGCCATCGAGCGCCTCAGTCGCATGCTTCCCGCCTCGAAGGACGACATGATCGACTGCAACGCCGCCCTGCCCCTCTCCCAACTGCTCGAGATGCTCTACGAGCAGGAAGGCGACGCAGCCTGGCCCACCATCGAGCCCTACCTCCACTCCGGCGACCCGCAAATGAGCTGCGCCGCCCACCTGCTCGAGCTCCGGCACCGCAAATTGCCCGCCCCCGACGAAGAGCAACTCAGCCCCTATCTGGAGCAGCTCAGCGGCATCGCGCAAGAGCAGCTCCAAGACCTCATCCTCTGCTGCCGCGTCGACCGCGCCCTCACCCGCGACGAGCCCGGGCTCCTGCACCCCGACGACCTGCAACAAGCCCCCGCCGCCCTGCGAGACCTCGGCGCCGACGCGCACGCCCGGCTGATCGACCAAGCCCTCGCCGCCGGCCCGCTCACCGAAGAAAGCTGGCAGCTGCTGCGCCAGCAATACATCTACCTGCGGGAAGACCCGCCGCGCCTGCAAGCCGCCCGCTTCATCCTCAGCCATCCGGAACTCTTCCCGCCCCCCGCGCGCCCATGACACGCCAGCGACTCTCACGCCTCCTCGCCGCCTCGTGGCGCATCCACTACGTCGGCGCCATCATCGTGCTGCTCTGCAACATCCCCATCCTCTGGCACCACCAACTCAGCGCCCTGCCCCACTGGCTCACCGACAGCCGCACCGCCGGCCTCATCATCGCCGTCACCTTCCTCAGCTCCCTCGTCTGCGGCGCCGCCACCATCCTCTATTACCTCCTGAGGCTCAACTACACGCGTTCCCTCATCCACCTGCTGCTCTGGCTGCTCTGCTGGGGTCTCACCCTCGGCGCCTGGCTGCTCATGACCCTCGCTGCCGACCCCCCGCCCCTGCCCACCCCGCACGACAAAGAGCCCATCCAGAAAACCGACATCCTCTACCCCGCCGCCGACCAGCTACTCGGCCCCTCCTCCCTCGTCATCAACACCCGAGACACCCAGGCCGGCACCTCCACCATCAGCCTCGCGCCCAACCTCTGCCGGCTGGAAAGCGCCCACCGCGACATCCTCAGCCAATACCTCAGCACAGCCCCGCGCTGGTCGCACATCCCGCAAACCCCCGCCTTCTACACCGAGCCCGGGCACATGATGGTCTGCCTGCCGATGCAAAAAAACACCCTCTGCGTCGTCCACGCCAACTTCTGCTCCCTTGAAAACGGCAGCGAACTGCCCGTCGACTACGTCGTCGTCAAACCCGGCGACGCCATGCCCGAGCCGCGCAGCCCCGGCGAACCCATGCCCGACCTCGCCATCGACCTCGGCGGGCGCCACTACCTGCAACTCGCCGCGCGCGGCATGCCGACCGCGGAAGACGCCAAGCGCGCCCTCAACGCCGCCTTGAGCGCCATCGACAACAGCATGGCCGAGCTCGCGCAAGACCCCAGCCCCGAAACCATCAAGCGCATCTGCGAAGGCCAGCGCGAGCTCGAAGGCAGCACCCCCGAACTGCGCGTCTCAGAGCCCCCCACCCAGCTCGGCGTCTACCAAGCCGAAGTCTACTGCAACCCCGGAGAAGCCGGCGTCCTCATGCTCATCATCTCAGACATGAGCACCAACAACATCCTGCGCGTCTTCACCTGCCCCGCGCGCTACGGTCAGAACCCCGACACCCTCTACCGCCACGACTTCCCCGGCGACGCCGTCGAAACCCTCAGCCCACACAGCGAGGCGAGCGAAAGCAGCAAGGCCCAAGCCGCCGCGGCTGAGCAGACGGGCCAGCAGACAACCCCGGCCGCCACCGACGGCGCCCCCGACGCGAACATGCCGGACAGCGCCGAGCAGCCCGGGCACCTGCAAGCCCAAAGCCCCCTCTTCAGCATCCGCGAAGGCAAAGCCCACGACTTCTTCGGCGCCACCTTCGAAGTCTGGTTCCTGCCGCACAACACCGCCCATGAAAAGCGCCTCCTGCTGCGGCGCTGCTACAAAGTCCAAACCTTCCCCCCGGGCGTCATCCGCAAGGAAAGCGCCCCGCCGGCCCCGCGGAAAGTCGCCGCCAGCCTCCCCGAAGCCCAGCCCGCACCCAGCACCTCCGGCAGCAGCTGGTTCCCTCGCACCATCGACGACGTCCTCAACTACTACGCCCGCGAAGCCCTCAAGCAGCGCCAACAGAGTGCCGACAGCAGCGAGCCCCCAGCCACGCCCGCCGATGTCCAAGCGAACGGCGACAGCCCCGCCACCGCTGCAAACAGCGCCAAGAGCTCCGCCGATGCACCGAGCTCCGACAACGCGCAGCCTGCCGCCTCCGCCACCCCAGCCGACGGCACCCAGAGCTCCGGCGACGCGCCGAGCTCCGACAACGCGCAGCCCTCCTCCGGCGGCTCGCAGCCTGAAGCAGCCGCCACCCCCGCCGAAAAGCCGCAGACCCCCTGAGCCGCGGTACGCGCCACCCCTCCCCAACTCCCCGCCGCGCGCCCCCACAGCACCCCCTCGGCAGCCCCGCCGAAGCCCGCCGCAAGCCCTGCCGACCGCCTCCCCGCAGCCGCACCGCCCCCGGCAAGCCGCCGCAGCGCGGCAGCGCCGCAAGAGAGACTTGACAGCCGGGGAGAAAGGGGGCATACTGGCCGGGCTATGTTGAACTTATACGATACGCAGTCGGGGGCCATCAAGCCCGTACAGGCAGAAGACGGCAAGACCCTCCGCTTCTACTGTTGCGGCCCGACCGTGTACGCGGCAGCTCACATCGGCAACTTCCGCACCTTCGTCGTGCAGGACGTCTTCCGCCGAGTCGTCGAACTCGGCGGCCTGCGCACCAAACACGTGCGCAACATCACCGACGTCGACGACAAAACCATCCGCAACTCGCAGGCCCAGAACTGCCCGCTGGCCGACTACACCGCCGTGTGGACCGCCAAGTTCCACGACGACTGCAAAGCCCTCAACTGCCTGCCGCCGCACGTCGAACCCAGCGCCGTCGGCCACATCAAAGAGCAGATCGAGCTCGTCGAAAAACTCATGGAGAAAGGCCACGCCTACCGCAGCGACGACGGCTCCGTCTACTTCCGCATCTCCTCCTACAGCGACTACGGCCGCCTCGCCCACCTCGACCGGCAAGAGCTCGACCTCGGCAAAACCGCCAACACCCGCGCCGACGCCGACGAGTATGAGAAAGACAGCGTCGCCGACTTCGTCCTCTGGAAAGCCCGCCGCCCCGAAGACGGCCCGAACTACTGGCCCTCCCCCTGGGGCGAAGGGCGCCCCGGCTGGCACCTCGAGTGCTCCGCCATGAGCCACAAATACCTCGGCGACACCTTTGACCTGCACTCCGGCGGCGTCGACCTCATCTTCCCGCACCACGAAAACGAAATCGCCCAAAGCCGCTGCGCCTGCGGCGGCGAAAGCGCGCGCCACTGGTTCCACGTCACCCACCTGCTCGTCGACGGCGCCAAAATGAGCAAGAGCCTCGGCAACATGTACACCCTCGACCAGCTGCGCGACATGGGCTACAGCCCCGCCGCCCTGCGCTACGTGCTCGCCGGCGCCTACTACCGCCGCCCCCTCAACTTCACCCTCAGCGGCCTCAAGGACGCCGCCTCAGCCCTCAACAAACTCGGGCGCTTCGACAAAGAACTCGCCCGAGCCTGCCCCGGCACCAAAGAACCCACCTACCGAGACCTCATCAAGAACCGCCCGGAACTCGGCATCTTCGCCCCCGCCTGGGCCAGCCTCGAAGACGACCTCAACACCCCCGAAGCCCTCGGCCACGTCTTCAGCGCCATCAAAACCGTCAAACCCGCCGAACTCAGCCCCGCTGAAGCCGAAGCCACGCGCCGCGCCTTCCGCTTCATCACCGAAGCCCTCGGCCTCGAACTCCCCGACCCCGACGCCCAGATCGAAGTCCCGGACGACATTCGAGCCATCGCCGACGAGCGCTGGGCCGCCCGCCAGGCCAAAGACTGGGCCAAGGCCGACGAACTCCGCGCCAAACTCGCCGAACTCGGCTGGGCCATGAAAGACGGCAAAACCGAATACCGCCTCACCAAAGCCTGAGCCCCGAGCCGCCCGCCGCGGCGCCGCCCCGAGCGCCGCGCGGGCAGCCCCCACCCCCTTCACCCCCCCATCCATGGAAAACGACAAGCTCACCCTCCTCGGCAAACACAGCGCCTTCTTCAGCTCGCCCGACGAAGCCAAACTCGAAGCCTTCCCCAACCGCTCCCCGCAGCGCCCCTACGTCATCGAACTCGACACCACCGAATTCTCCTCCCTCTGCCCCGTCACCGGCCAGCCGGACAGCTGCCACCTCACCATCACCTACAGCCCCGCCGCCAGCATCGTCGAGACCAAGAGCCTCAAATACTACCTCGCCTCCTACCGCAACTACCCCGCCTTCAACGAACAAATCGTCAACCGCATCCTCGACGACCTCGTCGCCGCCATCAACCCCGCGTGGATGAAAGTCGAAGGCAGCTTCGGAGCGCGCGGCGGCATCCGCCTCACCACCATCGCCGAGCACCGCCCCGAAAACCGCCCCCGCTAAGCCCCCCCTCATCCCCGCGCACCCCCATATGAAAGTCGCTGTACTCCTCTCCGGCGGACTCGACTCCGTCACCGCCCTCCACTGGGCCAAAACCCGGCACGAAGTCATCTGCGCCCTCTCCTTCCGCTACGGCAGCAACCACGCCGACCGAGAACTCGCCTGCGCCCGCTGGCAAGCCGAACAGCTTCACGTCCCCTACATCGAAATCGACCTCCAAACCATCGCGCAGCACCTCAGCAGCGCCCTGCTCAGCGGCGCCGACGCCATCCCCACCGAAGAGTACGCCGACAAAAACATGAAACAAACCGTCGTACCCTTCCGCAACGGCATCTTCCTCTCCATCGCCGCCGGCATCGCCGAAAGCCAAGGCGCCGAAGGCATCGTCATCGCCGCCCACGCCGGCGACCACGACCTCTACCCCGACTGCCGCGAAGAATTCATGATGGCCATGGGCCTCGCCATCCACCTCGGCACCTACGGCCGACTCGAAATCGTGCGCCCCTTTATCAACAGCAGCAAAGAAGAAATCGTCCAACTCGGCGCCATGCTCCACGTCGACTTCGCCCACACCTACTCCTGCTACAAAGGCGGCGAACACCACTGCGGCCTCTGCGGCACCTGCCGCGAACGCCGCAACGCCTTCATCGCCGCCGACATCCCCGACCCCACCGTCTACGACGCCTGAGCCCCGCCGCAAGCCGCTGACACAAGCCCCCGAGCTCCCCGAGCCCCGAGCCCCGAGCCCGCCGACACGGCTTGCAAAAGCCGAAGCCGCCGCCCGCCAAGGCACCCCGAGCCGCCCCGCGAGCTAACACCGGCCACCGAGCACAAGTCCGGCACCCCGAGCCCCTGCACCGAGCCACCCCGAGCCACCCGGCCCGCCGCGCGCACCCGCCGACCACCGGCATCCCGCGCCGCCGCCCCATCCCCCGCAACACGCCCCCCACGCCATTCCCCGCCCATGCCCAGCGTCCTCATCAAAACCTACGGCTGCCAGATGAACGAGCGCGACACCGAGCAAGTCGCCAGCATGTTTCTGAGCCACGGCTACCAACTCACCCAAAACGAAGCCGAGGCCGACATCATCCTCATCAACACCTGCTCCGTCCGCGAAAAAGCAGAACTCAAAGCCCTCGGCAAAATGGGCCTCCTCTGCGCGCGCCCCGACGCCAAACCCTGGGTCGTCTACGGCTTCATGGGCTGCATGAGCCAAAGCCGCGGGCAAAGCCTCTTCCGCGACCTCCCGCGGCTCGACCTCGTCACCGGCACCCAGCAATACCACCACGTCTTCGAATACAGCAACCGCCTGCTGCGCAGCCGCCTCGGCCAGCCCGAGCCCGTCGCCCCGAAAAAAGGCGCCCACATCTGCGCCATCGGGCAAGAACAAGGCTTCCAGAACGCCATTCGAGACCACCTCCCCATCCACAACAGCTGCACCGCCTACGTCTCCGTCATGCAGGGCTGCGACATGAAATGCTCCTACTGCATCGTCCCCAGCACCCGCGGCAGCGAATGCAGCCGCCCCATGGAAGACATCCTGCGCGAAGCACGCGAACTCGTCCAAAACGGCGTGCGAGAAATCACCCTTCTCGGGCAAATCGTCAACCGCTACGGCAAAGACGAACCCCTCGTCAACGGCAAAAGCGCCTTCGTGCGCCTGCTGGAAAAACTCAGCGACATCGACGGCCTCGAGCGCCTGCGCTTCACCTCACCGCACCCCATCGGCTTCCGCGAAGACCTCGTCAAAGCCTACACCTACCTCCCCAAACTCTGCAGCCACATCCACTTCCCCATGCAGAGCGGCAGCGACCGCATCCTCAGCCTCATGCGCCGCCCCTACAAAAACGAAAAATACCTGCGCCTCTGCGACGCCATGCGCGAAGCCCGGCCCGACCTCGCCATCACCACCGACATCATCGTCGGCTTCCCCGGCGAAACCGACGAAGACTACCAACTCACCAAAGCCGCCGTCGAACACGTCCGCTTCGACAACGCCTTCATCTTCCAGTACTCCCCGCGGCGCGACACCCCCGCCGCCGCCATGGCCAACCAAATCTGCCTGCGCGTCAAAGAAGAACGCAACCACGACCTCCTCGAAACCGTCAACCGCATCGCCACCGAGCGCAACATGGCCCTCGTCGGCAGCGACCAAAGCATCCTCGTCGAAGGCCCCAGCAAAACCAACCCCGACCGCCTCCAAGGCCGCAGCTCGCAGAACAAACCCGTCATCATCGAACACGGGCACGCCGCCATCGGCAGCATCGTCCCCGTCCGCATCCGCGAATGCACCGGCTTCACCCTCTACGGCGACGTCCTCTGAGCCCCGGAACCCGCATCCCCGCCCCGCACCCCTTCCCCCCCAACCGACACCATGAACAACCTGCTGCGCCACAGCCTCTACCCCCTGCTCAGCCTCCCCCTCATCACCCTCTGCTGCGCCGCAGACGAATACCCGTGGAGCAACAGCGCCCCCGAAGACATCGTCCGCAACGCCCTCACCCCCGACAGCGTCCTCGACGAAAGCGCAACCGACTGGCGCCCCGCCGTCGGCGCCATCTTCAAACCCCTCGTCAAAAACTGCCGCAGCGCCCGCGAAGCCGTCCTCACCATCGCCGCCAACATGACGAAAGCCACCGGCGTCATCTACTCCCGCGAACGGCGCACCCCCTGCATGAACGCCACCGAAGCCCTCGCCGAGAAAAAAGTCTCCTGCACTGGGCAAAGCATCCTGCTCGTCTGCGCCCTGCGCTCCGTCGGCATCCCCGCGCGCGCCGTCGGCCTGCTCACCTGGAACCACATCCGCGGCAACCACACCTGGGTCGAAGCCTGGTTTGACGGCGAGTGGCACATGATCGAATTCAACGAAAAAGACTTCAACACCCCCTGGGTCATGGAATACCTCTCCATGCTCGACCCGCGCGACCCCGCCCAGCACATCTGGGCCGCCACCGCCGAACCCACCGGGCACTACTTCCCCGCCGTCTGGAACCGCGACAGTCGCATCCCCGCCATCGACGTCACCGAGCGCTACATCCGCCTCGCGCGCGCCTGGAGCGAGCAAAACGGCCAAGACCCCGCCAAGCAAAAACTCATGGTCGAGCTGCTGCCGCGCCCCGCGAGCCCCACCATCATCCAACTCATCGACGGCAGCGGGAACCTCATCGACGAAGCCCCCCTCCCCGGCCCCTCGGACGACATCCGCAAACTCGCCACCCTCCAACTCCCGCGCAGCGGCACCCACTACCTGCGCCTCAAAAACATCCCCGGCAGCACCCTGCCCGTCAGCCCCACCGACAACGCCGTGCAAATCCTGAACCTCCGCCGCAGCACCCCCACCCCGAGCGCACCGACTGCTCCAAGCACCCCAGCTGCTCCGACTGCCCCCGCGACACCGTCCCCGCAGCCCTGAGCCGCTTTTCCCGAACGCGGGCGTCGGCCCATCTTGCCCTCGGGCCGCGAAGCCAACCTAACAGAGCTCACCCCCCGCCCCGCGGAGAAAAAGCACCGCGGCGGGCTCACTCTCACCGTTTTACCCCCTTGCACGGGCGGCGCATCCGTGGTATCATAAGCTCGGCAGAATTTGCCCCCGGCTTACCCGTGAACACAGACCCCGACACCCCCGGCTTTGGCACCCCCTCAGCCCCCGGCGAGCTGAGCGAAAAGCAGACGCGTGCCCTCATCGACAGCCAGCTGCGGCAAGTCGGCTGGGAGGCCGACACCGCCCAGCTGCGCTACGCCCTCGGCACCCGCCCGAGCCGGGGGCACAACATCGCCATCGCCGAATGGCCCGTGAACTCCGACATCGTCAGCGGAGGCTTCGCCGACTACGCCCTCTTCATCGGCGAGCAGCTCGTCGGCCTCATCGAAGCCAAGAAATGGGGAAAAGACATCGCCGCCGAACTCGACTACCAAGGGCGGGAATACGCCCGCAGCCTGCGCCCTGAAGACCTCAAATACAGCTCGGGAAGTTGGGGAGAATACCGCGTTCCCTTCATCTTCTCCACCAACGGGAGAGCCTACAGCGAACAACTCAGAACCCACTCCGGCATCTGGTGGCTGGATCTGCGCCGAGACAGCAACACCCCGGACGCCCTGCACGGCTGGATGAGCCCCGAAGGCCTCCTGCACAAGCTCAGCGAAAACATCGCCGACAAAAACCAGCGCCTCGAAACCCTGCCGCGAGACCTCCTCACAGACCCCGCAGGCCTCAACCTGCGCCCCTACCAGCTCAAAGCCATCAACGCCGCCGAGCAAGCCATCATCGACGGGCGCCGAAGCATCCTGCTGGCCATGGCCACAGGCACCGGCAAAACGCGCACCGTGCTCGGCATGATCTACCGCTTCCTGAAAAGTGAGCGCTTTCGCCGCATCCTCTTCCTCGTCGACAGAACGGAACTCGGCGAACAGGCCCTCGACGTCTTCCGCGAAGTGCGCCTCGAAGACCTCCTGACCCTCGACGCCATCTACAACATCAAAGGCCTCAGCGAAACCCTCGCCGAGCGCGAAACCCGCATCCACATCTCCACCGTCCAAGGCCTCGTCAAGCGCCTGCTCTACGCCGCAGACGACGAGAGAAAACCCGCCGTCAGCGACTACGATCTCATCATCGTCGACGAAGCCCACCGCGGCTACATCCTCGACAAGGAAATGAGCCAAGCCGAGCTCTTCTTCAGCGACCAGCGCGACTACCAGAGCAAATACCGCAGCGTCATCGACTACTTCGACGCCGTCAAAATCGGCCTCACCGCCACCCCCGCCCTGCACACCACACAAATCTTCGGCGCACCCGTCTTCATCTACTCCTACGCCGAAGCCGTCCTCGACGGCTACCTCGTCGACCACGACGCCCCGCACCTCATCACCACCAAACTCAGCCGCGACGGCATCCGCTTTGCACCGGGCGAAGACGTCTCCGGCTACTACGCCGGCGAAGAAGTCCAGCACTGGGAAATCGCCGACGAAATCAACTACGACGTCGATCAATTCAACCGCCGCGTCATCACCGAAGCCTTCAACCGCGAAGTCCTGCGCGAAATCGCCCGAGACATCGACCCCGAGGCCTCCAAAACCCAGGGCAAGGCCCTCATCTTCGCCGTCAACGACAAACACGCAGACCTCATCGTCAACATCCTGCGAGACATCTACGCCCCGCAGGGCGTCGACAGCCGCGCCATCCTCAAAATCACCGGCAGCGTCGCCAACGGCAGCCGAGAGCGCATCCGCGAAGCCATCCGGCGCTTCAAGAACGAAGAATACCCCTCCATCGTCGTCACCGTCGACCTGCTGACCACCGGCGTCGACGTCCCCTCCATCACCAAACTCGTCTTCCTGCGGCGCGTCAAATCACGCATCCTCTTCGAGCAGATGAAAGGCCGGGCCACCCGCCTCTGCCCGGAAATCAACAAAGACCACTTCGACATCTACGACTGCGTCGGCGTCTGCGAAGCCATGCAACACGTCGACACCATGCAGCCCATCGGCGCGAGCCCCGGCCACAGCTTCACCGAACTCATCGACGGGCTCAACACCCTGAGCGACCCCGAGCTCATCAGCGAGCACATCAGCCACATCATCGTCAAACTCCGCCGCAAAATCCTGCGCGTCACCGAAGCCGAGAGCCGCAGCTTCAACAGCCACTTTGCCGACCACACCGAAGGCAGCCACCCCACCGCCTTCATCGAGAACCTGCGCAACCAGCCGCCCCGCGAAGCCAAAGAAACCCTCCTGAGCCACCGCCCCCTCTTCGTGTGGCTCGACCAAGTGCACCTGCGCGGCGTTCCCACCCTCATCTCCGACAAGCCCGACGGCGAGCTCCGGCACAGCCGCGGCTTCGGCAGCGGCACCATGGATGCGGAAGACTACCTGCAAGCCTTCACCCGCTTCATCCGCGAGAACCGAGACAAAATCACCGCGCTGAACCTCATCTGCACCAAACCCGCCGACCTCACGCGCCAAGCCCTCAAATCGCTCGAGCGAGAACTCGCCCGCGCCGGCTACACCGAGCAGCAACTCAACACCGCCCTCTCACAGCTGAGCAACGCCGACATCGCCGCAGACATCATCAGCATCATCCGGCAGCAAGCCATGGGCATCCCCCTGCAAAACCACCGCGAGCGCATCAGCCTCGCCATCGCAAAACTGCGGCAGGCCCACAGCTTCAGCAAAACCGAGCTCAACTGGCTGGAGCGCATCGAAAAATACCTCATCAACGAAAGCGTCCTCACCCGAGGCACCTTCGACGAAGAACAGCGCTTCCGCCAGAACGGCGGCTTCAGGCGCCTCAACCAAATCTTTGACGGCAAACTCGATGCCCTCATCACCGAACTGAATCAATACCTCTACCACAGCGAACGCACAGCATGACCACCCAGGAAATCGTCTCCAAACTCTGGAACCTCTGCAACGTCCTGCGCGACGACGGCATCACCTACCACCAGTACGTCACCGAGCTCACCTACCTGCTCTTCCTCAAAATGGCCAAAGAAACTGGCACCGAAGAGCACATTCCCCCCGACTGCCGCTGGGACACCCTCACCGCCCTCAGCGGCACCGAACTCAAAAGCGGCTACAAAGCCCTGCTCGAGCGCCTCGGGCGCGAAGGCAGCAAGCATCTGCAAGCCATCTACGGCGGCGCCGTCTCCCAGATCGCCGAACCCGCCAACCTCGAAAAAATCATCAGCACCATCGACGCGCTCGACTGGTACTCCGCGCGAGAAGAAGGCCTCGGCAACCTCTACGAAGGACTGCTGGAGAAAAACGCCAATGAGAAAAAATCCGGCGCCGGCCAATACTTCACCCCGCGCCCCCTCATCAACATCATCACCCGCCTCATCAAACCCCAGCCCGGCGAGCGCTGCAATGACCCCGCCTGCGGCACCTTCGGCTTCATGATCGCCGCCGCGCAATACGTGCGCGACCACAGCGATGACTTCTTCAGCCTCAGCGAAGACGAAGCTCTCTTTGAAATCCGGGAAGCCTTCACGGGCTGCGAGCTCGTCAAAGACACCCACCGCCTGGCCCTCATGAACGCCATGCTGCACGGGCTGGAAGGCGAGATTCTCAACGCCGACACCCTCTCCAACGACGGCAAAAAACTGCGCAACTACGACGTCGTGCTCACCAACCCTCCCTTCGGCACCAAGCGCGGCGGCGAGCGCGCCACGCGAGACGACCTCACCCACCCCACCAGCAACAAACAGCTCAACTTCCTGCAACACATCTACCGCAGCCTGCGCCCGACGGGCAAGGCGCGCGCCGCCGTCGTCGTGCCCGACAACGTCCTCTTTGCGGACAACGACGGCGAGCGCATTCGCCGCGACCTGATGGAGAAGTGCAACCTGCACACCATCCTGCGCCTGCCCTCGGGCATCTTCTACGCTCAGGGCGTCAAGACAAACGTGCTCTTCTTCACGCGCGGGCAGAAAGACAGCGGCAACACGCGGGAAGTCTGGGTCTACGACCTGCGCACCAACATGCCGCGCTTCGGCAAGACAAACCCGATGACGGAGGAGCACTACGCCGGCTTCGTCCAAGCCTACGAAGCAGCCGACCGCCGCGCGGTGCAGGACGAGCGCTGGCGCTGTTTCACCCGCGACGAGATTCTGGCGCGAGACAAGAGCTCGCTCGATCTCAAATGGCTCAAGGACGAAGAGGAGAGCATCGAGGGCAGCATCGAAGACCTCATGCACATGCTGCGCGAAGAGCTTCAACGCGAACAGGCCGCCTTCTCCGAGCTCGAGAAACTGCTGAACCTCAACGACACCCCCGAGGCATGAGCGACCGCATCGAATCCATCATCGACGCCCTGCGCAAAAAGCTGCTCGATACCGCCGTCCGCGGCGAGCTCGTCGACCAGGACAACGGGGAAGAACCCGCCTCTGCCCTGCTGGAACGCATCGCCGAAGAGCGCAGTCGGCTGATCCGCGAGAAAAAGATCAAAAAGCCCAAATCAAGCTCGCGCATCGAGCGCCGCGACGGCATCTTCGAAGTCTTCCCCGACGGTTCGGAAAAGGACATCTCCGGCGAAATTCCTTTCGATATCCCGAAAAGTTGGGAGTGGGTGAGGCTGGGGAACTATTGCCAATATGGAGGAGTCCAGTCTTCCTTGGTGATTAATGAACCTCAGGACACGTGGATTTTAGACCTAGAAGACATAGAATCACAAACCGGCAAAATCTTACATTACATCTATCTAGCCCAGCGAAAGTCATCGAGCAGCAAATACCGATTCTCTAAAGGAATGGTTCTTTATAGCAAGCTGCGTCCATATCTCAACAAAGTAGTAGTTGCTGAGAAAGATGGATATTGCACGACCGAAATTGTACCCGTAAAATTGTTCGCACAAGCCGTCCCTGAATATCTCAAAATCGTCCTCACTTCTCCCGAATACCTCCTCCAAATTAACAGTTCGGCATATGGTGTCAAAATGCCACGCGCAAATGCAGAGCTGTTAAACTCATTACTTATCCCCATACCCCCATCTGACGAGCAACACCGCATCGTCGATGCCCTAGAGCGCCAACTGAAACAACTGGACATCCTGCATGAAAGCCACCGACGCATGCGCCGCATCCTCCACGAAACGCCCACCAGCCTGAGGCAGCAGCTGCTGCAAGCGGCCATCGAGGGCAAGCTCGTCGCGCAGGATCCGAAGGAGGAACCCGCCTCGGCCCTGCTGGTGCGCATCGCAAAAGAGCGCGCCGCCCTGCCCGGCAAGCGCAAAGCCTCCCCGTCGAGCCGCATCGAGCGCCGCCCCGGCGGCATCTTCGAGCTCTTCCCCGACGGCTCTGAAAAAGACATCTCCGACGAGATTCCCTTCGATATTCCCGAGAGTTGGGAGTGGGTGAGGCTGGAGAACTATTGCCAATACGGAGGAATCCCGGCATCCTCCGTGCAGGATGCTCCCTCTGACACGTGGGTCTTGGATTTGGAAGACATTGAATCACAAACTGGGAGAGTTTTAAAACACGTTACTCTAGCTGATCGCAAATCTTCGAGCAACAAGTATCGATTTTTCAAGGGGATGCTTTTGTATAGTAAGCTTCGCCCGTATCTAAACAAAGTAGTAATAGCAGACAACGACGGATACTGTACAACCGAAATAGTGCCAGTTAAACTATTTGCCCAAAGTATACCTGAATATCTGAAGGCTATTTTAATCTCACCAGAATATCTTTATCAGATCAATAGCTTGTCATATGGCGTTAAAATGCCACGCGCGAATGCTGCACAGCTAAATTCGTTACTTATTCCAATCCCTCCTCTGGATGAGCAAAAGCGCATTGTCGAAGTCTCATTTAAGATTAAATCACTCTGGATAGAAATATCACATAAATATTCTTAATATGATTTTCTTGCACATAAACAGTTCCTATGTATCTCTTGTTTATCGCTTAGAAATATACCGTTATAAAAAATATTTGTGTCAACATCTGAATTATTTTCCTTGGTTGAGATATGACGTCGATCCTGAACCCAGATAAAAACGGTTACTTTTATTTGTTTTATTATACAAGAGCAGAGAATCTCGCTAAAATAATCAATAATAATGTAGTAAGAATTAAGGTCACGCAACTTGGTCACAGCAACGACCCGCTAGAAATATTGCCGTCGTTTGATACAGATAATGTCAAAGATAGCAATGATAAGATAGATATTCTTGATTTCAAATCATTCTGGTACGAACGTACGAGAGACTCTTTCCATCCAGCAGTCTGCATGTCATCAAACTGTTCTTCTCTGTTAATGTGGGGCCATTATGCAGATTCGCATAAAGGAGTATGCCTAGTCTTTAGATTCAAATCTCTGTTGGACATAGAAAAAGATTATATCTTTTTTCCAGTTATATATTCAAAAGACAGATTAAAATTCAAAAACTATATTGTAAAAAATCCAAATGGCAACTTATTAGCATCGGAAAAACTCATAAAAGATCTTCTTAGCATCAAACCGCTCGATTGGAGCTATGAAAGAGAATTCCGATTTTTGCTAGATGAAGGGCTTGAATACGAAAATGGATCTTTTTATACTACATCTTTATCTCGTAAATTATACGGTGTCATCTTGGGAGCTCATTGTGCAATGAGCACGCGACAAGCTGAAGCAATATGCAGATCTATAAGATACAAAGGTGAGAAAAAAGACAAACCCTCTAAACTAACTATCGTAAGAGCCAGAATTTCAGAAAAAGAACATATGATCATCTGTAAACCTTTCGTTAACTTATCTGATGAGATATATGGGATTTTCAGAAAAAATATTATGAGGAATATGGATTGGGATCCTAAAAAGAAGTACGACTGTATAGATCTTAAGACGGGGGCTTCTGTAACAACTTACATTAAACGAACTCATCAGAACTGCGTGAAAAATGGAAGAAAAGAAATCGCCTTAGGAACACTTTCCGAATTCACAACAATATCAGTTTCAATGCACCCGTCGCATTCTATAAGGATCGACGATCTGCCCAATAGCGGCAATACCACCTGTTAAGTTCTTCACTTCACTTCTCCGTTCTCTTCTTCTCGATCAAAAACATGGTTCTTGATCCCCTCGTGTGCCCTGCGGCTCTCTTCTCCGCGCTTGACAGCGGGCCGCTGTTTGTGGTAGGGGAAGGAGCGTATGAGGTCTCTTTTACTCTCTTTCAGCATGGCCGCGCTGGGCGCGGGGGCGGCGGCTGCGGGGCTCACGAATGGGACGGAGCCGTCGCCGGCGGTGGTGCGGGCGGAGCATTTGACGGTGGCCGGGGCGCTGGATGGGGGTGATGCGCAGGCGCCGGGGCGCCGCTGCTATCGCTTGAATGAGGGCTGGGATTTTGTGCGCGGCGGGGAGAATCCGCCGGCGGCGGATGCGTTCCGCGAGCGGGTGACGCTGCCGCATTCGGTGGATGGTGTGCTGCCGGTTGAGGCGAGCGGCGGTCGCAATTATCAGGGGCCGGCTTGGTATCGCCGCACGTTCGAGTTGCCGAAGGGTGAGGTGGGCCGCCGCCAGTTGCTTTATTTTGAGGGGGTGATGGGCCGCTGCCGGGTGTTTGTAGACGGGGTTGAGGTGGGCCAGCATCTGGGCGGTTATTTGCCGGCGGTGTTTGATGTGACGGAGGCGCTGCGCTCGGGCGGTCGCCATGAGCTGCTGGTGTGTGCGGATAACAGCGATGATCGATCCTTCCCTCCCGGCAAGCCTCAGGATGCTCTCGATTTTACGTATTTCGGCGGGGTGTATCGCGATGCCTGGCTGGTGACTTTGCCGGAGGTGGCGATTACGGATCCGCATATGCCGGGTGTGGATGGTTCGAAGGCGGGTGTGTTTTTCCGCACGATGGGTGTGGGGAAGGATGGGATTGATTGCCGGGTGTGGGCGCATGTGCGCCATTTCGGCAAGGGCGGAGTGTTCCGCGGGCAGTTGCGCTGCTGTTTGGAGGGGCTGGGCGAGCCGGTGTGTCAGCCGGTGGTGCTGAAGCCGCAGGAGGGTTCGCGCCTGGATGTGGCGCTGCCTTTGCCGATGAATCGCGAGTGGCTGTGGTCTCCGGATCATCCGGTGATGCAGGTGCTGCGGGTGGAGTTGTGCGATGAGGCGGGCAAGGTGTTGGATTGCCGCCGGGTGCCGGTGGGGATTCGCACGGTGCGCTGGTCTCCGCAGGGTTTGTTCATCAATAATGAGCGGTATCGCGGGAAGTTGCTGGGGGCGAATCGCCACCAGGATTATGCGCTGGTGGGCCACGCGCTGCCGAATAATTTGCAGGTGGAGGATGTGCACAAGTTGCATGATGCGGGGATGCGGATGATTCGCTTGGCGCATACGCCGGCGGATCCGGCGTTTATGGATGCTTGTGATCGTTTGGGGATGATGGTGATTGTGCCGACGCCGGGTTGGCAGTTCTGCGGTGATGCTCGTTTTGTGGAGCGGGTGTATGATGATGTTCGTGCGATGATTCGCCGCGATCGCAATCATCCGTCGGTGGTGCTCTGGGAGCCGGTGCTTAATGAGACGCATACGCCGGCGGATTTCGCGACGCAGGTGACGAAGATTACGCAGGAGGAGTTCCCGGTGCCGGGCTGTGCGGCGGCTTGTGATTCGGGGATGAAGGGGCGCGATGCGTTTCAGGTGATGTATGCGCACCCGCCGGTGAGTGCGAGTGTGAGCAATGACTGGGTGCCGGATTATGCGCCGTCGGCGACGAAGGCGTTTTTCACGCGCGAGTGGGGTGATAATGTGGATGATTGGAGTTCGCACAATTCGTCGTCGCGCGCGTCGCGCCGCTGGGGTGAGATGCCGATGCTGGTGCAGGCGCGCCACTATATGAATCCGCCTTATGTGTATTCGTGCTGGAAGACGGTGTGCGAGGCGCCGTCCTGGCATTTGGGCGGGGCGATTTGGCACAGTTTTGATCACCAGCGCGGGTATCATCCGGATCCGTTCTACGGGGGGATTATGGATGCGTGGCGCCAGCCGAAGTTGGCGTATTATGCGTTTATGGCGCAGCGCCCGCAGTCTCGGCCGATGGTGTTTATTGCGCATGCGATGACGCCGTTTTCTCCGGAGGATGTGACGGTGTTCAGCAATTGCGATGAGGTGCGCCTGGTGTCTCAGGGTCGCCCGGCGGTGACGCTGCGCCCGGAGTCGAATGAGGAGGGGACGATGCATTTGCCGGTGGTGTTCAAGGATGCTTGGGGGTTCCAGCGCAGCAAGGGGCTGACGCGCAAGCGGAAGTTGGCTGAGGATGTGATGGTGGCGGAGGGTTTGATTGACGGCAAGGTGGTGTGCCGCGATGTGGTGCGCCCGGCGCGCCGCCCGTCTCGCTTGCGGCTGCGGGTGGATGCGTCTTTGCCGGATTTGCGGGCGGATGGGTCGTCTCTGGTGCCGGTGGTGGCGGAGGTGACGGATGATGCGGGGTCGGTGAAGCGTTTGAGCAATGAGTGGGTGCAGTTCTCGGTGGAGGGGGCCGGTGTGGCGGTGGATGGGTCTCCGCGTCAGGTGGAGTGGGGGTCTGCGCCGCTGTTGATTCGCGTGGGGGATGTGCCGGGTGAGATTCGGGTGCGGGCGCGTTTGCTGCACGAGGGGTCTCAGGCGCCTCAGGAGGCGCCGGTGCTGGTGATTCCGGTGGGGGCGGATGAGGCGCTGTCTCTGCCGTCGGCGGACTGATGCGGCCTGCTGCTTTCGCGGCTGTTTTGTTCCCCCCGGGTGCTGCGGTGCCCGGGGGTTTTGTCTGTCGCGGCGGGGGCTTTGTGCTTGATTTCCGCATGCGCGGCGGGTATGATGGGCGTGCTACGCGCTATGGTTGAGAATTCGATTGAGTCGACGATTCATGCCTATGAGCGGATTTCGCTGTTTTCGGCGGGTCTGGTGATGGGTTTGGTGCTGCTGGTGCTGCATGGCTGGGTGCTGCTGCGCCCGCACGGTTGCCGGGTGTTGGTGGAGCGGGCGATTGAGTCGCCGCGCGCGGGGCAGGTGCTGCTGGGGGTGGATGTGTTGTGGTTTATGCTGCTGTTGGCGGGGGGGAGTGGGAATCCGATGCGGATGGAGTTGTTTTCGTTTGAGCCGCTGCGGGGGTTGCTGCTGGTGCTGGCGCCGGTGGTGTGGCTGGTGTTTGCGACGATGGTGAAGGAGAATTTGTTTGCGCGGGCGCTGGGGCTTTTTCTGCTGATGATGGCGATTGTGCCGATGACGGCGGCGTTTTTGAAGGAGCCGGCGTCTCGGGTGCTGATTCCGCTGTGGTGGTATCCGGTGATTGTGCTGGCGCTGTTTTGGGTGGGCAAGCCGTTTTTGTTCCGTGATTGGTTTCATGCGCTGGTGGCGCGCCGGGGGCTGTGCCGCTGGCTGAATGGGCTGGGGTTGCTGTATGGGCTGGCGCTGGTGCTGTGTGCGCTGCTGTTCTGGTGAGGGGCGGTGGCTGCGGGTGGCTCTGCTGAGGGTCTGAGGCGGTGGTTTGTGGCGGGCTGCGGTGGCTCTGCGGGGTTCCGGGGGCTCTGAGGCTCGGGAGGTCGGTCCGGGTGGGCCGGGGGCGTCGGGTGCGATTTTTTTCTCTTTTCTCTTTTCTTTTTTCTCTTTTTTCTGTTTTATGTTGAGGGTTCCTGAGTTGACGGGTGAGGCGGCGCGGCCGGTGTGCGATGCGCTGTATACGGCGGATTATGTGGTGACGCAGAATGATGCTCGCGATGTGATTGAGGGGGGTGCTGTGGCGGTGAGCGGGTCGACGATTATCTGTGTGGGGCATGCGGATTTGCTGGAGCTGCTGTATCCGGAGGCGCGCCGGGTGGATTTGGGCCGCGCGGTGCTGCTGCCGGGTTTGGTGAATGGGCATACGCATGTGGCGATGTCTTTGCTGCGCGGGTTTTCGGATGACAAGGGGCTGATGGATTGGCTGACGCAGGATATTTTCCCGCAGGAGGCGCGCCTGACGCCGGAGTTGGTGGAGTTGGGGAGTCGCTTCAGTATGGCGGAGATGATTCGCACGGGGACGACGGCGTTCTACGATATGTATATGCTGGAGGATGCGGTGTTTCGCGCGGCGGATGAGATGGGGATGCGCGCGGTGCTGGGGGAGAGTATGACGCGCTTTTATCCGTCGCTTTCGGCGCCGTCGTGGGAGGCTCATGCGGAGTTGATTCGCGATCAGGCGCGCCGCTGGATGAATCACCCGCGGATTCGCCAGGCGGTGCTGCCGCATGCGCCGTATACGACGACTCCGCAGTTGTTGCAGGATTGCCGCGCGCTGGCGGATGAGGTGGGGGCGCTGTTCGGGATGCATCTGGCGGAGACGGCGACGGAGACGGAGTTGTGCCTGAAGGAGTTCGGGAAGCGCCCGATTCCGTATTGCCATGATTTGGGGATTCTGGATCCGCTCTGCACGTTTTTCCATGTGGTGGAGGCGGGGATTGAGCCGGAGCAGCAGCGGGAGGATTTGGCGCTGCTGGCGGAGGGGCGCTGCGCGGTGGTGCACAATCCGGCGTCGAATATGAAGCTGGCGAGCGGGGTGGCGCCGCTGGCGCTGATGGATGAGCTGGGGGTGGATGTGGGCCTGGGGACGGATGGTCCGGCGAGCAATAATGCGCAGAATATGTTCCGCGAGATGTATGTGGCGAGTTTGCTGCACAAGGTGGCGGGGCTTGATTCGCGGGCTTGCCCGGCGCAGCGGGCGCTTGATATGGCGACGCGCGGCGGGGCGGCGGCGCTGCATGATCCGTATATCGGATCTCTGGAGCCGGGGATGCGGGCGGATTTGACGGCGCTGAGTCTGGCGGAGCCGAACATGCAGCCGGTGCACCGGGTGGTGTCGAATGTGGTATATGCGGCGTCGGGGCTGGAGACGGTGCTGACGGTGGTGGATGGCCGTGAGTTGTATCGCGAGGGGCGTTTCCTCTGCTGCGATTACGAGGGGCTGTGCGATGAGTTGCGCTCGGTGCGTGAGTGGGCTCGCCGCAGCTGAGCGGGGGGTGCGGGTGAGTTGCTGTGTGATGGGGGAGTTGTTTTCAGGGTCTGCGGGGTTGCTGGAGTGCCCTCTGGGGCGCTTGCCGGTGGCGGCGATTGATTTTGAGTCGGCGGGGTCGGCGCCGGGGGAGACGGATGAGCCTGTGCAGGTGGGGGTGTTGCGGGTGGAGTCTCTGATGGGGGAGCCGGTGCTGTTTGATTCGTATTTGGCGTGTTCGCATCCGGTGCGCTGGAGTGCGTCTCGGGTGCACGGGATTACGACGGCGATGTTGCAGGGGGCGCCGCGCTGGCGCGATTTGTGGCCGGAGATGCGCCGCTTGCTGTCGGGGGTGGTGGTGCTGGGTCACAATCCGTCGACGGAGATGCGTTTTCTGCGGGTGTTTCCGGGGCACGGGTTCGGGCCGTGGCTGGATACGCTGGCGCTGGCGCGCCGGGCGATGCCGGGGCTGGGGGATTATTCGCTTGCGTCGGTGTGCGCGGCGCTGGGGGTGGTGGGGGAGCTGGATGCTCTGGTGCCGCGCCGCTGGCATGATGCGCTGTATGATGCGGCGGGGTCTCTGCTGGTGCTGCGGGCGCTGGTGCGCGGGCTGGCGATGGAGGAGGTGCCGCTGGGGGCGCTGGACTTCGCGCTGCATGAGGGTTGACGCGCTCTGCGCGCTGTGTTAGCATGGTGTTCCGATGGATGGTCCGTTGCTTGAGCTGCGCCACTTGAGTGTGGAGTTTCACTCGCGTTCGGGGGTGAATTATGCGGTGAATGATGTGAGTTTTGAGCTGCGGGCGGGGGAGACGCTGGGGATTGTGGGGGAGTCGGGCTCGGGGAAGTCGGTGACGTGTTCGGCGCTGATGGGTCTGCTGCAGCGGCCGCCGGCGGTGATTGCGCCGGGGTCTCAGGCGCTGTATCGCGGGCGCGATTTGCTGCGGGCGAGTGAGCGCGAGATGGCGCGGCTGCGCGGTTGCCGCTTGTCGATGATTTTTCAGGATCCGATGACCTGCCTGAATCCGTGCATGACGGTGGGGGATCAGGTGGCGGAGCCGCTGGTGCTGCACCGCGGGCTGAGCTGGCGCGAGGCGCGCGGCTTGGCGGTGGAGGAGTTGGCGCGCACGGGGATTCCGGATGCGGAGCGGCGGGCGCGGGCGTATCCGCATGAGTTTTCGGGGGGGATGCGCCAGCGGGTGATGATTGCGATGGCGCTGGTTGCTCGCCCGGAGGTGTTGGTTGCTGATGAGCCGACGACGGCGCTGGATGTGACGGTGCAGAAGCAGGTGCTGGATTTGCTCCGCGAGCGGCAGCGCGAGTTGGGGACGGCGGTGATTCTGATTACGCACGATTTGGGGGTGGTGAAGGCGTATGCGGATCGCATTCAGGTGATGTATGCGGGGAGTGTGGTGGAGTCTGCGCCGGCGGCGGAGCTGCTGGAGCGGCCGCGCCATGCGTATACGCGAGCGCTGCTGGCGTCGATTCCGGCGCACTGCCGCAAGGGGGAGCGGCTTTTCACGATTCCGGGGCTGCCGCCGATGCTGCGTGAGCCGGTGCATGGCTGCGCGTTCCGCCCGCGCAATACGATCGGGCGCCCGGAGCTTTGCCTGACGGATCGCGTGCCGGAGCTCGCGGAGGTGTCGCCGGGGCACTGGGTGCGCAACTGCCCGGGCTGTCTGGCGACGGCGGTGCGGGGCTGAGTCCTGCGCGCGCGGTACGAGCTCGGCGAGGGGCTGACAAGCTGCGAGCCTGCCGGGCGCGTGGGCTCGACAGGCTCGGTGATTTAGGGAGGGTCCGCTCCCCTCCTCTCGCTGCGGGGCTTGGAGGGCTCTCAGCTCGAAGGGGTGGCGGATGATTGTTGGGCGCGGGGTTCATACCCCCAGAACTCGTCGGCGCCGCTCTCGGTGACGTTGTCCATGCCGAGATAGCGGGTGCGCAGGAGTTGGGCGGAGGTGTGCCCCATGTCGACTTGCAGACCGGCGAGGTCGCGGAAGTATTTGAGGTGGTAGGAGGCGAAGGTGTGGCGCAGCATGTCGGGCTGCCAGTCGCCGAAGCCGGCGGCGCGCCGCAGGGCTCGCCAGCGCTTTTCCCAGCCGCGGGGGACGACGGGGGCGCCGGCGGGGCGGTAGGGGGCGGTGCGCAGCAGCCAGGCGCGCAGGACGCGGCGCATGTGCACTTGGCGCTTGGTGGCGGTTTTGGCGTTCTGCGCTTCGACGAGGATGGTGTTGTCGCTGATGCGGATGTCTCCCCAGCGGATGCGGGAGACTTCGGTGGGGCGCAGGCCGGCCCAGAGCATGAGGCCGACGGCGGGGGCGCAGCAGCGGAATTCTTTTTTCTGGGCGGTGATCAGCAGTTGCCTCACTTCGTCGATGGTGAGGGCTCGAATGGGTTTCTCAGGCAAGAAGATGTAGGTGAAGCGGTTGAGGGGATTGATGGAACAGAGGCCGAGGTTGACGGCCTTGCTGAAGATGCCGTGCAGGATGTTGCGCGCTTTGCGCCGCATGGGCAGGGTGTCGAAGGTTTCTTCGATGAGGCGGGCGCAGTCGACGCTGGAGATTTGGCTCACGGGCATGTGGCGCCACCAGGGTCTCGTGCAGAGCATGCGCCGCACGTACTGCGAGATCTCTTTGAGGGTGCGCGCGCGCCGCCCGGTGCGGCAGCGCAGGGAGACTTCAAAGAGTTTCCAGAAGGTCCAGTCCTGCGTGGCGAGCTCGTGCTCGACCTGCAGCAGGCCGGCGCCGCCGAGCACGCAGGAGCACTCGGGCGTCCACGTGGCGCTTCCGTAGTCGATTGAGCTAGGCTGCGGCGGGGCGATGCGGGTTTCATCAGAGGGCCGCTCGGCGGAGGTCTCGGCGTCGGGGGCGACCGGGTCGGCGGCGCAGCCCCATACCTGTTCGGCGAGGCGTGAGCGGGCCGGTGGGCGGGCGTCGGCACTGAGGTGAACGGGAGGCTCTTTTCGGTGCTCGGGCCTGTCGTCGTCGAATTGATCGGAGGCGGCTGTCATAGGTGTGATTCGGTGTTTGAACGGCGCGGGGGCTGAAGCGCGGGAGGGAGAGGTCTGCCCGCCTCTTCGCGGTGTGCGATGCCGGCTGCGTCCCTTCCCGCAGCCGGGGCCGCAGGGGCCTCGCGGGCAGAAAGGTGACGCGGTTCCGGGTGGAGCGCCGCTTGATGTTTTTATTTGTTCACGATTGAGCGGTGGCAACAACGATAGGGATATTTACTTCCCTATGCGTTGATGATGAGCCCACAGAGATATTGCTCCCTGAAGGGCATTTGGCATAACAAGATGCCCGTTTTTGGGGCTTTTTTCTTGATAATATGCTGATGTTTAATCGCTAAGTGAGAACCTCTCCGAGGCGATGGTTGAGGTGCTGTTGAGGAGGCTGGTCTCGGTTTCGCTTCCGAGAGGGGGAGGACGCCGTTTTGTGTGTTCGCGATTCAGGGGTGGCGACATCGTTGGGGGATGTTTGCCTCCTTGTTCATCGATGACAGGCTGATCGTGCCTTGACTCGCTGGAGGGCTTTGGGCGTAACGAGAGCCTGCTTTCGGGGATTATTGCTCAATAAAACATGGATGATGCACTGCGTCGTGAGGGTTATCGCGCGGAGGGGAGGCGGGGCGAGGTTTCGGAGGGCGAGCAGGTGGAGTGAGCCCGGCTTCTTGCACCGCGGGCAAGCTCGGGCGGGGGGCTTTCGCTCTTGACGCGGCTCGCGCTGCTGTCTATACTGTCGAGGCCATGGGTAACTACGCTTTGATTCTCGCCGGTGGAAGCGGCACGCGCTTCTGGCCGCTTTCCCGCAACGCCAGGCCGAAGCAGCTGCTGGATCTCTTCGGCAAGGGCAGTATGCTCTGTGCGGCGCTGGAGCGCATGCGCGGCATTTTGCCGGCTGATCACATTTTCATTCTGACGAATCATCTGCAGGAGGCTGAGGTACGCCGACAGGCGGCTTGTCTGCCGCCGGAGAATATTGTGGCGGAGCCGGCGCGCCGCGACACGGCGCCGGCGGTGGCGCTGGGCATTGGCTTGGTGGCGGCGCGCGATCCGCAGGCGAACATGATGGTGATTCCGAGTGATGCGCTGATTCTGAATGATGAGGAGTTCTGCTCGCTGGCGGCTGAGGCTCTGGAGCTGGCCGGGCGCGAGAAGGCGCTCATCACGATCGGGATTCGCCCGACTTGGGCTTGCCCGAGTTATGGCTATGTGGAGCGTGCGGCGCGGCTGGAGGATGCCCGGCTGCGGCATGCCTGCTATGAGGTGCGCAGTTTCCGCGAGAAGCCGGATGCGGCGACGGCGGCGCAGTATCTGGAGGCGGGCAATTTCTGCTGGAATGCGGGGATGTTCATCTGGAATGTGGCGCATGTGCGCCGCGAGCTGGCGGCGCATGCGCCGGAGCTGGCGCAGTTCATTGATCGCCTGACGCAGGCGGCGGATCTGCCGGCCTTCATCCGCGAGGAGTTCCCGAAGCTGACGCCGATTTCGATCGACTATGCGCTGATGGAGAAGGCGGATCGCGTGCTGAATTTCGAGGCCGCTTTCGACTGGGATGATGTCGGTTCGTGGATTTCGGTGGGCAAGTATCTGCCGACGGACGGCGAGGGCAATGCGTCCAATGCGCCGCTGAGTGCGCTGGATGCGCACCGCAACATTGTGTTCAGTGACTCGGGCAAGCGCGTGGCGCTCATCGGGGCGGATGATCTCATCGTGGTGGATACCGGCGATGCGCTTCTGGTGGCGCGCCGCAGTGAGGCCGACGCGATCAAGAAGGTGGTGGCGGGTCTGCCGCCGGAGCTGCTCTGAGTGTCGCAGGAGGGGGGGGGGCTGTGGTCGCCCCCTGCCCTCCCTCCTTCCCCTTCCCTCTGCATCGGCTCCTCACTTCCCTTTCGCACTTCCCTTTCGCACTTCCCTTTCGCACTTCCCTTTCGCATCATGCACCCGGCTCTCGGTATTGACTACGGCGAGGCTCGCATCGGCATTGCGGCCACGGATCCCTGCGGCATCATGGCGCACCCGGTGGAGAGCATTGCGCTGCGGCACACGGAGCCGCTGGAGCGCATTGCGGCTCTGGTGCGCGAGCGGGGGATTCACACGCTGGTGCTCGGGCTGCCGCTCCGCCAGGACGGCAGTGAGGGCACTGCCTGCGCGAAGGTGCGCGCCTTCGGCGAGCGGCTCCGCAGCCGCCTGCCCGATCTGCCGCTCATCTATGTCGATGAGTATTTGACGACGGCTACGGCCCAGCAAAAGCTCCATCAGGCAGGGCGCAAGGCCCGCGATTTCCGCCCCATCATTGATCAGGCTGCGGCGGTTGAGATCCTCAACAACTGGATGGAGCAGTGCGGCAATCCGATGCCGGAGTCGGATATTGACTTTTTTTGATCACGGAATCAACTTTTTTGAGTGAATCCCCTTGATCATGGGCGGGCGAGGTGCTAAACTCGCTGTCAGCGAACACACGCGTCCAATTGTCAACCATGTCACTCGAATCATTCTTTAATCCGAAGAGCATCGCCGTGGTAGGTGTTTCCGACAACCCCTCCAAGCTCGGTGCCGTTGTCTTCAACAACATTCTCAGCGCCAACTACCAGGGAGAACTCTACGGTGTGAACCCCAAGCTGGACGGCAAAGAGGTTTACGGCCGTCCCTGCTACGCCAGTGTCGACAAGCTGCCCAAACCGATGGATCTTGTCGTCATTCTGGTGCCGGCTCGCTTCACGGAGCCGGTCATTGATGCCTGCGTCATCAACGGCACGAAGAACATCTCGATCATCACGGCCGGCTTTGCGGAGGTCGGTGAGAAGGAGCTTGAGAAGCGCATTGCCGAGAAGTGCATGAACAACGGCATCAACCTGCTCGGCCCGAACTGCCTCGGCCACATCGCGACTTTCAACAATCTCAATGCCTCGTTCGCGGACGGCTTCCCGGCTCGCGGCAATGTGGCCTTCATTTCGCAGTCCGGCGCGTACTGCTCGGCGATCATGGACTGGGCCGCCAGCAAGGGCATCGGCTTCTCGCACTTCATCTCCATCGGCAACAAGGCTTGCATGGGTGAGGATACGCTGCTGAGCGCGCTGAAGGATGATCCCGATACGTCGGCCTTCATCTTCTACCTCGAGTCGCTGAAGAACGGCAAGGAGTTCCTCAAGGTGCTCAAGGAGGTTTCGAACACGAAGCCCTGCGTGATCATGGAGCCCGGCAAGAGCAGCAAGGCTCAGGCGGCTTCGCTGTCGCACACGGGTTCTCTGGCGCCGAACTACCGCGTGCTTGAGATTGCTCTTCAGAGCGCGGGTGCGATTCAGGCCTACAACGATCGCGAGCTCTTCGGCCTGCTCGAGGTGCTGCAGTACAGCAATCACCACGAGTTCGACGGCCAGGTGGCCATTCTGACGAACGCCGGCGGCGTGGGCGTGCTGACGTCGGACCTCTGCGAGGATGCCGGGCTCGATCTCGCTCGTCCGTCGGATGAGACGATTGCGAAGCTGCGCGAGGTGCTGACGCCGGAGGCGGCCTACGGCAACCCCATTGACGTGGTGGGCGATGCGAAGGCTGATCGCTACGAGAATGCGCTGCGTATTCTCTGCGAGAGCGGCGAGTACAAAAACATTCTCGTGCTGCTGACGCCTCAGCGCGTGACGGATTGCACGGGCACGGCAGAGGCGATTATCCGCCTTGCGCCGAAGTACAAAAATGTCAACGTGTTCTGCGCCTTCGTGGGCGGCAAGCGCGTGAGCGAGGGCCGCAAGCTGCTGGCTGATGCGCACATTCTCACGTACGAGTATCCGGCTGACGCCGTGCGCCTGCTGGGTCTGCTGAAGGCTCAGATGGCCTACCGCGGCAAGAAGCTGGCTCAGGCGACGATCGGCGAGCTGCCGGCGGCGATCAAGGCTGCCGTGACTGAGGCCAAGGAGGCGGGTCTCGCCTCGCTGCCGCAGCAGACGGTGAACATGCTGATGGATCACTACGGCATCGACTACCCGAAGTGCGGCAACTTCACGGACAAGGCGGAGGCGCTGGCTTTCTGCAAGACGATCTTCCCGAAGCCGGTGGTGCTCAAGCTCTCGGCTCCCGATGCTCTGCACAAGACGGAGATGAAGGGCATCTACCTCAATGTGCATGACGAGGCGAGCTTTGACGAGGCTTGGAGCGGACTCTGGGGCTCGATTGAGAAGTTCCAGCTCAAGGGTGCTTCGGTGCTGATTCAGGAGATGATCACGAAGGCGACGGAGACGATTATCGGCGTGAACAGCGACAAGAACTTCGGCCGCGTGATGGTCTTCGGCACCGGCGGTATCTACACCGAGGTGATGCGCGACACGACGATGCGCATTCTGCCGGCTGATGACTTCGATGCGATGATCAAGGAGACGAAGGTCGGCAAGATTCTCAACGGCGTGCGCGGCGAGGCGCCGAAGGCCGTGGGTCCGCTGGCCGAGACGCTCCGCAAGGTGCAGCAGCTGGTGCTTGAGGTGCCCGAGATCACGGCGATTGACGGCAACCCGGTGCTTGTGACGGCCGATCGCGCTGTGGTGGTCGACTTCAAGATGCTGCTCAAGTAAGGCCGCTTTCCTCAACTCGTGGGTCGGCCGCCGGTCGGTCCGCGAGCACAAAAGCGCGCTCCCTCCAAGCTCGGAGGGAGCGCGCTTTTGTTGGCGCCGGGGGAACGGTGGCTCGAATCGCGAGGCGGCTCCGGGCAAGGGCCGGGGCGGCGAAAAGGGCAGCGGGCTCAGCGGCGCCGGAGCGGTGCGCACGACGGATCTCGGCGCGCGGCGCCGGCCCGTTCGAACGTCAGGGCGCGTGACGGGACACGACGGGCGGCGGCAGCCTGCTGCAGGGGACGGCTCGCCCGGTGAAGGACGGCAGAGGCCCCGGTGAGAGGGCCCGGCCCGGGGGTAGGCGCCGAATCGGAGGCTCAGGAGGCGCCCTGCAGGCGCTCCAGGAGGTCGGCTGCGGTACGGACGCACACGCGGCAGTCCACGCGGGGCTCGCCGCCCTTCAGATCGCGGCAGCAGACGGCGCCGCAGGCGGCGCGGAAGCCTTCGATGATGTCGGCAGCATGCTCGGGGCCGGCCATGTATTGGGCGGCGTACAGGGCGCCGCAAAGGCCGCCCTCGGCGCGTCCGCCGCTGCGGTTCTTCATCAGATCGAGCAGATCATCGCGGCCGAAGGCGGCGCAGATGGTCTGGGCGCAGTTGTAAAGGGCGGGGGGCTGGCGAAAAACGGAGAGGGCGCGTTCCGAGGCTTTCATAAGGGCCCCCACTGTATCACAAAGGGCGGGGGGTGTCAATCGTCTCACGGCTGCTCTCGGCTCCCTCTTTTGAGCCATGCGGCTCATCGCCGCTTGACGGCAGGGGGGGCGGCGTGCTATAGTCACGCAAGCTTACGCAATGAATAACCAGCTCTACATCTACGACTGTCTCACCGGCAAACTCCGCGTTTCCGACGGCAACATGATGCCCGTCGGCGCCGGCCCGCGCAACACCTTTCGCGTGGAGATGGGGCGAGACAACGGCGGCTCTTTCGTGCAGCGCGATGACACCTGCCGCTTTTTCCCCCACGGCACCGTAGAGAGCTATTCCCTCAACGGCATTCGGCTCAAGGGCGACTGTGTCATCAAGCCGAACAACATGTACCTGATGGTTCTGGCCGGCGGCTGCCTCATCTGCTGGTACGGCGACCCGGCCAAGCGCCCGAACTTCAGCGGCTACGACCCCAGCACCTGGTACGTCTACGACCGCGTCGCGAGCAGCTGGCACGGCCCCTACGCGCTGACCGACCTGCAGGGCATCGCCGCCAAGTTGCCGGAGAGTGCGCTGGCGACCTTTCAGGGGCTGGAGCACTGCGCCTTTTACCTGCGCGATCTGATGGAGGTGATTCAGCATGTGTCCACCGGATCGGCGACTCCGGCGCCCGCTCCTCAGGCTGAGGTGTCTGAACGGCCCGCGGAGTTCCGCTGCCCCTCCTGCTGGGAGAGTTTTCGCCGCGACGAGGTGCTGGCCATTGCCACGCACCCGGATCTCATGTCGGACAGCATTCTGGGCGAGGATGCCATGCGCCGCTTTCTGCCCACGAGGCGCAACAGCCAGGGCCTGCCCCTCGATGACCGCGGCTCGCCCTGCAGCGAATACGCCTGCCCGCACTGCCACTGCAAGCTGCCGCCTTTCTTCGACAGCACGCGCCAGCACATTTTCTCGCTCATCGGCGTGCCGGCCTCGGGCAAGTCGTATTATCTGGCCTCCATGCTTCACGAGCTGGAGCACGAGATGGCGCGCGAGTTCGGCATGCCCTTCCGCGATGCGGATCCGGCCGCCAATGCCGCGCTCAACGACATGCGCATCCGCCTTTTCTCGGGCACGTCCGAGAAGGAGACCTACATCGGCAAGACGCGCCTGCAGAGCAGTCTCTACCACCACGTGTGGCGGCACAATCACTTTTACTCGCTGCCCTGCCCCTTCATCTACCGCCTCAACAAGGGGAGCGACGCCTACTCCGTCGTCTTCTACGACAATGCCGGCGAGAACTACAACCCCGGTGTGCCCATGGATCAGACGATTGCCGTGGAGCACCTCAATGTGGCCTCAGGGCTCTTCTTCCTCTTTGACCCGACGGCCAATCCGGAGTTCCGCAGCCTGCTCAAGGACAACAAGGATCCCCAGCTGCGGCAGAACAGCAACATGGCAGGGCGCCAGTCCATGCTGCTGGCGGAAATTGAGATGAGGCTGCGTACGCATCTCAATCTGCCGCCGGATAAAAAGCTCGATGTACCCTTCGCCTTCATCATCGGCAAAAGTGATACGTGGGGGCATCTGCTGGGGCCTGAGCCTCTGCTGCCGCTCGTGCGCTCCGGCATGTTCATGCCCGAGCACGTCAACGCCAACTCGGCACGCCTGCGCCAGTTCCTCTTCAACATCACGCCTCATCTCTGCATGAATGCGGAGTCCATCTCCAACAACGTCCGTTACTTCATGGTCTCGTCGCTCGGCGAGTCGCCCGTGGAGTTCAAGGACGACAAGGGGCAGACGCTGCTGGCTCCCCGCTCCGGCATGGTCAATCCCTTCCGGGTGACGGATCCCGTGCTCTGGGCCCTGAGCTGCTGCGAGCCCTCGCTGCTGCCGAGCTCGCAACACTGAGGCTCCCCGCACGCCAGCCCTCGGTCTCCGAGCTTTCGTTCTCCCCCACCCTCCCCTCACTCCTTTCCTCCTCCGCTTCGCCATGTCCTACCAGCTCGTCTTCACCAGTGCGGCGCACTTGCTTGACGCCGGTGCGGCGCCGGGCTACGGCGTTGTGGCGCGGACGGCCGGTATCTCGAAGGCGCTCGCGGACAAGCTGGCCGCCATCAGCGGCTTCCGTGAGCACGGAGTCAGCGGCATCGTCGGTCCTCAGTGCAGCTATCGGCGCCTCGAGCACCGGGGCACGCGCTACCACGTGCTGACCGTCGCCCAAAGCGCGAGCGCAGACTACAGCGGCCGCCCCTGCTACATCGCCCACCACCTCGTGCTCTCGCCCGACGAAGTCAGCGTCATGCGCCACAACTCCAAGCGCCCGACGCCGGCCGGCCTTATCGTCGCGCTCGAGAAGAGCGGCTTTTGGTTCAAGCGCTGGGAGGGCGAGCCGCGAGAGCTGAGCGGCGAGCCGCGTCTCTCGGCCTCGCTGCTGCCCGACGCGAGCATGCAGGTCACCTGGAAGGCGCTCAGCGGGCACAAGGGCAATGCGCGCGCCTTCTTCACGCCGCCCTATGAAGGCGAGTGTCTCTGCCTCGTGCCCGAGGGCATCAGCTCCGAGCAGGTGCTGCTGCTCATCAATGAGAGCGACTGGCTCTCCTCGACACGCGGCTGGGGTCGCACCTTCACGACGCACGGCAATGAGGTCGACAGCTTCATGGTGACGCAGCGCATCTTCGCCACTGAAGGCACTTCACTTCAGGAGCGGGCCTACCGCTCGCAGCGCCCCATTCTCCGCATCTTTCCCGACCTCATTCTGCCGGCGCCCGATCCGGAGGACGACACGCGCTACCCGCAGCAGGACAGCAGCAAGGAGGTTGAGGAACCGCCCTCGCGCGTCCACCTCCCTGCCGGCGGCGCCAACCTCGCGGGCTGGCCCTACCGCTATTGCGAGTCCGACGACAGCGAGACCTACGATTTGCCGCCCAAGCGCCTCAACTGGCTGCGCCTCGGCGGCCTGATGCTGGGACTCGGCGTTCTGGCCGCGGGAATCGGGCTTCTGGTGACGGAGCGGGATCGCCTGCTGCCGTCGCGTCCGGCGCGGACCTCTGGCCTCACGGCAAACACCGCACAGGGGAACACCGCCCCGATCCTCAGCCCGGGCGCCGCACCGAGCACGGCTCCGAGCATGGCACACGGTGCCGCGGGAGAGCTCGTCCCCGGGCTCGGCACAACGCAGACGCCCCCCTCTTCTTCCTCGGGGGAGGCCGTGAGCTACGGCGCCGGCGACATCATCGGTCAGCTCGCGCGTCTCTGCGGGATGCCTTTCAGCCACAAAGACTCACAGCTGGAGCTCGACCGCTTGGCCGCGAGAGCACAGCAGCTTCCCTTCCCGGACTCTCTCGAAACGCAGCGGCTCGTCGACAGCCTCAACGCACTCCGGCGCGCCGGCAGCATCTCCGGCGGCTATGCGGATGATCTCTCTCTGCTGCTCGACTACGCCGAGAGCACGCGCAGCACCCCTCCCGGGGATGCCCCTCCCCTTGACGCCCGCGCACTTTTCCGCCTTTTCATGAATGAGGCGACTCACGCGCGGGCTCAGGACGACCCGCAGTGGCACGCCTCTCTGCTCGCGGATCTGGAGAACTGGAAGGCGCTGCTCACAAGGCACCCCGATTTGCGCTACTGGCTGCATGCGGACTTTGCTCCCTACGCCGATCGCTTGCTGCAGCATTGCAGCAGCAACACCCGCCCGACGCTGACCTCTGACCTCCGGGATCAGATTCTGATTGCCTCCGGCAGCGTCGATGCCCCCTTGGATCCTCCGACAGCAGGGCACACCGGCTACCCGGAGCCGCCCCTCTGTGCAAACGGCACCGCTCCGGGCGCCGCAACGCCGCCGGGCCTCGCGGCGAGCGGGAACAACGGGGCAACCTTGCCTCCTGAACCTCTGGCCCTCGCTGAGGGCTGCCGCAGCCGGCAGATCCGCGATATGCTGGCGCGCGCCGTCGACCGGCCCGTCACCGGCGGCGATCTCATGCTGAGCACCAAGCTCGGGCGAGACGCTTCCATGCTGCGCATCAATCTCAGCAGCGGCCCTTACAGCCTCTGCGTCAGCCGCAGTGACGCCGCCACCAGCGGGGCTGAAAGCTACAGCATCAGCCTTCAGCGCGAAGACGGCGGCACCGCCTCTGATTTCCTGATTGAGCTCGCCTTCGAGGGTGACATCCTCACCAAGCTGGCCTGCAACGGCAAGCCCTTTGCCGTTGCCACCCTGCCGCTGCCCGACAGCGGAGGCGAACTCCGTCAAGTGATTCTGGCCTCGGCCGTCGAAATCCCCGTCACCTTCAGCTGGGAGCACATGCAGCACAGCGAGCTGCCCTGCCGCTACCTGCGACTCGTCAGCGACTGCGGCGCCGGCAACTTCGTTCGCTTCAAGCTCGAGGGGCAGGACCTCGGCAATCCGCCGTGGAATGCTCTGGGCACGCCCCTGATGCTGCAGGCCACCGGCAGTGAGAGCAACATCAGCCTTCCCCGCCTCGGGCGACCCTCCGTGCTCTGCGCCATTGAAAACCTCACCCTCGACGGCCAGCCCTGCCGCATCGACTTTCCGCTGCTCGCCGGCAGGCATCCCGGGCGGGTCTTCTCTCCCCGATTCACCTGTTACTTCGACTGTGAGCAAGACCTCAATAAGCGCCTGAATGAGCTTGCCGCCTGCCACCTCGTCGGGCAAAGCCCCGATGCGAGCTATCCCTTGGGGGCCCTGCACTATCTCGCGCAGACGGCTTCAGCGGCCGACGGCTCCGGCGCCACCGGGGAAAAGCTGAGCGAGGAGCGCTGCCGACAACTGCTGAGCTCCGGCATCGGATGCTCCGTCTCGCGCCTTCTTCGCCCCTACCTCTTCATCAACTGCTCGCTGGTGCCTCGGGACGAGCAGACGCTCATCCGGGATCTGACCGAAAACCCGCGCAGTGCCCGTGCTCTCAGCTCCCGCCTCAGTGAAATCGTCTTCGGTGATCTGAGCAACACCTACGAGCAACTCATCCACCGCTTCGCCGCGCAGCGGGGCGATATCGCCTGCATCCTCAAGCTGCGCCGCATCGAACTCATCGACAACCGCCTCTTCTGGCAATTTGAGGCCGAGGGCTTCTTTCACCCCCACCGCTGATGCCCAGGCTCAACGACAAGGACGGGCTGTGGCGACAGGCGCGTCGCTACGCCCTCGAAGGGAACCACCAACGGGTTGAAGAGTGCCTGCTGGCCCTGCTGGCACAGTACCCCGGCGACGCCGAGGCCGAGGCTGAGCTTCGGAGGCTGCACGACGGTGAGCCCCTGCAGATGCTGGAGAGCAGCCGCGAGAGGCAGGAGCGCCTCCGGCGTCTGCGCAGGCAGGAGCTCTTGGAGCTCTGCGCAAACTACACCGACCGCCGTCAGGAGTGGCTCAATCTCCCCACCGGCGAGCTAAAGGAATACCTGCGCGAGCTCCGCAGCCTGCCCCCTGCCGCCTCCGTCGACGACTTCAGCCGAGAAATCGAGCATCTCCTTGCGCGAAGGAGCCAGCGTCTGCACCTCCGCCTTGCCGCCGGCAGCGGCGCGCTTCTGTTCACCGGGGCCCTGATCCTCTGCCTGCACAGCTGGAACCGCGCTGCCCTCATCACGGATGAAGAACTGAGGCTGGCCATGATCAACGGGAACTGGGAGCGCGTTGACTCCGCCCTGCAGGACGCCCGCAGCCCCCGTCTGCGAATGAGCAGCCAGCAGCTTCGCCAGCGCATCCCCCTGGCGGAGGACTGGCAGCGCCGGCAGCGCGAGCACTTCAACACCCTCCGCGCGCAGCTTGCCCGCTGGAGTGCAGACCCGGCCATCCTCGCCGCCCTCCCCGAAGTGCAGCGCCGACAGTTCGCGAAACAGCTCGACGAGCTCGCCTACCCGCACGCCTCCCTCTCCCGCGAGTGGGCGCAGCTCCGCGAAAGCCTCAAGCAGGACAAATACCGCAGCATCACCGAGCTCGTCGACCGCCTCAGCCGCCCCCTGCCCCTCCTGCCCGTCCTCCGCGGCGACATCAAGCAGGACGGCGACGCACTCAGCCGGCAGAGAGCTCTCATCCGCGAACGGCGCGAAGAGTATGAGCTCGCCGCCCTCAGCCACACACTGAGCCCCGAGCTCATCGCCCCCCTTGACGCCGAAAGCGCTCGACTCGACACGCTGGAAGCCGACCTCAACGGGCTGCGCCACCTGCTCGCCATCCTGCCCGGAGCCCAGAACTACCGCCAGTACCGCAACTGCCTCAGCGCCTACACCCCGCAGCAGTACCGCCCCGGCATCGAGCTCATGCAGGGGGTGCGCGACCTGCCGCGCGAGGAGGACCTGCTGGAGCATGTCCGCAACAGCGGCGTGAGCATCCCGCATCCCATCCTCGACAAAGCCCTGCGGCAGGCCGGCGCCTCCTTCTGCGCGGAAGTGCCTGCCACGCGCGAGCAAACCTACATCGCCGAGCAACTCTTCAGCTCGGCCCCCCTCAACCGCCCCTTCTACCGCTACAAAAACCACCTCGGCCTCACCCGCCTCAGCGAGCGCAAAGCCCAAGTCATCCACGCCGAGCGCGGCTATATCGACGTGCGCATCACGCTCTCCCCCTTTGATCCGTCCTACCGGGCCGATGCCGACAGCGTTCTCACCTGGCCGCATGCCGCCTCCGTCACCGAGACCGTCATGGATGCCCGCCCCGTGCTCGAAGCCGCCGGCATCGACCGCGCCACCTTCTTCAGCAGCGGCAACCTGCCGCACATGCTGGAGACCGCCATCAACGCCGAAGCACCCTCCTGCCCGCCGCTCGCGCGCGCCTATATCTATGACCGCCTCATGCGCATCGTGCGCTGCCACCCCAGCAGCGAGATGAGCGGGCTGAGCTTCTCGCCGACGATGAGGGCAGACTTCCGCTCCTTTGAGAACGTCTGCCGAGCCTGCCGCCTCGATCTGCGCGACGGCCTCTGGCTGACGGACAGCCCGCGCAACACCCGACTCAACGAAATCTTCGCCACGTGGTTCGCCGAGCGGCGAGGGCGCAACTACAGCCGCGAGATCTCCGACAACTTTGCCGAACTCGTCGATATTCATCCCCGCTACGCCGGCTTCATCGGTCGCGACGGGCGCATCGTCCTACGCAGCCTCCTCGATCACAAACTCGATCCCGGCGCCCGCATCTGGTACCTCAGCCGCCGCCCCGCTGCCGCCGGCAGCGGCCTCGCCGTATCCCCGCCGCCGGCAGCCGCGCTTCCGGCGGGCACCGGCGACGGCAGCGAAGCCGGCGCAGCGGTCTCCTCGATGGACGGCGCCGACGCCCGAAACGACAACGATACGGACGGCGACGCTGCTGAGCGCGGCCAAGAGGCATCTCCAGCCGCTTCTTCAGCTGAGTCCGCATCCCACAGCCTCAGCGTCGGCAACTACGGGCAAGAGCTCGATAACCCCGTTCCCCTCAGCCCCGTCTTCACCGTCGAAAAAGACTTCTGACGAACAAAACGTCACCTCGCCCTCTCGTTATTTTCACCGCTTCGCTTACTCCCCCTGACATTTCCCATCGCCTTCTCCACCCAGCCGCCGACTTCTCTTCACCCCACGTATCCTCCACATCCCCGCAAGCACCCCCACCCGCACAACATACCCGAACCGCCATGCTCATTGCCCTCATCTCCGACATCCACGACAACGTAAACCACCTGCTGGAAGCTCTGCACGTCGCCGATCGCAGCGGCTGTCGCCACCTCCTCTGCATGGGTGACCTCTGCGAGCTGAGCACCCTGCACCTGCTGCGCGACAACTGGGCGCACCCCATTGACATCGTCTTCGGCAACAACGAATACGACCGCGCCTCCCACCGCAGTCTGGCCGCCGGCATGCGCAACATCACGCACCACGGCGACCGCGCCGACATCACCCTCGACGGCCGTCGCATCCACCTCAGCCACCATATGGAAGACGCCGCGCGCGCCGTCGACAGCGGTCTCTACGACGCCGTCTTCTTCGGCCACACCCACGTTCAGGAGAACCTGCGCATCGGCAAAACACTCGTCGCCAACCCGGGAGAAATCTGCGGCAACCGCCAGCCCGCCGGCTTCGCCATCTACGACACCGCCACCAACGACGTCACCATGCGCCGACTCTGAGGCGCGCCTCGCACACGCCGTCGGCCTCTTGCCTCTCCGGCGCACAAGCCTCCGTGGACTACCAAATCATCAGACTGAGCACCCTGCCCGCCGGCACAGCAAACCCCGCGCTGCTCAGCGCCGAGGAGCAGAACCTCGCGGCGCGGCGCGGCGAGATCTATCTGCTGGTGCGCAGCCTGCTGAGGCGGGAGCTCGGGCGCCGGCTCGGCCTGCCGCCCGCCGAGGTTCGCCTCAGCATCGGCGAGCACGGCAAACCGCAGTTGGCCGAGGGCAGCTACCCCACCGGCGCCCCCCTGCACTTCAACCTCAGCCACAGCGGCGATCTGCTCGCCCTCGCCTTTGCCCACAGCCCCATCGGCATCGACATCGAGCGGCACCGCCCCCGCCCCTTCGCCAAACTCGCGCCCCGCTTCATGTGCCCCGAGCAGCTGGAGCTCTTCGAGCAAGCCGGCTGCCCCGAGGCCCTCTTCTTTGACTGCTGGTGCGCCATGGAGGCCCTGATCAAGCGCGAGGGACTGAGCCTCTGGCAGGCCCGGCAGCATCCCTTCGTCTGCGAGCATGGGCGCATCCGCCTTCTGCAAGGCAGCCCCCCGCGCTGCCTGCGCCTCATCACTCCGGCGCCCGGCTACAGCGGAGCCATCGCCTGCGATGACGAAGTGCCCGACGCCCCGGGCCCCGCCGCGCCGCAGGAGCCGGAAGCACTGCATACTTGACAACACGCTGCTTTCTGCTAGGATAGAGCCGCGAAAAGCCCCTCTCGATTACATGGCCACCATCCGACCCTTCGCCGCGCTGCGGCCCCCGAAAGCCTTTGTTGAACAAGTCTCCTGCCTGCCCTACGACGTCATGAACCACCGGGAAGCCTGCGAAATGGCCGCGGGCAACCCCTCCTCCTTCCTGCACATCTGCCGGGCGGACATTGACACCGGCGAAGAGGCCATCCACGACGCCGTCACCTACGAAAAGAGCCGCGAAAACCTCGAGGACTTCGTGCGCCGCGGCTTTCTCGTGCGCGACAGCGCCCCCTGCTACTACATCTACCGCCAGATCATGTGGGGGCGCGTGCAGACCGGCATCGTCGGCTGCGCCAGCGTGGACGAATACCTCAACAACACCATCCTGAAGCACGAGCTGACGCGCAAGGAAAAGGAGCTCGACCGCATCAACCACTTCGACTCCTGCTCCGCCCAGACGGAACCCGTCTTCCTCGCCTACCGCAAGCACGAGGGCATCGCCGCGGCCATCCGCGAGTGGATCAAGTTTCACAAGCCGGAGTACGACTTCACCAGCGACGACGGCGTCACCCACCTGCTCTGGCCGGTCGACGATCCCGCCGTCATCGAAACCATCCGCCGCGGCTTTGAGGAAGTCCCGAAGCTCTACATCGCCGACGGGCACCACCGCACCGCCTCCTCGGCCGCCGTCTCGGCCAAGCGCCGCCGCGAGCACCCGGACTACAACGGGCAGGAGGAGTTCAACTACCTCATGGCCGTCACCTTCTGCGATGAAGACCTCTTCATCATGGACTACAACCGCGTCGTGGCCGATCTCAACGGCCTCACGCCCGACGAATTCCTGAGCCGCGTCAGCGAATCCTTCACCGTCGAACCCGTCGCAGCCGGAGCCCCGCACGCCCCGCATGTCAAGCACGAGTTCGGCATGTGCCTCGGCGGTCGCTGGTACGTTCTGCGCGCCCGTGAAGGCAGCTACGACGAGCAGCATCCCATCGAGAGCCTCGACTGTGCCATCCTGCAGCGCAACCTGCTGGCCCCCATCCTCGGCATCGACGACCCGCGCACCAGTCCCCGCATCGACTTCGTCGGCGGCATCCGCGGGCTCGGAGAGCTGGAAGCGCGCTGCGGCAGCGGCGTCGCCTTCTCCCTCTGCCCCGTCACAATGGACGACCTCTTCCGCGTGGCCGACAGCGGCGCCATCATGCCGCCGAAGTCCACCTGGTTCGAGCCCAAGCTTCGCTCCGGCCTCTTCGTC
>ERZ772860.154-NODE-154-length-65985-cov-16.516942_pt1 | contig 65985 bp, 51 predicted proteins | sample MGYA00511342_ERZ772860 | MGnify/ENA primary metagenome ERZ772860 (study PRJEB29015, sample SAMEA2737665) | human gut metagenome | biome: human gut; feature: human-associated habitat; material: faeces | place: China | collected 2012 ... | reverse complement strand
TTGGAATAAACGCATTTACGGCAGCAACAAGTGGAAAGAACCTGCTATCATCTTCAAAAGAATTGAAGAAAGTGGTGGGCGACAGATGAGAAAATAGCAGGACAAATGTGGAAAATGACCACAAAAACAAATGGAACTTCTATTAAATTAAAATTAGTAAATGGAGAAAGTGTAACAATACGAGGAGATAAGCAGATGGATTTTAATAGTATAATAAATGGTGTTAACTCTAAAGAGGACTTTATGAATTTTTTGGTTAAATTACGATATGATAAGGAACAGAAGAGTGAAGAGTGGGAAAATAATGAGATAACATCGTATCTTGAAGGAATATGTTCTTGGGTCGATGATATGGAGGGATATTTTGATAATATGCATATTGATATTCCAACTAATATTAATTGGAAGTTCATTGCAACTTTGTTTTATGTAGGCAAAATATATGAGTAGATGTTGATATCAGATTAAATGCAGTGATATAAAATTGTGTATTATTTGTCTTGGCGCTAGAACAACAATATAGAATGTTAGATAAACTTGATGTTAAGTGTGAGATGATAAAATATTAATGAGTATATTAGATAAAATGAGTAAGTCATTTGAAATTGCTGTAGGTGATGCAAAATCAAGTGATACTGGTTTCATTTGGTGATCTAGATGCTAATGAAATGGTTTATATTGCTGATTCGTTGGTAATCCATATACGGATTTTCTACATATGAATATAATGATTATGCCCAGGTATTAAGAAAGACCATAGAAGGTACTAGAAGTACAACATATGAATATGCCGAAGGAATGCTAGTATTTATTGTGACAATATAAATCATCACAATCCCACAAATATACATTGCCCCCACCTATAAATTATGATATTATTGCGTTATACTGAACATAAAAAATAACAGGTATTAAAAAGTTCTTTTTATTATAAGTATTATATCTGATAGAAATATAAGAGAAACTATAAATGAAATATATTAGAGAGAAACATATCTGGAAAAATATATCAGAAAGGCGTGTTAATATTATGGAATTTGGAAAAGGCTATTGGAAGACATTTGGTGCAGGTGTGGAGAGAGAATGGGTAATAACTAATGGAATCGGTGGTTATTGTGGAAGTACAATAATTAATGCGTGTGCAAGAATGCATCATGCATATCTGGTAGCAAGTCTGCATGCACCGGTAGAACGTTATGCAGTTTTGAACAAAATAGATGAGTCGATAACAATAGGGGATAAGACATATTCATTTGCTACGAACCAGCGACCAGGCGGTTGGAACGAAGAGGGACAGAAATATTTACAGAGATTTGTATATGATGAATTACCACATTTCGTATATCAGGCTGAGGGTACATTTGTAAATAAGACATTGTCATTCGAATGGGAGAAGAATACAATTGCGATTGGCTATGATATTATGAATGGTGCAAAAGAGGCTGTATATGAGATAACTCCGTTCTTTACATACAGAGACCATAGTTCGAGAGTTGAGAAATCAGACCTTAAATTCAAGACAGAACTGACAGGTAAAAAGACATTAGAATTAGTACCTAAGAAGAATAAAGATGTTACTATTAAGTTCTATGCAAGTAATGGTAAATTCGTTGAAAATGAAGAAAAATACGACCATGATATGGAACTTCAGACAGAAATCAATACAGGTGGCGAACCAATTAATAACAGCTATACACCATATAAAGTTGTAGTTAAGTTAGCACCATTTGAACATAAGAAAATATCTGTAATCTGTTCTATTGAGAAGAAATTCGAAAAAGATGCATTTGTAACGATTGAAAAGGGTACGGAAAGAATTAAGAAGATAAAGGAAAATGCTGGATATACAGATGAGTTTGCTAATTCTTTAGTTCAGGCAGCAGACCAGTTTGTTGTAAGAAGAGAATCAACAGGAAATAAGACAATTATGGCAGGTTACCCATGGTTTACAGACTGGGGCAGAGATACAATGATTGCGTTACAAGGGCTTACATTGTCGACAAAACGTTTTAATGATACAAGAGAAATACTTAAATCATTTGCTAAATATGTTGATAAAGGACTTGTTCCTAATGTATTTCCGGATGCAGGTTTAAAGCCATTCTATAATACCGCAGATGCTTCAATGTGGTATTTCTATTCGGTTGATAAATACTTAGAATATACAGGCAATGAAGAAGATTACGAATTTATCAGAGAAGAAATATATGCTAAACTCGAAGAAATAATTCATTTCTACAGCACTAAGACAGATTTCTCAATATATATGGAAGACGATGGACTTATTCACGCAGGCGGCGGATATGACCAGGTTACATGGATGGATGTAAGAGTAGGAACATGGGTAGTTACTCCAAGACATGGTAAACCTGTGGAGATAAATGCTTTATGGTACAATGCTTTGCGTGTAATGGAGAAGTTAAGCAAGCGTTTTGGTACAATTTCAGAATTTGGAAAGACTTCAGAAGAATATGCTAAGATGGCAGAGAAAGCAAAAGAGTCATTTAATAAAGAATTCTGGAATAAAGAAGATAAGTGCCTGTATGATGTGGTAGATGGTAACGTTGGAGATGCTAAGATTAGACCAAACCAGATATATGCAGTTTCACTTCCTTATACAATGTTAGATGAGAAGAAGAGTAAAGCAGTTGTAGAGAAAGTTATAAGTGAACTTTATGCAACATATGGACTTAGAACTCTTTCTAAAGATGATGCAGAATACCAGCCTTATTATAAAGGTAAGCTTCACGACAGAGATGCGGCATATCATCAGGGAACAACATGGGCATATCCTTTAGGGGCTTTGATTACTGCATACTTAAAGGTATTTGGTAAGAATGACGAGACAAAGGCATATGCACTTCATATGATAGAGCCATTAAAAGACCATTTAAGAGATGGCTGTGTTGGTTCGATTGCAGAGATATTCGATGGAAATGAGCCAAATATTTCAAGAGGCGCATACGCACAGGCATGGAGTGTCGGTGAAATCTTAAGAGCCTATACAGAAGATATTTTAGGATAAATAGAGAAAGGACAATTTCAGTGGAAACAATATTACGTGATGAATTAATTAAATATATGGATAGAAATCTTATAAGAGTAATTGTAAGTAATCCCAGAGACAAAGATGGAATCAGCAAGATAAAGGTAAGAGCAGTTCTTATTAATTCAGAGCTTATGTTTCAGGCAACGGAATATGTTAGTAAGCAGGTACTTCACCACAATTATACATCTACTGAAATTGCAGCCTATCTTGATAATATGATTACGAACAGCTTCAGGCAATGCGAGATAGTTACTAATGATATTGTCATAAATATCTTAGTTAGTAAAAAGGGCAAGATAACGATTAACAGAAAGAAGTCGGCTGCCAGATTAATAGAGTCAAAATCGGTAAAGGTAAATGACCTGAGTCATAACAGGACGAAGTATTATATTCTTGAAGAGGGAATACCTGTACCATTTCTGATAGATTTAGGTGTAATGAATACAAAGGGTGATGTGCTAAAACCACGTTATGATAAATTCAGACAGATTAACAGATTCTTGGAATTTGTAAAGGATATAGTAAGAGAGCTGCCAAGGAACAGGGAAATCAATATAATTGATTTTGGTTGTGGAAAGAGCTATCTTACTTTTGCTATATATTATTATCTGCGTGAATTGTGTGGATTAGATGTCAGAATAACAGGTCTTGATTTGAAGAAAGATGTTATTAATAAATGTAATCAGTTAAGTGAGAAATATGGCTATGACAAGCTGATTTTCAAATTAGGCGATATTGCTGATTATGAGGGACAGAATAATGTCGATATGGTTGTGACATTGCACGCCTGCGATACTGCGACAGATTATGCATTATATAAAGCAGTAAGCTGGAATGCAAAAGTTATTCTGTCAGTACCATGTTGTCAGCACGAGATAAATAAACAGATTAAAAATGAGATGATGTCTCCGGTACTTAATTATGGAATACTTAAAGACAGAATGTCTGCGATAATGACAGATGCCATCAGGGCTGAAGTGCTTAAGATTAAGGGATATCATACAGAGATTTTAGAATTTATAGATATGGAGCATACTCCTAAGAACCTGCTTATAAGGGCAGTGAGAAATAAAGTTAAAGACATAGATAACAATACAGAATTAAGTAAAGAAAATAATAAATCAAGTAATATAGAAAGCAATGAAGAAAATAATAAAGCAAATGATATAGAAAGCAACAAAGAAAATAATAAAGAAAGTAATACAGAAAGAGAAGCTCTTGACAGAATGATTAAAGAGTTTAATATAACACCAACTATAGTCAGGTTATTATTATAGTGTACCTGTAAATAGTAGGAAGAGCGATAAGTAGCTTGGGAATGGAGAAAAGTGTGAAAAATACAGATTGATATCTGATTTTTCACACAGCTAAATGTGTTGCAGGCGCCACATTTAGCATTTATCGCAGAGCCAAATCTGACATTTGGCTCGCGGTTCCTCCGGCACTATGTGCCTGCGGGAATGGAGAAAAGTGTGAAAAAAATAATTAACAAATTTGTGATTCTGCTGCTTATATTTGCGGTAGTAATAGGAATATATTTTTTTATAAACAGAGATAAGAAAGAAGACAAAAATATAATTATGGGCGAACCAACTCTTCCAACCATATCATTTATGGCATCAGGAGAGACTGCCAGTGCTAACGATATCGAAGTAAATGAGTTATTCGGATATACAACAGAGATGGAGACTAAGTATATGCGTGATACCATTACGCCTATTAATGATGAGAGAAAAATTACTGTAAGAGTAAATAACCATGAAAATGTGGTAATGGGTGCAGAATTTGAAGTAAGAACCTTAGATTGTGAAAGACTTATTGAGAAAACTGAGGTTAAAGCAGAAAATATCAAGGCAGATGGAGATTACACTAACATTGATATTCAGTTAGATAATATGATAGAAGCTGACACAGAATATTATCTGGTTATTAGACTTACAACTGACAGAAATGAAAATGTGTATTTCTATACACGTATTAAGCAGCTTACAGAGAATCATTGTAAGGAAGAGATGGAATTTGCAAAGAAATTCAGTGATTCAACATTTAGTGATACAGAATCAGAGAATATAATTAATTATCTTGAAACAAATGCTTCGGAAGATAATTCGAATTTCGGAAAGGTAAATATCCACTCAAGCTATAAACAGATTACGTGGGGCGATTTAAAGCCTGAAAAGGTAACTAATCCGGTTGTCAGAGTACAGGAGATATTAGGAGATATCGGCTGTTATAAGTTAGTATATAAGATAAAGGCATTAAATGATTATGATGCATACCAGTATTATACTGTTACTGAATTCTTCAGGGTGAAATGGACAAGCAGCGAGATTTATCTGTTAGATTATGAGCGTACAATGAACCAGATATTTGATGCAAATAATCAGAATATTTCGGCATACAGAATTAATCTTGGAATCTCAGAGAATTCAGATGTCGGGTTTAAATCAAGTGATGATACGAGCTATATTGCATTTGCCAAGGAAAACGGTCTGTGGCTTATGGATATAGGTGAGAATAAAGTATATTCGTTATTTGCATTTGAAGAGGTGGAGACAGCGGATATAAGAGATACTAATAATGATAATGATTTTCAGGTAGTATCTGTGGATAACGATGGAAATGTCAAATTCATTGTGTATGGTTATATGAATCGTGGAGAGCATGAGGGAATGGTCGGTGTGAGCCTGTATGAATATAATCATAAGAAGAATCTTGTGGAAGAGAAGATATTTATTCCATTTACAAGGAAATTTGATATTCTGAAACAGACAATGGGCAGATTATCTTATGTAAATGACAAGGATATAATGTATGTAATGTTAAGTGACAGCGTGTATTCGATTGATTTGACCGGTAGTGAATATGTACAGGTTATTTCGAATCTTAAGGAAGATAATTATGCTGTTAACAGTAATGGTAATATCGTTGCATGGGAAACTGATGGCAGTGATAAGGGCAGCAGTTCTGTGAAAATGCTTAATCTTGAAAATGGAGAAGAATGTGAGATAAAGGCAGAAGATGGACATAAACTTAAGGTGTTAGGCTTCTTAGGTGACGATATGGTATATGGCGATGCACTTGAAAGTGACATTATAACAGACAATAATGGTAATGTTACGGTCGGAATGAACAAGGTTATAATAGCAGATATTAAGGGAGAAGAATTAAAGAGCTATAGTAAAGAAGGCTACTATATATCAGGTGCTGATGTATCAGATAATATGGTGAATTTAACAAGAGTACAGAAAACACCTGAGGGCAGCACTTATGTTAAATCAAGTGACTATCAGATATTCGGTAATGAGGAAGAAGATACAAGCGTGGTATCATCAGGTATTATAACAACAGATTTAAAGAAGAAAGAAGTTGTTATATCATTTGTTAAGAAAGTAACGACTTCAAGTCAGCTTAAATCCCTCTATCCTAAGGAAATTCGTTTTAGCGAAACTAATTCACTAAGTATTCGTGAGCTTATAAATGGCGGGGATAAATATTATGTGTATGGACAGGGCAAAATGCAGTCAGTTTCAGATAATGTATCTGATGCCATTATAGCAGCAGATAAGACAGCAGGCGTGGTTATCAGCGAAAGTGGCGACTATGTATGGGCAAGAATGAGTAAACCAACCCAGTATGAATTGACAGACGTGGCATTTACCGGAACTGCCGAGAGCGGCAATAGTACGGCACAGTTAGCATTATGTGTTCAGGCAATACTTATGCATAATGGTGTAAATACAGATGTAGCATCAGAACTTGCCGGTGGTAAGACTTCAGTTCAGATTATTAATGAAAATATTTCTAATAAAACGGGATTAGACCTGACGGGCTGCTCACTTAGTGAGGTTTTATATTATGTATGGAACGGACAGCCGGTGCTTGCATCAACTGACGGAACTAATTATGTACTTATTGTCGGATATGATTTCTACAATGTTGTAATGCTTAATCCGGTAACAGGCCAGACCTATAAAATGGGGCAGGATGAGGCAGGAGCAATGTTTGATAATACCGGTAATAAATTCATTGCAATTAAATAAATGCCTGACATTCACTTGTTGATATTATATTTTTATTATGATATTATGTAAGTATTCGGGCAGAGTTATGAATTGCAAAAATAATATATAGAAGGTATTAACTGATGAAATTATTTAATAATAAAAAATCCGATGATGGTGAGAAAGCAGCAGAAAAACCCAAGAAGAGTGTGAAGAAGAGAATAATATCATTCTTTAGAGAATTTCTAAAGATAGTCTTTGTATTAGCTGTATGCGGCGGACTTGGTATATTCCTTGCACTCGGTAAAAGAGCAAGTTCTCCATACAGATATGCAGAGGAATATTTCTCTTATTATGTCACTAATAATTATACGGAAATGTATAAAATGATAGAAGTAAAAGAGACAGATTTCATTGATTTGGATAAGTTTAGAAATAAATGTGAGGGCGAGAAAATATATGGTTCAATCAAGGGATACAAGCTTAGTAAACCGGTTGAGCAAGGCGACAAGATTATATATGTTGTAACGTATTACATTGGTAATGATGATTCGCCTAAGACATATACGATAACTTTACATAAACAGAAGAAGCATACACATGTATTTTTCAGTACATGGAAAGTTGATGTGGACAGGTTATTTATAAGTGATTATAATATCGTTGTTCCGGTAGGTAAACAGGTATTTATGGATGGTAAAGATATAAGCTCATATAAGAGGAGTACATCAGAAGATGGCACAAAGGATATTTATGTAATTGATAAAATGTTTTCAGGTGACCACACGATTTCAGTAACATTAGATGATTCAGGTGAGATTACCAAGACAGAATATGTTACAGATAATAATGCAAATGTGGAGATTACGACAGAAGATTTTGCAATGAAACCTGATGTAAAGCAGAAGATTTATGAATATTCTACATTTATTGTAAAGACGATGTATGAATATGCAATGGATAAGACGAAGAATTACGAAAATATTTGTGATTTGTATGCTAATACAGAAGAGGCAAAGGCCTCAGCCAAAGCAACATTTGATGCATTAGATGCAGCGATAGAACAGCCTGACGGTGCATCATTACGAATACTTGATATGAAAACGCTTTCGCCAAAGATTAAATCTTTCACATATCCTGATAAGGTAATTGTGGAAGTTACATATAACTATGAATTTGCGGCAGTTACAGGAACTTCAATGCTTAGTGGAATTGTAGAGAATTATTATGGTGCAGGAACATCTACGGCAACAGTATATCTTAATCTGATAGATGATGCATGGAAGATAGTTAAGGTAGATATGCAGTGCATTGATTATAGCAAGCAGGAATAAATTATTATAATATCAAAATTAATAAAAATATCATAAACATACAGGAAAAAAGGAGGAACGGGTTATGGGTCTACTCACAACAGTAATAAAGAAACAGGAGACACCAACAGGAATTATTAATTCGAATCTGTCAGCTAATGACGAGAAGAAAATCTTATTGAATATTAATTCAAGAATTGAAGATTTAAAAGTCCAGAATATGGAGAATGCCAAATTCTTAAGAGGAATCAGCAGAAAGATTGAGACTGAGCTTAATGCAATGCGTGAAGCAGAGGACAATAAATCAATCGAGGTATATGATGATTCGAATATAATTGAAAGTATAAATAAAGTTCAGAAGTCTCTCGAAGAAATCAGTAATAATGATATATTAGAAGCTATCAGCAGAATAAATACATCGCTTAATGATATGAATGTATATGATGTCAAAGAGGGTATCGATAAGATTAATAAATCGATTGGCGAGATTAATTCGAATGAAGTGTTAGTTGAGATTCAGAAAGTCAACGAGACAGTTAAGGGAATCAACTTTGATCAGATAATAAACGAATTATCAACTATCAATGAGACTATGTCACAGGTTAATTCTGATGTATTATTAATCGAGATAGACAAGATTAATAAGGCACTTAAGAATATCAATTCTGATTCAGTATTAGATGAGGTAGCTAAAGCGAATACTAAATTAGATGCCATTAATGTAAATGAAGTTATCAATGAAATACATAGAGTCGAAACAATCGTAAGTGAAATTAATGAAAATGCAGTTTTATCAGAATTAGAGAGAGTAAAGAAACTAATTAATGAGAAGAACTCATCAGAAGTGATGTATACTCTTGATGCTAAAATCAAAACACTTAATGCAAAAGATTATACAGACACATTATTAGAGATAGAGGATCGTATAAAGAAGAACGAAGAAAAGATTAATGAACTTACTGCTAAGGTAGACAGAGTTGCTACAATGCCAACGACGCTAAAATCAATAATTGAGCATAATAATGAAGATCTAATTTGCAGAACAGAAGAACTTCTTACTGAGTTAAATAGACGTGAGCGTACGAAAACTGATGGAATAAAGATGATAGTGAATGTAAACTTGTGGGTATCTTTATTAACAGCAGCAGTGCTTATTGCAAACATACTTGGAATTATATAGTTAGTAGTCTGTTATTTACACATGATTGATGATGTACCGTGAGGAAGTTATATGTCGCCAGATACAAAGGGTCGTGCAGTAAATCTCCGCTCAAGCGAAGCACATTTGATTTACTGTACCGCAATAACCTTATGTATCTGGCGGCATTTAGTTCCACCATGTAAAGTAATTATAAAGGCATAAATAACAAACTACAATGCGTATTAATAGATGGTTACAGATTATACCACCGGTTTTATTTATCATCCAGAACCCGCTTTGCATTTTCTACATCTGCTTTTGTAATTTCACTATTTGAATATCTTGCTTTTTCGTAAAGTGATGTAAGTTCATTTAGATTTCTGTTAGAAACTGAATCAGTCTCTTCTTTATTGATTGAATTACTTATCTGGTCAGGCGTGTAGCTCTTTCTTATAATGATTCGGTTATTTTTCTTTGTACTTGCATTTACTTTGTTAAGATATAATTTCCTTATCTTATCACGATTTGAATGGAAAATCATTTTCTTTAGAAAACCATCTTCATTCTTAGGGGAAGTTGATGTACGTTTAACGGTCTCTTTTGTATCCTTGATTTCGTCATTAGTATTATTGTTGCGGTGCATATATTGCTTAATAAATGAATAGATAATGTATATAATTCCGACGATAATTCCTATGAATATAACTACCTGGAATACTTTGAAAATCATATTGCCGATATTCGGACCACTATGCTTTGAAGTGTATGCATAGATTATATTGCCATCACCATCATCATTGATATTAGGTGTTGTTACCGGCTCTGATTCAACCTTATCAGTCATATCTGTGCATCGGGCAAATAGTTTAAAGAATTGCCGGGCAAGCCATTTGAAAAACCTGCCTATTACATTAAAACTACTGTCTGATAAGAAAGAATTTGTTACCATAATCAGCAGAACTATAATTACATTGAATAATGCAATTAACGAGAAATTAGTTGTAAATGTACGTTTAAGTTCATCAGAGAAATTCTCACTGCTAAGTGAATATGATAAAAATTTATCTAAATAATCTCTTATAAAATATAAGAGAAAGAAAGCAATTCCGCTAATGTATGCATAGTTATGGACAATTGGTGAAAGGCCATATGAACTATGTATATAGACAATTATAAATGCGACGATTCCGGCAAAAGGTATATCGATTACAATACGACTTCTTTCGTTAGCATCTGTTTTCCAGAAATTTATTGCCATAAGCAGATATGCAAATGAAATACAGCCAAGCAGAAGTCTGTCTGTTAATACAGATGAAATGGCTACAGAACCTCCGATAATCAATATATGTATTAAGAAGAACAGGATTAAATTCTTAATATATCTTCTGGCTATATAATCAATTAGGACAATTCCTGCAATAACAGAAATGCATACAGGCCATGTTGAATGGTTATTTAAGAATATATCCGAAAAATATATGTAAATTAATTCGGTAAACAAGATACACATAATGAGATAAATTGTTGTACTTGCGAAATTTAAAATTTTCTTCAAATATGTGTCCTCCTCTTTTAGTAGTCAATATCCCACTTTATCATATCTTTAATCTCTTCTTTAACTTCGAACTGTTTAAGCTCAGGAATGATGAGAAGCGAAGAAACACCACGAAGTTTCGCTTCCTCATAAGCTTTAATGATTTCATTACTACGATTGTTAGAGATTACAATATAATAAGTCATTTCATTTATGGTATCAAAACAATTGTTAAGAACCTGTACGAAATCAATATTTTCAGCATGTGTATCAATACGTGCAAGGGCTGTATCAATTGATAACATATGGTGATTGCCTGCACCCGATTCCTTAGAAATCTGTTCTTTAGTATAGGAGTCAACTCCATTAGTAATTAAACCGACAGAGACTCCGGTGCGTATAAAACGTTCTGCTATGGAACTTGCAAGACTTATAATACTTTCGATAAGCCGGTCATCTCTTGAATAAGTCTGTGCATCAAGATTAAGAATAATACGGACTTCCTGCGACGAAGTCATAAAGAATGTATTAACCTGCAGAGTGCCGAATTTGGCAGAGCTTTTATAATTAATTTTACGGATACCGTCATATGGCTGGTATTCTCGTATTCCTTTGAATTCAAAAGGGTCTTCAATATATGTTTTCTGTGTTACAAAATTTCCGGTTATTGTCTTGAATGGTATATCAAAAAATGCTAAATCAACCTTGCGTGGAAATACATTTATTACAGCGTGGTTAGTGCATTTACCGGTTAAGATAAGCTTCATAAACAAGTCACTGGACGTTATATTCGTGTCGTGCATATAGAAACATCCACGCTTGGTACAGGTAAATTTAAGCGTTCTCGTAACAGACTGGTGTCCCATAACCGTAAATACATCATCGCGATAATAGTTATCGGAGATGGATGAATTGCATTCATTTTCAAAGACGAAACTCTTAGGGGTATCGAACTTGACATGAAGCATTGGAATTGGGAGAAACTTGTCATTAGTAATAACTTCCTTGAGTTCGTTTTCTTCACCTGCCACGCAATCTGTTGTTTTATAGCTGATTTTAACATCAAGATTTTTATTCCATAACTTCCTATATAAGAGGCGCTGAAACCCCATAAGAAGTAGTGCACATACAAATGCAATGAGTAATATCATATAAATAAATTCTCCATATATCTGTCAACTTAGATTAATTGATTAGTGTATCAAAAGTGTGTTGCATCAATCACATCTATATGTGATTGGTGCAAGGTGTCTCTTGCTATGCTAATCTTAATATGCAATAACGTTTTGAAAATTCTCTGTAGGAACAGGTACAGTGTCAAGAATTCCGTTAATAATGGATGCTTTGTTAGAATTTTTGGCAATGTTTGTATATGAAATAATTCTGTGCGCAAGTACAGGGACTGCAAGTGCCTTTACATCTTCAGGAATTACATAATCTCTTCCGTTAATGGCTGCATAGACCTGAACTGCCTTAAGAAGTGCAAGTGTACCACGAGGACTTATGCCTGATGATATAGAAGAATTATTTCGGGTAGCATTAATAATGTCTACGATATATTTACGGACTGATTTATCGACATAGACATTTTTAGCGGCAATGCCCATATTGTAAATGTCATCTTTCGTGCATACAGGTGCTAATTCGTCAATCGAATTAGATGCAATGAAACGTTCAATAATTGCCAATTCTTCGTCAGGTGTAGGGAAACCCATTGATAACTGCATCATAAAACGGTCTAATTGTGCTTCGGGAAGAGTAAATGTACCGGCTGTCTCAATTGGGTTCTCTGTTGCAATTACTAGGAATGGCTTGTCTAGAATTCTTGTTTCACCATCTACTGTAACCTGTTTTTCTTCCATACATTCAAGCAGGCTTGACTGTGTCCTTGGTGTTGCCCTGTTGACCTCGTCGGCTAGTAAAATATTTGAAAAAACAGGTCCTTCCACGAATTCAAAAGAATGTGTCTCCTGATTAAAAATGTTAAGACCTGTTACATCAGATGGAAGTAAATCCGGTGTAAACTGTATTCTGTTAAATGTTCCATCTATCGATTTGGCAAGAGATTTAGCTAAAACCGTCTTACCGGTACCTGGTGTATCTTCAAGCAGAACATGTCCGCCTGCGATTATTGCAGTAATAATATAATTGATAGTCTCTGATTTACCAATAATTACTTTATTAATATTCTCTTTAATTTTTAGACTTATTGTCTGAATGTCTTTTAATTCCACGTAATACCTCCGATTTGTATACAAAATGCTACAATTTTTCTTTAATACCTATCCTATATTATACTAATTTTATCGACAAAAGTCACGAAGTTTAGTGTTTTTTTACTTGTTATATAAGGTAAATTAAGATAGAATAATTATAAGTGAAACTAAAAAGAAATGGAGTCTAAACAGATATGTTGACGAATTATAGTAATTTAAGTGATAAAGATAAGAAGAAATTCGAACAGAGCATAAAAGCAATGTACATAATATTAGGTCTGGCAGTCATTTTCTTTTATGTACTTCCATTTGCATGTATGTTTACAGGTAATCTGGCACAGGTACTTGTCCCGATGATTTTATTAAATGTAAATACAATATTTATATTTATTGCCTGCCTTATACATTCTAAGAAATATAATTTCAGTGTACTTATTCCGGTGGCACTTGCAATATTCTACATACCAACGGTAATAATATTGTATAGAGATTTTCATTATATGATGTTTGCGGCAATTTACTTAGTGTTGGGCTTATTTGGTGAATTTACGGGATATTTGTTCTTAAAACGTAAGCACAATAAGAGACAGCCATTTGGGCTTAATCGTTTAGTTAATGGTAAGAAAGAGAAGAAAGCTAAAACACAGAGAAATAAAAACAGCAAAAAGAAATAAGATAGCAGAAAGGCACACAAATAATTATGGCAAAAAATAACAGAATAAAGAAGTGGATGCAATATAATAAGGCAGCTGTAATATGGATAGCAATTATTCTTGTGTACACATTGATAATGTTAGGAATTATATTTGGACTTGGTTTCGACTTTAAGAGTTGTTCATCAGGTTCATTAACAGATAATAAAAATGCAGACAATGTTAATATAGAGACATCGATGAAACCAGCATCATAACTGTGTCTGCGGAATGGAGAAGATTATGGCAATGAGAAATAATAAGATATATGTTATCGGTCATAAGAATCCGGATACAGATTCTATTTGTTCCGCCATAGCATATGCATATCTTAAAAACCAGATAGATGACAGGGAGTATGTGGCTAAAAGAGCAGGTCAGGTTAATGAAGAGACTCAGTTTGTCTTAGATTATTTCAATATAGAGATACCGGGATATGTAAATGATATCGGAACGCAGGTAAAAGATATTGAAATAAGGGAGACGAAAGGGGTAAGCCGTAAAATATCTCTTAAGAGAGCATGGAATTTAATGAAGGAATTAAATGTAGTTACACTTCCTATAACGAATCATGGCAGATTAGAAGGAGTAATTACTACTGAAGATATAGCAGAAGCATATATGGATGTAAGAGACAGTAAGATATTATCTACTGCCCATACTGCATATAGTAATATAGTAGATACAGTTGACGGAACTATGATATGTGGAAATATAGAAGCATATTATACAGAAGGTAAGGTTCTGATTGCAGCAGCTAATCCTGACCTTATGGAGAACTATATCGAAGAGGGAGATTTAGTTATATTAGGTAACAGATATGAATCACAGTTATGTGCGATAGAGATGAACGCTGGCTGTATCGTAGTATGCGAGGGTGCAAATGTATCTATGACCATAAGGAAAATGGCAGAAGAACATAATTGTACAGTAATAAGTTCGCCACACGATACTTACACAGTTGCACGTCTTATTAACCAGAGTATGTCGATTAGCTATTTTATGAGCAGAGAGAATCTTATTACATTCAGAACTGATGATTTTACAGAAGACATTAAGAGTGTAATGGGTAAGAAAAGATACAGGGATTTCCCGGTTGAAGATAAAAAAGGTAAGTACGTGGGAATGATTTCAAGACGTAACCTGTTAAATGCAGACAAGAAGAAGATAATTCTTGTAGACCATAATGAGAGAAGTCAGGCAGTTGATGGCCTTGAAAATGCTGAGATATTAGAGATAATCGATCACCACAGAATCGGTTCATTAGAAACAGTATCACCAGTATTTTTTAGAAACCAGCCACTTGGATGTACGGCAACCATAATATATCAGTTATTTATGGAAGCAGGCGTTAATGTTCCAGCTGATATGGCAGGTCTGTTATGTGCGGCAATTCTTTCAGATACATTGATGTTCCGTTCGCCTACCTGTACAGCAATAGACAAGATGGTGGCAGAGGAATTAGCTAAAATTGCAAACATTAATATTGAGAAATTCTCAACAGATATGTTTAAAGCGGGAAGCAATCTAAAGAGCAAATCGCCTGAAGAAATCTTCTATCAGGATTTTAAGAAATTTACAATCGGTGATATGAATATCGGTGTTGGTCAGATTAATTCGTTAAATGCAGATGAACTTGCAGATATTAAAGAGAAATTAAGTACCTATCTGTCAAAAGCATATAAGGAACATGGACTTAATATAATATACTTTATGTTTACAAATATAATTTCAGAATCCACAGAGGTTATATTTGTGGGAAATGGTGCAGATTCAATAATCGAGGAAGCATTTAATACCAAGATAGAGAATAATTCAGTAATTCTAAAAGGTGTAGTGTCAAGGAAGAAACAGTTTATTCCGGCATTATTAGAGACGATAAATGGAGGAAATGCATAGAAAAGAGGTATATATGGCTAAACAGAGTTGGAAACCGGGCAATATGTTATATCCTGTACCGGCAGTTATGGTAAGTTGTCAGCGTGAAAATGAGAAACCGAATATTATAACGGTTGCCTGGGCAGGAACTATATGTACTAATCCCGCAATGCTATCTATTTCGGTGAGACCTGAGAGATATTCGTATAACATCATTAAAGAAACTAAGGAATTTGTTGTAAATCTTGTGACAAGCGATTTGGCATATGCTACAGATTATTGTGGTGTGAAATCAGGCAGAGATGTAGATAAATTCAAGGAGATGAATCTGCATAAGAGCATTTCAAAAGTAGTGAAAGCACCGGGAATTGAAGAAAGTCCGGTAAATATTGAATGTTGTGTTAAAGAGATTAAGGAACTTGGAAGTCATCATATGTTTATCGCAGAGGTGGTATCTGTAAATATTGATGATAAATATATGGATAAAACAGGTAAATTTAACCTGAATAAGGCAGGACTTGTTTCATATTCACATGGAGAATATTTTGAATTGGGCAAGAAGTTAGGTAAATTCGGTTATTCGGTAGCAAAAAAGTAATATATTAAATTTAATGTAAAAGGGCGTGGAACTTAATGAAGATTAGTTCAATAACTATTGATAATTTCAAGTCAGTAAGACATTTAGAAATACAGGATATTGATAATGCATTTATCCTTGTGGGCAAGAATAGCACAGGTAAAACAGTTGTGTTAGATGCGATTCGTGCTATAGCAGGAATGTATGACATACGAAGTGAGGATTTTAATGAAAGTGGAAAAAATATCGAAATAGGAATTACACTTGATATCGAAGAGGAAGATTTAGAACTTCTGCATGAGCGTGGAATAATATCAAAATACAAGAAATATGAGGTGTGGCACAGAGATTTCTGTGAGAAACTGCCATCATACAAGGATAATAAACTTACATTTACATATGTAATGAATAAAGAAGGAAAAGAAAAATATTCTGACGGTTTCAGAAAGAACAATAAATATATCAAAGAGGTTTTACCTAAGGTGTATTTCATCGATAACGAAAGAAATATTAAGGAATATCAGGACGATTTATTGAGACTTCAGGACAATATGGAGTTAGCTGATGTAAGAGAAGACATATGTATGTTTGATAAGAGTAAGAAGTGTAACAGATGTTTTGAATGCATCGGAATTATAGAGAAGAAGCAACCACATGAATTGAGTGTACATGAAACATCTAAATTGCTCGAATATAAATTATACAATCAGAATCTTAACAGATTTGCAGAGCAGGTTAATAAGTATTTTGCCAAGAATGGAGTACATTCCCAGTATATTGAATATAAGGCAACCTGTGATTTCGAAAGCTTCTTCAAGATTAATACATTGCTTGGCAATAAGGACAGGGGTACAGCGAATAATATTGATACAATGAGTGCCGGTACTAAGAGTATCTATCTGTTATCACTTATTGAAGCATATATTGAAGAAAGCAGCAGAGTTCCAAATATTATTATGATTGAAGACCCGGAAAGTTATTTACATCCTCATCTTCAGAAGTCAGCAAGTGAGATTCTGTACAGATTATCGAAGAAGAATCAAGTAATTTTTTCAACACATTCTCCTAATATGATATTTAATTTCTCGAGCAGGCAGATTAAACAGGTGGTATTAGATGATGAGTTCTATACAACCGTAAATGAGAATGTAGATATTGATGATATTCTAGACGATTTAGGTTATACTGCAAATGACCTTATGAATGTAAGTTTTGTATTCATTGTTGAGGGTAAACAGGATAGCAACAGATTACCATTACTGCTTGAAAAATACTATTCAGAGATATATGACGAAGATGGTATGCTGCAGAGAATATCGATAATACCGACTAATAGTTGCACTAATATAAAGACTTATGCTAATCTTAAATATATTAACAAATTGTATCTTAAGGACCAGTTTCTTATGATAAGAGACAGTGATGGTAAGAACCCAAGATATCTTGTGAAACAGTTGTGTAGTTACTATGCACAGCGTGGCAAAGAGGATGTGGAGAATTTACCAAGAGTTACGCCGAGAAATGTTTTAGTACTTAAGTATTACTCGTTTGAAAATTATTTCTTAGATCCAAAGATTATGGCAAAAATTGGTGTTGTCAAAAGCGAAGAAGACTTCTATAATATTCTATGGAAAAAATATAAAGATTACCTTTATAAACTTCCAAGTATGAAACGTATGTGCAGAATTAAAAATGTGCGCATTTCCAATAAACAGGATTTAAAAAATAATATGGAAAACATAAGAATATTTGTAAGAGGTCATAATCTTTTTGATATTTTCTATGGAAGATACAGAAATGATGCTGAGACAGAGATTCTTAAGAAATATATAGATGTAGCACCAAGAGAGAATTTTGCAAATATTCTAAATGCAATAGACAGATTTGTATATTTCGAAAACAGACGAAAAGAGGACAGCGATGATGGAGCAGAAGAACAATAATATTATACTGGTAGGTATGCCGGGTGTTGGAAAAAGTACAGTCGGTGTGGTATTAGCGAAGATATTAGGATATCATTTTGTAGATGCTGATATTGTGATACAACAGAAAGATGGACGTTTGCTAAAAGATATTATTGCAGAAGAAGGCGTGGACGGTTTCATAGAAATCGAGAATAAGATTAATTCGGAAATTAATGGTAAAAAGACAATAATTGCGACAGGTGGAAGTGTCATATATGGCAAAGAAGCCATGGAGCATTATAAACAGATAGGCTGTGTCATATATCTTAAATTAGATTATGATACATTAATCAACCGTCTTGGTGACATTAAAAACAGAGGTGTTGTATTGAAAGACGGACAGACACTTAAAGATTTGTATGATGAAAGATGTAAATTGTATGAGAAGTATGCGGATATCGTAGTAGATGAAGCTGGATTAGATGTGGAGAAAACTATTGATAAGCTGGTTGAAAATTTGCAGAAATAAGAGATGAATTAACAATGTATAGATTTACAAAAAAAACAAAGAAAATAATGTTAACATTTATATTTGCTTCTATTATTATATGTATGATTTTGGTAATGAACTTTTCGTGGGTTAGTGGAATAACAGGGCATACATTTACAAATAATTATTATACAGTTTATATAAATGGAAAAAAGACAGGTAATTCCTTAAACTATAAGAGTATACAGAAAGCCATAAAGGAAGCCAGAAGGCGGATTAATGATGAAAGTGCGTCATTACAATTCGTAGATGCAGATATAGATATAAAGAAGTCTAAGAAAGTATTTGGCAAGACAGATTCAGTGTCAGAGCTTAGTTCTTCAATCTATTATGAATTTGAATCGTCAGTAAAAGATACAAAACAAAAAGCTTATGTTGTAGACATTGATGGATATATAATTACACTTAATTCACTTGCAGACGTTGAATATTTATTCAATGCAGTAAAGAATAAATATGATGACAGTGAAGATTTCAATACGAATCTTCATCTTGATGATATAGGAGGACATACAACGATTACCTGTAGTATTTCTAAAGCGGGAATTAGTAGTGTGAATTTTCCTACTGTAATGGCAAGCGGTGATGTTAGTGATGATGAGCTTGTAGAAAATTCATCAGAAAATGGAACAGATACCTTATCAGGAATTGATGATTCTAAAGATGTGAAATTTGGCGAAAAGGTAGAAATTATCCCATGTTATGTTGAACCATCCCAGATAAATGAACTTAATTCAGCAATAAATATGGTATCAGCAGACGATAAATCAGCAGAATTGTCGGTTGTTGTAACAGAGAATCAGACTTATGATGTGGAATACAGTGTACCAGTAGAATATGTATATAATGATAACTTATATAATACAAAGCAAAATGTATTAAATGAGGGTTCGGCAGGTGTGAAAACGATTGTAGCAAATGTTACTTATAAAAATGGAAAGGAAACCAACAGAGATATTTTACAGGAAACAATAACTAAACAGGCAGAGGCAAGAGTTATAGAGGTCGGAACTGCTGTTCCACCAACATTCATTAAACCGATAAATGGAGGGACTCTCTCATCTACATTTGGTGCAAGATGGGGAACTGTTCATAAAGGTGTAGACTGGGCATGTAGCATTGGAACTGCTGTAATGGCTTCGTGTAATGGAACTGTTATTCAGGCAGGCTGGATGAATGGATATGGTTATTGTGTTACATTAAAGCACAGTGATGGAAAATGTACGAGATACGGACATCTGAGTGAAGTCTTAGTAAGCGAGGGACAGTCTGTGTCACAGTCAGATGTTATTGCACTAAGTGGTAATACGGGAAATAGTACAGGACCACATGTTCATTTCGAGATAATCGAGGACGGAGTGCAAGTCAATCCATTCACTTATCTTAATTAAGATATAACAAAATTGTTAAGAAATTGATAACAAAATAAAAAGTAATTTACAAATAGAATCTTTGTGCTATAATCTGATTAATCAGCTAATGGCTGGACAATTAAATCAGATTATAGAATACGCAACACTTATGTGATTTATAAGACTTTTAAAGTATAGAAAACGATTGTTGTGTGTATTTGTGCGTAAAATAGTATTTGATTTCTGAACACAGATTAATAGATACAGAAAAATTAATACAGAAAAATTAATACAGAGAAATTAATATAGAATAATAAATATAGACTAATAAATATAGACTAATAGAATAAAATAGAGCAAATTAGAACAAGAAATTTGAATGTTGACAGTAAATCATAGATTTTGAATTGTATGAGGTGCAAAATGGAACAGTATGTTATAAAAGGAGGAACTCCTCTCAAAGGTGAGGTAGAAATCAGTGGTGCTAAGAATGCGGCACTTGCAATTTTAGCAGCAGCAATTATGACAGATGAGACAGTAACAGTAACGAATTTACCAGATGTAAGAGATATAAATGTGTTATTGCAGTCAATAGAGGGTATTGGAGCGATCGTTAAAAGGGAGAGCAAAAACTCTGTTAAGATAAATGGTGGTACGATCAGCTCAGTAACAGTTGATTATGAATACATTAAGAAAATCAGAGCATCATATTATCTTCTTGGTGCGTTACTTGGAAGATTTAGTAAAGCAGAGGTAGCACTTCCAGGCGGATGTGATATTGGAACAAGACCAATTGACCAGCATATCAAAGGATTTAAGGCACTTGGTGCAGAAGTTATAATCGAGCATGGTATGATAAAAACTAAGGCTGAACATCTTGTTGGAAGTCATATCTATATGGACGTTGTATCAGTTGGTGCAACTATTAATATTATGCTTGCTGCAGCACTTGCAGAGGGCAGTACAATCATTGAAAATGCTGCAAAAGAGCCTCACGTAGTTGATGTGGCCAATATGCTTAACAGTATGGGCGCTAATATTAAAGGTGCCGGTACAGATGTTATCAGAATTAAAGGTGTTGAGAAGCTTCATAAGACAGAGTATTCAGTTATTCCGGACCAGATAGAAGCAGGTACATTTATGTTTGCGGCAGCAGCTACTAACGGAAATGTCCTTGTTAAAAATGTAATTCCAAAGCATTTAGAAGCAATTACAGCTAAGTTATTAGAGATTGGCTGTACAATTGAAGAATACGATGATGCAGTAAGAGTTATCGGAACAAGAGACCTTAGAAGTACACAGGTTAAGACTTTACCATATCCGGGATATCCGACAGATATGCAGCCACAGATAGCTGTAACACTTGCCATATCCAAGGGAACAAGTATTGTAACAGAGAGTATCTTCGAGAATAGATTTAAGTATGTTGCAGAACTTGCGAGAATGGGTGCCAATATAAAGGTTGAAGGCAACACAGCCATTATCGATGGTGTTGAACAGCTTACAGGGGCAGAGATAAGTGCACCGGACTTACGTGCGGGAGCAGCACTTGTAATTGCAGCACTTACAGCTAAAGGCTTTACTACAATAGATGATATCGGATATATTCAGCGTGGATATGAGAATTTCGAGGGAAAACTTACAAGCCTTGGAGCCTGTATCGAAAAGGTTACATCAGAAAAAGAGATACAGAAATTCAAATTAAAGGTTGGTTGATAAGCTGGCAATAAGATAAAAATAGAACGCATTTTGACTGATGAGGTTGAAATGCGTTTTTTAGATAAACTCGAAAATTGTTGAATACACCCGCAAAATATGTTAAACTGATTAAAGGTAACAAGAGGCGGACTTTTAGAAATATGTAGATGCAATTTGGGAATCTGCGGGTGTACAATCATATGGGTTTGGTAGAATGTTGGGCTTAAAGAGTTTATGATAATATATCTGAAAATTACGATTGCATAACAATAATGTTATGCATTTTTTGATTTTATGGGAATGTTTATAATATCATTGTATCAATATAAATCATAAAATGCTCCGTAAGAGTACGACTCCTAGATATTACCTTAGAAGAGTGTGAAAATAATGTCAATATGATTATTTTTCATATAGATGAAAAAAGGAGGGTAGTGTGCAAAAGAGTAGCTATAAACAATATTAATTAGGAAATACGGAGGTATATATCCAAGATTAGTTAATGTAAATGTACAAAATCATATCTATGCATATATTCTATCTAAAAATGATGATGGAACAGACATTAATAATCCTGATACAGATGAAGACGGAGTAATTGATAGTGACGAAATTGATATCGGAACTAATCCACTTGAAAAAGATAGTGATGGTAATGGTATTAATGATAATGAAGAAGTGTTTGAAAAGGATTATTCAGCAAAAGATATGATAACCTATTATGACACAGATGTATATCCGACAATCAATGTTGAGGGTACAATTAATGTATTAGAAAGTGTCACAATAGATACAAGAGACTGGGATACATTAATAAATTGTAATGTGCCGGGATATATCGGGACTGCTTATGAATTTAATTGTGATGGCGAATTTGAAAGTGCAACTGTAACATTTACATTAAGTGAAGAGATAATGTCCAAACCTGATTTTGTTCCTGCAATATATTATTATAATGAGAAAGAACAGTATTTAGACAAATTAGAAAACCAGACAATAAATGGCAATAATATTACAGCGAAACTAGAACATTTTTCATCATATATAGTTCTTAATTCAAAAGAATTTGATGAGATATGGGATACTGAAATAATACATTATTCAGATGATGAATTGAAGAAACCATTAAAGATTGGATTTGCAGTTGATTGTTCGGGCAGTATGTCATGGAATGATCCTGCTTATTTAAGAAATTCGGTTTCTAATCTGATAATAGATAAAATGGATGAAAAAGACAGCGGTTTTGTTGTATTGTTTGAGAGTTATGCATATCTTGAGCAGTCTGTTACAACAGACAAATCTCTTCTTAAGAATGCTATAAACAGTTCTTATAATAGTGGTGGAACAGCATTGTGTCTTTCGGTTGAGAGAAGTATAGCCCAGTTTAATGAAGCTGATATTAAAAATAATAGAAATATTATTATGATATTATCAGATGGATATGATAATGAGGGCGGACAAAATATATCTACATTAGTAAATATGGCAAACAGAAAGAAAATTAAGATATATTCAATAGGTTTAGGAAGTGATGTGGATATTAATCTGCTAACGCAACTTGCGGAGCAGACTGGTGGAAAGTTTTATCATGCAACGGCTGCAACTGATTTGGAAGATATTTATAAACAGATTGGCGGAGAAACAGTAGATTATAAAAAAGATTCTAATAATGATGGAATATCGGATTATTATACTAAGTTATTATGTGAAGGAAAGTTAAGAACCGGAACAGGCATAAAGTTATTTTACTGTATAATGAATAAAGAAGCAAATAAAGTGCTGAGTGGTTATACATATGAACAGGTTCAGGAAAATAATGATTTAGATGGTGACGGTTTAAAGAATGGTGAAGAAATTGAAGTAGTATCTAATCATCTGGGAACATATGTATTTATGAAATCAAATCCTACTAAGAAAATGTCAGATATGGATATATATTCAGATTATGACGAAGTAAAAAAATACAATTCAAATGCATTCAAGAATAATATCTGCTTAGGTGATGATGACATAAAGTTTTTACGTGATGACAGTAATTATTATTCATCTATGTACAGTGATGCATATAGCGGAGCATCAATCCAATCTATAACATCATGGATTGGAAGAACAATATATGGAACAGATTTAGATAAAAAAGAAATAAGCGAAGACTTGCTTCTTGATTACTTCTCATATAGAGACAGATATTCTGTAAGTGATAATATGGAAAGTGTCCTAACATTAGGTAATGCAATAGGAAATATAGAGTCAGTTGTTGAGAAAATAACAAGAGATGGGGCAAAATATGTAGAACTTACAGACGATTTAATTGATTTGAATTATGAATACAATAAACTGTTAGATGCTTATTTTATAGTAAGAGAGGGAGTCGAAGTACCTCATCTTGATAAAAATCTTATAAGAATAGCAGACAAGATAGATGATATTCTTGCGAAAGAAAGTTCTATACAGGATACAATTAGTACAAAGATAACACTTAAAATTAAACTACCAAAAGCTATGTGTAGTAGTAATGTTATAGAAGTTATATCAAGTATAGGGTGGATTTGTGAAGGAGCTTCATTGGTAAGATGTTTGGGTGAAGGTTATCTAGATTATCTTACTATGCAGGAGAATCTTAATGTAATGCAGGAAAATCTTGACCTGTTAAATGCAATATCAGAAAAGGCACCTGAATGGACGATGAGAGCGGCAGCTAAAAAACTGAATAATGTTTTGGAAGATAAATATAATCATATGTGGTTGACATTTAAGGAGGAATTTCAAAACACATAGGGAGATTTAGCCAAAATAGGTATGTCAAGTTTGGCTTCTAAATTAAATCCTGCAGCAATAATAGCGATAGTGTCGGTTTCAATGTCTAATGTGATAACCGGATATTCCGATACATCACTAAAGGCAATCAGAACATATGAGGCTGGATATATACCAGAAATAATGTGCGATGAATTAAATAAATCAGATTATGGTTACTCTTTATATCAAGGCGGAATAAGGTCATATTATGAAAATAGTACAGAAGCCTATGGTAAATACATTGATATAATTGCATTAAGAATATTTGCCGAGAATGAAATGATTGCTCTGGAGAAATCAGGCAGCAAATGGCTTAATAAGTTATGGGATACCGTTGGTATTGGAGCAGGAAGCAATAGAAAAGAGATTATTGCGGATTGTAAAAATATGATAAAAACACTAAATGGTATGCTAAGTAGATTAAGATAATAAAGAGATGGGAGTCTCTGTGAAAAGAGACTTCCATTATCAAGAGTAGGTGAAAATAAAATGGCAGGAATGATAGAATTATTGATAGGTACTATAATGGCACGTATTATAGTGGCATTTATTAGAAATAGAACAAAGAATAGCACAAATATAAGCTGGGTATTTAGAACTATAAAAATGAGTGGACTAAAGTTTGACTTGCTATGTAGAGGAATTGCGTTAGGGTTAATCGTGTTATTTTATCTGCTACATTTAATAGGGATAAGTAAGATTCTGCCATATACATATATAGCATTTATGTATATAGAGGTAGTGGTGCTATTTATAGAACCATTAAAAGCAGAGGCAGAATGTTGTCTGCTAATAAAGGAAGTCCCAGAAGAAGTATTTGGATATAAAATAAATCCTGAATCACCACGTGTAGATCGTGAAAAAGGGTGTGTACTTATATCATCTTTAATGGAAGTTTATCCAATGTCAATGATATATTTAAAAATTGTAGATAATACTACATATGAATTATTTATGGACTATAGTTATATTATTATATTTATTATATTGGATTTGTGGATGCTAATTGAAAGAATACGTGATGATAAGAGGTTTAGGAGATTAGAAAACCAATACTATGAAGAAAAGTTTAGGTCATATTACAGAAAGTGAGAATGTTATGGTAGATATGATTGGATTCTTGATAGGACTTATAATAGCAAGAATTATAGTTGCTTTCATTAGAAATAAAACAAAAAATAGTACAAATATAAGCTGGGTATTTAGAACTATAAAAATGAGTGGATTAAAGTTTGATTTAATGTGTAGAGGAATCGCATTAGGGTTAGTAGTGATTTTTTATCTACTACATTTAATAGGGATAAATAAGATATTACCATATACATATCTGGCATTCATCTATATGGAAATAGTAGTGCTATTTATAGCACCATTGAAAGCAGAGGCAGAATGCTGTCTTTTGATAAAAGAAGTGCCAGAGGAAATATTTGGATATAGAATCAATATCGAATCACCACGTGTGGATCGTGAAAAAGGCTGGGTACTTATGTCATCGATATTAGAGCTATATCCTATGGTGATGCTGTATATAAGAATTGCAGACTATAATAAATATAAACTTTTAATTGTTTATGGTTTGCTTTTTAGTTCAATATTATTTGATATTTTAGTATTAATGGTTAGAATACATGATGACAAAAGATTCAAGAGACTAGAAGCCAAGTATTATGAAGAAAAGTTCAGGTCATATTACAGAAAGTGAGAATATTATGGTAGAAATGATTGCATTATTAATAGGAATTATAATGGTAAGAATTATAGTAGAATTTGTAAAGAACAAAACTTCAAATAGTAAAAATATATGTAAAATATTTAAAAAAATAAAAATGAGTGGACTAAAGTTTGACTTGTTGTGTAGAGGAATCGCATTAGGATTAGTAGTGATTTTTTATCTACTACATTTAATGGGGATAAGTAATGTTCTGCCATATGCATATATAGTATTTATATACATGGAAGTATTAATGCTATTTATAGCACCATTAAAAACAGAGGTGGAATATAATTTGCTTATAAAAGAAGTGCCAGAGGAGATATTTGGATATAAATATCTTGATAATCAACGTATTGAATGTGAGAAAGCTATTATAATGCTTTCGTCTATTAATGAAATTTGTTTGGTTGTAATGCTATATATTAAAATTGTAAATCATAATTTTAACGTGTTTGTAGAATTATCGCCATTTATATTTTTTAGTTTATTAATATTTGATATTCCGTTGAGTTATTTTAAGATATGGCATAATAAGAGATTCAAGAGACTAGAAGTCCAATATTACGAAGAAAAGTTTAGGTCATATTATAGAAAGTAGGTAAAATTTATATTTGAATTAACAAATTATGTATATTTACAAAAAAACTATTGACAATATCCTATACATTTGTTAGTGTATGTCTTGTTAAAAAGTTCATATTGAGTAATTCTCTTATTCAGAGTGGTGGAGATACAGGGATCTGCGAAACCACAGCAACCCCCCATTGAGGAAGGTGCTAACCTGAGCGAGTAATCGAGCAATAAGTAGATGATTGACTATAAATCAAGTCCACCATCTGCGTGGACTTTTTTCACGTCAGCTTTAAGCCGTGCATTTCTAACGAATCACTCACGTTAAAGCTTGCTTGTAAATGAGAGTGATTCGTTAGAAATATAGGGCGCAAGCCCGTGAGCGAGTAACGAAAGTTACGAGGTGAACGGCGTAAAGCGAAGAAAGGGCGAGGGCCCGTGAGCGAGTAACGAAAGTTACGAGGTGAACGGCATAAAGCTTACTTTTAGCAGTCGTAAACAAGAAAAAGAAAGGATAAACAAATGGAAAAATTATTATTCACATCAGAATCAGTAACAGAAGGTCATCCTGACAAAATTTGTGACCAGATATCAGATGCAATCTTAGATGCATTATTAGAGCAGGATCCAATGAGTCGTGTAGCATGTGAAACATGTACAACAACAGGTTTAATACTTGTTATGGGTGAAATCACTTCGAAGGCAAACATAAATATACAGAAAATCGTAAGAGATACAGTATGCGAAATCGGATATGATGATTCAGCAAAAGGTTTTGATGGACATACTTGCGGTGTTATGGTTGCACTTGACGAGCAGTCAACAGATATTGCTATGGGTGTAAATAAAGCGCTTGAAGCTAAAGAAAATACAATGTCAGATGAAGAAATCGAAGCAATTGGTGCAGGAGACCAGGGTATGATGTTCGGATATGCTTCAAATGAAACAGAAGAATATATGCCATATCCTATTGCACTTGCACATAAATTAGCACTTAAACTTACAGAAGTTCGTAAGAATGGAACATTAAGCTATCTTCGTCCTGATGGAAAAACACAGGTTACAGTAGAATATGATGAAAATGGCAAGCCAATTCACTTAAATGCAGTTGTACTTTCAACACAGCATGATGCAGAAGTAACACAGGAACAGATACATGAAGATATCAAGAAATACGTATTTGAGCCGGTTTTGCCTAAAAAATTAGTAGATGAAAAGACAAAATTCTTCATTAACCCAACAGGAAGATTCGTTATCGGTGGACCAAATGGAGACAGTGGTCTTACAGGTCGTAAGATTATCGTAGATACTTATGGCGGATACGCACGTCACGGCGGCGGTGCATTTTCTGGTAAAGACTGTACAAAGGTTGACCGTTCAGCAGCATACGCAGCAAGATACGTTGCTAAAAATATTGTTGCAGCAGGACTTGCTGATAAATGTGAGATACAGCTTTCATATGCAATCGGTGTAGCACAGCCAACATCTATAATGGTAGACACATATGGAACAGGTAAAATATCGGATGCAAAATTAGTTGAGATAATCAGAGAGAACTTTGATTTACGTCCGGCAGGAATAATCAAGATGTTAGACTTAAGACGTCCAATCTACAAACAGACAGCAGCTTATGGACATTTTGGCAGAAACGACCTTGATTTACCATGGGAGAAATTAGACCGAGTAGATACACTTAAGAAATATTTATAATGAGATAAAATTTTCATATAAATATCTCATGATACTAAAGTGGTATTTAGAAAGATATTAATTAAGAATTAGACAAATATTTTAATTAATAAAAATATGAATATACAGACAGCTATTTGCTATGAGCTGTTCATATTAGTCAGTATTTAGAATGAATAATATGAATTTACGCAGAGCATATAGCTGTTTTATAATATATAGAATTAGGGTTATAAAAGCCTTTTGAAAAATAACAGACAGATATATGTGTGGTTAGTGTGAATAGTACTTTTGATAGCTTAATCTGTATATAAAATGCTTCTTTTTATAAAAAATTAATAAATATGCACAATTGTTTATTAGTAAGCATACTAATTCTATGATACAATATTTAGTAGTGAATAATAGAAATGTGATAAAGAATTAAGGTGGAATCAGATAGTATGAAGTTAAAGAGTAAAATAAAACTATCTTTTGCGGTGATTACGATTATTCCTATTTTATTTATGATAGGAGTAATTTTTTGCATAAGCAGCTTTCAGATAAGGAGTATCGAGAATAAATATAATATTGATAATGTAGAATTTGAGAGTCTTATTAATCCTACAAGGTTGTATAGTAAATTTACACAGGACGTATATGAAAATATTGTCGCTAAAATTCATGATGATAAAGATGAAATAGCTGATGAAGCATATTTAAGAAGACTTAATACTGAACTTAGTGAGAAATACTCATTTTTAATAGTGAAGAAGCAGGGAAATGTTATATTCAATGGCCAGCCGGCCAGCGATAAGGACTTGATTGAACAATTACCTGATTATAGAGGAAGTCTTGAAGGCAATGCAACATATGTTGGTACGTCATTTATATATGGAGATTATAAATATCTTGTTAAGCAGTTAGCATTTTCATTTAATGATGGCACAAACGGAAGTGCCTACATTGTGACAGGACTTAACAGGATAATGCCACAGGTTAAATTAATGATTATTGAAGTATTTGTGGCAATATTTATAATTATAATATTGACAGGAATCCTGCTTGCATTGTGGATTAACCGAAGTGTTATGACACCGCTTAATAAATTAGGCGAGGCAACGAAGAAGATTGCTGAGGGTGACTTAGAATTCACGTTAGAGTCTGAAAGTAAAGATGAATTTGGCGCATTGTGTGAGGACTTTGAGAATATGAGAAAACGTCTCAAAGAATCGGCGGAAGATAAGATAAGAGATGATGAGGAAAGCAAGGAATTAATAAGTAATATTTCCCATGATTTAAAGACACCGATAACAGCCATAAAAGGTTATGTTGAGGGAATTATGGACGGAGTAGCGGATACTCCTGAAAAAATGGACAAATATATTAAAACTATTTATAATAAAGCTAATGATATGGACAGACTTATTGGTGAGCTGACAATGTATTCTAAGATTGATACGAACAGAATACCTTATAATTTCAAAAAGGTAAATGTAGATGAGTATTTTTCTGACTGTGCAGAGGAGATATCAATAGAGCTTGAGGCGAAAAATATTACCCTTAATTATTTTAATTATGTAGATAAAGATACGGTAATAATTGCGGATCCTGAACAGTTGAAGCGAGTTATTAATAATATTATCAGTAATTCGGTAAAATATATAGGTAATAAAAAAGGTGCTTTGAATATCAGAATTAATGATGACAATGATTTTATACACGTTGAAATCGAAGACAATGGTAAAGGAATTGCAACTAAAGATTTGCCGTATATATTTGACAGATTTTATAGGACTGATGCTTCAAGAAATTCTAATCAGGGAGGAAGTGGTATCGGTCTTGCGATAGTTAAGAAGATTATCGAAGTCCATGGCGGTAAAATCTGGGCAACCAGTAAGATTGACACAGGAACAATAATGCATTTTATAATAAGAAAATATGTAGAACCGGAGGTAGAAACGAATGAGCAGTAAGATACTTATAATTGAAGATGAAGAAAGCATTGCAGAATTAGAAAAGGATTATTTAGAATTAAGTGGTTTTGAAGTACAGATTGAAAATTCAGGAGATATAGGACTTAAAGTTGCGTTAGAGAAAGATTTCAACTTGATTTTACTTGACCTTATGTTGCCCGAAATCGATGGGTTCGAAATATGTAAGCAGGTAAGAGAGAAGAAGAATACACCGATTCTTATGGTATCTGCTAAGAAAGATGACATTGATAAAATAAGAGGATTAGGATTAGGCGCAGATGATTATATAACGAAACCATTCAGCCCGAGCGAAATGGTTGCCAGGGTAAAAGCACATTTAGCCAGATATGAAAGATTAATCGGCTCAGGCGTTCAGGAAAATGAGATTATAGAAATTCGTGGTCTTAAGATTGATAAGACAGCAAGAAGAGTATATCTGAACGGAGAAGAGAAGATATTTACAACTAAGGAATTTGACCTGCTTACATTTCTTGCGCAGAACCCAAATCGTGTATTTTCGAAAGAAGAGTTATTTAAAAAGATTTGGGATATGGACTCTGTAGGCGAAATTGCAACAGTAACAGTTCATATCAAAAAGATAAGAGAGAAGATAGAATTCTCTACTGCGAAACCACAGTATATTGAGACTATATGGGGCGTGGGCTACCGTTTTAAAGTATAAGAATAAAAGATGCCCCATATAGTCTGCTCCGCAGAGGATGCGCAGACTACGTCGCGCCCATATCAGCAAAGCTGATATGTCAATGGGGCGTGGGCTACAGATTCAAGGTGTAAAATGTTAAGAATATTTTTCACGAACTTCAGGATTATGAGAATAAAATGCACTAATCCGTACAACCTACTAACAGTAGTATAATGGAGGTAGTGAGAAGATGGAGGTATCTGATAAGGGAAAATATTATTTGAAATTAGTATTGGTTACGGCAATAGCATACTTTTCATTTAAGTATCTGTTGCCTCTTTTTTTTCCATTTTTATTAGCATATTTACTTACGTATTTAATAAGACCGATGGTTAAATATGTTAATGAAAGATTTAGAATTAACAGACGGGCTGCAATAATAATTCTGCTTACAATTGTGGTGAGCATCATCGGAATAGGTCTTGCAATTATAGTTATTAAGACTACAGGGCAGATTAAGAATCTGGTTACTAATTATGACAAATATGAGAGAAAAATGGATATAGTAATGGATAAAACCTGTTGTATGGCAGAAAAATATTCGGGGATTGATAAAGATAAAATCGAGGGTGTTATAAATAAAGGAATTGATGGAATTACGGATATGAGCAAGTCACACGATGTCAGATATGCAATAATGAATAAATCATTAAGTACGGTGGTAATGTTTGGTGAATGGTTTGTTATTGTTCTGACAGCCATAGTTACTTCGTATTTTATGTTAATGAATGAGGATAAAAAATCAGATAATTCAAATATGGAAAGCAACCGCCTTATAACAGATTTAAAACGTATTTCAGGAAGCGTTGGTAAAGTATGCATTGCCTATATTAAAACGCAGCTTGTGATAATGCTTATAACATCAGTGATATGCTTTATTGGTTTTATGATTATGAAGAACAACTATGCATTATTCTTAGCGATATTTGTGGGCGTTTTAGATGCTTTACCGATAATTGGAGTTGGTATCTTATTAATTCCGTTTGTAATCATTTACATTATTCTGGGTAATTATTTTAAGGCTGGAGTGACATTTGTAGTTTTTGTGATTTGTTATCTGGTAAGGGAATTTGCAGAGCCGAAGCTTATGGGCGACCAGATTGGAATTTCTCCTATAATGAGCCTGATATCAATGTATGTAGGATATAAACTATTTGGTATAGTTGGAATTGTGACGGGACCAATTGCTTATGTACTTATAGATACATTGATGAAACAGGAGAATTAGAAAAGAAATCTTTGCATTGAAAAATCTACCTATTATTAGTAAAATAAACCATATATCATATAAAATAACAATCAGTTTAATCGTAACAATGTGTTTCAACACACGATTATATATAAGTAATATATAAACTAATGTATGAAAGTATCATATAAACTAATGTACGCAAGTAACTTATAAACTAAAGTTTATACACATTATTGTAAATTAGTAAGAAAGGCGAGAATAATTTGACTAAGATAAATGTACCCAAAAGTGTAAAGATAATAATTAAAATTTTAGAAGATAATGGTTATGAAGCATTTGCGGTCGGGGGCTGCGTAAGAGATGCGATTATCGGGAGAGAACCTAACGACTGGGATATAACGACATCAGCGATGCCGGGTGATGTGAAGAGATTGTTTCATAAGACAATTGATACGGGAATAGCTCATGGAACGGTGACAGTAATGATAGAGCGTGTCGGCTATGAGGTCACAACATACAGAATAGATGGAGAATACGAAGATGGCAGACATCCTAAGAGTGTCGAATTTACAGGAAACCTTATAGAAGATTTGAAGAGAAGAGATTTCACTATAAATGCAATGGCGTATAATGACCGTCAGGGAATCGTAGATGAGTTCGACGGAGTGGGCGATTTAGAAAGAGGTCTTATAAGATGCGTAGGTAATCCGATTGACAGATTTAATGAAGATGCACTTAGAATATTAAGAGCTGTCAGATTTGCCGCAGCACTTAACTTTGATATAGAAGAAGAAACGAAGAATGCAATTGTAACATTGGCAGAGAATCTTAATAAAATCAGTAAAGAAAGAATACAGGCAGAACTGGAGAAATTACTCATATCAAAGCATCCTGAGAAACTTAAAATTGCTTACGAGACAGGCATAACAAATGTTATATTTAAAGAGATAGACAGGCTTGAGAAAATGGATGAGCTTGATAATACTATTGGTAAATTATGTGAAATGCCACCAAATCATTATTACAGATGGGCTACTGTGCTGATACACACTGACAGGGAGGAATGTCGAAACATATTAAGAGGTTTTAAATTCGACAATAAAACTGTGAATAATGTTTCGGCACTTGTAACAGCCATGAAGAGAGAAATTCCGTCAAATCGTGGTGAGATAAGACGAGATATATATGAAATTGGTGAAGAAATATATCCTATGTATTTAGAATTCAGAAGAATATATGATGATAAAAATAGTGAGAGAATCAGAGAGATTCAGGCTGAACGGGAAGATATCTATGATAAAGGAGATTGTGTTTCACTAAGAGGTTTAGCTGTAAATGGAAGAGACTTAATGGAATTAGGAGCGAGCAGAGGCGCAGAGGTAGGCGCAGGATTAGAAATGCTTTTATACAAAGTGCTTGAGGATAACGAGTTAAATGATAAAGAAACACTTATTAACATATTTAAGAAATCTGTTTCATAAGATAGCATATGAGGCTGTATTAGGAATGGAGGATTGTGTGTGAGTGAAAAGGGGAATGGAATCATATGCAGATATGATTTTATAGTTAATAAGACAGGTAGAGCTAAAGGGGCTACATTATTGGATACAAATAAGGGATATTATCTGCTTCGTGAATTCAAAGGGACAAAGAAGCATTTAGAATTTGAAGAAGATTTATTAAACAGATTAAGTGAAAATGAATCGATAAAAGTAGAACAAATCGTCAGAGACTCTGATGGTAACCTTATTAATGAAAGTGATGATGGCAGAAAATATGTAATGCATAAATGGTGTGCCTCTAAAGATTTAGAACAGAAAGACACTATGCTTTTAATAAAAGCAGCAGGTGTTCTTGGTAAACTTCATTTGCTCATGAATGAAATGGCTTATGATATGAAATATCTGAATGAATGTTTTAATATTCAGGAATCGTACAGACAGTTGAAGTACGAATTTGATAAGCATAATAAAGAAATGAAGAGAACTAGAACATTTATAAGGGATAAACGAAGAAAGAACGAGTTCGAATTATTGATTTTATCTAGTTTTGATAAATTTTATCAAGATGGCATCGAGGTTGAAGAGCAGATGCATAATGAGAGAATAAATGAATTTATCGATGACAGCATGAGATTAGGCAGAATAATTCATGGAGCATATAACTATCATAATATTGTAGTTACGGGAAACAGGCTTATGGTTACTAATTTCGAGCATTGTAAATGCGGCATACAGATAAGGGATTTGTATGATTTTATGCGAAAAGTAATGGAGAAGCATAGTTGGAACAGGGATTTGGGAATGAAACTTCTGAATGAATACAGGAGAAACAGGGAGATAACTGCCGAAGAATTTAAGTATCTTATTCTTAAGTTTAAATATCCTGAGAAATACTGGAAGATTCTCAATCATTACAACAATAATAATAAGGCATGGATACCTGATAAGGACGTAATAAAGCTTAAATCTGTCATAGAACATCAGAATAGAAGAAAAGATTTTATTAACAGTTTATTAAATTTAAAATAATATTATTGTTTTTTTTGACTTTATTAGACGAATATTATATAATAAATAGGATTATGTAAGTTGATAACTAAGGAGATAACTGATGAACATCAAGGAAAAAACATTCAAATATATTATGGTTTTTCTGGGAGCAATTTTTGTTGTAGTTATAATTATGATTGCAACAGGAGATAATAGTGGTAAAAAAGCTACTATTTCTAATGGTGTGGATATTCCGGTTATGCCTACTGCTAAGACAGATAAAAGTGAAGATTCCAAATCGGATAAATTACTTCAGGCAGTTGTTATTGATGTAGATAAGGATAAACATACTATGATTCTACAACAGACTGGTACAGATTCTAAGATAACATATAGTTATACGGGAGGTACGGAAGTGTCTAACCGTTATGATGAGGCGATTTCCGTAAATCAATTAAAGATTGGAGAGGTAGTAGATATTGAATTTGCTGCTGACAGGAAATTATCTAAGATAAAAGTATCAGATAGTGACTGGGAATACCAGGGTGTGACAGATTTTAAAATCGATACACAGAAGAAGTTACTTACTGTAGGAAGTTCTGTATACAGTTATACAGACAACACAGTTATAATTGATGAGTACAGTGAGACAACACTTGATAAATTAGAAGGTATTGATGTAGTTACACTAAAGGGTAAGGATAAGCAGCTTGATTCGATAATAGTTACCACAGGACATGGTTATGTCAGACTTGACAGCACAACCTTCTTCGAGGGTGGTTTTGTCGAGATAGGCTCGAAGATAGTACAACTTATCACGGAGAATATGGTTATACCTGTACCCGTTGGAGATTATACATTAACAGTAACTAAGGATAAGACCTCTGGTTCTAAAGATATTTCAGTAGAAAGCAATGAGGAAATCAGAGTTAATCTTATAGAATTTCAATCAGATGCCGTAAGGCTTGGTACATTATCATTTAAGATAACACCGGCCGGAGCAAAACTTACGATAGACGGAGTAGTCAAGGACTATTCGGATATAATTGATGTGGCATATGGTACACATAAGATAGTGATATCAGCTAAGGGTTATGATACGTACAGTCAGATAATAAACGTTCAGGACATTTTTAAGGAATATAATATTTCCTTATCACAATCTACTGAGACATCTGCGGCTGATACGAAGTCGGAGAAAGACAGTACAGATGAAAGTGAGAGCCAGACTTCTAAAAATACATCGTCTAAAAATAATACGAATAGTAAATCAAATCAGAAGCAGACGACATCTTCTAAGAAGTCAGCTAATAGTACAGCACAGACAACTACATATCAGACGATTGATTATTCAAAACTGATAGGTTCGCTAATTGGCGATTAAATATATTGATGCGTTACAGGAGGTAAAAGATGAATTACAAAGAACTTTATGAAGAGTGGCTTAGCAATACTTGTTTTGATGATGAGACAAAGGCAGAATTAAAAGCCATCAGTGATGATGAAAATGAGATTAAAGAAAGATTTTACCAGGAATTAGAATTTGGTACTGCAGGACTTAGAGGAATAATTGGTGCTGGTGTTAACAGAATGAATGTATACACAGTTCGTAAAGCTACACAGGGACTTGCTAATTATATTTTAAAAGTCGGCGGCGCAGATAAAGGCGTTGCAATTGCTTATGATTCAAGAAGAATGTCTCCTGAATTTGCAGATGTGGCAGCATTATGTTTAAATGCAAACGGAATTAAGGCATATGTTTTTGAAAGCCTCCGTCCAACTCCTGAATTATCATTTGCAGTAAGAGAATTAAAATGTATAGCAGGTATTAATGTAACTGCCAGTCACAATCCGCCAGAATATAATGGATATAAAGTATATTGGGAAGATGGTGCACAGATTACACCTCCACATGACACAGGAATTATGGCAGAGGTTAAGGCTGTTACAGATTTTGCTACACTTAAAACAATGGATAAAGACGAAGCTGTTAAAGCAGGATTATATAATGTTATTGGTGCAGATATTGATGATAAATATATTGCTGCACTTAAGAAACAGGTCAAACATCAGGATTGCATAGATGCAGTTCAGAAAGATTTAAAGATTGTATACACACCACTTCATGGAACAGGTAACATTCCTGCAAGAAGAATTCTTAGAGAATTAGGCTTTGAAAATGTATATGTTGTTCCTGAACAGGAACTTCCTGATGGCGAATTCCCAACAGTAAGCTATCCTAATCCTGAAGCAGCAGAAGCATTTGAACTTGCTTTAAAGCTTGCTAAAGAGAAAGACGCAGACCTTGTTCTTGCAACTGACCCTGATGCAGATAGATTAGGTGTATATGTTAAAGATGATAAAACAGGTGAATATATTACGCTTACGGGTAATATGTCAGGATGCCTTTTAGCCGATTATGAGATAAGCCAGATTAAGGAATTAAATGGTCTTCCAGAAGATGGTGCATTAATTAAGACAATCGTTACAACTAATATGGCAGATGCAATTGCTGAATATTATGGTGTTAAGTTAATTGAAGTGTTAACAGGCTTTAAATATATCGGACAGCAGATATTAAGATTCGAACAGAGTGGTAAAGGTGAATATTTATTCGGTTTCGAAGAAAGCTATGGATGCTTAATCGGTACTCATGCAAGAGATAAAGATGCAATTGTAGCTACAATGGCACTTTGTGAAGCAGCAGCATATTACAAGACAAAGAATATGACTTTATGGGATGCAATGATAGCAATGTATGAGAAATACGGCTATTATAAAGATGGCATACAGTCAATTACATTAAAGGGAATCGAGGGACTTGCAAAGATTCAGGAGATTCTTGATACTCTTAGAAATAATACACCTGAGAAATTCGGTAAATACAAGGTATTGTCAGCAAGAGATTATAAGAAAGATACAATTAAAGATATGGTTACAGGTGAAGTAAAACCTACAGGACTTCCTTCATCAAATGTATTATATTATGATTTAGAGGATAATGCATGGCTTTGCGTAAGACCATCAGGAACAGAACCAAAGGTTAAATTCTACTATGGTGTTAAAGGAACATCTCTTGAAGATGCTACCAAATTATCTGATGAACTTGGTAAAGAAGTAGTAGATATGATAAATGAAATGTTAAAATAGTAAACAATGTGATAAAGGAGGATATGAAAATGGCAGAGAAGATAGTATGGCAGGACAGAAAAAGAATAATTTTTGGATTACCATGGACATTTACAAAGTATAAGTTATATGAAGACAAGCTGATTATTTGTACAGGTTTTCTTAATAAGAAAGAGGAAGAAGTCAGATTGTACAGAATTATGGATAATACTCTAGAGAAACCATTAAGCCAGAGAATATTCGGATTAGGCAGTATTAAAGTTAATTCTGCTGATAAATCAACTCCGGTATTCTACATTGAAAAAGTTAAAAATGCCGATGAAGTTCGAAATAAACTTTCGGGCTTAGTTGAAAAAGAGAGAACTAAGAAGAGAGTTTCAGGTCGTGAATATATGTCAGCAGATATAGATGATGATGACGATGATGACAATATGAATTAAGAAGGCGAAAGGTTAAAGAGAGATATGAGAAAAAGAATGAAATTACTTGCTACAATGTTAGTATTGTCAATGGTAATGTTTTTGATGGCAGGTTGTGGCAGAAGTGTTAAAGTAGGAACAAGTGCTAATAGTAATAAACAGGATAAGAAGTCAGATAAGAATTCATCAAAGGATAAACTATTTGACATAACAGATGATGACTTAGATGATGATTCAGATGATGATTCGGATTATGATTCAGATGATGAAGAAGATACAACAAAGAAGAACAGTTCATCAAAGAACAATTCATCAAAAAACAATTCATCAAAAAATAACTCCTCGAAGGATAATTCATCAAAAGATAATTCGTCAAAGGACAATTCATCAAAGAAAAATAATTCAACATCTAATACATCATCATGGAAATCATATTCAGGAGATGGATATTCTGTTAAATTAAGTTCTGACTGGTCTAAGACAAAGGGTTCATCAGTAGTAGATATAGCATTCACATATAATGGTACAGGTCTGAATGGCGATTTTGCTGAAAACATAAATGTTGTTGTACAGGATTTAAAAGGTTATGACTTAGACTTAGAGTCTTATAAAGATTTATCAATGGATCAGTATGCAGAATTAGACTACAATGTTGATGATATCTATAAGAAAACAATAGATGGTGCAAAAGGATATTTCTGTAAAGTTTCAGGTGAGGAGTCAGGAATTAATTGCAGTATTCTTCAGTATTTTACAGTAATAGGGGATAATGCATATGTATTTACATTTGCCGCTGATGAAGATGATTTTGATAATCTAGAAGATGAGGTAATGGAAATATACGAAACTATAGAATTTGACAATGTAAAAGGTGCTTGATGTCGCCTTTGTAGATATAATGCCACCTTAATAGGGTGGCATTAATACATATGAAATGTTTTGAGTTAGTTATTGTATCAGTTGATTTAACAGGTATAGTGTATACCCGTAATACAGTATAAAATGAAAGGAAACGATTATCAATGAATTCAAGAATAACAGTTAAAGATGTTGTGTCAATGCTGTTAATTATAATTTCATTTACAGCGACAGGAATTATGATAAAAAATGAGGATTACAAATATGCAATGTTGTCACTGACATTTGCGGCACTTTGTGTATTAATAGGCTTTGGCGTGATGATTTTAGAAGATGCTGACAGAATCCTTGATTTAAGTAATCCGAGCTTGCGTAATCCGAGAAAAAGCGGTTCAAATAAGCGTGTAAAATATATTTCGAGACTGACACCGGATATGGCAGCGGGCAGAAAGGATTCTAAGGCAAAAGATGACGTATATAATGATGATTTATATTTAGAAGAAGCAGATACTTCAGACTTCCACGAATCAGTAGGCAATATGAGAGTCTACAAACGTGGCGAAGAAATAGAATATCATGATGATGAAGATTAAATGAAATGAGGTTAATATGAGTAAAAAGAGTTTTATATTAATGGCATTAGTAGTCAATCTGACAATATGTCTTACTTTATGCATTGTATTATTCACAGATAATGATAAAACAAATACTAATAACAAAACTAAGGCTGAAAGTTCAATGAGTCAGGAGATAAAGAAAGATGAGACTCCTATAGATAATGAAACTACATCAGACTATAACATGGATGCTGAAAACATTACGGAAGAAACATCAGTTACAAAAGAGACTTCAACGAAGGTTATAGAGTCACAGGTATCAACAGAAACACAGCCATACATATATAATAAACCATCAGGTGCTGCGACTACGGGTGAGTCATCATCGAATCAGGAGACTACGACTCCACAGCAGGCAGCAGGAAATACAGTTAATGGGACAATAGCAGTTATCAGCAGCAGTTGTAATGTCAGACTCAGCGCAGATGTCGGTGCCAATGTGGTAGGCACAGCAAAAGCAGGAGCGACATATACAATTGCACCTGATAAATGTAATTCAAACTGGATTGCTATATATCTTGATGCAAATACAATAGGGTATATTTCAAGCTCATATTGTACAATCCAATAGGACTAATAGATTCTATTTTAGATAATACAGTTGAGATTTAGATTATATAACCCGGTTGCACATACAATATGAGATAAATTGTCTGAACGGTAAATTAGTATATATAAATATTTAAAATCGTGTTTCAAATTGCTAATTTGTCGGTGTTGTATTTTTGCTCTTATTATTATTTGTATTCATTCAACATTCAGACAATTAAACAGAGATGTCCGTCTTTGACACACACTCGATTTATGACGAACCGTGTGGGAGTAAAATGCCGTCATTAACAGAAGGGCGGTACAGTAAATCACCGTTCAAGCGAAGCGCGTTTGATATACTGTACCGTAATAAACTTTGTTAATGGCGGCATTTTACTCCCACTAGGTTAAGGAATATGAGAGCGTGTGTCATAGACGGACATCTCTGCCTAATTGTCTGTCTGGTGAATGTACACAAAATTAGAGCAAAAATAACAACACCTGACAAATTTATGCAATTCTTACAATGATTTCAAATATTTATATATGCTAAATTTACCTGAGCAGACGACTGTAAAATATATTTGTATGTGCAAAACCGGGTTATAAATCTATATTCACTTTGTATTATATAAAATAGAATATATTAGTCTCAAAAGTAGGACTTCTTTCATAACATATATTATAGAAAGTATAGTTAATTATGAAGCTGCTATCGCAGTATAATATTACAGTATAATGAGCTTATTATTTAGTGATATGCATTGTAGAAGTACACTCATAATTGCTATAGATATTCACTATAAAATATGTTAAGAGGGGAGTTTTTTTATTGGAGTTGTTATTAAAGGAAATGTTATATGTTCTACTTTTAAGTGTAATAATTATCGTATTGTTTGTCCTGATAATCAGACGGTTTGTATATATTCGCAGAGGAAGAAAGTTTTATCCTGAATATAATTCTATGGCACAAGTGGAGAGTATTAATAAGGAGATTGCGGGTTCAGGTTTTGAATTCGAACCGAAACAGGAAATATTTATATCGAAGCACAATGCGTGGCAGAGAAAATTCGGCTACAGAAATATATATGATGATATGGCGGAATCATTTGGAATGATAATAGACAGTGAGCCTGTGAAATTCGATTATGGTGGAAAGAAATGGCTTATAGAATTCTGGAAAGGTCAGTATGGAATTACAACAGGTGCGGAGATAGGAGTGTATACGTCAAAGGACGGCAGACATTATGATAGTGCGAGGGAAGATGAAGAATTGTTTATGAGTTTTATTCTTATTAAGAACAGAGACGTTCTGATAAGGCGGCACGATACCCATTGGTGGCTAACAGGTTTTATGCTTGGAGAGTATTCTAAGCCAGCTGAACTAACAATGATTGCAGAGATTGTATTCCCAGACGGTCAGATGTGTATACAATTTATTAATGCACTTCGGAAATTAGGATATAACAGGAGAAATATGTCGGTGTTTAGAAATACCGTAAGAATAAGATTTGAGAAACCATTTACGAGACAGTCTGATTCTAAGAAGAGTATAAGAAGCAGATTCAAAATGAAGATTAATAAGAAGAATTGTAAGATATTCAGACGATATACCAGAAGATACAAATACACATTAGATAAAATAGGTTATATTAAGTATAGAGCACCACATTTATATGGAATATGCGTACAGACACTTGAAATATGGAAGAAAATCAACGGATAGTTATGAAAGCTTTGCAATATTGGGAGATATAATTAATAAAATTATATTTCGGATATCAATAAAAATATAGTCAGATTATAAATAAGGCTATATGAGAAATATAGCTGGTTTATGGGGAAATTTATGAGTATAAATAATTTTAGACCAAATGGAAGTTATGACAGGAAGATAAACCACATTTACAAGGAGTCTGAACGAATGAAATTAAATGTCATGTCTAAAATAGTGATTATGAGTGATTGTCATAGAGGAACAGGTAGATGGAATGATAATTTTGCGGGAAATGAACAGATAACATTTGCGGCTCTGGGATATTATTATAGAAAGGGTTTTACTTATATAGAATTGGGCGATGGTGACGAATTATGGGAGAATAAGAATTATGACAATATCATTAACCGTTATGGTGAGATTTTCTGGCTGATGTCTAAGTTCTATAAAGAGGGCAGGCTTAAAATGATATATGGAAATCACGATATTGTCAAAAGAAATAAGAAATTCACTGATAAACATTTAGATAAATATTATTGCATACGTGAGAAGAGATTTGTTCCGATGTTAGAAGATATTGAGGTCAAACAAAGTTACGTATTGGAAGATACGGTTAATGACAGGGATATATTTCTGTTGCATGGTCATCAGGGTTCGTTTATTAATGATAAATGCTGGAGGTTGGGCAGGTGGCTTGTAAGAAATATCTGGTCACCATTAGAGCTTGTGGGTTTTAATAATCCGAACACTCCTCCGGCAGATAATTATAAGAAGGCACGTAAGAATGAGAAACTGGAGAAATGGGCAGATTATCACAGGATAACCACCATAGCAGGGCATACGCACAGGCCGTCTTATCCAGAGAATGGAAGTTACTATTATAATTCTGGAAGCTTAATTCACCCAAGATGTATAACTGCAATTGAGATAGAAAGAGGACGGATAATGTTAGTTAAGTGGTGCGTTAGTCCTGATGAATGTAACAGACTTATGGTATGCAGAGAAATATTAGTGGAAAACTAGAAATATCTTATAAGACTTTGCAGACACAGAAATATGACAGATAATTGTAAATATTAAAGGTATTTTCCATTAGTTTACAGCATACATTATTATAAGTATACGAGTGAGGCCGCAAATTATTATGTGCATGCATTTGCAAAGTAGTAATTAAGGCGTCGAGGAGTAAAAGTGAAGAAATGGAAAGGAGTATTTACAGGTATCCTGATATGTTTTGGGATATTTATGTGTGCTAATGTTCTGACCGGGTGTAGTATAGAATCAAATGATGAAAAGAAGTTAGGGGAGGTTGATTTTACGGTAGTGCCTGAGGAGAGTATTCCGGTTGAATTAAAGACTATTATCGATGAACGCAAGAAGGATATGTTTAAAACGACATTTATTGATAATGATAGTCTGTACATAATAATCGGATACGGAAGTCAGCCGACAGGGGGATATAGCATTGGTGTAAGCGAATTATATGAAACGAAGAACGGAATATATGTTAAGACAGAATTTCTTGGTCCATCGAAGAATGAGGTGGTCAGCCAGATGGTAACCTATCCTTATATTGTAATAAAATTAGATTATATTGATAAATCTGTTGTATTTAAATAGAATAAAAACAGATAGAAATACTGAGTGTGTGGTATAAAGCAAAATCAAAAAAGAAAATTATGCTGGGAGGTAATGTAATGTCACTGATAAGGAAAAATATTCATATGAATAAAATGAAAGGGAAAATCGTAAGCCAGATTACGTTAGATGATGATGTAAATGTTGCTGACCGACTTCCCGATATTGGAAATAAAATTACAGAGACAGGAAATATCGTGGTAGATGGAATTAAGGTTTCACAGAACAAGATTTTAACTAAAGGAAAACTTAAATTCGTAATGATGTATAAGGCGATGAATCCATCAGTCGAGATACATAAGTTAGAGGGAAGTATGCCTTTTGATGAGGTTATAAATATGGACGGAATAGAAGAGGGAGATACGATAAGCGTTGATTTAGTTATCGATGATTTAAGTGTAAGTGTGATTAATTCCAGAAAAATTAGCGTGAAAGCAGTAATTACTGTAATTGCACTTGCAGAAAATATCTGTGATGAAGAGTTTGCTGTTGATATAGATGATGATAATATCGAATATATAAAGGATAGCATTGAACTTACCCAGATTGCTATAAGGAAGAGAGATTTGCTAAGAATCAGAGAGGAAATCAATCTTGGTACGGGTAAATTAAATATAAATGAGATAATATGGTGTACATCGAGTCTGTTTGGCCAGCAAGTTAAGGTTATGGAGGATAAGATAGGAGTCTCCGGTGAAATCGACATTTTCGTGTTGTATACAGCAGATGATGGACCACTGCAATGGGTAGATGCAAATGTGCCTTTTAATGGAATAATTGAAGTGCCGGGTTGTAGTGAAGATATGATACCGAATATCGAGCTAAAACTTGCAAATGCTGACATAGAGGCAAGACCGGATTATGATGGCGAGCAGAGAATGTTGCAGTTAGATGGAATAGTAAATATTGATATTAAGTTATATGAAGAGCAGCAGTTTGATATCGTTAAAGATGCTTATTCGCATAAGAAGGACGTTATTCTTAAGAAGAAATCTACAGATTATGAGAACCTTCTTATGAAAAATGTTTCTAAATGTAAGGTTGTCGACAAACTCAAAACAAGAAATATGGACGGTGCACATATATTACAGATATGCAGCTGTATAGGAAATGTTAAAATCGATGACATATCCGTTGCGGAAGATGGTCTGCTTATAGAGGGTGTTATTGAAACGGATATATTGTATATTTGTTCGGACGATATGAATCCATTATGCTGTCTTAGAGACACCATTCCATTTAGCCAGAAAATAGAAGTAAATAACATTAATAACAATAGTATTTATAATATTAAGCCTGCAACAGAACAGATACAGGCGAATATGACAGGAACCGATGAAATCGAGGTAAAAGCAGTAATCCTATTAGATTGTATAGTATTTGATAAAATGACGAAAGATGTGATTATTGACTTAGAGGAAAAAGATTATGATATGGAAATGATAAGTGAACTTCCAGGAATTGTGGGTTATGTTGTGAAAAATGACGATACTTTGTGGAGCATAGCTAAGAAATTCTATACAACTGTGGATAGCTTAAGACAAATCAATGATTTGAAAACCGATGAACTAAAGAGTGGACAGATGCTTGTGATAGTCAAGAAGATTTGAAAATAAATAAGGAGTGCCAATATTAGTGAGGCACTCCTTAAATTTTACCTATAAGGTAATTAAATTATAGGTAATTACCTTATAGATAATCCTATATTGGTATATCTGCAATCTAATCTTATTCAGTATCAGTCTTAGAGTTCTTGTAATCATCGAATTTATTGATTACCGCATCATAAGTCTGGCTTGAAATATCTGGAAGGTTTTTACCCCATGCTTTTGTAGCCTGTGAGAATCCTTTTTTGAATGCTTCAAGCATCTTATCCATTTTCTCAGAGTCACCACCTGAAAGTGATACTGCGAAATCAAAAATTCTCTGTGAAGTCTGGTTAACACCCCAGTAACCATCTTCGGAAATAGCATCTTTTGCATCTTTAGCAGTCTGTGCATCTACGGTATAATCACCGCTTGCAAGGAATTTCCACATACTGTCTGCATTAGTATAAGTCTGTCCCTGTTTAAGCATCATCTCCTTAACAAGATTCTGCATCTGACTAAGTCTGCTTTCGGTATCTGCCTTTAATTTCTTAATTAATGCTGAGTTAGAAGAAGCCTTTTTAGCTTCATCTGATTTCTCATATACAGCTGCGGCATCCGTACCATATGAGCTGCTCTTAGTAGATGTGGTTTTAGCAGAAGAACTGCCGGATGTGTAAGTTTCAACAGAATTTGTACTTACGCTTGTAATTCCATTTACGTCCATATCAAACCTCATTTCTGCGTAATACGCTTAATCTATTTTAAATAATATCGGCAAAACGAGATAAAATATTAATACTTAACTTGTATTTTTAAGTTGTGTAAAGTATAATGTATACAAAGTGTTACGTGTAGAAAAAGGAGGATTTGGTTGTGGAACAAATGTATCTTAAAGCTTATGGAAAAATTAATTTAGCATTAGATGTACTTAGGAAACGTGAAGATGGATACCATGATGTAAGGATGATAATGCAGACTGTCGGTATCTTCGATGGAATAGAGATAACCAGGACTGATACAGGCAGAATTGAAATAGAGACAAACTTATTCTATCTTCCAACTGATGAGAATAATATCGTGTATAAGGCGGCAAAAATGCTTTTTGATGAATTTAATATTAAAGATGGTGTGAAAATCGTATTGAAGAAATTCATTCCTGTATCAGCAGGTATGGCTGGTGGAAGTACAGATGCCGCTACTGTAATGTTTGGAATAAATAAAATGTTTAATTTAAAACTTACTTTACAGCAGTTAATGGACAGAGGTGTAAAAATCGGTGCTGATGTTCCATATTGTCTTATGAGAGGAACGGCTTTATCGGAGGGTATCGGTGAGAAACTTACAAAATTACCTGATATGATTAAATGTCCGGTATTAATTGCCAAACCACCTATCAGCGTATCTACTAAATTTGTATATGAGAATCTTAGATTAGATGAGGTTAATGATCACCCAGATATTGATGGAATGATAGAGGCACTTAAGCATAAGGACCTTGATGGAGTGGCAGCAAGACTTGGAAATGTATTAGAGACGGTAACAGCTAAGGAATATCCTGTAATTGAGGAATTAAAGCAGGTAATGATGGAAGAAAATGCAATAAATGCAATTATGAGTGGCAGTGGTCCGACAGTATTTGGTTTATTCAGAATTGAAGAAGATGCTTATAGAGCGAAAGAGAGAATTAAGGCATTGGGTTATACGAAACAGGCATATGTAACATATATGTATATACCGAATACACTGAGAAAGAAGAATGGAGGTTCTTATGAAAGAGTTAAGCATGGCAATTGATAACTATCTGCCACTAAGAGATGTTGTATTTAATACACTTAGAGAGGCAATATTAAAAGGTGATTTAGAGCCGGGAGAACGTCTTATGGAGATAGCACTTGCCCAGAAATTAGGCGTAAGCAGAACACCTATAAGAGAGGCAATCAGAAAGTTAGAATTAGAGGGTCTGGTAGTTATGACACCGCGAAAAGGTGCTGTGGTGGCTGAGATTACTTTAGAGGATCTGACAGACGTTTTAGAGGTAAGAAAGAATTTAGAAGAATTAGCAGTTGTATTATCCTGCAAGAAATCTACGAGAGAAGATATAGAGGAAATGTGCAGATGCAATGAAGCATTTAAAAAGGCACTCTTATCAGATGACCTTACAGTAATGGCAGAGGCAGATGTGACATTTCATGATGTAATATATAAAACAACAGGTAATAAGAGACTCATACAGATACTTAATAATCTTCGTGAGCAGATGTACAGATATCGATTAGAATATATTAAGGACGAGAATAAACGAAAGATACTTGTAGCAGAACATGATACTATAGTAAAGGCAATATCTGAGAGAAACCCTGATAAGGCAAAGAATGCAATCAAGCTTCATATTAATAATCAGGAGAAAACAATTATAGATAATCTGACAACAGAAAAGGCAGTGAAAAAAAGCTAATAAGATTTCTTATATGCGAAGTTTAAGTTAATTATGAATAAGTGATTATGAATTGCACACACTAATACCTATGTAGCAGATGTAACAGGGTAGGAGGGTGTGCAATGTTTTTGTCTAAATCATTTGAGAAAAACAAAAATATGCTTGATGATATATTCAAAAATTGTAATGATGTAAAATGTCTTGATGTAAATATGAAATATTTAGATGAGGTCAGGGGACGTATATATTTCTTAGAGGAAACAGTAAGCGACATTACGATAAAAAAAGTTCTGTATGGACTTACAGATGTAGAAAAAGTTGATACAATTGAAAATGCTATAAAGGGTGTAATGATAGGAAATGCAATCCTGATTCTAGAGGGTGAAGATAAGGCATTAAAGATAAGAGGAGACGGCTATCCCGGAATGGGAGTTCAGGAAGCAAAAAATGAACAGGTAATAAGAGGTTCACAGGAAGGTTTTTCGAGTTCATATAAAACTAATGAAATGCTTGTGAGAAAGAGAATAAGAAGTCATGAACTTAAAATCGAAGAGCAATTCGCAGGAGTCAGGACCAATACAGGAATTGCATTATTATATATGGATACAATTGTGGATAAAAGGTTATTAAAAGAGATTAAATCAAGGTTAGATGACTTTACGATTGATGGATTTATGGACAGCGGTGTAATCGAACAACTTACAAATGACAATGATTTGTCACCATTTCCACAATATATGACAACCGAAAGACCTGACAGGGCAGCACAATTTCTGTTAAACGGACACGTTGTAGTATTAGTCGATAATTCACCAATTGCACTGGTATTGCCTGTTAATTTTTCGTCATTTATGAAAACCTCAGATGATTATTTTGAACATTGGGGACTTGTTACATTTACAAGGATATTGAGATATATAGCTGTGTTTTTCGCAATTTCACTTCCAGCATTATATATTTCAGTTGTTAATTTTCACCCGGAGATATTACCGGTAAATCTTGTGATGATATTCATAAATGCAAGACGGGGAATACCATATCCGGTATTTGTCGAAGTCATAATTATGGAGATTTCATTTGAATTAATCAGAGAGGCGGGAGTAAGAATACCGGGAGCTATGGGAAATGCAATCGGGATAGTAGGAGGTCTTATCGTTGGTTCGGCAGCAGTAGATGCTTCATTAGCAAGCCCGATAGTGGTAATTGTTGTGGCACTTACAGCATTGTGTTCATTCACTATTCCTAATAATGAATTCTCATCTTCATTTAGAATTATAAAATATTTTCTGATTCTCACATCGGCAATCTGGGGAATATACGGATATATATTAGGCATTATGTGCGTACTTATTCACCTTAGCGGTCTGATAAGCTATTCATTTCCATATCTCGGACCTGTCGCAGGTGGAGAAATTAACAGAGCTGAGAGGGGCAGGGATTTTATAATTCGTGCACCTTTTAAATACCTTACGAGCAGACCGGTATTTGCAAGAAAAGACAATCGCAGAAAACAGAGAATTAAGTGAGGTAGTAGAATGTATGGGAATAACAAGATATCAGCACAACAGATAAAAAGGCTTATTATTGTAGAGGTATTGGCTGTCAGCAGTCTTATTTCTACAGATATTGCAGCAAAATACAGCGGACACGATGGAATATTTGCAATTTTAATCGCAGGAATATTGTCATACGCATATGCAGCGGTAATACTCTGGATATGCAGGTATACTAAGTGGAATTTCTGGGATTATACGGAGAAATATTATGGCAAATTGTGCAGTAAAATAATTGCACTTTTATTTATTATTAAATATTTCATTCTTGCTATAATGACAATAGCTTTTTTTACGAAGTTAATCAAAATCGAGGTCATAGATGAATTAAATTATGTATTTATATTTGCACCGGTTCTGTTGCTTGCGTTATATGGGGCTGCGAAGGGAATAGAAGCGAGAGGGCGGTTAGCAGAGTGTCTGTATATGGTATTTATGATACCTGTTATATTATTAATTATATTTGCAATAAGGGGAGTCGATATTTATTACATTTCACCGTTATTTGTATCAGGTATAAGCCGAACGCTCAAAGGAGCAGTAATATTATTTCTGATTTTCTCACCTGCAGAGATATTGCTTTTAGAAAGCAGCCATTTCTCTATAGAAGATAGTGAGGATTATGTTATTTTTAGAAAATACGTGTTTAGTGGAATTACTGTTGCAATTGTAATAAACATAATTATATTTGCACTAAATGTAGGCAATCTGGGACTGAATACTGTATTGCAAAACGATGAGTCAACTGTGAAATTAATGGATACAGTTAAAATCTCAGGCTTGATTCTGGAAAAACAGGGGGGTTTGTATCTTGTATTCTTCATTATGGCGCTTATCGTTACCTTGACAGGCTTGTTTGGAAATATATTTAATCTGTTGGATGTGATGTGTGGGTTATGCCACATTGATAATAAAAATGTTGAAAGCAGAAATAAAGAATGTAGTAAACAAAATGAAGAAAATGTGGAAAATAAGAATTACGGGAATCTTCCATATGAAAGTATGAAGTTAAAAAGAATAAACATTATAAAATATGTCATAACGGGTCTGGTAGTAACTTTTGGCGTAGTTGCAGTTGTTAACGAAAACAATAAATTTAAAACAGTTATGGCATCAGGTGAAAAGCGGGTGGAAATTGATAGCAGGGAATATGTTGACAGTATATTTGTTGGTGTCAATGACGGAGAATATGAGGTTATATTATCATTTAATAATGGCGAAAAAGACAGTGATTTCAGAAACTTTAAAATGAAAAATATAGGTGGTCTGAACGAGGCATATCAAAAAAGTACGGATAAGAAAATAGATTTCTCAAATGTGCAGGCAATTATTCTGAATGTTGATGTATACAAAGACTATCAGAAATTCTATGAGATTGTGAAAATGCTTAATAATGAAGCAGAACTTTCAGACAATGTATATATATATGCGACAGATGAGCCGGTGGAAAGATTTAGTGACGTGGAAGGTGTTAATTTACCGGGGAAATATATAAGCGATATGACAGACAAGAATTTAGAATATGGAAAAACAACAATTGAAGATGTGCGAAAGGTAATAAATAAAACTGAAGAAACAGGTATTATCAGTATATTTAATATTAAAAATGAAGAGATATACCAGGACGGAATGATAATAATAAATGATGAGGGAGTAAAGGGAGAGCTCAAAGAAGAAATGGCAGATTATATCTGGCTTGCGAATGGAAGTGAGGGGATGTATATTGTCCTTGGAAATGAAAATGGAAATGAAAATGAATTTCATATAGATAAAAATTCCTACCACATAAGTCTTAGCACATCAGATAATGACAACATAGAAGTTAGAATTATATATAGAGGCATGATTTCACCGATTAATGGTTCTACAATAGATGAAAATGAAGCAAATGAGTTAATAAAAGTAGTAATTTATAATAATCTACGGACGTTACTTGAGGAAAATAAATGTGACCTCATAAATGTCTATAAATATCTGAGTGCAGCAGACAGACATATATATAAGAAATATAATTATGACAGGCACAGGTTATACGAGAAAATTAAGTTTGTAATACAGACGGAGTATAAACTTGTATAGAATAAGCTGAATTTTATGCTAACTGATGTACTTTAGAAATATTTGCAGTAGTGAATTTGAGTATATAAATTATGACATATTTTGTGGTATTGCATTAATTTGCCAAATATTGTTTTTAGTTACATTGTAGTATTGGTTTTAATTCAATGCCTGTAACGTTTAAAGCAGAGTTATCCATCTATGACACTCTCTTGATTTATGACGTATCGTGTGTGTGCGTTATATGCCATCAGATACAAAAGGTCGGTGCAGTAAATTACCGTTCAAGCGGAGCGCGTTTAATTTACTGTACCGTAATAAACGTTGTAGATGATGGCATTTAGGCACACCAGATTAAGAAATATGAAAGAGAGTGTCATAGACGGATACTCTGTTCAAAGAATTTGTTTATTGAATATATAAAGAATCTACAAGAACAAACAATATTGACAAATTAATGCAATTAACAAAAAATTCAAGAGTTTATTTGATAAAGTAATTCAGAAATGTCAGATATTTAAAACGATATTTTACTGTATATTCATCTGAAACTGCCTGAAATTCATCGGTTGTAAGTGTCTCTTTTAATAATTCTTCACTTTCCGGATTAACTGTGCCATGTGAAATGTCAATAAAGCAAAGTGGAGGATATAGAACACACCACCAGTTTTTACCTTTTGCCTCACCGATTTTTATCTGGAAGGCTCTATATGTTCCGGGAGGAAATGTATAGCTGCCATATGATTTGGTTGGAAAATAAGTATCAGTAATCTCGGCAGTGACTGGATAATCATAATCATTTTCGGAGATAACGTTGTTGGCAATTGAGATTATGTCATTGGTATGAGACGATAATAAATCTTCTGTTTCACTAATACTTTTGGAATTGCAAACAAGTTCTGCAGTATAATTGACAACTGCTTCTTTGACCTTTAACTTGAGCGCCTGGTCAGCATCAGAATCACTATTGGCAATAACGTGAAAACGAATTATTTTATGAGAGATGCCCTGTTGTATTGTGGAGATATCGTTGTTCGGTTTAGAAGTTATGTAAGCATATGCAAGTCCTATAATAATTGAGACAATAAAAATTGGCAGAGAATATGTTCTTTTTCTTGATTTCATAACTAAATTCATTCCTTTCGATTGATGATAGGATTATTGACGGATTAATTTAAATTATACAATATTAATAAAAAATGACGTAAACATTGAATCAAAATTTAATTGATTAAATCGACAAAGTGAATTATACTTCTAGTGTGACATAGAGAATATAAAGAAAGGATTATTGCACTGCCTTGTGTCAGCTGTTTTATGGGCAGTTTCGAGGAACTTATCCACGATAATGCATTGGTATAAGAATGAGAAAAACGAAAATTGTTTGCACACTTGGACCATCGACAGATAATGATGAAGTTTTAAAGGGAATAATGAAGAATGGTATGGACGTTGCCAGATTCAATTTCTCTCATGGAACACATGAAGAACATAAAGGAAGATTAGATAAAGTTAAGAAATTCAGAAAAGAGTTAGGCCTTCCGATAGCAGCCATGCTTGATACAAAAGGACCAGAAGTCAGAGTCAGAGATTTCGAAGATGGAAAGATTATGTTAGAGAATGGCAATAAATTCACTCTTACCACAAGAGACTTAATGGGTAATTCTAAGATTGCTTCAGTAACATATAAGGGACTTCCTAAGGATGTTGAAGTAGGAACAAGAATACTTATTGATGATGGATTAATTGAATTAAAAGTATTAGAAGTTACAGATACTGATGTTGTATGTGAAGTAATATGTGGTGGACCTGTATCTAACCATAAAGGTGTAAACATTCCTAACGTTGATTTATCAATGCCATATATAAGTGATGTTGACAGAAGCGACATTATATTTGGTATTGAGCAGGGATTTGATTTTATCGCAGCATCATTTGTTAGATGTGCAGATGATATTCTTCAGATAAGAAAGATATTAGATGAGTATAATTGTAAGTCAATTAACATCATTTCTAAGATAGAGAATATGCAGGGTGTAAAAAATATTGATGAAATTATTGAAGTTTCAGATGGCATTATGGTAGCCAGAGGTGATATGGGCGTAGAGATTCCTAATGAAGATGTTCCTGTTATGCAGAAAATGATCATTAAGAAAGTTTACAATGCAGGTAAACAGGTTATAACAGCAACACAGATGCTTGATTCAATGATTAAGAATCCAAGACCTACAAGAGCTGAGACAACAGACGTTGCAAATGCTATTTATGATGGAACGAGTGCTGTAATGCTATCAGGTGAAAGTGCTGCTGGTAAATATCCGGTAGAAGCAGTTCAGACAATGGCAAGAATTGCTGAGAGAACAGAAGAAGATATTGATTACAGAAAGAGATTCTTCGCATTATCAAGAACAGGAAAGATTGAGATAACAGATGCTATTTCCCATGCTACATGTACTACAGCATATGATATCGGAGCTAAGGCAATCGTTACAGTTACTAAATCAGGAAGAACAGCCAGAATGGTATCTAAATACAGACCTGATTGTGCAATTATAGCATGTGCAATGAGCGATAATGTAGCAAGACAGCTTAATATGTCATGGGGTGTAACACCTATTATTATTAAAGAAGAAAAAGATACATTTGAATTATTTGAACATGCAGTTGCGGAGGTTAAAGCCAAAGGATATCTTAAAGATGGCGATAATACTGTTATTACTGCCGGAGTACCTCTTGGAACTTCAGGAACAACAAATATGCTTAAGGTAGAGACTGTATAATCATAGATAAGTAAATTCAATTTATATAAAGTTGGAGACGGATAGTATTCTGCCTCCGGCTTTTTTACTTACCAGGAAATTTTATTGAAATTGTCCTGGTAAGTAAAAAACGCTCCGCGAGGATCGCACTGCGGCGGAACAGAAAATGTTGCTATTATTTGACAAATAAAAACATTATATATTATAATGCGAACGGACAAATACAACTTTAACATAAACGTGGAGGAAGAAAATGATTGCTGTATTTTTAGCACCACTATATATATTGGTAAATGCATATTTATTTTGTAAGATTATGTGGTGGTTTAAATCGTGGTTTCCGGCATTTGAGAAGAAGAAATATTGGATATTGCCAACGATTCTATATGTATTTTTTGCATTATCATTTCTGATAGCATTTTTCCTGCCGGCAGGACATTTCAGAAGAATAATGAAATTGATAGGAAACTATTGGCTTGGAGTTTTACTATACATTGCACTAACGATAATTATAGTAGATTTGGCAAGAATAATCATTGTGCGTGTACTTAAGATAAAATTCACCTCAAAACGTTCAAACCAGATACATAGATTTGTGGGAATATTCTGCTCAGTAGTAATAATTACAACTTCAATATTAGGTGTTATCAATGCCAGAATTATTAGGGTTACATCATACGACATTACTGTAGACAAAGAGGCTGGAGATATGGATTCTCTGAAAGTTGTTCTTGTAGCGGATTTACACTTAGGATATAACATTGGTGTATCGCAGATGCAGAGAATGGTTGATAAAATTAATAAACAGGATGCCGACCTTGTTGTAATTGCAGGAGATATCTTTGACAATGAATGGGAAGCAGTTGGAGAACCTGACAAACTCGCCGGAGTCTTACGTGGAATTAAGTCAAAATATGGTGTCTATGCCTGCTACGGCAATCATGATATAGAAGAACCCATTCTCGCAGGATTTACATTTGGTAGCAAAGATAAGAAGCAAAGCAGTATTGAGATGGACGAGTTCCTTGAAAATGCTGGAATTAAATTATTAAAAGATGAATCAGTAATGATAGATGATGAAATATATCTTTATGGAAGACCGGATGCAAGACGCCCTGGAAGAGGTATTACTAAGCGAAAGACACCATCAGAAATTACAGCATCAATGGATAAAGATAAGCCTATAATAGTAATTGATCATGAACCAAGCCAGTTGAAAGCCCTTGCAAAAGCCGGTGTAGACGTGGATTTGTGCGGACATACACATGATGGTCAGTTATTTCCCGGCAATCTGACAATAAAATTAATGTGGGAAAATGCATATGGATATTTGAAAAAGGGAAAAATGCATAATATTGTTACATCAGGAGTCGGATTATTTGGTCCTAATATGAGGGTAGGTACAAAATCAGAGATAAGCGTGGTTAATATACATTTTAAAAGTTAATTAAAAATACTTCAAAATAAATTTGTAAACACTTTAAAATAAATTGAAAAATACTTTAAAATAAATTTGCAAATGCTTTAAAACAAAAAAATACTTCAAAACAGATTGGAGAATCTATGGGTACAAGGAAAGAGATGAAAAAAAGAGCCAGAAGTACAGTGTTGCATCATTATGGAATACTGCTGGCGGTATGTCTTTTGGCAGCATTTTTTGGAACAGAATTCGCAGAAAGTCTTGATTTTGTGAATCTGTCTACTAAGTCTAAGACAAAAACTCATGAAAAAATTCTGATAGACAATACAATAGAAAGTCAGGGCAATGAACTGTTACACGTTGTCAAGGAAGTTCTGAAAGGTAATTTAGAGCAGGGCGAACAGGAAGCAAATATAATTAAGAAAAATGCTGTGGAAAGTTCAAAAGAATCTGGTAATAAAGTACTTGGCAGGAGCAGAGGACATCTTGCAGAAATAGTAAATGGAGTTACGAGTGGTTCTATATTTGTAAAAATAGTCAGGATATTTTATCAGATAGGGCTGTCTAAAGATGCAATTATTGGTATAGTCGTGATTGTGATAATGACAATCATAGTCGGCTTCTGGTTTCTCATTAAGAATACTTACAAAGCTGTTGCCAGAAGAATTTTTCTGGAATGCCGTACTTATGAAAGAGTTACACCACAACGTTTTCTATTCTTTATCAAGGCAAGAAAATGGATAAATGTGTGCGTCAATATGCTTATGCAGTATATATTTTATTTTCTGTGGTCATTGACGATTGTGGGTGCAGTGGTTAAGAGATATTCATATTATATGGTGCCTTATATTGTAGCCGAGAATCCTGATATACATTGGAAAGATTGCATAAATTTATCAAGAAAAATGATGAATGGACATAAATTCGAATGTTTTGTCTATGAACTTACATTTCTGTGGTGGGACATATTAGGTATCGTCACACTTGGATTAACTGATTTGTTCTATGCAAATGCATACAAAACAGCGTTTTTTTCCGAATATTATACGAAAATCAGAAGCCTTGCAATAGAAAATAATATCGAAAATATATCAATATTTAATGATATTTATCTATTTGAAAAAGCTGATACAGCTCTCTTAAAAGAGAAGTATGCAGATGTAATCAAGATAAGAGAAGAGGTTAAAATCGAGCCACAGTACAAGGGATTACGTGGCTTTATAGAGAAGAATTTCGGAATTACTTTGCATAACAGACCTGATGAGAAAAGATTCCAGACTGAGAAAGAACGTGAATTGGCAGTTATTGCAGCAGAAGCAGCGATAGAAGGAAAGACATATCCTGATAGATTATCGCCTAATATGATAACACAGAAGAAGGACAGACCATTAAAAATACATTATCTCAGACGTTATTCGGTAGCATCTTTAATATTTATGTTTTTCATTTTCTCATTCCTCGGTTGGACATGGGAAGTCAGCATACATTTATTCAAGCGTGGAATCTTTATTAACCGAGGTGTTCTGCATGGACCATGGCTTCCGATATATGGTTCGGGAGGAATACTAATTCTTGTATTACTTTACAGGTTAAGAAAATGGCCTATATTAGAATTCTTAGCAACGGTTCTTATATGTGGAGTGGTAGAATATTTCACATCTTATTACTTAGAATTAACCAAAGGAATGAGATGGTGGGATTACAGCGGATATTTTCTTAACCTTAACGGACGTATATGCGCTGAAGGATTATTCGTATTCGGTGTGGGAGGAATGGCACTTGTCTATATCGTTGCTCCTATTATAGATAGTCTGTTCAGAAGAGTTAATGCAAAATTCACCATAATCATATGCATAGTGCTTTTGACTTTATTCATAAGCGACCAGATATATTCAAGTAAATATCCTAATTCCGGAAAAGGAATTGCTAAAAAAGTGAATACTTCGGTACAGTTAAATGTGAAGAGCTGATGATATATTAAAGTTTGTATATGTAAATGTTTCTAGTCTAATTTAATATTAGTTAAACCAATCTCTTCCGGACTTACGGTTGTATCACTTATTATCTGAATTTCATCACTTGCAAGCTTCTGGTATATTGAATCATATATTTTAGAATCAAATTTTGTAAATGATGATGTATTGTAAATGAGAGATACAGCCTCTTCAGATGTTGAATATTCGATGACTTTACCTGCTTCAAAATTATTCTTATAGAATTTAGTAAGATAATCATATATAGGCAGATAATAATTCTTAAATGTATTGGCAATTATATTTTCACTGTCTTTAGGATAGCTGTCATCGCAGGCTATTACCTTCACATCATTTTCGGTAGCAAAATCAAGTGATTTATTAACTAGTTCTTCATCACATATTATCATCACATCAGGCTTAGTTGCGTAAGCTTTATTTAATGATATATCGTAGTCTTCGATAGCAGTAAAAGTTGAAGAAATATGTATATCTTTGAGATTAGTATCTTTAGCTGCATAATCTGCACCCTGCAGAAAACCATAATAATAATGAAGCGACTTAATATCATTATCAACTCCAACAAATGACAACTTCGAATATCCCTCATATACAGCAGCATAACCGGCAAGAAAACCTAATTCAGCCTCGCTGAAAGTTAGCGATATCGAATTAAAATTAAGTGTTGCATCTGATGCATCACTATTATGTGGTATACCGTCAATAATCAGGAAGTATACACCGATATATGAATTCTGGATATCATAAACAGTTTCTTCAAACGTTGAGTCAGGACAGATAATAAGTGTTGCACCAGACTTAATGGCACTATCAATTGTCTTTTCGTAAGAACCATTGTAGTCATCAGTCTTGAAAACTGAATATTTCTTATCATATTTATCAGAGCAATCAGCTACACTTTGCTTCAACTGGGAGATTTCTTCCTTATGAAGTTCAGAATCTATAATTAATGCTGTATTTATAGATTGATTGTCTGAACCTGATGAAGTTTTCTTGTCAGACTTAAATATAGTAATATCAGATTTAAATAAAATAATCAGAATAAAAACTAAGAGAACTATACTTAATATGCCTATATATTTATAGTGTTTTATTAATTTCATACGTTCACCTATTCGTTATGTAATAATTTTGTAATATATTTTACTATTTTTTTAAACAAATGACAACAAAAAACTTATAATGGATAGTAGTTTATGCGTTCTAAATCAATGTTATTCGAATTATAGAAATCTATGGAGTATTCAATTTGAGTGGAATGTGGATGACTTTATGCAGGTTCAATGATATACTTATATACAAGGAATGCTTTCAGAAACTGTCGGTTTTCGATGTTTCTTGAAAGTAAATTATTTGGTATTTACTTTATACAAGTAAGTGGATTATTTGGTACTTACTTGACACAAGTGCAAAGTGCGGGTTTGAGAGTCGCTATTTGTTATATAGTTTATGTAAGAAATGAGGTTAATTATGAAGTATGAAAAGTTATCCGGAGAAATGGTAAAAAGAATTACTAATGATAGAGAAAATAATTATAAGAACCCATATGCATGTAAAAATACAGATATTATAAGAAGAAACCCTGATATGGATAAGGAGAATCTATGGAGACCTGCATTTGTAAGAGATATTGAGAAGATTATACATAGTCCATATTATAATCGATATGCAGATAAGACGCAGGTATTTTCATTTTATAAAAATGATGATATTACAAGGCGAGCCTTACACGTTCAGTTAGTATCAAGAATTGCAAGAAATATAGGAAACATTCTGGGATTGAATATCGACTTAATAGAAGCGATTGCATTAGGACATGACATAGGACATACACCATTTGGCCACGCAGGAGAGAGAATACTTAATAAAATATACAATGGCAGAACAGGACGATACTTTAATCATAATGTTCATAGTGTACGTGTGCTTGACAATTTATTTGCAAGGAATATAAGCTTACAGACCTTAGACGGAATAATATGTCATAACGGTGAATTTGAGATGCAGGAATACAGACCTAAGAAAGGACTTACATTTGATAAGTACGATGAAATGGTCGAGCGATGTTATACGGATAAAGATGAAATTGATAAACTTATTCCGATGACACTTGAGGGCTGTGTGGTAAGAATCTGCGATATGATTGCTTATCTGGGTAAAGACCGACAGGATGCAAGAAAAGCCGGCTTCATAGACAGCAGTGTTAAGTTCGAGGATAATGGAATCGGTGTGGAAAATGCGGATATGACTAATAATCTGGTGGTAAATATTATCGAGAACAGTTATGGCAAAGATTATCTATATATGGACGAGAAATATTATCAGGCAATCAAGATAGCTAAAAGGGAAAATTATGAGAAAATCTATTTAAACGAGAAGTTAGACAGATTATATTCTGAAAATATTGAGCCGATGTTCTATGAAATATATGATAAGATGATTAAAGATTTAGAAGAGGAAAATAAAAAGTCAGTCATCTATACACATCACATTGATTTTGTTAATTTGAACAGAGGATATTATAAAGATGGAAGAGATTATGCAAATGAGAATAAAGATGATATTGTGGTAGATTATCTGGCAAGTATGACAGATGATTATTTTATAGATTTGTATAAATATCTGTTTCCGAAAGGAAAGTATTCGATTAAATATGTTCCGTATTTTGAAATATAATAATTCTGATTGTGAAATTGTATAGAAATTGCTTGAACATAATTTTTTGAAAATCAATAATTGACATTTACAAACAGCATTAGTATAATAATTTTCAAATGAGTAAAGGCTATGAAAGAGACAGTAAGTCTATGCAGAAAGTTTTAGAGAGTCCCGTATGGTGGAAAGGGATATGAGTAAGCATTGACCGAATATCACTCCGGAGCTGCAGTCCGAAATTATCGTATCTGATTTATATTATTAATTAATAGATACGAATCAGAAGAAGAGTAGAGACTGACGTATTTCCAACGTTAAAGGGAACGCATATAAACATCAGATTATATCTGATATAGTATGTCTGTAACAGGTGGTATAACGTTAGAGAGCTTTCGTCCTATTACAGGATAAGCTCTCTTTTTAGTGTATAGGATTAGGGCATCAAAAGCTCCTTTGAAACTCTAATCGGTATAGGAAATAAATTAAGAAAGGAATTTTAGAATGTACAAGAAAGTATCTACGAATCTCAATTTTGTTGAGAGAGAAAAAGAAGTTGGAAAATTCTGGAAAGACAATGACATTTTTAAGAAAAGTATGGAAAACCGTAAAGAGGGAGAGACATATACTTTCTATGACGGACCTCCAACAGCAAACGGTAAACCACATATCGGTCATGTTCTTACAAGAGTTATAAAGGATATGATTCCAAGATACAGAACAATGAAAGGTTATATGGTTCCAAGAAAAGCAGGCTGGGATACACATGGTCTCCCTGTAGAGCTTGAAGTAGAAAAATTATTAGGCTTAGATGGTAAGGAACAGATTGAAGAGTATGGTCTTGATCCATTCATTAAGAAATGTAAGGAAAGTGTATGGAAATACAAAGGAATGTGGGAAGATTTCTCAGGTACTGTTGGTTTCTGGGCTGATATGGATAATCCATATGTAACATATGATGACAATTTCATCGAATCTGAATGGTGGGCATTAAAACAGATTTGGGATAAGAAGTTATTATACAAAGGCTTTAAGATTGTACCTTATTGTCCTCGTTGTGGAACACCTTTATCAAGCCATGAGGTAGCACAGGGATATAAAGCAGTTAAAGAACGTTCAGCAGTAGTACGTTTTAAGGTTGTAGGTGAAGATGCATATTTCCTTGCATGGACAACAACTCCTTGGACATTACCATCTAACGTTGCACTTTGTGTAAACCCTGACGAGACATATTGTAAAGTTAAAGCAGCAGACGGATATGTTTATTATATGGCAGAAGCTTTATTAGATAAAGTTTTAGGCGGTCTTGCTGAAAAGAAAGGTGTAGAGGGTAAGGATTACGAAGTTCTTGAAACATATAAAGGAAAAGACCTCGAATATAAAGAATACGAACCATTATATAAATGTGCAGGAGATGCAGCAAAGAAACAGAATAAGAAAGCTCATTTCGTAACATGCGACACTTATGTAACAATGTCAGATGGTACTGGTATCGTTCATATTGCACCTGCATTTGGTGAAGATGATGCTAAGGTAGGACGTAATTATGACTTACCATTTGTTCAGTTTGTAGATGGTAAAGGTGATTTGACAGAAGAAACTCCTTATGCCGGATTATTTGTTAAGAAAGCAGATCCAGAGGTATTAAAAGACCTTGATGCAGAGGGAAAATTATTTGATGCTCCAAAATTCGAACATGATTATCCGTTCTGCTGGAGATGTGATACCCCACTTATTTACTATGCAAGAGAATCATGGTTCATCAAGATGACAGCCGTTAAAGATGACCTTGTAAGAAATAATAACACAGTAAACTGGATTCCTGAATCTATCGGTAAAGGACGTTTTGGCGACTGGCTTGAGAATATCCAGGACTGGGGCGTTTCACGTAACAGATATTGGGGAACACCACTTAACATCTGGGAATGTGAATGTGGATGCCAGCATGCTATTGGAAGTCGTGATGAGCTTGAGAAAATGAGTGGTAATCCTAAGGCTCAGACAGTTGAACTTCACAGACCATACATTGATGAGATAACAATTAAGTGTCCAAAATGTGGTAAAGATATGCACAGAGTTCCTGAAGTTATTGACTGCTGGTTCGACTCAGGTGCAATGCCATTTGCACAACATCATTATCCATTTGAGAATAAAGATTTATTTGAGCAGCAGTTCCCAGCACAGTTTATTTCAGAGGCTGTTGACCAGACAAGAGGCTGGTTCTATTCATTAATGGCAGAGTCAACATTATTATTTAACAAAGCACCATATGAAAATGTAATCGTTCTTGGACATGTACAGGATGAAAATGGTCAGAAGATGTCTAAATCAAAGGGAAATGCAGTTGATCCATTTGATGCATTACAGACACATGGAGCTGATGCAATTCGTTGGTATTTCTATACAAACAGTGCTCCATGGCTTCCAAACAGATTCCATGATAAAGCCGTTACTGAGGGACAGCGTAAATTCATGGGTACACTCTGGAACACATATGCATTCTATGTACTTTATGCCAACATTGACGAATTTAATCCAATGAATTACACACTTGATTATGATAAATTAAGTGTAATGGATAAATGGTTATTATCTAAGTTAAATACAACAGTTAAAGCAGTTGATGATAATCTTGATAAATACAGAATACCTGAAGCTGCAAGAGCATTAGATGAATTTGTAGATGAAATGAGTAACTGGTATGTAAGACGTTCAAGAGAACGTTTCTGGGCGAAAGGAATGGAGCAGGATAAGATAAATGCTTATATGACACTTTACACAGCATTAGTAACAATCTGTAAAGCCGCTGCACCAATGATTCCATTTATGACAGAAGACATTTACCAGAACTTAGTAAGAAGTATTGATAAAGATGCTAAGGAAAGTATCCATCTTTGCGACTTCCCTGTAGTAAATGAGAAACATATCGATAAGAAGTTAGAAGAAGATATGGAAGATTTATTAGAGGTAGTTGTTATGGGACGTGCATGCAGAAATGCTTCTAATATTAAGAACAGACAGCCAATTGGCAAGATGTATGTTAAAGCTGACTTCAATTTATCAGAATTCTATACAGATATTATTGCTGATGAGCTTAACGTTAAAAATGTTGAATTTACAGATGATGTAAGAGCATTTTCTTCATACAGCTTTAAACCACAGCTTAAGACTGTCGGACCAAAATTCGGTAAACAGTTAGGAGAAATCAGACAGGCACTTTCAGCATTAGACGGAAATGCAGCAATGGACGAAGTTAATGCAAATGGTTCGTTGAAACTTGATTTACCAAGTGGAGAAGTTGTTCTTGAAAAAGATGATTTACTTATCGACATCGCCCAGACTGAGGGTTATGTATCACAGAGCGACAACAAGATAACAGTTGTTCTTGATACAAATCTTACACCTGAACTTCTTGAAGAGGGCTTTGTAAGAGAAATCATTAGTAAGATTCAGACAATGAGAAAAGAAGCCGGCTTTGAAGTTATGGATAAGATTACAATCTATGCTAAAGGCAATGATAAGGTTACAGACATAATGACAAAGAATAAAGATGGCATTATTTCAGAAGTTATGGCGACTGACTTAGTTATTGGTTCAGTTGAGGGCTATGAGAAAGAATGGAATATCAATGGCGAAGACGTTGTAATGGGCGTTAAGAAAAATTAATAAATTGTCATTGAATTGCTGCTGAATTATATAAAATTGTCATCAGATGAGCAGGGTTTTATTGATTTATTAAAATTGAGATTATTGTAGATATATATAACTGCTATGTGGAAATTTCACACATAGCAGTTTTTATTATAAATTTTTGCATTAACAAATACATACGAAATTATAAGATTAAAATTTAATGATAATATTTTAAACATATATTTTTATGAAAACATATGCTTATTGCATACATTTTAAAAAAGGTAATTTTAATTTATAATTAAAATGTATACAATGTTATGATTTACTTAATTAAATTCAGAATGATATAATTTAATCAGATTAGAGCAAAAGTGAAAACATAATGAAGTTATCAATCCGGCGAATTAAAGATAATGACTTTCATAAAAAAAATTACCTATAATCTTTACAAAGTAATTATAATTTTAGTACAAATAAGATGATTAGAAAAGAGGAATAGTATGTATGAAATTAAAAATGAACAAATAGGAAGTTATTTGTCGAAATTAATAGAACAAAATTACTCATCAACCAGACAGTTTTGTATTGATTGCCTTAAATTTACCAATAAAGATAATGAGCCTAATGAAACAGAAATAAAGAATATGGAAAATCGTTTATCTCAGATAAAGAAAGGCACAAAATCCATACAAATATATGATTTACCAATTTTCACGGAAATTCTTAGGGTATCATGTGAACAGATATTAAGTGGTGGAAAAAATAACCATGTCAATAATGATTATGAAAGCAGATTGACAAATTACAGTGTTGCAAAATCAAAGAATAAAAGGATATGGAAAGATTATGTCGACAGACCTGATAATGCAATATGTAATCCGGATGAATTTGGAAGAACAGTATTAGATTATGCAATAGAGTATGATAATGATGAGTTTATCAGATTTTTATTAGATAATGAATATATATGGTTTAATAGTACAAATTACTGTGATGGTGGATTGGATGTTGGAACTATTATCAGACGACCTGTATTTTGTGACATCAGACTACCTGTATTTCGTGGCTTAGATGTCAGCACAAAAGATGCAATTGAATATGGAGATATTCTGAGGTTAAGAAAACAATTAGGTATGTACATCATTAAAATTGCCATAAGACATAAAGATATAGCCATAATAGAAGAATCGAAAGCCAGAGAAGTTCCGGAAAAATGGTGGTATTTTGGACCATATAACTATCATAATAATGTGATTGGATTTGAGGAAGAGTTGTATAAAGAGGAATACACTAAAGAAGTATTAAAAAGCATTGCGACATCGAATGCCAAAGTAATTGAATATTTTACAGATGAATTTGAAAAAGATTTAAAATATTGTCAAATGACCGGTAATTTCGTTAATACAGTACATATATTTGTATTTCCTTACATATCACAATTACTGGATCTTATGGTAGAAAATAATAGTAAATATCTAAAAAAGACATTAGAAAAATTGATTAAACATAATAAAAATGTTAAAAAAAATATTATAGATTTTGAAGCATATGCCAAAGAAATAAATAAGCAGACCGGTTGGGAATATGCAAGAAAAGATGTTAATTTTTATAGCGATACGAATGTTGTTCAGACTGTGTATTCTACGTTGCCTAATGATGACATAAAAAATGTAATTAGTAATATAGCTGTTGTCAGTGTTAGGAGTAGTGCTCCTGAAATAAACAGATTGATAGATGAGCTAAATGATGTTTATAACAATATAAAATCGATGTGTACCAGCATAAGAGATTAGCTTTCGTAGAAATATGAAAAGCTATTCTAAAAAATTCAAGCAGTAGATAAAAATAAATGTACTCTCGGAATTATATGATTTAAGTAGATTCCGAAAGTACATAATAAAAGGTAGTGTCAAATAAGTTATGAAAAAAATAAGCCAAAAAAAAGCTCAAGTGAAC
>ERZ772860.153-NODE-153-length-66152-cov-14.934959_pt1 | contig 66152 bp, 58 predicted proteins | sample MGYA00511342_ERZ772860 | MGnify/ENA primary metagenome ERZ772860 (study PRJEB29015, sample SAMEA2737665) | human gut metagenome | biome: human gut; feature: human-associated habitat; material: faeces | place: China | collected 2012 ... | reverse complement strand
ATAGCAACATTTTCTGCTCCGCCGCAGTGTGATCCTCGCGGAGCGTTTTTTACTTACCAGGACAATTTCAACGAAATTTCCAGGTAAGTAAAAAATTATCACATAAAATATCATATATATAATTATATTCAAAAGTGTAGAAAATATAAATTCTATATAAAAAAACATATGAAGAAAAATTTCATAAGAAAAGCAACGTGTTTAGCAATGCTTGTAACAATGACATTAAGTTACACACAGGTTAATGCATTTGCATATGGCGAATATCAGTCAGCAAGTATAGCAGCACAGACAGATGGCAGTTCAGAATTTCAGAGTTGAAGAGAAAATATCTGGCATACAGAAGGTAATTATGATAATTCAGCAAAAATTGCTTTGACACCTGGAAAGACAGAGAAGGATTTGAATTTCTCGTGGTATTCTAAGGATAAAGGAACACCGGCAGTAAGAGTATGGAAAGACGGTAACAAATCAAATGCAGTAATTGTTACAGGCGAAGCTAAAGATATAACAGCCGAAAACTGGCAGGGAAATATTTATACAGCTAAGAATCAGATATCAGTAAATGATTATTTATGCGTATGCTTATCAGATGCACCAGGTTCTTAATATGTATTCGGTTGGTATTGAGATAATGAAAGGTATTGCGGGAACGATGGGAATAATACTTACAGTTCCGTTTACTTCGTTAATTGCGACTGCAATGTTATGTAGGAAGAAAAAATAACAAAACATATAATTCCTATTGACATAGTATGAATAAGGTGATATGATGTCATCATCTTATTTACACTATGTCATTTTTTTACTTACCAGAAAATTTCGTTGAAATTGTCCTGGTAAGTAAAAAATGCTCCGCGAGAATCGCACTGCGGCGGAGCAGAAGCGGAGCAGAAAATGTTGCTATAGCAACCCGCCGCAGGCGGAGAATGTCGCAAGCGACATTCGTTATTCTATAGATTATTATTTTACGATTAGCAATGTTTGACAGTATAGTGGCTGAATACATAATGATTAGAAGAATGACGATTCAGGAAAGGAGACGTGCAAATGAAGAGAATTTTATGTTTTGGTGATTCAAATACCTGGGGTCTGATAGCCGGTACTAATAGACGATATGAATATAGTGAACGTTGGACAGGACGTTTACAGAAAGCATTTAACAGGGAAGAAGTGCAGATAATAGAAGAGGGCTTGTGTGGAAGAACAACTGTTACGGAAGATACATATCGCATAGGAAGAGCAGGTTCAAAGCTGCTTCCGGTGCTTCTAGAGTCACATTCTCCACTTGATTTAGTAGTGCTTATGTTAGGAACAAATGATTGCAAATATGCTTATAATCCAACAGCAGAATCAATAGGTGATGGAATAGAAGTCTTACTTAAACAGATTAGAAATTACTCAAAGGATTGTAAAATTCTGCTCATATCTCCAATTGAATTAGGCGATGACATAGGACGTTTTGATAAAGAATTTAATGACTATTCAATAGAGGTGTCAAAAGGACTTCCGGGAGTGTATCAAAATATTGCTGATAAATACGAAATAGATTATCTGAAAGCTTCCGCTTATGCTAATCCAAGTGATGTTGACAGAGAACATTTAGACGAAGAGGGACATAAGAAGTTAGCTAAGGCCATAACTGATAAGGTCAGAGAAATCATATTGCCGCAAAGAACTTTATTAGATAATTACTCATCTGCTGCATACTTTCAGAGAAATAGTGCTTAATCAGAATTAATGTATAAAATATCTCAAACTTCGCACATACATATTGTAGCCTATATTTATATATGTAAATTTACTTAATACAGATGATTTAATTCTAATATGTATGTGAGAAGTTTGAGTAAAAAATCGTGAATGAAATATTTTCGTTGAAATATTCTGAGTGGAGTATATTTTCTTTGACATTGGTATATATTATGGTATATACTAATCTAAAAGGAGGTGTTATATTATGATGACAGCAAAAATATTTAAAAATGGTAGAAGTCAGGCAGTCAGATTGCCGAAAGAATGCCGTTTTAATACAGAGGAAGTAGCTGTAAACAGGGTAGGAGATATTGTAATGCTTATACCGATGGATAATAAATGGGATAATTTTATTCAGGCAATAGATATGTTTACGGAAGATTTTATGGAAAATGGGAGAGAAAATCAATTAATACAGGAGAGAGAAGAAATATGAGATATATGTTAGATACAAATATTTGTATTTATTTAATTAAGCATAAACCACCTCAGGTTTTTGAAAAATTACAGGAACACAATCCGGACGAGATATGTATATCGGCGGTTACATATGCGGAATTAGTTAATGGTGTTGAAAAAAGTAAGGCAGTTGAGAGAAACAGACTGGCACTTACCATTCTTCTGTCTAATATAGAAATACTTGATTTCGATATGAAAGCGGCAGAAGAATACGGAAGAATCAGAGCGGATTTAGAGAAAAAGGGTACGCCAATAGGTCCATTAGATATGATGATTGCAGGGCATGCAAAGTCACTTGGTTATACCGTTGTAACTAATAATGTAGGAGAATTTAAACGGGTAGAGGGTTTGCAATATGAAAATTGGGTATAGCATTTAATTAGATTTTCATAGATTTTTAAAGAACTTTATTAGATAATTACTCATCTGCCTCATACTTTCAGAAAAATAGTGCTTAGAATTTGCTTGAAGAATTATATATCTTTCGCACGAAACAGAAAGAGGCTTGAGACATATATTTTCATCATTAATATATGGAGCCCAGGTTTTAGACGGAATCAGTGCAACACCCATACCCGTCGAAATCAGTGCAAATATAGTTTCCCTGTTATCAAACTGTAAATGTGAGATAGGTGTAAAGCCGGCATTTTCACATAATTCGTAGGTTAATTTATATAATGGCAGATGATTCTGCATAGTAAGGAAATGCTCATCTTTAAGCATTGCAGGGGATATTACATCATAAGAAGTAAGGGGATTATTAACAGACATACCTATATAACACTCTTCCACAAGGAGGGGTGTTATATTTTCGCCCTCAACAGGCATATTAGACGAGTATAGATACAGGTCACTTTTAGGTTCTTTCGTATTAGGTTTGTCCTGATTAATATACATTTCCGTATCTGGATAGGCACTCTGAAAGCCAAGAATAATTTCAGGCAGAAATTGTGTGGCGGCAGTAACAGAAAGCGACACTTCACGATATTGGTGGTTCTTATCCTTGATTTCTGCAAGCCCATAGTCTATCTCGTCAAGTGCTTTAGTTATATGTTCTAATAGAATTTTTCCATTCTGATTTAATCTTATTCCTTTGCCTTCCCTATCGAATAAAGGTACTCCGACTTCTTCTTCGAATTGATGAAGAGATTTAGAAAGAGATGGCTGTGATATAAAAAGCTTATCTGCCGCTTTAGTTATATGTTCTAATTCTGCTGCCGTTTTAAAATATTTAAGATGAAGTAGATTCATAAGTTCCTCCTGATAAATGCTTAAAGTGTCTATCTTTCATTCATTATATCACAATATTTTGATTATTCATAGACAAATGGTTATGAATATATGCATATAAATATATTTGAAAATGCATATATAATGAATTATTATATGTGCAATAAGGAAGTAATAAATTACATCAGGATAAGGCACTTTATGATATGTATGAAATGAAGGTGATAAGATTATGGAAGAGAAAGTAAATATCAACAGAGAATGTAATGAAATATTATTACAAAATGCAGAAGAATCAAAACAGCAATCAGGTAGTACGTCAGAGTTTAAAGAGCATTATGAAGAACTTAAAGATGATATCGGCAAAGCATTTATCAGGGACTACGACCTGATGGATAATCCAGAGATTTCATTACTTAAGTTCTCCGAAAATATTATCTGCCAGGTAACTGAAAATGAACTGAAGCTGGTGCTTAGAATTAACAGGTCAGGCTACCACACAATGGAAGAGTTAGAAAATGAACTCATATGGATTACAGAGATTAAGAAGCAGACAGATATTAATACTGCCACAATTTACAAAGGTATAAACGATAAAGTAATACAGCAGTTTAAGTCAAAGTCGGGAATTAATTATACGTATAGTGTTCAGTCATTTGTAAAAGGCATTTCTATTAAAGAATTAAAAAACGAAAATCTTTACAGCCAGTTAGAAAATGTCGGTAAAATCGCGGCAAAACTTCATAAGATGGAAGAAAATAATCCTCATAATAAAGAGACATTTAAGAGATTTGCGTGGGATATAGAAGATACTCTTAGTGAAAATGCAAGATGGGGCTGTTATCTTAAATTTCCTGATATGACATCCGATGACAGGATAATATTTAAAAAGGCAGCTGATAAGATAGAAGCAAGGCTTCAGAAATATGGAAGAGGCATCGACAGATATGGACTTATCCATGCTGACCTACATTCGGAAAATCTGTTAGCAGATGATGATGAAATCAGCCTGATAGATTTCGATGATTGTGGCTTTAGCTGGTATCTGTATGATTTAGCAGGTGCGATAAGCCAGCAGTCAAAGAATCTCCAAGAAATGACAGTAGCATATTTAAAAGGTTATGAAACAATTCGTAGTCTCAGCCCTGAAGATAAAGCAGAAATAGAAACATTTATTCTATTAAGGAGATTAGTAAGACTTGGATGGCTGACCTCTCATAGTGATAATGGAATCATTGAAAAAGAGGGCAGAGAATACTACGAGGTAACTAAAGAAATGGTTATTATGTATTTAGAGAATAATTAACAAATCACAGAAAAGCTAAGGAGGATACGCTATGTTAGAGACATTACAGAATATTACAAAAGAGGAAATAATTGATTACAGTATGAAATATGTTAATCCCGGCAAGACACAGGAATGGATTGACAGAGGAATAAACATAGTTATCGGCAAAAGAGAGGGCTATACTTTCTGGGATATGGATGGAAAGAAATATTTAGACATTCATCTGAATGGCGGTACATATAACTTAGGACACAGAAACCCTGAAATCATCGAAGCTATGGTAAATGCGTGCAAAGATTTTGACATAGGTAATCATCATTTTGCAGCAATTGGCAGGGCATTACTTGGCAAGAAAATGAACGAAGTCACACCAGAGGGCTTACAGTATTGCGTATTCTCATCAGGTGGCGGCGAGGCAGTTGATGTAGCTATTAAGAGTGCCAGATTTGCTACAAAGAGAAAGAAAATAGTATCTATTAAAGGTTGTTACCATGGCCATACTGGTTTCGCAGTATCTACAGGAGATCCTATTTTCAAAGATCCGTTTTTGGCACAGGGTGAACCGGGATGTTTCGTGCAGGTTCCATTAGATGACTTAGAAGCTATGGAAAATGAATTAAAGAAAGGTGATGTGGCAGCAGTAATAATTGAATCAATTCTTGCAACATATGGTTTCAAGATTCCGGCACCAGGCTATCTTAAAGCGGTTAAGGAATTATGTGAGAAGTACGGAACATTGTATATTGCTGATGAGGTTCAGACAGGACTTATGCGTACTGGTAAGATGTGGAGTATCGACCATGAGGGCTTCATACCTGATATGCTTGTAACAGCCAAGGGCTTCTCAGGAGGAATGTATCCGATTGCTTGTACTGTACTTAACCGTAAGGCAGCAGCCTGGTTATTCGAAGCAGGAAGAATGCATGGCTCGACAACAGGTGGTTCAGAAGTCGGCTGTATGGTTGCACTTAAAATGCTTGAGATAATTACAAGACAGTCAACAATCGATTTGGTACATAAGAATACAGGATTAATGACAGAATTTGCAAATGATATGATTAAAAAGACTGATGGCTTCCTTAAAGGCTACAGCCAGAGAGGCGTAATTATGGGAATGGAATTCGATGTGGAGGATGCAAGTAAGACAGTAACCAAAGCATTATTTGATTGTGGTGTATGGGCGCATAATTCAAGACTCCGTCCATATGTATTACAGTTTAAGTTAGGTTTATTAGCAGATGATTCATACATTGATGAATTATTTACCAAGATGGAAAAAGGTATTATGTTAGCTGCCGAAAGAGCAAAAGCCTGAGCAGGGGCAGAAGTAATCTAAAGGATGAAAACGTTGGTTTATGGAGTGAAAAATAGTATAAAAACGTTGGTTTTCGTTGGTTTTCGTTGATTTTCGTTAGCTTATAACTTTGGATTCTAAAAATAGTTAAACAGATAGATATATGAGGTGAAATGCTTATGTTTAGTTTTGAAAATCAGGTGTGCCTGATTACAGGTGCGGGAAGTCCTACAGGAATCGGTTTTGCAACAGCTAAAGATTTAGGACTTCTTGGCGGAAAAATATATATGATTGCAACAAGCGACAGAATATTTGAACGTGCAAATGAATTAAAAGAACTTGGAATTGATGCGAAAGGTGTGATATGTGATTTACGCGATGCAAGTCAGGTCACTAAGACGATTGCAGAAATTGAAAAAGAAAGTGGAAAAATCGATGTATTAGTAAATAATGCAGGAATTAATTCGACCTCTAACCACACTGTATATGATAAGAAGAGCCAGCCTAACTTTGCAGAACTTGAAGATGATGAATGGTACAGAGTCCTAGACATTAATATGAAAACTAACTATAACGTGAGTAAAAATGTTCTAAAGATTATGAAGAAGAATAAATATGGAAGAATAGTCCACATTTCCTCGGTTACAGGTCCTATCGTTACACAGCGCGGACTGGCTGCTTATGCAACCGCGAAGTCAGCAATACTTGGAATGAGCAAGACGATAGCCCTAGAAGAGGGCATAAATAATATTACAAGTAATGCAGTTTTACCGGGCTGGATTAACACAGGAATTCTAGATGAAGCATCACTTAAATATGGAGAACATACACCGATAGGCAGACCTGCGAGAGCCGAAGAGGTGGCAAGTGCAGTAGTGTTCTTTGCATCAAAAGAAGCTTCATATGTTACAGGACAGGAATTGATTGTAGATGGTGGAAATGTAATTCAGGAGTGTAAGTAAATAGTTATAATTATTTCTAAATTCATTGTAATATATATTTGTCTATGTTAATATCAGATATATAAATAGAGGTCCTTTCAGCTTATGGTTGAAGAACCTCTTAGCTTATGAAGTTTGTGTGAGAGATATTAAATGCAAATGTAGGATATTAACATTGACGAAAGGTAATTATATAAAATATGGATGAAGATTTAGAAGTTATAAAAAAGAAAAATAGTGGTTGCATGATACAATTATTAATTCTTTTATTATTAATCATTGTTTTATTTATTGGTGGAAAAATTCTATATAAGAGATTAAATGAAAAGGTTGTAGATAAGCAAAGTAATGACGGATATACAATTGAATTAGTTGCAATTGATAATATTAAATGGCCGTTTGGAAGTTGTAAAGGACGTCTGGTATTAAAAAATAAAGATAATAAAGTAATATGCAGACAAAAAATAGAAGTTAATAATGATGGAACAACAATTGATAAGTCGAATTGGAAAGTTGAATGGAAATCAGATAGAGTGGTTGTAACGATAAAGGGATATGATGATTCAGAAGAAAAAATATATACATTATTTTTTAGTGAATAATTAAGACTTTGAGCATAGATATGTATTTATTTATATGCATACGTTAAAGCAAATTTGATATGATACCTTTAGGCAGAAAGATTAAATATAAAATCTGTTACTTTAGAGGTATCATATATTTGGTTTAGGGTGCTTTTTAATTAGAATTGTGGTAGAATATATTAATAATTTAGCAGGTTTATATTTAAAAATGTATTGGGAAAGGAACGTATAAAATATGAAAAAAATTATGGCAGCAATTATTATAGTATTCGCACTCATAGTAGTTGGAGTTACTGGCTTAGTAATTAAGAACAATAAATCTGAATCAGATATCACAGTTCTGAAAGATATTAAAGAAATTAAGTCTTTTGAGGTACAGTATAAAAATGACAATGTGAAAATAACGGATAGTGATACGGTCAAAGAAATGACAGAATTATTAGATGGTAAGGCAAGAAGAGATAAGAAATCAGATGACAGAAAAGGTTGGATATATAGAATAGATGCATTTGATAATAATGGTAAGGCAATTACATCTGTTACAGTTATTAGTGATACAATGATAATGATAGGCGAAAAAGCCTATACCTGTGATAAGATAGATATTTCAAAACTTGATGAATTAACGGAAATAGATAGAGAAAAATAATACAATCAGATATAACAGAAAGGACAGGTAATAGAGTTGGATACAAATAAATCAGATAAAGAAAGATTAGACAAGCAGTTTGCATTTGCAAGGGAATTAGATAAAGAAAAATTAATAGGCAGGCAGACATATTTAGCCAATGGTGAGAGAAAAGAAAATGATGCTGAGCATGCATGGCATATGGCTATAATGGCGTTAATCTTAAGCGAGTATGCCAATGAAGAGATTGATGTGTTAAGGACTATTTCGATGATATTAATTCATGATGTTGTAGAGATAGATGCAGGTGATACATATGCATATGATGAAAATGGTAAAAAGAGCCAGAGAGAGCGTGAAGTAAAGGCGGCAGAGAGATTATTCGGAATGCTTCCAAAGGACCAGGCAGTGAAATTTAGAAATCTCTGGGAAGAATTTGAGGCACAGGAGACGAAAGAGGCTAAATTTGCAAGGACTATGGATAACATTCAGCCAGTCGTACTCAATGATGCCAGCGATGGTAAATCGTGGGTTGAGCATGGAGTTCATTTGAGCCAGATACTTAATAGAAATAAGAATACGGCTAAGGGTTCAGAGGTTATCTGGAATTATGCAAAAGAGAACTTTATTGATGAGAATGTCAGAAAGGGAAATATTATAAATGACTGATTTGATAATGTATAAAATAAATGAGACGTCAAAAGAAAAACAGGTAGTTAATCTGTGTAGAAAATTAGGCCTTAAGACAAGAAAATTAAAAGATTCTGATGCAAAGATTACAGTTGGTACACTTACAGGAAATGGTAAAATAAATGCATCACCAGACAACCAGATGTTGAATACTGCAAATCAGAATGTTCCGACGGGTTACTCACTTCCTGAATTAATTGTATTTTCAGGACTTAAAGATAATAAATTAGATGAATTTCTTGCAGAATATAAGAAGATGGGAATTGCACCGATTGGCTTAAAGGCTGTAGTTACCATTCATAATGTCAACTGGACAATGTATGAATTGGCAGAGGAATTGGTAAGAGAAAGAATTTCAATTATGTATGGAAAAAATTAATTCGATTATGTGCGGAAAAAATTAATTCGATTATGTGCAGAAAAATTAATTCGATTATGTATGGAAAAGATTAATTGACTTTACAGAGTAATTACAGAATGGTATAACAGAATACAGAAAAATTTAAATATATAAGATAGTGTGCAGCAGATATCACAGTTAGTTCCTTCATGGGAAATATTTCTTACGGCGTTTTCTTGTTATCGTAGGATAAATCTTAAACCTTAGGAATTTTATCAGCATTTTCAGAGATGTGATACGCCTGCAGAATGGAGATTATTATGATATCAGAAAGAATGAAAGAATATGTGCAGGGTAGTTCGGTAATCAGAGCAATGTTTGAAGAGGGAAAGAAGTTAGCAGATAAATATGGTGCTGAAAATGTATATGATTTCAGCCTTGGTAATCCAAATGTTCCTGCACCTTCAGAAGTAAATCAGGCGATAAAGGATATACTTGACGAAGAAGAATCGACAATGGTGCATGGATATATGAGCAATTCAGGTTACGAAGATGTAAGAGAAGCAATTGCAGGAAGCATTAATAAGAGATTTGGAACAAAATTCAATGAGACCAATATATTAATGACAGTCGGTGCAGCAGGCGGATTAAATGTAATCTGTAAAACACTTTTGAATAAAGATGATGAAGTAATAGTATTTGCTCCATTTTTCGGTGAATACAAATCTTATGTAACTAATTATGATGGTAAACTTGTTGTGGTTTCACCGGATACAGAACATTTCCAGTTAAATCTTACAGAATTCGAAAGTCTTATTAACGAAAAGACAAAGGCAGTAATCGTAAATAATCCTAATAATCCAACAGGTGTTGTTTATTCAGAAGAGACAATTATTAAACTTACAGATATTTTAAAGAGAAAACAGAAAGAATTAGGTACAGATATCTATCTTATTTCGGATGAGCCATATCGTGAACTTGTATATGATGATGCAGAAGTTGTATATCTTACTAAATATTATGATAATACGATAGTTGGATATTCATATAGTAAATCTTTATCATTACCAGGAGAGAGAATCGGATATCTTGTATTGCCTGATGAATTATCAGATAGTGAAAATATCAAGGCAGCAGCAAGTGTAGCTACAAGAATTCTTGGATTTGTCAATGCACCATCACTTATGCAGAGAGCAGTTGCAAGATGCGTGGATACAGAAGTAAATATTGCACCATATAATAAAAATCGTGAATTATTATATGGAAGTCTTAAAGAATATGGCTTTGAGTGTATAAAGCCACAGGGAGCATTTTATTTATTCGTTAAGACACCCGGAGATGAAAAGACATTTGTTGATGCAGCTAAGAAATATAATATTTTATTAGTTCCCGGTAGTGCATTTGCGTGTCCAGGGTATGTAAGAATTGCTTATTGTGTATCATATGAGACAATTGTAAATTCGCTAGATGGTTTCAAGAAACTTGCAAAAGAGTTTGGCTTGTTATAAAATAGTTAGCGTTATGAAAATATAAATGGCAGATTTATTTGCAGAAACGAGGAAGAAATGCAGGCTTGGAAGAACAATATTAGAAAAGTTGTGCCATATGTTCCGGGTGAACAGCCACAACGAAAAGTAATAAAATTAAATACAAATGAGAATCCATATCCACCGGCAGAAGGTGTTAAGGAAGCATCAGAGAAGTTAGACACAGATTGTCTTAGATTATATCCTGATCCTGAATGTATGTCACTTCGTACGGAATTAGCATCATATTACGGAGTAAATACAGATAATATCTTTGTAGGTGTCGGTTCAGATGATGTATTATCAGTTGCATTTATGACATTTTTCAATTCCGATAAGAAGATACTTTTTCCGGATATTACATATTCATTTTATAGTGTGTGGGCAGATGTATACAACATTCCATATGAGAAAGTTCCTGTTGATGATACATTTCATATTATTAAAGAGGATTATTATAAGGAAAATGGTGGTGTTATATTTGCTAATCCGAATGCACCAACTGCAATATGTGAGTCAGTAGATTTTATAGAAGATATTGTAAAGCATAATCAGGACGTAATAGTCATTGTTGATGAGGCTTATATTGATTTCGGTGGAGAATCAGCACTTAGTCTGCTTGATAAATATGAGAATCTTTTAGTAGTCCAGACATTTTCAAAGTCACGCTCAATGGCAGGTATGAGAATAGGTTTTGCAATAGGTAATCCAGAATTAATTAAGGCAATGAATGATGTCAAATTCTCAATCAATTCATATACAATGAACCAGAATTCATTAAAGGTCGGAATAGAAGCTGTAAAAGATAAGAAATATTTCGAAGAAACAGTTGAAAAGATTATAAGAACAAGAGAAAATACTAAGAAGAGATTAGCAGAATTGGGCTTTGAATTCACAGATTCAAAAGCTAACTACATTTTTGCAACACATAAGAAATACAATGCTAAAGATATATTTGAATATTTAAAGAGTAAAGACATATTCGTAAGATATTTCAATTCACCAAGAATAGATAACTATTTACGAATCACAATCGGTACTGATGAGGAAATGGATAAGCTTATCGAAACATTAACAGAATTCGTGAAATAGGTATAATTTATTAAAATCAAAATATAATTTGAGAAATGTGCAAATTACATTCTTATATCATATGTATCATAAATCGTAAAGAAACAATAGAAAGACGTTATCACTAAAGTGGTTTCGTCTTTTTTACTTACCAGGAAATTTCGTTGAAATTGTCCTAGTAAGCAAAAACGCTCCGCGAGGATCGCACTGCGTCGGAGCAGAAAATGTTGCTATAGCAGCCCGCCACAGGCGGAGAATGTCGCAAGCGACATTCTTTATTCTTTTGTGTATAGTAAATATAGAATAGTAAATTAATTCACATTTTATTTGAAATAGTTTTATTTGAAATAAAATGTGAAATAGTTTTATTTAAAATTTTATTTAAAAATATAAAATAGTGTTGACAAATTCAAAGATTAGTAATAACATAACATATGAACAGATATTCATATGTAAATATGATAAATATAACAATAGATTTAATTTAACTTTTTCAAAATGAATTGTCAGGTGTGAAAGGAGGGTTTGAATGTCAGAAAGAGAAGAGATTGATAATATCGAAGAAAGCTGTGAAGTTGAACATCATCATGACAATGTTGTAAAACGTGTATCAAGCATTATGCCGGACGAAGAAATGTTGTATGATTTAGCAGATTTCTATAAGGTATTTGCAGATTCGACAAGAATTAAAATACTATACGCATTGCTTCAATCGGAATTATGTGTATGTGATTTGGCAGAAGTGCTTGGAGCGAGTCAGTCAGCAGTTTCTCATCAGCTTAGAATGTTAAAGCAGATGAAATTAGTTAAATTCAGACGTGAGGGTAAAGCAATTGTGTATTCACTATCAGACGACCACATTCAGAACATATTAAGTCAGGGATTTGAGCATATAACTGAATAAATATTTATATGCCGTAGAATGGAACAATTCGTAGACATCAAATTCGGGGACTTTTGAACCCGATAGCATATTATCTAAAAAGAAAGGTTGGTATTATTATGAAAAGAGCTTATAAATTAGACGAATTAGATTGTGCAAACTGTGCAGCAAAAATGGAGAGAGCAGCAGCTAAGGTTGAGGGTGTAGATTCTGTAGCAATTAATTTTATGGCACAGAAAATCACATTGGAAGCCAATGATGACATATTTATGGAAGTTTTAGACAAAGTTGAGAAAGTAATGCAGTCTGTAGAGAAAGACGTAAGTATCGTAAGATAGTCAGAAAGTAAAATATATAGGAGGCAGCCTATGAAGAAATTAAAGAAGAGATTATATAGAATTATCGCTGGACTTATAGTATTTCTTTTGGCAAGATTTTTACCTCTTAACAGCATATTTTCGGTAAGTGATGTTATGATAGACAACATTCAGCTTATTATATATTTAATAGCATATTTTATAGTTGGTGGCGATGTTGTAAAGGAAGCAGCAGAAAATATATTGCATGGTCAGGTATTTGATGAGAATTTTCTTATGACGGTAGCAACTGTAGGAGCATTTTTAGTATCTGAATATCCTGAAGCTGTTGCTGTTATGTTATTCTATCAGGTAGGTGAATTATTCCAGTCTTATGCAGTTAATAAATCAAGAAAATCAATTGCAGAACTTATGGATATACGACCAGATTATGCCGTGGTTAAGGAAAATGACGGAAATCTTGCAAAAAAAGATCCATATGACGTAAAAATTGATGACATAATTATCGTTAAACCAGGTGAAAAAGTAGCACTTGACGGTATAGTTGTAAACGGAAGCGCAAGCCTTGATGTATCAACACTTACAGGTGAGAGCATTTTAAGAGATGTTGATGTGAATGATGAAGTAATTAGTGGTTCAATTAATAAGAACGGACTTATTGAGATTAAAGTTACTAAGGAATTCTCAGAATCTACAGTATCTAAGATACTTGATCTTGTTGAAAATGCAAGTGATAAAAAGGCAGAAACAGAGAATTTCATTACAAAATTTGCTAAATGGTATACACCAATTGTATGTGCCTGTGCATTAATAATTGCAATTTTTCCGCCATTAATTTTGAATCAGGCATTTTCAAGCTGGATATACAGAGCACTTACATTTTTAGTTATTTCATGTCCATGTGCATTAGTAATATCAGTTCCACTTAGTTTCTTTGGTGGACTTGGTGGAGCATCGGCAAATGGTGTGTTAATTAAAGGAAGTAACTATATTGAAGCACTTTCTAAATGTAATTCTGTTGTATTTGATAAGACAGGAACACTTACTAAGGGTTCATTTAATGTAACTGAGATAAATGCTGCTAATGGTGTAAATGATAATGAATTATTAGAATATGCTGCATTTGGTGAGAGCTACTCAAACCACCCAATAGCATTATCTATAAAGAAAGATTATTATAATAAATTCGGTACAGATGAAAAGAGTCTTACAGATAAGACAAAAGAAGCAAAAGTTACTGAAGTTGCAGGCCATGGTACAGAGATTAATGTAAATGGCAAAAATATTTGTGTAGGTAATGGTAAATTAATGAAGAAAAATAACATTACTTATACAGAATATGACGGAATCGGTACAGTAGTATATGTTGCGGTTGATGGAAAATATATTGGTAATATAATCATTTCCGATGAGATAAAAGAAAATTCCAAAGAGGCCATTGCTAAGCTTGGTAAATTAGGAATAGATAAAACTGTAATGTTAACAGGTGACCGCAATGCAATCGGTGTACTTGTCGGAAAAGAACTTGGAATTAAGAAAGTATGTGCAGAATTACTTCCAGGTGATAAAGTCGATAAGTTAGAATCATTGTTAGAAGAAAACAAAGGTCAGGGTGTATTAGCATATGTCGGAGATGGAATAAATGATGCACCTGTACTTGCAAGAGCTGATGTCGGAATAGCAATGGGTGCTTTAGGTTCAGATGCCGCAATTGAAGCAGCAGATGTAGTTCTTATGGATGATAATCCGCTTGGAATCGTTAAAGCAGTCAAAATCGCAAGAAAGACAATGCGGCTTGTTACAGAAAATATCGTGTTTGCGATTGGTATTAAAATATTAGTTTTAGTCCTTGCAGCATTTGGTATAGCTAATATGTGGGCAGCAGTATTTGCGGATGTCGGAGTCGCAGTTATTGCAATTCTAAATGCATTAAGAGCATTGAAGATGCCTAAATAAATCATAGAGAATAATATATAATTTTATAAATGAATTTAAAAGAGCAGATGGAGATGTAACTGTAATCGTTACCATCTGTTCTTTTTATATTATAGAGTTTGAATAGAAAATAAAAAACAAATCAATTCAAAATGAACTTATGCATAAAAATGAACTTAAATACAAAAAAAGTTCATTTTATTTACAAAAATGTAAAATTAAAATTGAACTTTTGCAAATATTATGATATTATATAGCAAATGAACAAATAACAGTTTAACAGAAATGGAGACAGTGAGAAAAATAATGCTGATGCGATTATTTTTCTCACAGCTATTTGCTTTAGAGCGAAAGCAAATAGCCTTTATGGCAAGTCAGAAATCGCATCTGCGAATTTCTGACTGCCTCTTCGCAACAAGTCGCTCAGAAATGGAGATTAGTGTATATGGATAGTTCGATTTTTTCACAGAGAATGAAAAGTGCTATGGATAATAAGGGCTATAAACAGGTAGACCTGCTTAAACGAGCGGAAGCGGCGGGTATTAAACTTGGAAAGAGTCAGGTTAGTCAATATGTAAGTGGCGATGCAGTTCCAAGGAAAAATATAGGTGAATTTATTGCAAATGCACTTGATGTAGATATAGATTGGCTATATGGAACAGATAATACGACAAAGCCAATGAAGAACAAAAATGGAACAGATAAAACCAATAATAATATTAAGAAAAATGAATCAGGAGATGTTAATATGAGAACTTTTAATAAATCATCAAAATTAGATAATGTTTTATATGATGTAAGAGGCCCGGTTGTAGAAGAGGCTAATAAGATGGAGGCAATGGGAACCAGAGTGCTGAAGTTAAATATCGGTAATCCGGCTCCATTTGATTTCAGAACTCCGGACGAAATTATATATGATATGTCATCACAATTAACCGAGTGTGAAGGATATTCAATGTCTAAAGGTTTATTTTCAGCAAGAAAGGCCATTATGCAGTATTCTCAGATTAAGAATATTCCTAATGTATCTATTGATGACATTTATACGGGAAATGGTGTTAGTGAGTTAATTAATCTTAGTATGTCAGCACTTTTAAATGAAGGTGATGAAGTGTTAGTTCCATCACCGGATTATCCACTTTGGACTGCCTGTGTAACTTTAGCAGGAGGAAAGGCTGTACATTATATCTGCGATGAACAGTCAGAATGGTATCCTGATATTAATGATATTAAGAGCAAAGTTAATTCTAACACAAAGGCTATTGTAATAATTAATCCAAACAATCCGACAGGAGCACTTTATTCTAAGGAAGTTCTTGAAGAGATCGTAGAAGTTGCAAGACAGAATCAGCTTATTATTTTCTCAGATGAAATATATGACCGTTTAGTAATGGACGATGAAGAACACGTATCAATTGCAAGTCTTGCACCAGATTTATTCTGCGTTACATTTAGCGGACTTTCAAAATCTCATATGATTGCAGGCTTTAGAATCGGCTGGATGGTTCTTAGTGGAAATAAGGCAATTGCAAAGGATTATATAGAGGGAATAAATATGCTTTCTAATATGAGACTTTGTTCAAATGTTCCTGCCCAGTCTGTTGTACAGACAGCTTTATGGGGACATCAGAGCGTTAAAGAATACATTGTGCCTGGTGGACGAATCTATGAACAGAGAGAATATATTTACAAGGCATTGAATGATATACCTGGTATCAGCGCAGTAAAACCAAAAGCAGCATTCTATATTTTCCCTAAAATAGATGCTAAGAAGTTTAACATTGTAAATGATGAGAAGTTTGCTTTAGATTTATTAAAAGAAAAGAAGATTCTTATTATTCATGGCGGCGGCTTTAACTGGAAAGAGCCAGACCATTTCAGAGTTGTATATCTTCCAAGAATCGAAATATTAAAAGATGCAATGGAAAACCTTGAAGATTTCCTTAAATACTATAGGCAGTAAAATACTTTTGACACCCTGAAATATAAGGAAAACAGCAGATATATAGTGTTCTTTTTATAATTGCCGTAATAACACCTATTCCGCTGACTCATTTTCTTAGTTATTTTGGGTTTGCAATCTGGGCAGCAATAATGGCAGTAACATTATATGTTGCGATTATGGTTGAAAAGAAGAAAAAGCAGTTTGATATTCAGACTTACAGAGAGATTATAGCGTTTACCGAGGGAGAGGGGCTAGATGAGATTGCCAAAGCAAGAGAAGAGGGAAAAAGGATATATCAGAAAATTCTGCTTGCATTTGCAGCGGGAATTATTACTCTTGTTATTGCAATAGTATTTGCTAAATTGTTAGGGTAAGGTATTAGTGTGAAAAAAGTAAAATAGTGGTATTATAGTGTTGATTAGAAATAAATACAAAATGGAGGATTAAAATATATGAACGAAGTAATTAAAGCAATGGAAGAACGTCGTAGTATCCGTAAATTTAAGCCTGATATGCCATCTAAGGAAGACATAAACCAGATTATTGAAGCTGGTCTGTATGCCGCAAATGGTAAAGGAAAACAGTCAACTATTACTATTGCAGTAACTAATAAAGAATTAAGAGATAAAATATCAGCAGTAAATTCTAAAATTGGTGGCTGGCAGGAAGATTTTGACCCATTTTATGGTGCACCTGTTATATTGATTGTTTTAGCAGATAAGAACTGGCCAACAGGCATTTATGATGGAAGTCTTGTAATGGGAAATATGATGCTTGCGGCTCATTCGCTTAATCTTGGAAGTATCTGGATTCACAGAGCAAAAGAAGAATTTGAACTTCCTGAATACAAGGAATTATTAAAAGAACTTGGAATCGAGGGAGAATGGACAGGAATTGGACATTGTGCTGTTGGTTATATTGATGGTGAGATACCTGAGGCTGCTGCAAGAAAAGATGGCAGAGTATACTGGGTTGAATAGAAAGCTGACTTGAAAATATATAGAATAAAAACAAGGCTACATCTTAGTATCTCCTAAGATATAGCCTTATTTTAAATAATTACTTAAACTGGTTAGTTGCCGGGTCATAAGAATAATTAATGGCTCTTAATCTTCCGACAACGTCATTAATGTCTATGCTGTTTGCAACGCAAAACTCTGTAAGGTCTGAATAATTATCTCTTAGCTGTGTGTTAACATAACTTAAAAGCATAACAGGGTCTTTAGGTAAATTATTAATCTGCATTTTGAATCTCCATTTCTAATTTCCAAAGGAAATATTTTCTAATAAATAAGTATAACCTATTATATTAATATTAGTCAATAAATATAAATATAACTTGTCAAAATTATATTACCAATCTGTTAAATTTATAGAGCATCTTGTTAAACAGCTGATTTCAAGGTATACTATATAATATGATGATAAAGTCATTAAAAATTAAATATATGCGAAGAATGGAGAAATTATGAAGAAAATAGCAAGTTTTACCATTAATCATTTAAAATTAGAACCGGGAATATATGTATCAAGAAGAGATTACATAGGAAGTGAAGTTGCTACAACATTTGACATAAGAATGACAAGACCTAATTATGAGCCGGTTATGAATACAGCAGAAGTTCATACATTAGAGCATTTAGGTGCTACTTTTTTAAGAAATCACGAGAAATATAGTGATAAAGTAATTTATTTTGGACCAATGGGCTGCAGAACAGGTTTTTATCTTATTCTTGCAGGTAATTTAGAATCAAAGGATATCGTAGACCTTGTAACAGAAATGTATGAGTTTATGAGTGAATTTGAAGGAGATGTACCGGGTGCCTCAGCAAGAGATTGTGGAAATTATCTCGATATGAATTTACCTATGGCTAAATATGTAGCTAAGAGATTCTTAGATAATACACTTAGAAATATTGATGAGAAACATTTAGTATATCCTGAATAAACAATATGGAGGAATTTATGAGTAAATATAAAGTTATCGGAATTATCGGAGCAATGGATGAGGAAGTTAGTAAGATTAAGGAGAAACTATCAGACGTTACGATTAAAAGAATTGCTTCAATGGACTTCTATGAGGGTAAATTACAAGATTTAGATGTTGTAGTTGTACGTTCAGGAATCGGTAAAGTTAATGCTGGAATATGTGCGCAGATTTTAGCAGACATTTATAAGGTTTCAGCAATAATTAATACAGGAATTGCAGGCTCTTTAAATGCAGAGATTAACATTGGAGATATAGTATTATCAGAAGATGCATTGCAACACGATATGGATACATCGGCATTTGGTGATCCTATCGGCGTAATTCCAAGAATGGATTGTTCAACATTTAAGGCAGATAAAGACCTCATTAAGATAGCAGAGGAATCATGTAAGGAAGTTCTTGATGGAATAAATGTATTCACAGGAAGAGTATTAAGCGGAGACCAGTTCATATCAGGTAAAGAGAAGAAAGATTGGCTTGTCGATAATTTTGACGGATATTGTACGGAGATGGAGGGTGCTGCAATTGCACAGGCTGCATATCTTAACAACATTCCATTTCTTATTATAAGAGCAATATCGGATAAAGCAGATGACAGTGCACATATGGATTATCCGACATTTGAAGCAATGGCAATTGAGAATTCAGTTAAATTATTAACTGCTATGGTTAGCAGAATCAGTAAACAGCAATAGATTAATTAACTTTAATGAATTCGTCGACAGTAACGAATTCGTATCCCTCTGCTTTCAGGGCATCGATGATTTGAAATGCAGCTTCAACAGAGGTATCAAATATATCATGTAATAGAATAATGTCACCACTTTTGGCACGTTTTAATACATGTTTAACAACAGAATCAGTATTAAGAACACTCCAGTCCCTTGGGTCAACTGTCCATAATACGGGAGTGAGATTAGTTTCACGTTTTAAGGCATCTGAATACATACCATAAGGTGGTCTGATATATTTAGGAGAGACACCTGAATAGGTAGTTATGAGTTCAGATGTCTTATTTATTTCTGTAATGGCTTTTTCTTCTGAGATACAGGTCAATTGTACATGTGAGTATGTATGATTTCCAATCAGATGACCATCCTCAGCCATTCTTTTAATCACATCGGGATTATTCAAAACATTTTCTCCGATTACGAAAAATGTTGCTTTAACATTTCTTTCCTTTAATCCATCAAGTAATTTAAGGGTATATTCTGGGTGCGGTCCGTCATCAAAAGTAATGGCGATTTTTTTAACTTTATCTGTGTTATTCGTTTGTGAAGTATCAGATGAAGAACTATCTGAAAGGGAACTATTTGTATGTTTGTTAATTGAATTACTTTTAATCTTTGAAACATTCGTCTGTATAGTATTGCTTATGGAAATCTGATATATAAATATTGCAGATAATAAAGTTAGAAGAAGTATTAAACTTAAATAAATATTACGTTTTTCCACACTAATCTCCATTCCGCAGCTTTTTATAATTATATGCTGTATAAAAATATTAATGACGTACACAATATGTATTATCTAATTTCTTTGAAATGTGGTGAGTATGATAAAATATATTAAGATTACGGTAGCAGCTATAATGTATGCAGTAGGAGTAAGTTTGTTTCTTGATGCTAATAACCTTGTTCCGGGAGGAGTTTCGGGAACGGCCATAATTCTAAACAGACTTACAGGTGTAGAAATAGGTACATTGGTATTTATGATAAATATTCCATTATTACTTATAAGTATCTGGAAATTCGGAATAAGATTTCTGCTTACGACAATATATGTGATAGTTGTATCTTCAATATTTATGAATATTTTTTCATTATATGGTGGAATGACAGATGATCTTTTGATGGCGGCACTTGCAGGCGGCGGACTTGTAGCACTAAGCGTTGGAATAATATTTAAAGAGGGTGCTACGACAGGTGGTGCAGATATTGTAGTCAGATTAGTGAAAATAAGGCACCCCCACATTAAGACAGGAAGGATATTTCTGACAGTAGATGGAATCGTTGTAATTGCATATGTGCTGATATTTGGAAATGTTAACGCAGGACTTTATTCAGCATTTACAGTAATTATAACTTCAACAGTTTTAGACTTCGTATTGTATGGTAAAGATGAAGCAAAGCTTTTATATATAATCTCTAAGTCTGAGAAAAGTGAAAATGAATTAGTGGAAAGACTATTAGGTGAACTAGAGGTAGGTGTAACATACCTGAAAGGATATGGTGCATATAAGAATAAAGAAAAACGTGTGATAATGTGTGCAATAAGAAAGCCACAATTACCTAAAGCAAAGGAAATTGTAAATGAGACAGATAGTGAAGCATTTATGATAATTACTTCTGCAAACGAGATTATAGGAGAGGGATATAAAAGTCACAATACGATAATATAAGTAGATAGAAATATCCGTCTGTATTAAGTAAATTTGCATATATAAATATAGAAACTTTTGCAAGAATTGCTAATTTGTAGATATCTTTTTCGGCTCTTTTGATTATTTAAGTTCATTCAATGCCATACACTTAAAACGAGATGTCCGTCTATGACATTTACTTGCACTAGATAAAGGAATTATGAAAGTGTGTGTCATAGACGGACATCTCGCCTAAGTGTATGCTTAAGTTATTTATTCTCTGAATTATTCTTTACAAAGAAAATTATATAAATTACATAGAATGAAATAACCGAAATTATATCGAAGAATGATACAAGAGCATATTTGGTTTCAGCAACTGTGAAGAATGAGAATATAACCTGGTTAAAGGAATATAAGAAGCTGAATACATTGCTTATTATTATGTAAGAAACAGGGATAATGAAAAATACTTTTTTATTACCCATTTTATATAAGCCGTATGCCATTGAAATTAATAATCCGATAAATAAAATTGAGTTAATGAAACTTGTGAAATATGAATATCTTGAAGTTTCATAAGCATCTCCGATATCTATTAAAGATCTAATTCCTGATAATAAGTTTACAATGGCTATTACCCCAAGAGGAATAAAGAATAATAGATGGTTAAATTTAATATTTAACATATTAAGAATTATTAATGCAAGCAGACCGCCAAATGCGATTAATGAGAATATTTCTATAACATAATCCCATGCTTCACGCTCAACAACTATATACATAATAATTGTGAGAAATGCAAATAACACAGATATGATTCCAAGAATTAATGAAATCAATGTACTTTTGTTTTGTTTCATTTTAAAGACCTCCATATATTTATAATATTTTTATAAAACATCATAAGCATTATAGCAAAGAATATTTCTAAAGTAAATGAAAATATATAAGCTATGATTTGTTATATATTTAATGAAGTATAATTTTTAATCAGATAAATGATAATATGTATTCAATAGTAAAAATTCTGAAACATACAGCCTTGACAAATTAGAAGAATATTGATATTCTGTTAATGAACAATGGCGTTCTCTTCAAGGGAGGAGAGCGCCTTTTTCTATAAATAAATACAATAGAATTCCGGTATATTAATGCATTAGAATATTGAGATGTTAAATACCAGAATTAGGTTTAAACGGGTTGTTTGTAGTTGTTTTGTGCGAAGAATATACACAATCCTGATGAATATGAAGTACATAGCGAAAATATTTTAATTTTATGTATAATATGTGTAAATGGAGGAAAGTGCGATGAAGTATACTAAACAGGAAATAATGAATATGATTGAAGAGGAAGATGTGGAATTTATCCGACTTCAGTTCACAGATATGTTTGGAACAATGAAGAATGTTGCCATTACAGTGAGCCAGTTAGAAAAAGCATTGAATAATCAATGTATGTTTGATGGTTCATCTATCGAGGGATTTTCAAGAATTGAGGAATCAGATATGTACTTATATCCTGATCTTGATACATTTACAATATTTCCATGGAGACCTCAGCAGGGCAAGGTGGCAAGATTCATTTGTGATATATACAGACCTGATGGAACACCATTTGAAGGGGACCCAAGATATGTTCTTAAGAAAGTCTTAAAAGAAGCAGAAAATATGGGTTATACATTTGAGGCAGGACCTGAATGTGAATTCTTCTTATTCCATACAGATGACAATGGTAATCCTACAACATTGTCACATGAGAAGGCAGGATATTTTGATTTAGGACCAATTGATTTAGGGGAGAATGCAAGACGTGATATGGTTCTTAACCTTGAATCAATGGGATTTGAAGTAGAATCATCTCATCATGAAGTTGCACCTGCACAACATGAGATAGATTTCAAATACGATAATGCATTAGTTACCGCTGATAATATTATGACATTTAAGCTTACAATTAAGTCAATCGCTAAAAGACATGGTTTACATGCAACATTTATGCCAAAGCCAAAGTCAGGAATAAATGGTTCAGGAATGCATATAAATATGTCACTTAATAAAGATGGTAAGAATATATTTAATGATTCAAATGATGAGAAGGGATTAAGTAAAGAGGCATATAGCTTTATGGCAGGAATTATGAAGCATATAAAGGGAATGACAGTTCTTACTAATCCACTTGTTAATTCATACAAGAGACTTGTTCCAGGATATGAAGCACCAGTTTATATTGCATGGTCAACTACTAACAGAAGTCCTTTGATAAGAATTCCTGCACCAAGAGGTGAGGGAACAAGAATAGAACTCAGATGTCCTGATCCAACAGCTAACCCATATATGGTATTAGCTGTATGTTTAGCAGCAGGACTTGATGGAATTAAGAATAATTTAACACCACCTGCAAGTGTTGATAAGAATATATTTGAGATGTCATTAGCTGAGAAAGAAGAGGACGGAATAGAGCATCTTCCTGAAAACCTTTGTGATGCCATTGAGAAATTTGAAAATGATGAATTTGTACAGAATGTGTTAGGCAAACATATTTCCACAAATTATATAAATGCGAAGAAGAAAGAGTGGCAGGCGTACAGAACCCAGGTTACAGAATGGGAAATCGAAGAATATCTGCATAAGTTCTAAAGTGCAATATTTCTAAAGCGAATACCAAACTGAAACTGGAGGTGAAAGCATGATAGATATATTGGTGGTTTTTCCGAAACTCACTGATGGTCAGGGCATAAGAAATCTGTTAGTCAGAAATGGTTATAAGGTTTCGATTGTATGTACTTCTGGTTCGCAAGCGATGTCTTTTATGGATAATATAGACTATGGGATTATAGTATGCGGTTACAAATTTAATGATATGGTTTATACAGAATTATATCAGGAATTAGGATCTACTTTCCAAATGCTATTAGTTGCTTCGAGAGCCAAATTAGAAGAGGGAATTCCTGACGGTGTCGTAAGTGTGGAAATGCCCCTTAAATCATATGATTTACTTAATACTTTAGAAATGATGGCACAGGCATTAGAGCGGATTAAGAAAAAAGGAAAGCAAAAGCCTAAAGAGAGAAATGTGGCGCAGAAAGCTATTATAGAAGAAGCAAAGAAAGTATTAATGATGAATAGAAATATGACTGAGGAAGAAGCACACAGGTACATACAGAAGAATAGTATGGATAGTGGTACAAATATGGTAGAAACAGCACAAATGGTATTGCAGATTATGCATTAACATAAAGAATTGGAATGGAGGATTAAAATGTTTAAAATTAATGATAACTATTTGAAATTACCGGGAAGCTATTTATTTTCAACAGTAGGCAGAAAATCAAGAGAGTTCAAAGCAGCACATCCAGATAAGAAAGTTATAAGTCTTGGTATCGGTGATGTTACACTTCCACTTGCTCCTGTTGTAATTGATGCATTACATAGTGCAGTAGATGAGATGGGTAAGGCAGAAACTTTTAAAGGATATGCACCTGACCTTGGATATGAATTCTTAAGACAGGCTATAGCCGATAATGACTATAAGGCAAGAGGCGTGGACATCGCTGTAGATGAAATATTTGTAAGTGATGGCGCAAAGAGTGATTCAGGAAATATTGGAGATATATTTTCAGTTGATAATAAAATAGCAGTTTGTGATCCTGTATATCCTGTATATGTAGATACAAATGCGATGGCAGGAAGAACAGGCGATTACATTGAAGCAGAACAGAAATGGAGTAATGTAATCTATATGCCTTGTACGGCAGAGACAGGTTTTGCACCTGAATTACCAAGTGAAGAACCTGACATTATCTACCTTTGTTTTCCTAATAATCCTACAGGTGCAACAATCACTAAGGATAAACTTCAGGAATGGGTTGATTACGCATTAAAGATTGGTGCAGTTATTATCTATGATGCTGCATATGAAGCATATATTTCCGAGGAAAATGTTCCACATACAATTTACGAATGTGATGGTGCTAAAGCATGTGCAATCGAACTTAGAAGCTTTTCTAAGAATGCAGGTTTCACAGGAACAAGACTTGGATTTACAGTTATTCCTAAAGAACTTAAGAGTAATGGAGTTACATTACATAGTCTCTGGGCAAGACGACATGGAACAAAATTCAACGGAGCACCATATATTATCCAGAGGGCAGGAGAGGCTGTGTATAGTCCTGAGGGAAAGAAACAGACAGGCGAACAGGTCGCTTACTATATGAATAATGCAAAGATTATACGCGAGGGACTTGCAGAGGCAGGATATTCAGTTTCAGGTGGTGTTAATGCACCATATATATGGTTAAAGACGCCGGGCAATATGACTTCATGGGAATTCTTTGATATGTTATTAGAGAAAGCTAATGTTGTAGGTACACCGGGTTCAGGCTTCGGACCAAGTGGTGAGGGTTACTTCAGACTTACAGCATTTGGAAGTTATGAGAATACATTAGAAGCATTAGACAGAATTAAAAAAATGTAAATATAAAATTTATTTAATGAAAAATTTACAATAATTTAGTATTTGCGATAAACTCCTAAAAAAGAGCTGATTTTACAGTAAATCGGCTCTTTTTTCATATTTTGGTAAAAGGGGCAGTACGTTGACATTAACTATAATGAATGTTAATATTTGAAACAAATGCAAAAGAATTATATATTTTACAAAACAATGTAATAAGTATATGAAAATAAATATATGAAAGGCAAGAACAAGTTATGAATGGATTGACTAGAGAGCAGGTAGAAGAAAAGATTGAACAGGGCCTGGTAAATCGTGCTGTAGATTCGGGTGCGAAAACAAATAAGCAGATTATAATGGATAACCTTTTTACATATTTTAATGTTATATTTATGATTTTATCTGTGTTAGTATGTGTTGCAGGCTCATTTAGAAGTCTTACATTTCTTCCGGTTGTAGTGGGTAATACGCTCATCGGTATTATTCAGGAGATCAGGGCAAGAAATGTATTAGAAAAGATGAATCTGTTAAATGCTTCGCATACGACAGCGATAAGAGACGGTAAAGAAGTAAAGGTAGCTTCAGAAGAGTTAGTACAGGGCGATTTAGTAATATTTCGGGCAGGAGACCAGATTCCTGCTGATGCAGTAGTTATTGAGGGTTGTGTGCAGGCAAATGAGTCATTGCTTACAGGTGAATCAGACGAGATAGAGAAGAATAAAGGCGACAAATTAATGTCAGGAAGCTTTGTTATATCTGGTGAATGTTATGCTGAACTTGAAAAAGTCGGAGAAGAATCATATATTTCAAAGCTTACTTTAGAAGCTAAAAAAGGCAAGAAGAACGAACAGTCAGAAATGATTAAATCAATTAATAAATTGATTATGTGGGTTGGTATTGCGATTATTCCAATAGGTATAGTGCTATATTACCAGGCATATTTTGTGAATGGTGAAAGCTTTTCAGAAAGTATAGTATCAATGGTGGCAGCAGTCATTGGTATGATTCCTGAGGGGTTATATTTACTTACTACAATTGCGCTTGCCATGAGTACCGTAAGACTTGCTAAGGAGAAAGTATTACTTCACAATATGAAGAGTATTGAGACTTTAGCAAGAGTAGATGTTTTATGCGTGGATAAAACAGGTACAATTACGGAAAATAAGATGGAAGTCCATGGCATCGAAGCTATAAATGAGATGTTTGGCAGGGAAGAGACAACTATCAAGATAATATCAGATTTCGTAGAAAATATGACTGCTGATAACATTACAATGGCAGCAATGAAAGAATATTTTAAGAATACAACTAATCGTAAGGCATTAAGCTACACATCATTTTCATCAGAATTCAAGTATTCAAGTGTTACATATGCTGATGAAGTGTTTGTTCTTGGTGCACCTGAAATGGTACTTCGTGATGAATATGAAACTTATAGAGAACTTATAGAGAGATATTCTAAAAAAGGATTAAGAACATTAGTATTTGGTAAATACTATGGTGAAATTGATGGTAAAGCTTTAACAGAAGAAGTAGTACCATATGCACTTGTATTTCTATCTAATAAGATAAGAGAACAGGCTAAGGAAACATTTGAATATTTCAAACAGCAAAATGTACAGATAAAGGTTATCTCAGGAGATAATCCGGGAACAGTATCAGAGATTGCCAAAGAAGCAGGAATTGATGGTGCAGAGAAATATATCGATGCAAGAGAGTTAAAGGACGATATGGACTTTGTAAATGCGGTTAATGAATATAATGTATTTGGTCGTGTAACACCAAAACAGAAACAGCAGCTTGTACATGCATTGCAGAATAAAGGTCATACTGTTGCAATGACTGGTGATGGTGTAAATGATATCTTAGCAATGAAAGATGCAGATTGTAGTATTGCAATGGCATCGGGAAGTGAAGCAACGGCACAGTCAGCACAGGTTGTATTATTAGAGTCAGATTTCTCTAAGATGCCATCAGTAGTATTAGAGGGAAGAAGAGTCGTAAACAATGTGCAACGTTCGGCAAGCTTGTTCCTTGTTAAGAATATATTCTCATTTCTGATGTCAATATTCTCAGCAGTATTTATGATTACTTATCCATTAGAGCCATCGCAGATTTCACTTATAAGTATGTTTAATATTGGTATTCCTGCATTCTTGCTTGCAATGGAGGCTAATAAGAAACGTATAGAGGGTAAATTCTTAAGAAATGTGTTTATAAAAGCATTGCCGGCAGGACTTACAGACTTCTTTGCTGTAGCAGCACTTGTTGTCTGTGGTAAAGTATTCAAGCTTCCATCTGCTGATATTGCAACAGCAGCAACAATGTTATTAGCAATTGTTGGATTTATGATTCTAAGTAAGATAAGTGTTCCACTAAACAGATATAGAATAGCAGTAATAGCCGGTAATATTGCAGGATTGTTATTATGCAGCATCTTTCTTGGTGATATATTTGCATTAAATGGAATGTCTAAGATATGTATACTTTTATTCGTAGTATTTTCATTTGCATCTGAATCTGTATTCAGACTACTTTATGAAATAGCAGAGAAAATCAGCGAGAAATTCAAGACAGAATCTAAGAAATAACTATAAAATTTGTAATAGTTTTCATAAAATATGGATAATTTTAGATATATGTGCTAAAATAATAATCTGGTATGTATACTAAATGGAGGTTTAGTTATGAATAGTAGTGATATTAAGAAGAGATTGAAAACCTTACAAAAAGAAAGTGAAGACAAAAAGCACGAGAGAAAAGTGTTAGCAACAGATTATGAGAAACAGGTTGAGATAGTTAAAAAGAGTGGAATGGTTGCAGCTATATCATTTCTGTTTCATTATGTAGTCCTCGTATCAATGATGCATAATACGAAGCATGTAACTATAGCAGGAATGGGAAGATTTCTAAGTCCTTTTGTAATGATAGTATTTATAGGAAGCTTTGTTCTGTTTCTGGTTAAGGGATTTGACTTGTTTGTCAATTCAGACACTAAGTATTCTAAACCACTTGCGGATAAACTCAAGATTAAAAACCCGGTGGCAGCAGAGCTTAAGAGAATGAATGATACAATCACAATGCTTGATGTGGAGATTGATAAATTAGAAAATGAACTCTATGAAAGTGGAGAATCATTTGATACAGAAGAAAAGATTACTGACATTAAGATGACAGCAGGTAAGAAAGAAAAAAACAGAGTTGTTAAGCGAATTGTATTAGAGATGCCAAAGCCTGATACAAAAAGCAATATTCCTAATGAAATTGCTGACTATGATGTAAGCGAAGTTAAACATAACATTTCAGATAATGTTATGAAAGAAACAGGTACTAAGAATAAGACAAGCAATACATCCGATAAGAATAAAACTAAGTCTAAGAAAAATGATATAGATGATTTATTTAGTGGATTAGATGAGCTTGCATTAGATGAAGATGAAGATGATTTCGAGAGCAGCAGCGAAATGTGGGAAAAAGATGCTATGAGAAGATTCAGCCGATATTAAAAGTGATGAAAGTTAGTGCTATAGATGGAACTTTCGCATTTATGGATTCTGGCAACTTTATAAATAAGTTTTATGTATAATTAAAAGTGCTAAAAATAGTGCTTGACAATCAATACTTTTTGTTTTATATTTAAGAAAGAGCAAAGGCGTTCTGATTTATTCAGAGCGCCTTTTTTTACTTACCAGGAAAATCCGTTGAAATTGTCCCGGTAAGCAAAAAACGTTCCGCGAGAATCGCACTACGGCGGAGCAGAAAATGTTGCTATCGCAACCCGCCGCAGGCGGAGAATGTCGCAGGCGACATTCTTTATTATTTTATATCGAAAATTTCTCTGTATTTTTCATATAAAACAATGTGAATGCTCTATAATAAATATATAAATACTGTGAAAGAGACTGGAACAAATGGGACTTGACAGGAATATGATGCCATCGACTGAGAGCATTATTCAATGGAACGTTGAACTGGAACACTCTGGAGTAGATTTACTGAACAATGCAGTAGGTAGATACGTTTACACGCGTTAAGTGTTATGAGAGTAAGAAAGATAACTTTCTTAAACGTGGGTGGTACCGCGGATTGTGATAATTCGTCCCCGGAATATTTAATTATATTCCGGGGTTTTTCTATGTTCTGATAAATGATTATAAGATGTCAGGATATATAAAGATATACAAAATATTAAAAATATTTCTATATTTAACCCGGAATTATATGTATAAGAAAATTTTGTGAATTAAGTGAAAGAAAGGAAAGTGGTCAGTATGAAAGAAACAGGCATTTACAGAGATGTGACATTGAACAATGTGAAAGAAGAAGACATTGGTAAAGAGATAAGAATTGCAGGCTGGGTAGAGAATATCCGAGATCATGGTGGAGTATCGTTTATAGATTTGAGGGATATGTATGGTGTGGTACAGGTAGTACTTAGAAATACAGATTTATTACATGGTATTGTGAAAGAAGATTGTGTATCTATTGAGGGGCTTGTGGAAAAAAGAGATGAAGAGACATACAACCCAAAGATTCCATCAGGTACAATTGAGGTCGAGGCTCATTCAATTGATATACTTGGTAAGGTGTATGCACAACTTCCGTTTGAGATACAGACTTCTAAAGAGACAAGGGAGGATTTAAGATTAAAATACAGATATCTTGATTTGAGAAATCAGAAAGTCAAAGACAATATGATTTTCCGTTCGAATGTTATAAGATTCTTAAGAGATAAGATGACAGAAATGGGCTTTTTAGAGATACAGACACCTATTTTATGTGCTTCATCTCCAGAGGGTGCAAGAGATTATATTGTTCCATCCAGAAAATATAAAGGTAAATTTTATGCATTACCACAAGCACCACAGCAGTATAAACAACTTTTGATGGTGTCAGGGTTTGATAAATATTTCCAGATTGCACCATGTTTTAGAGATGAAGATGCAAGAGCAGACCGTTCGCCGGGAGAATTCTACCAGCTAGATTTCGAGATGAGTTTTGCTACTCAGGAAGATGTATTCAAAGTAGGTGAAGAAGTTTTAACAGCTACATTTGAGAAATTTGCACCAGAAGGCTGCGCGGTTACTAAAGCACCATATCCTATAATCAGCTATAAACAGGCTATGTTAGAATTTGGTACTGATAAACCGGATCTTCGTAACCCATTAAGAATAATAGATGTATCAGAATTCTTCCAGAGATGTACATTCAAGCCATTTCATAAAAAGACAGTAAGAGCAATTAAGGTTCACGCAGATATGTCTAAAGGTTTTCATGAAAAATTACTCAAATTCGCAACATCAATAGGAATGGGTGGACTTGGATATCTTGAAGTAGAAGAAGATTTATCTTATAAAGGTCCTATTGATAAATTCATACCTGATGAGATGAAAAAAGAATTATTAGATTATGCCGGATTAGAAGCAGGAGACACAATTTTCTTTATAGCAGACAGAGAAGCAAGAGCTAATCTGTATGCAGGACAGATTAGAACAGAATTAGGCGAAAAACTTGATTTAATAGAGAAAAATGCATATCGTTTCTGCTATATAAATGATTTTCCTATGTTTGAATATGATGAAGAAGAGAAGAAAATCGGTTTTACACATAACCCATTTTCAATGCCACAGGGAGGGCTTGAGGCATTAAATACTAAAGACCCACTTGACATTTTAGCATATCAGTATGATATTGTATGTAATGGAGTGGAATTGTCATCTGGTGCAGTTAGAAATCATGATATGCAGATAATGGTTAAGGCATTTGAAATAGCAGGATATAATGAAGAAGTTCTAAAGAGTAAATTCGGAGCTTTATATAATGCATTCCAGTTCGGAGCACCACCACATGCAGGAATGGCACCTGGTGTTGACCGAATGATTATGCTTCTTAGAAATGAAGAGAATATTAGAGAGATTATTCCATTCCCAATGAGTGGAACTGCACAGGATTTGATGTGTGGCGCACCAAATGAGGTAACAGAACAGCAGCTAAGAGAAGTTCATATTAAAGTAAGAGATTAGAAGTGGAGGCTACTTTGTGCAGCAGGTGTCGCAAAGTAACATTATCGCAGAGCGAAATCTGAAATTTTGCTCGCGATTCCTTCGACGTAAACGTCTGTGAAATGGAGGTTAATATGGCAAACGTAATTTCAGATGAAACGATTGATTATGTTGGTATTCTTGCTAAGTTAGAACTTAGTGGAGAGGAAAAAGAGCAGGCCAAGAAAGATATGGCTAATATGCTTAATTATATTGATAAATTAAATGAGTTAGATACAGAGGGTGTAGAACCTATGAGCCATGTATTTCCAGTTAATAACGTATTTCGTGAAGATGTGGTTACGAATGGAGATGACAGAGATAATATACTTAAGAATGCTCCTGAAGAAAAAGATGGAATGTTTAATGTACCAAAAACATTTGAGTAAATTAATCGGAAGTGAGGCTTAGTGTAGAGATGAGTATTTTAGATTATACTGCAACAGAGCTTGCAGAGAAAATTAAGAATAAAGAAGTAACTGTTTTAGAAGCCGCTAAAGCTGTATTAGAACAAATTGATAAGAAAGAAGATATTTATCATTGCTATATCACCATTGATAAAGAAAAAGTATTAAAACAGGCAGAAGATGTACAGGCTAAGATTGATTCAGATGAATTAGACGGTCCGCTTGCCGGAGTACCTGTAGCCATAAAGGATAATATGTGTACAAAGGATATGCTTACAACATGTGCATCAAAGATTCTTAATAATTTTGTTCCAACATTTTCGGCAGAAGCGGTGGAAAAATTAGAGAAAGCCGGAGCTGTAATAATCGGTAAAACAAATATGGATGAATTCGCAATGGGTTCAACGACGGAGACATCAGCATATGGAGTTACTAAGAATCCATGGAATCCTGAATATGTACCGGGAGGTTCATCAGGTGGTTCAGCGGCCGCAGTAGCTGCGAAAGAGTGCTTCTATGCATTAGGTTCAGATACAGGTGGTTCAATAAGACAGCCGGCTGGATATTGTGGTGTAGTAGGAATGAAGCCTACTTATTCGACGGTATCACGCTATGGCCTGATTGCATATGGTTCATCTCTGGACCAGATTGGACCTTTATGTAAAGATGTAACAGACTGTGCAACAATACTTGAGGTTATATCAGGACATGACACTAAAGATTCAACATCTATACAACGGGATGATACAGATTTTACATCAGCATTAGTTAATGATGTAAAAGGTATGAGAATCGGTATTCCAAGAGATTATTTCGGCGATGGTTTAGATGATGAAGTTAAGAAAGCTGTATTAGAGGCAGCAGAGGTTCTTAAGAGAAAAGGTGCAATCGTAGAAGAATTTGATTTAAGTCTGGTAGAATATGCAGTACCTGCTTACTATACAATTGCAGCAGCAGAAGCCAGCTCGAACCTTGAGAGATTCGATGGAATTAAATACGGATACAGAACAGAAGAATTTACAGATTTGCATAATATGTATAAGAAAACCCGTTCAGAGGGCTTTGGAACAGAAGTCAAGAGAAGAATTATGCTCGGTTCATTCGTATTAAGTTCAGGTTACTATGATGCATATTATCTTAAGGCATTAAGAGTTAAGGCTCTTATTAAGAAAGCATTTGATGATGCATTTACTAAATATGATGTTATATTAGGACCGGTTGCACCGACTACAGCACCTAAATTAGGAGAAAGCCTTTCAGACCCACTTAAAATGTATTTAGGTGATATATATACAATATCAGTCAATCTTGCAGGACTTCCGGGAATAAGCATTCCATGTGGAAAAGATTCAAAGGGATTGCCAATCGGATTACAGTTAATAGGTGACTGCTTTAAGGAGAAGAACCTTATAAGAACAGCTTATACTTATGAACAGGCAAGAAGAAATGGAGATTAATATGAGTAAAGTATATGAAACAGTTATTGGACTTGAAGTACATGTTGAGTTAGCTACAAAGACGAAGATATTCTGTGGCTGTTCAACTGCATTTGGTGCCGAACCTAATGCACATACATGTCCGGTTTGTACAGGTATGCCGGGAAGTCTTCCGGTACTTAATAAACAGGTAGTGGAATATGCGATGTCAGTAGGCGTTGCTACTAACTGTGACATCACAAGATATTGTAAATTTGACAGAAAGAATTATTTCTATCCTGATAATCCACAGAACTACCAGATTTCACAGTTATATCTTCCTATCTGCCGAAATGGTTATGTGGAAATAGATGGTGAAAATGGAAGAAAAAAAGTAGGTATTCATGAGATTCATATGGAGGAAGATGCAGGTAAGTTAATACATGATGATTGGGAGGACTGCTCTTTAGTTGACTATAACAGGTCAGGAGTTCCGCTTATTGAAATAGTATCAGAACCTGATATGCGTTCATCAGATGAAGTTATTGCTTATCTTGAGAAGCTTAGAATGATAATCCAGTATCTTGGAGCATCTGACTGTAAACTTAACGAGGGTTCAATGCGTGCCGATGTAAACATTTCCGTAAGGGAAATGGGAGCCAAAGAATTTGGCACACGAACAGAGATGAAGAACCTCAACTCATTTAAGGCAATTTCAAGGGCAATTGAAAATGAGAGAGCAAGACAGATTGATTTAATCGAATCAGGTGAAAAAGTAATACAGGAGACTAGAAGATGGGACGATAACAAAGAGTATTCCTATCCAATGCGTTCTAAGGAGGATGCTAAGGATTACAGATATTTCCCTGAACCAGACCTTGTACCTATTGTAATTAGTGATGAATGGCTTAAACGTATTAAAGACAGTCAGCCAGAATTCAGGGAAGAGAAGATGGCAAGATATATTAAGGAATATGGTATTCCTGAATATGATGCCGGAATTATTACAGCAACTAAGAAATTGGCAGATATTTTCGAAGAAACAGTAAGTGAGGGTGCGAATGCCAAGAAAGTAAGTAATTATCTTATGGGCGAGACAATGAGACTTCTTAAAGAGCATGAGATGGATGCTGAAGAAATTTCATTTTCACCAGTAAATCTTGCAAAACTTATTAAACTTATAGATGCCGGAACAATTAACAGTTCAGTAGCAAAAGAAGTATTTGAGAAGGTATTTATTGAAGATATTGATCCTGACGTATACATCGAAGAACATGGCTTGAAAATGGACAATGATGAAGAAGGATTAAGAAAAATGCTTGAAGAAATAGTGGCTAATAATCCACAGTCTGTTGAGGATTATCATAATGGTAAGGACAAGGCGATTGGATTCTTAGTAGGTCAGGCTATGAAAGCTACTAAGGGAAAAGCTAATCCGGGAATGATAAATAAAATTTTAAAGGAATTATTGTAAATCCGCTTATGGTAAATAATATGGTTATAGAATCAAAAATCAGAAAATTTCCTGAATAAAAGGAAAGTTTTCTGACTTTTGATTTTAATAATAAATAGTAAATACAGCGTAAAACAAGATGTCTAATTAATTGTTAGAATTATCCAAAGTTGCTTCATAATCATCAAAGATATAATTAAGTATAGGAGCAAGACCTATAAATTCAGCACCATAATTCTTAAGTTCATTATCACATAGGCGGCTTCTTACGATTCTTACAACCGTATATAATATAGAGTCATCACCACCTAATTTGATTTTGGCATTGAAGTAATATCCGGTAGGAAGTGTTGCAGAAGATGTGAAACCGATACCACCTTTTGAGATATCAGTAACTTCAATTGGAGCATCAATATTGGCAATCACTCCATTATCTTGATGAAATAACTTTGAGATATTAAGTTTTAAATCAACATTCATTCTTTTATAACGACGTTTTTCTTTTTCAGGCATACTATTCTCCATTCTGAGCGACTTGTTCGCGAAGAGGCGATTAGAAATTCGCTTATGCTATTTCTAATCTGCCATAAAACTAATTGTTTTCGCCCGGAAACGATTAGTTTGGGGCAAAAGAATTGGTGCATCAGCACAATTCTTTCGCACTGGTTCCATTTCGCAGACGCAACTGCAAATATATCTTGGATATATTATACAAGTAATTATCTGATTATTCAAGAATTTTGCAAAGTTATACAAATAATATTCAATGTGGAAAATTAATTTGATTTTAAGTATGTATTGTATTATAATTTACCTTGTTTAGTAAGAGTGAAATTTGATTAGGCATTTAGGTTTATAAGTTAAGAGCATAAGGTTTTAAGATATATTTATTTTGTAAAAGACAATAGAATAATGTCATATTTAATGCGATATTTGGCTATAAGATATATTTTATTTCAGAAAAGCTCACAGAATAAACTTAAAGGAGTACAGACCGTATGAAGAATATACATGAAATTAGTAACTGTTGTATGTCACCGGATGCAGATGATACATTACATGAGGAATGTGGTGTATTCGGAATGTATGATTTCGATGGCAATGATGTGGCATCATCGATTTATTATGGTTTATTTGCATTACAGCACAGAGGTCAGGAAAGCTGCGGAATAGCTGTAAGTGATACAGAGGGACCAAAGGGCAAGGTAAGTGTCTATAAGGATATGGGCCTTGTAAATGAAGTGTTCCAGCCGGAGAATCTTGAAAAATTAAAAGGTAATATCGGTGTCGGACATACAAGATATTCTACAGCAGGAAGTAGTACGAGAGAGAATGCCCAGCCATTGGTACTTAATTATGTGAAAGGTATTCTTGGACTTGCACATAATGGAAATCTTATTAATGCGTTAGAACTTCGCAAGGAACTAGAGTATACAGGAGCTATTTTCCAGACTACAATAGATTCAGAAGTTATAGCATATCTTATCGCAAGAGCCAGAATTAAATGTGGTTCGGTTGAGGAAGCTGTCAAAGAGACTATTAAGAAGATAAAAGGTGCTTATTCATTAATTGTAATGAGTCCGAGAAAATTAATAGGTGCAAGAGACCCATATGGTTTTAAGCCGTTATGCATTGGTAAAAGAGATAATACATATATTTTAGCTTCAGAGACATGTGCACTTGATACTATTGGTGCAGAGCATGTAAGAGATGTCTTACCTGGTGAGATAGTAACTATTACTGATGGTAAGATAATATCTGATACATCATTATGTTTGCCTAAAGAGAAAGAAGCAAGATGTATATTTGAATATATTTATTTCGCAAGACCGGACAGTATAATTGATGGAATTTCAGTATATCATTCAAGAATTATGGCAGGAAGATATCTTGCCATGGATCATCCTGTAGAGGCTGATTTAGTAGTAGGTGTGCCGGAATCAGGAAATGCTGCAGCATTAGGATATTCTTTAGAATCAGGAATTCCTTATGGTACTGCATTTGTTAAGAACGGATATGTCGGACGTACATTTATAAAGCCTAAGCAGAGCAGCAGGGAATCAAGTGTAAGAGTTAAACTTAACGTTTTGAAGGAAGCAGTTAAGGGTAAAAGAGTAATTATGATAGATGACTCTATTGTAAGAGGTACTACGAGTGACCGTATAGTAGGAATGCTTAAGGAAGCAGGTGCTACAGAGGTGCATGTAAGAATAAGTTCACCACCATTTTTAAATGAGTGTTATTTTGGAACGGATATTCCAAGTAAAGAACAGTTAATTGCGCATAACAGAACGATTGAAGAAATCAGACAGATTATCGGTGCGGATTCGTTAGGTTATCTCGGAATAGACAGATTATCACAGATGGTTGAGGGACTTCCTATATGTACAGGATGTTTTAATGGAAAGTATCCTATAGAACCACCTAAGGAAGATATTCGTGGTGAATATGAAGCATAAAAGTGTTTAAAATATTGGCATTAGCTGATATAATACTAAGGAAAAGATACCTTAGATAGATTAACTAATATGTATAAGAAAAAGGAGAACTAATATGTACGATAAGTATCAAAGCCCATTGTCAGAGCGATATGCAAGTAAGGAAATGCAGTATATTTTCTCACCTGATATGAAATTCAGAACATGGAGAAAATTATGGATTGCATTAGCAGAGACAGAGAAAGAATTAGGACTTAATATCACTGATGAGCAGATTGCAGAGTTGAAAGAACATGCAGAGGATATCAATTATGATGTTGCTAAGGAAAGAGAAAGATTAGTAAGACATGATGTTATGTCACATGTTTATGCATATGGTGTACAGTGTCCAAAAGCTAAGGGAATTATCCACCTTGGAGCAACTTCATGTTATGTTGGTGACAATACTGATATTATCGTAATGACTGAAGCACTTAAATTAGTCAGAAAGAAATTAATAAATGTTATTGCTGAATTAGCTAAATTTGCTGATTCATATAAAGCACAGCCAACACTTGCATTTACACATTTTCAGCCTGCACAGCCAACTACAGTTGGAAAACGTGCGACATTATGGATGAATGAATTAGTTGTTGACTTAGAAGACCTTGATTATATTATCGGAAGTATGAAGTTATTAGGTTCAAAGGGAACAACAGGCACACAGGCAAGTTTCCTTGAATTATTCGAGGGTGACCAGGATAAAATCAGAAAAATTGATCCTATGATAGCTAAGAAGATGGGTTTTGAGAAATGTCAGCCTGTTTCAGGACAGACATATACAAGAAAAGTTGATACAAGAGTATTAAATGTATTAGCAGGAATTGCAGCAAGTGCTCATAAATTCTCAAATGATATAAGATTATTACAGCATCTTAAAGAGGTTGAAGAACCATTTGAAAAGAATCAGATCGGTTCATCTGCAATGGCTTATAAGAGAAATCCTATGAGAAGTGAGAGAATTGCATCACTTGCTAATTATGTAATGGTAGATGCACTTAATCCTGCAATTACATCAGCTACACAGTGGTTTGAGAGAACACTTGATGATTCTGCAAATAAGAGAATAAGTGTTCCTGAAGCATTTCTTGCAATTGACGGAATACTTGACTTATATCTCAATGTAGTAGATGGTTTAGTTGTATATCCTAAGGTTATTGAGAAGAGACTTATGGCAGAATTACCATTTATGGCTACCGAGAATATTATGATGGATGCAGTTAAAGCAGGTGGCGACAGACAGGAATTACACGAAGAGATTCGTAAGCTTTCTATGATTGCAGGAAAGAATGTTAAAGAAGAGGGACTTGATAACAATTTATTAGAGCTTATTGCAGCAGATGATAAATTCGGAATGAGTCTTGAAGATTTGAAGAAATCAATGGACCCAACAAAGTATGTTGGACGTTCAAAAGAGCAGGTTGATGAGTTCTTAAGTGAAGTTATTAATCCAATTCTTGAAGAGAATAAGGAAATACTTGGAATGACAGCTACAATCAACGTGTAATTATAAATATAAGAATATATAATATATTTTATAATTTATTCTTATAATAATATACTCTATAGTAATCAGGTTTCCGGTAAGCGTTGCTATCGGAAACCTTTAGTGATAAAAGACAACGCAGAAATGAGGAAAAGTAATGGGCGGATTTTTTGGAGTTGCATCGAAAAATGATTGCGTATTTGATTTATTTTTTGGAACTGATTATCATTCACATCTTGGAACAAGAAGAGGTGGAATGGCTGTATATGGCAAGGATGGATTTGACCGTTCAATCCATAATATAGAGAATTCTCCTTTCAGAACTAAATTCGATAAAGAGATAAATGAGATGAAAGGTAATTTAGGAATTGGCTGTATATCAGATTATGAACCACAGCCATTAATTGTTCGTTCACATCATGGAACCTATGCCATAACAACAGTTGGTAAAATTAATAATACAGATGAAATTGTTAAAAAGATCTTCAGTAATGGTAATTCGCATTTCTTAGAAATGAGTGGTGGAGATATTAATGCTACTGAACTCGTGGCGGCTATTATTAACCAGAAAGATAATATGATTGATGGTATAAGGTATGCACAGGAGATAATAGATGGTTCAATGACTATGTTAGTTATGACTCCTAAGGGCATATTTGTAGCGAGAGACAGATTAGGAAGAACTCCGGCGGTTATCGGTAAGAAAGAGGACGGATATTGTGCTACATTTGAATCATTTGCCTATCTGAATCTTGGATATACGGATTATAAGGAATTAGGTCCGGGCGAAATAGTAATTATGACACCGGAAGAAGTACGAACGGTATGCGCACCGGGTACAGATATGAAGATTTGCACATTCTTATGGATATATTATGGCTATCCATCGTCAAGCTATGAGGGCGTAAGTGTTGAGAAAATGCGTTATAACTGTGGAGCAATGCTTGCAAGACGTGATATGAATGACAAGAATAAGGTAGAGCCTGATATTGTTGCAGGTGTACCGGATTCAGGAACAGCTCATGCGGTAGGATATGCTAACGAGTCAGGAATTCCATTTTCAAGACCATTTATTAAATATACACCTACATGGCCACGTTCATTTATGCCTACTATCCAGAGTAAGCGTAATCTGATTGCAAAAATGAAACTTATACCTGTTCATGATTTAATTAAAGATAAGAGCTTATTACTTATAGATGACTCTATCGTGAGAGGAACACAGCTTAGAGAAACTACTGAATTCCTATATTCAAGCGGAGCTAGAGAGGTACATATAAGACCTGCCTGCCCACCACTTGTATATGGCTGTAAATTCATTAATTTCTCACGTTCATCTTCAGAAATGGACTTAATAACAAGACGAGTTATTAAGAATTTAGAGGGTGATAATGCTGAAAATGTACTTAATGAGTATACTAATCCTGAAACTGAAAGATATCAGAATATGATAGAAGAGATAAGAAAAGAACTTAAATTCACATCTCTTAGATATCATAGATTAGATGATATGATAGAGTCAGTAGGAATAGACAAGAGTAAGTTATGTACTTATTGTTGGGATGGAAGAGAATAGGAAGTATGAAGATAAGCAAGAATAAAAGGAAGACAATATTAATAGTATTAGCAGTAATACTGATAATTGTAATACCTGTAGGTATAAATATACTGTTTCCTAAATATTATAAACTGAAAATAGATTATAGTGAGATAAAATGTATTGAGGTTGAGTCGTATAATAAACGTCAGTATTTTGTTTTTGATAAAAGCGAAGATATAAAAATAATAATGGATTATATATGCAGTCAAAAGTATAGGAAAGAAAATATATATGAAGTAATTGCTTCTCAATACCATACTGTAATAAAATCAAAAATCGGTTATGTTATAAAATTATATAGTTCAACGGAATGTGAAGAATCAGATTTGATTAAAACTATTAAATTGCCACAGATAGGTGGAATAACAATCGATGAAGTAAAATACAGATTACCGGAAGAGGAATATCCTATATATGGTAATCTATATAGAATAATACACAACGAAATCTTAAAAGATAATAATTAAATATTAATTAACTTATAAGAATAAAGAATGTCACTTTTTGCGCGTGGATGGGGTCAAAGGTCGAGCATCGTAGAATGCTATAGCAACCCGCCGCAAGTGCGATCCACGCGGAGCGTTTCCTTGTATTTATCCAAAATGCTTTTTCTCCAATTCTGCAAAAACTTTTAACTTGTTGATAATATTAATTAACGGAAGTACTGTTGATAACAATTATTAAAAAATATGGATGATGCAACTTTTGATATGTGGATAAGGTTGCAGGGCAATAAACAATGATTTCCCTTGTAAGTTACCCATAAGGGCAAAAACAAGGGAAAATACATACAAGTTCACGATTTGAGACTCTGAAAGCCTTGAAAAATAAGGAACGTTAGTTGGATTGATAAACAACTTATAATTTATTTAACTTCTTCTAATATTATACCGCTGAAAGCAGGAAGTTCTAAGTTAAGTTTTTTAGAAACAGTAGATAACTGTTTGCGGCTTACAGGAGTATTACCACCATAAATATCATAGTCAGAGTTGAGTAAGACTCTGTATTTGCCGTTCTTTTTTAAATCAAGGGTGTAGTTCTGTGCAACACCTGAGAAATTAAGGGCTACGACTATATTTTGTTTTGGACTATGGCGAATGTAAGAGTACAGACATTCGCTTTCACTATGACAGTCAATCCATTCAAAACCATTTTCATCATAGTCTTCTTCCCATAATGCAGGATTATCAATATATATTTTATTTAGTTTTTGTATATATTTATGAAAAGAATCATGAATCGGATATTTGAGAATATCCCAGTCCTGTTCACGTTTTTCGTCCCATTCCCTAAGCTGGCCGATTTCATTTCCCATAAAGTTGAGTTTCTTGCCCGGATGTGTCATCATATACATATAAAGTAGGCGACCTTGTGGAAATTTCATCTCGTATTCACCGAACATTTTCTGAAGAATCGTACATTTACCATGTACGGTCTCATCATGTGAAAAAGGAAGTAAGAAGTTAGCATCATAGTAATACATCATACTGAAAGTAAGTTTATGATAACTTCCTCCACGGAATAATGGATCAAGCTTCATATATTCAAGGGTATCATTCATCCAGCCCATATCCCACTTGTAGTCGAAACCTAAGCCACCATCTCTGACAGATTTAGTAACATCTTTAAAGTTAGTAGAATCTTCAGCTGCAAGCATACAATTAGGAAATCGGTCTTTAAGTCCACTGTTAAGTGTCTTAACAAAATCTACGGCATTACCATTTACACCACGGCTCTCATCACCCTGCCAATATAAGATTCGGCTGATTGCGTCCATTCGCAGACCATCAATGTGGTATTTATCAAGCCAGTAAGCAGCAGCACTGTTTAAGAAACTGCGCACCTCTCCACGACTGTGCATAAAGTTACAGCTTCCCCATTCACTGACACCTACATCATTATGAGGATATTCATAAAGTGCTGTTCCGTCATAATTAGCAAGAGCGTAGGCGTCTACAGCAAAATGGACAGGAACAAAATCTACGATTACAGCTATATCAGATGCGTGGAATAAATCAATCATCTTCTGGAACTGAGTGGCGGTTCCGTATCTGCTTGTTGGAGCGAAGAAGCCGGTATTCTGATATCCCCAGCTTTCATCACATGGGTGTTCGCTTATAGGCATAAGTTCAAGACAGTTATAACCATTCTCTTTCATATATTTAATGAGTTTAGGAGCTATTTCATCATAGGTAAACCATCCATGCTCGTCATCCGGATTAGTCAGCCAGCTTCCAAGATGCACCTCATAGATATTAAGAGGTGCTTTCTTGAAATCAGTACGTTTCTTAAGCCATTTAGCATCAGAGAATTTATATTCATCTAAATCGCGAATTATGCTCGCATTGGCAGGACGTAATTCCATTCCGAAACCATAAGGGTCACAATGGTCAATTATGCCATTTGATGCAGTTATCTGGAATTTATACATATCGCCTGGTTTGGCATTCTCTACAAAGAGTTCAAAGAATTGTCTGTCATCTGTCACACGATTCATATTCTGTGGCTGCCAGTTATTAAAACTTCCGATTACTGCAACATTACTTGCAGCAGGTGCAAATGTACGGAAAGTAACACCTTTTTTTTCAATATGTGCGCCAAGATAATTATAAGCGTCAAAAATCTGACCTGTATAAAAATTATAGAAATTCATTGTTATACCTCCTAGCATTTGATGTATTTTGCACTATATCCTTTCATATTAAGACCACCCTCGAAACTTACGGTTTCACCTGTAATAAGGTCTGTTCCTGAACCAACTCCGGAATCAAAATGAGCAGTATAATCATCAGCTGAAGCATTGATTGCGATTAATACACGCTCGCCATCGCAGGTTCTCTCGAATACACATTGATGATTAGTAAGAACAACTGATTTGAAATCTCCATAACAGATTGCCTTACTATTCTTGTGTGCATTAGCAAGTTTAGAAATATAGTCTGATAATTCGTTCTCAATTGGTGCATCAAAGCAGGCACGTAATGCAGAATCACCTTCATTCTTATGTGCTTTAGCACCCCATTCGCTTCCGTAATATACGCAAGGAATTCCAGGCATACCAAATGCAAGCGCATAAATAAGAGGAAGATGATTTTCATTATTAAGGTTGCTTGCAATTCTTGATACGTCATGATTATCTACGAAAGTGAGTAAGTGTTTACCTTTGTATAAAGTCCAGTTCTCAGGACCAAACTGACGGAGAAGTGAGTGTACAATTTCAAACATATTCATAGAATTGAAACTTGAGAATAAGCCCTTATAACACTCATAGTTTGTACAACTGTGAAGCATTTCATCATTGACAAATTGGTTATAATCACCATGAAGAAGTTCGCCAAGAAGCCAGAAGTCAGCTTTTAATCCGTTACAGAAATGTCTTAATCTCTTTAAGAAATCTTTATCAAGGCAATAAGCCACATCAAGTCTAATTCCATCAATGTCGAATTCATCAACCCATAATTTGATACTATCGAAAATATGGTTAATAACTTCTTCATTTCTAAGATTCAATTTAACCAAATCGTAGTTGCCTTCCCAGCCTTCATACCATAATCCATCGTTGTAATTAGAATTTCCACCGAAGTCAATTCTCGCAAACCAGTCCTTGTATGGAGATGCTTCTCTGTTCTTTAATACGTCCTGAAATGCAAAGAAACCACGCCCCACATGGTTAAATACACCGTCTAACACAACTTTAATACCTGCTTTGTGAAGATTGTCACATACATTCTTAAAGTCATCATTTGTACCAAGTCGGCAGTCAATTTTACGGTAATCTCTTGTGTTATATCCATGAGTGTCAGATTCGAAAACCGGTGAGAAATAAATTGCATTTGCTCCTAATTTATTAATATGAGGTATCCAGTCATTAACCTTTAATATTCTTGAAGTGAGTACACCGTCGTTTTCGAATGGTGCTCCACAAAATCCTAACGGGTAAATTTGATAAAATATGCTTTCATCAGCCCACATGCTTAAGTCCTCCTTAAATAGCTTGTAATCTAGAAATCCTTTTTGTAGTTTTTTCGCAAATTCCTCAAGGGAATCTACTGATAATTCGTTTCTGCCATTTTCTTCTATAATACCAAGAAAACCATTTACAAAGAAAGTAATGCTTATTCTTGCATTTAATAAATCTTTATCGTCAAGTCCAAAGACAGTAGAACGACTGATTAGTGAGTCGATTATCTGTGTTCTTACCTTATATATTAAAGGCGACAGACTTGGTGAGTTGAAAAACGGCTTATAAAGATTGCCCTGCTCCTTATTCAATTGCAATATCTTAGACCAGATATTAGGTAAATCTTTAATCATATTATTTACACCATTCTGGCAAATGATGTCTACAATAGGCGAGACAATCTGTAATATAAAATCTTCTGCACATTCATAAATATCTTTATAATGAAGATAGAAGGTGCTTTTGTTGATTCCTGCTTCTTTACATAATTCTATAACGGTAATATCACGTATGTCTTTCACGCAAAGTAAGTTGCTGAGTGTTACATAAAGAGCATTTTTTGTTTTTTTAATCTTAGCATTTTCCAATTATCTTACCTCTTCCTTGCAAGTATGTATGCATTATAACATTGAAATAGACAAATGTCTATATTAAATTTTAAAATATTAATCTCATATCAGTTTAAACTTGCTAAATTGCTTGTATAATGTTAAAATACTTCTTTAGAAAGTAGCATTTAATATGATTAATTATAAGAAAGGAGCCATATTTCCGTCAGATATTTATGGTAAATATTATGGATATTATAATTATATGGAAAATATGGGATAGAATAAATTGTGGAAAAGAAAATAGCAGTAGTTACAGACAGTAATAGTGGAATTACACAGGCAAAAGCTAAAGAGATGGGTGTGTATGTTTTGCCAATGCCTTTTATGATTGACAGTAAAGAATATTTTGAGGATATTAATTTAACTATAGTGGAATTCTTTGAGAAACTTAAAGGAGACTGTACTATATCTACATCACAGCCATCACCTTCATCTATGACAGATTTATGGGACAAGATATTAGAAGAATATGATGAAATTGTTCATATTCCAATGTCAAGTGGATTAAGCGGTGCATGTCAGACAGCCATAATGTTATCAGATGATTATGATGGAAAAGTGCAGGTAGTAAATAACCAGAGAATCTCAGTAACACAGGAACAATCAGTAAGGGATGCGTTAGAACTTGTTAAAGCAGGTAAGAGCGCAGAAGAGATAAAAGAAATACTTGAGAACCGCAAGTTTGAATCAAGTATTTATATTATGTTAGATACATTAACATACCTTAAAAAGGGTGGAAGAATCACACCTGCTGCCGCAGCACTTGGTAATCTTCTTAAGTTAAAACCTGTTCTTCAGATTCAGGGAGAAAAGTTAGATGCATTTGCCAAAGCCAGAACTATAAAACAGGCAAAGGCAACTATGCTTGATGCGATTCAGAAAGATTTCAAAGAAAGATTTAATAATGATGAAGATGGTGATATGGGATTATTTATTGCACATACACAGAATTATGATGCAGCAGTAGAATTCAGGGAAGAAGTATTAAAGGTATTTCCTGGTAAAGATATCGAAATTGCAGATTTATCATTAAGTGTATCATGTCATATAGGACCTGGAGCATTAGCATTAGCATGTGCAAAATGCATTAAATAAAAAAGGGGGTAAAAAGAGGTAATAAAGAGGGGTATAAGAGGTAAAGAGAGGGGGTAAATAAAAGAGGGTAAAAATTTATAAAATTAGATCTGAGTGTATAAATATTACTACTTATAGAGGGGTTTTTCTACAAAAGCCTTTAGTCTTATTGAAAAATACTCATTACTATGATAAAGTTTTAACGTAAATTACCGGATATTTAAAACTTATTTCATATCATAGGATATTTGGTAATGGTGGGAAAAAGAGTATTGACATATACATAGAAGAAACCGTCCGTTAAGGTCGGTTTTTTTGACCTTAGAAATAATTATTGAATAATAATGGCATAGGATATATTTAAATCCTATGCCATTAAAATGCATAAATATAAATTGGTTTTATAAAAATACAATTCTATAAAAGTGTAATTCTATAAAAGTGTAATTCCGTTCTCAGCAGCACATTCATTAATTGCATCCGGCCAGATAGAAGCCTGAACCTCACCGATATGTGCTTTTCTAAGATAGAACATGCAGATTCTTGACTGTCCGATTCCTCCACCGATTGTGTAAGGAAGCTCCTTATCTAAGATGGCTTTCTGGAATGGAAGTTCAGCTCTTTCAGGACAACCTGCTTTATCTAATTGTTCCTTTAGTGATACCTCATCAACTCTGATACCCATAGAAGATAATTCAAGAGCAATATCAAGCACAGGATAGTATACGATAATATCTCCGTTAAGTTTCCAGTCATCGTAGTCAGGTGCACGGCCATCATGTTTTTCGCCTGAAGCTAATTTATCTCCTATCTGCATAATGAAGATTGCACCTTTTAACTTAGCAATCTTATATTCTCTTTCCTTAGGTGTACAGTCAGGATACATATCCTCTAATTCCTGTGAAGTGATAAATGATATTTCAGCAGGGAGAAATTCATGTATGTAATTATACTGTGAAGCAATATAGCTTTCTGTACGTTTAAGAGCTGTATATACTTTCTGGACAGTAGCTTTAAGGGTTTCAGGGTTTCTCTCTTCTTTAGAAATGATTTTCTCCCAATCCCACTGGTCAACAAATATAGAATGAATGTTATCAGTATCTTCATCACGTCTGATAGCGTTCATATCTGTGTAAAGTCCCTCACCTGAATGGAAACCATAACGCTTAAGAGCCTGACGTTTCCATTTAGCAAGTGAATGTACGATTTCAACTTCTTTGTCATCCTGTTCTTTTATGCCAAAGCTCACAGGTCTTTCTACACCATTAAGGTTATCATTAAGTCCTGATTCAGGTCTTACGAATAAAGGTGCTGAAACACGTGTAAGATTAAGTTCTTCTGCGAGCACTCTTTCGAAATAATCTTTTACAAGTTTGATTGCTATTTCAGTTTCACGAATAGACAATGCCGAAGAATATCCGGCAGGTGTTAATAAATGTTCCATTTTTTCATTCCTTTCTCTCATAGATCATCAGGTATGGCAAAACATATAATATATAAAGGCAGTTTCGTTATTACCTGACATACATAATAAAGAATTATATCATATCATATAAAAAATAAAAGTAAAAATTTGCTGTGTATTGTAAAAAGATTATGTTTCGGTTATAATCTAGAATAAGTTTGTTAAAGTTTGTTAAGATAGAAAGCGTTGGTATGGAATAGAATGGAAAAATTATATGAGACTCAGGAAGAAACCGAGAAAGTTATATTGATTGGTGTTTCTACGAGTGATGGAGATGATACGGAAGAATCTTTAATGGAATTAAAGGAGCTTGTGAAAACAGCAGGGGCAGCAACTGTAGCAACTGTTATCCAGAACAGAGAGGCAATACATGCAGGAACATATATTGGAAAAGGCAAGATTGAAGAAGTGAAGTTCCTTATTGATGAATTAGGCGCAACAGGAGTTGTATGTGATGATGAATTAAGTCCTGCACAGTTAATGAATCTAAGAGATGCATTAGATACGAAAGTAATGGACAGAACTCTTATAATACTTGATATATTTGCAAGTCGAGCTAAGACAGGTGAGGGTAAAGTACAGGTTGAACTTGCCCAGTTAAAATACAGACAGGCAAGGTTAGTCGGACTTAGAAGCTCGCTTTCAAGATTAGGCGGTGGAATCGGTACAAGAGGACCTGGCGAAAAGAAATTAGAGATGGACAGACGTCTTATTAAGGACAGAATAGCAGTATTAAGGCATGAAGTCGAAGAGATGAAAGTCCACAGAGAACTTGCAAGAAACCAGAGAAGTAAGAATCCAACGACAGTTATCTCCATAGTCGGATATACTAATGCCGGTAAGTCAACCCTTTTAAATGAACTGACAGGGGCAGGTGTCTTAGAGGAAAATAAGTTATTTGCAACCTTAGACCCTACGACTAGAAGGTACAAGCTTGAAAGTGGACAGGAAATTATGCTGACAGATACGGTAGGTTTTATCAGAAAACTTCCACATCACCTAATCGATGCCTTCAGAAGTACACTTGAAGAGGCTAAGTATGCAGATATACTTATTCATGTGGTAGATGCTTCAAACCCTCAGATGGATGCACAGATGCATATTGTATATGAAACTTTAGATTCACTTGGAGTTACGGATAAATCTATAATTACAATATTTAATAAGCAGGATAAGGTTGCAGAGCAAATAAAGAGTAATGGAGAGGCAGAGATGCCTGTATTTAAGGATTTCAGGGCAGATTATACCTTGAATGCCTCGATAAAGAATCATACAGGACTTGATAAACTGCTAGAATATATAGAAGAAATTCTTAGAAATAAGAAGATTTATATAGCTAAGACATTTGGATATAAGGAAGCAGGACAGATTCAGAAAATCAGAAAATATGGTGAACTTCTGAAAGAAGAATATAGAGATGACGGTATCTATGTAGAGGCATATGTGCCTGTTGAACTTATGCCGATGTAGATAATTGCAGAATATTTAACTAAAGAAATTTAGATAATTTTGAAATATTAATAATTAACCCAATATGGTTAATTAACGAAATATAGAATACTAAAAAGCAGTAAGTGAAAATAGTACTATATTAGAAATCAGAAATGGAGCAAGAAATGGATAAAGTATATAATAGAGCAGATGAAATGTTTAAAGACATTGCAAGACGAATATTAGAAGAGGGCTGCATGGACATTAATCCAAGACCAAGATATGCGGACGGAACTCCTGCACATACTCTATCTATTAATCATGTAATGCAAAGTTATGATTTATCAAAAGGTGAATTACCACTTATAACATTGAGACCGATTGCTATAAAAAGTTCCATAGGTGAATTGTTATGGATATATCAGGACCAGTCGAACAGCCTTGATGTATTAAGAGATAAATATAATGTTACGTGGTGGGACGAATGGGACATTGGCGACAGAACCATAGGTGCCTGCTATGGAGAAACTGTAAGAAGACATAATCTTATGAACAACTTATTAAACGACATACAGAATAATCCGGATGGAAGAAGACATATTATAAATATGTGGCAGGAGGACGATTTCAAAGATAAACATGGATTGAAACCTTGTGCATATCAGACAGTATGGAATGTAAGACATGGTAAAGATGGCAAAGATTATTTAGATATGTGCCTTTTCCAGCGTTCAAGTGATTACGCAACAGCAGGAATAATTAATCAGATGCAGTATGTTATATTCCAGATGTTAGTAGCCAGACATTGCGGATATGAAGCTGGCAGATTTACATGGTTTGTGGCGAATATCCAGATATATGACAGACATATTGAGCCAATCAAAGAGATGCTTAACAGGGAATCAGTAGAATGTTCACCAAGAATAGAGATAACCCCTGATAAAAAGAATTTCTATGATATAACTATTGATGATGTGAAGATAACAGGATATCCTAGAGAGATTATAAAGGAACAGAATCCACAACTTAAATTTGACATTGGAATATAAAAATATAGAATGAAGTAGAATATAGTAGAAAAGAGGAACAGAGACTAATATGAATTTAATAGTAGCAGTAGACAAGAACTGGGCAATTGGCAATAAGGGAAAATTATTATTAAGTATTCCTGATGATATGAAGTTTTTCAGAGAGACAACAACAGGAAATGTGGTTGTAATGGGTAAGACAACCTTAAAGAGTTTTCCAAATGAGAGACCACTCAAAAACAGAGTAAATATCGTACTTACAAGAGATAATAACTTCACAGCACAAGATGCAATTATAGTACATAGCATTGATGAGACATTAGAAGCATTAAAGCAGTATAATGCTGAAAATGTATATGTGATTGGCGGTGCAAGTGTGTATGAACAATTATTACCATATTGTGATACTGCATACGTTACATATATAGATTATGCTTATGAAGCAGACAGATATTTTCCTAATCTTGATAAGATGTCTGATTGGAAACTTACAGAGGAAAGCGAAGAGCAGACATATTTCGATGTAGAATATTATTTCAGAAAATACGAAAGAGTGTAGAAATAAGAAATTATTTACCTGAAGCTGCATATATTAGAATAAAGTTGTTTGACAGGAATCAAAATTATGCGCGCAATGCAAAACGATATGATTGACAGAGGTCAGTTACAGGTAAATGTTACTACAATTAATAACATTCCAATAGAAAATGTTAACATTTCTATTTATGAGGAAGGGCAGCCTACCAATAAGATAGAAGAAATAACAACTGATGCATCCGGACAGAGTGAAAAAATTGATTTGGCTACTCCACCGGTGGAATTAAGCTTATATGTGGATAACATTATTCAGCCGTATGCGGAATATTCATTGTTAATGGAAGCTGATGGTTATGAGCCGGTTAATATTTCAGGTGTTGAGATATTATCAGGAAGAATGTCGATACAGGATATAAAATTAAGACCTTTATTAGAGGGAAAAAATGGTGAAGATTTTGTTATCCCCGCACATACACTTTATGGTGAATATCCACCTAAGATTGCAGAAGCAGAAGTAAAACCTGTAAATCCTCCGGGTGAGATAGTACTAAGCAGGGTTGTAATTCCTGAATATATAATAGTACATGATGGCGCACCATCAGACAGTACAGCAAGTGATTATTATGTTCTTTATAAGGATTACATTAAAAATGTTGCATCAAGCGAAATTTATGCAACATGGCCGGAGGAGACGATTAAAGCAAACGTACTGGCGATAATGTCATTTACACTTAACAGAGTATATACGGAATGGTACAGGAACAAAGGCTACGATTTTACTATAACTTCATCTACTGCATTTGACCACAAATGGATAAATAACCGAAATATTTTTGATACAATTTCGTTAGTGGTTGACGAAATATTTGACCAGTATTTATCAAGGCCTAATGTAAAACAGCCTATACTTACACAATATTGTGATGGTAACAGAGTGAGCTGTCCGGGCTGGATGACACAATGGGGAAGCAAGAGCCTCGGTGAAAGCGGATATTCCGCAATTCAGATACTCAGGAATTTCTATGGAAGCACAATATACATTAATACGGCAGAACAGATATCAGGTGTTCCGATTTCATATCCGGGATATGAATTAGATATAGGTGCATCAGGCAGCAAGGTTCAACAGATACAGGAGGAATTAGACCGGATAGCACAGGTATATTCAAATATTCCTAGAATACAGGCTGATGGCATATATGGAGAGGCTACAAAGGCAGCAGTAAAGGAATTTCAGAGAACATTTAATTTGCCACAGACAGGAATAATCGATTTTAAAACATGGTATAAAATTTCCCAGATATATGTAGGAATAACGAGAATTGCAGAATTAAATCAGTAAATATAGAGAAATAATTTAGTGACGTATAGTTTTCTGGATAATATATTAATACAGAAAACTGTACGTTTTTATTTTTAAAATAACGTATCTACTTGCAATATATTAATTTAATTGATAAAATGATACCTTGAGTTGTAATATATTAAATATTTTACATTTGCAGATAAGAAAGAGAATGATTGTATGGAAAATAGCAATAATGGTACAAAGTATGTAAGTATCATACTGTTTTCATTAGTAGTTATCGCTTTTGTAATCTTTTATACGATGGTGGGAAAAGCTACCAATAATATAGATGATTTAGAGAGTGAGAAACAGCAGAATGAAGAACAGCAATCATCTTATGCAGAGCAGGCATCAGGACTTGAAGAATCGAAAAGTTCTTTAGAGAATCTTGTATCGTCTTTGAATTCAGAGTTATCAGTAATAAATAAAAAGATTAGTGATATTGAGAAGCAGATAGAAGATAAGAATAAAGAAATTGAAGATACTAAGGCAGAATTAGATGAAGCTAAAGTAATGGAACAGAAACAGTATGATGATATGAAATTGAGAATAAGATTCATGTATGAGATGGGTAATCAGTCATATTTTGAGATTTTATTTTCAGGGGATTCAATTGCAGACAGCATTAATAAAGCAGAATATGTTAAAGAAATAGTCTCTTATGACAGAAAAATGATGGAGAAATATAAAGAGACTAAGAAACTAATAGCGGACAAGGAACAGGCATATACAAAAGAACAACAGGATTTAGTTGAACTTAAGAATCAGGTTAAGGAACAGCAGGACCTTATCGCACAGAAGATTAATGATACGAATAAATCAATACAGGCATATTCAGATGATATAGCTAAGGCTGAGGCAGCCGCATTAGAATATGAGAAAAAAGTTGAAGCTAACAGACAGGCTATAGATGATGAGTCACGAAGAATCGAAGAGTCAAAGATACTTGAACAGGTAAGTCGTGAAAGAGCCAGTAAAGAACAGGCCAGCAGGGAACAGGCAAGCAGAGAAGAATCAATTAAGAATGCCCAGGGAAAGGGTGATGAGTCAGAGACTACTTCTAAACCGGATAATGATACACCGATTTACACACCAGAGGGAAATGATTTAGATATGCTTGCAGCACTTATTGAGTGTGAGGCAGGAGACCAGTCATATTATGGTATGTTATGTGTGGGCGCAGTAGTTATGAACAGAATAAACAGTTCAAGTTTCCCTGATACATTATATGAAGTATTATATCAGCCATATCAGTTTACACCGGTTACGGTAAGTGGAAGATTTGCACTTGTACTTGCAAGAGGTGCGAATGAGACCTGCTATAAAGCAGCAAGAGAAGTCCTAGAACAGGGTAATATAGTCGGCTCATGGTTATTCTTCAGAATGAATGATGGTTCAAGGCAGGGAGAAGTAATAGGAGACCATGTTTTCTATTAATAATATACAATGTGAAAGAAAAAAATAGGAAAGGAACAAAATGCAGACAACTTTCACATATTATGTTTGCACATCAGATTAGTCTGATGTAAGGTAAGAAAATGAAAGGATCAAATTTGGTATGGGTATTTATAGCATTTGCCTGTTATCTTATAGGTATGGTGTTGATAGGTGCCGCTTTTATGAAGAAGAACAAAAACTCTGAAGATTATTTTTTAGGAGGAAGAAAGATAGGAGGCTGGGTAGCAGCATTATCAGCACAGGCATCAGATATGAGCGGCTGGTTATTAATGGGACTTCCGGGTAATATATATGCATTTGGAACGAACCAGATATGGATAGCTGTCGGATTATTCATTGGTACAGTTGCTAACTGGTTATTTGTATCATCAAGACTCAGAAGGTATACGATAAGAGCAAATAATGCACTTACATTTCCAGCGTATTTAGAGAACAGATTCCATGATGATAAGAAGAGAATGTTAGTGGTTTCTTCAGTTGTGGTTGTAGTATTCTTTCTTGTGTATACAGCTTCAGCATTGGCAGCAGGCGGTAAACTTTTCAATTCAGTATTCGGACTTGATTATCATATTGCGTTGGCAATCGGTGTTGCAGTTATTCTCGTATACACATTTATGGGTGGTTTCTTAGCAGTATGTACTACAGATTTTGTACAAGGTATGTTAATGCTTGTAGGACTTCTAACAGTTCCAATTGTTGCGTTATTTATTGTTAAACCTGGAGCATTATCGGATACTCTGGCTGATACTCTAAAGGGAACAGGCGTAAGCGTATCAAGTTTCCTTAATCCATTGAAAAATGGAGACAAGAATCTAAGTTTCGTGGAAATAATCTCACAGCTTGCATGGGGACTTGGATATTTTGGTATGCCACATATCTTAGTAAGATTTATGGCAGTAAAAGATGAGAAAGAATTAAAGAAATCAAAAGTAATAGCAATTGTATGGGTAGCATTATCACTTGCATTTGCATGCTTTATCGGTGTTATCGGAAGAGCTTACTTATTTCCAGCAATACTTGGTGAAAAAGGAGCAGTTTCAGTAGAAAATGTATTTATTGAAATGATTAAACAGGTATTTACATCGGATGTTGCGATTCCATTTATCGGAGGATTATTCTTATGCGGAATATTAGCAGCTATAATGTCAACAGCAGATTCACAGTTATTAGTAACAGCATCTTCGGTTTCAGAAGATATTTACAAAGGGGTAATTAATCCAAAGGCAGATTCTAAGAAAGTATTACTTATAAGCAGAATCACAGTTATAGTAGTAGCAGCATTGGCATTTGTTATTGCATGGAATCCTGATAGCAGTATTATGGGACTTGTATCAGATGCATGGGCAGGCTTAGGTTCGGCATTCGGACCAATAATTTTACTTTCACTTTATTGGAAACGTACAAATATGCAGGGCGCTATAGCGGGAATGATTTCCGGTGGTCTTACAGTTATCATATGGGATTATATTCCTCTTATAAATGGACAGACATTATATAAATATACAGGATTATATTCACTTGTACTTGGTTTCGCCATAAGTCTTGTACTTATTATAGTGGTAAGCTTATTAACAAAAGCACCATCAGAGGAAATGTTACAGGAATTTGATGATGTAGCTAATAAAAGAGTGGCAGAGAATTAATTATAATGAAATATTAGAATAAATCAGAGGTATTAAGTGTAAGGATGATATATCTGATTGTAAGCAGAGTATGTGATTGAAGAGTTAATGTATAAAGATGAAAATTTATACATTGACTCTTTTTGCTTGAGAAAAAACTTAAATCTCCATAAATGATTGCAAAATTTGGCAGAAAAAGTAGTTGAAAATATAGTTATATTATTGTATAATCTTTACAATTTGAGAAAAAATCAGACACCACCTATACAAGAAAGGACGGGTTACATTCATGAAAGCTTTTCTAATACTTGAAGACGGTACAGTTTTTACCGGCATTTCTATTGGTTCTACTAAGGAAATTATCAGTGAGATAGTTTTTAACACATCTATGACTGGTTATTTAGAGGTTCTTACGGATCCATCATACGCAGGACAGGCAGTAGTTATGACATATCCATTAATAGGTAATTATGGAATCTGCCATGCAGATATGGAATCATTAAAACCATGGCCTGACGGATATATTGTTCGTGAATTATCAAGATTACCAAGTAACTTCAGAAGTGAAGATTCTATCCAGCATTTTCTTGAAGAAAATGATATTCCGGGAATTGCAGGAATTGATACAAGAGCACTTACAAAGATACTTAGAGAAAAAGGTACAATGAACGGAATGATTACTACAAACGAGAATTATAATCTCGATGAAATACTTCCTAAACTTAAAGAATATACACCAACAGGTGTTGTTAAAAAAGTTACATGTGCTGGAAAATCAGAGCTTAAAGGCGATGGATATAAAGTTGCATTAATGGACTTCGGTGCAAAGAACAACATTGCACGTTCACTTAACGAAAGAGGTTGTGATGTGACAATTTATCCTGCATTTACAACAGCAGAAGAAATAATTGCTTCTAATCCTGATGGAATTATGTTATCAAACGGACCGGGAGATCCAAAGGAATGTGTAAGCATTATAGAAGAACTTAAGAAATTATATAATTCAGATATTCCTATATTTGCAATTTGTCTTGGACATCAGCTTATGGCACTTGCAACAGGTGCAGATACACATAAGATGAAATATGGACACAGAGGAGGAAACCATCCTGTTAAAGATTTAAAATCAGGCAAGGTATATATCTCTTCACAGAATCATGGTTATGTTGTTGACAGCGAGACAATTAATCCTGAAATTGCGGAAGTAGGATTTATAAATGTTAACGATAAAACTGTAGAAGGTTTAAGATATAAGAATAAGAACATTTTCACAGTTCAGTTCCATCCGGAAGCTTGTCCCGGACCACAGGATTCAAACTTATTGTTTGATGAATTTATAGAGATGATGGGAGGAAAAAAGAATGCCTAAGAATCCGAATATTAAAAAAGTATTAGTTATTGGTTCAGGTCCTATAGTAATAGGTCAGGCGGCAGAATTTGACTATGCAGGTACACAGGCATGCCGTTCTCTTAAAGAAGAGGGTATCGAAGTTGTACTTCTTAACTCTAACCCTGCTACAATAATGACAGATAAAGATATTGCAGATAAAGTATATATCGAACCATTAACAGTTAAAGTTGTTGAGAAACTTATTGAGATAGAAAAACCAGACAGTATTCTTCCTACACTTGGTGGACAGGCGGCACTTAACCTTGCAATGGAACTTGCTGAAGCAGGGTTCTTAGATACACATAATTGTAAACTCATTGGTACAACTCCTGAGACAATCAAGAAAGCAGAAGACCGTCTTGAATTCAAAGAGACAATGGAGAAAATCAATGAGCCTTGCGCACCATCATTAGTAGTAGAGAATGTAGAAGATGGTGTGGCATTTACGAATAAGATTGGTTATCCGGTAGTTTTACGTCCAGCATATACATTAGGAGGAAGCGGCGGTGGTATCGCTCATAACTATCAGGAATTAGTAGATATTCTTTCTAACGGTTTACGACTTAGCCGAGTAGGACAGGTTCTTGTAGAGAGATGTATCGCAGGCTGGAAAGAAATCGAATATGAAGTAATGCGAGATAGTGCAGGTAACTGTATTACAGTATGTAATATGGAAAATATTGATCCTGTCGGAGTTCATACAGGTGACAGTATCGTTGTAGCTCCATCACAGACATTAGGTGATAAAGAGTACCAGATGCTTCGTTCATCAGCACTTAATATCATAAGTGAATTAAATATAACAGGTGGTTGTAACGTTCAGTACGCATTACATCCAACAAGTTTTGAATATTGTGTAATCGAGGTAAATCCTAGAGTAAGCCGTTCATCAGCATTAGCATCTAAGGCAACAGGTTATCCAATTGCGAAAGTTGCTGCAAAGATTGCTCTTGGTTATACACTTGATGAAATTAAGAATGCAATTACAGGTAAGACATATGCAAGTTTTGAGCCAACACTTGACTATTGTGTAGTTAAGATTCCAAGACTTCCATTTGATAAATTCATTACAGCTAAACGTACTCTTACAACACAGATGAAGGCAACAGGTGAGGTAATGAGTATCTGTACTAACTTCGAGGGAGCACTTATGAAAGCTATCCGTTCACTCGAACAGCACGTAGAAAGCCTTCTTGACTATGACTTTACAGGCTTAAGTGATGATGAATTAAGAGACCAGTTAAATGTTGTAGACGACAGAAGAATCTGGGTAATAGCAGAAGCATTAAGAAGAGGTTTCGATTATGATACAATCCATGATGCAACTAAGATTGATATGTGGTTTATAGATAAAATCGCAATCATTGTTGAGATGGAGAAGGCACTTAAGACAGAAGAACTTACAGAAGATTTATTAAGAGAAGCTAAGAGGATTGAATTCCCTGATAAATTAGTAGCTAAACTTACAGGCAAGACTGAAAAAGAGATACACGATTTAAGAATGAAATATAATATCGTAGCAGCATTTAAGATGGTTGATACTTGTGCAGCCGAATTTGAGGCAACTACACCATATTATTATTCATGCTTTGGCAGTGAGAATGAAGTAATAGAGACTAAACCTGATAAGAAGATATTAGTTCTTGGTTCAGGCCCTATAAGAATCGGACAGGGTATCGAATTCGACTTCTGTTCAGTTCATAGTACATGGGCATTTAGAGAAGAGGGTTACGAGACAATTATCGTAAATAATAACCCTGAGACAGTTAGTACAGACTTTGATATCGCAGATAAGCTTTATTTTGAGCCACTTACACCGGAAGATGTAAGAAATATCGTTGATTTAGAGAAGCCTGATGGTGCTGTAGTACAGTTCGGTGGACAGACCGCTATTAAGTTAACTGAGAGTCTTATGGAAATGGGCGTACCTATTCTTGGTACAAAAGCTGAGGACGTAGATGCAGCAGAAGATAGAGAGTTATTTGACCAGATTCTTCAGCAGTGTGAGATTCCAAGAGCAGCAGGTGGTACAGTTTATACAGCAGAAGAAGCTAAAGAAGTAGCTAACAGATTAGGATATCCTGTACTTGTCAGACCATCATATGTTCTTGGTGGACAGGGTATGCAGATTGCCACATGCGATGAAGAAATCGAAGAATTTATGGCAATCATTAATAGAATCGCCCAGGATCATCCAATTCTTGTAGATAAATACCTTATGGGTAAAGAGATAGAAGTAGATGCAGTATGTGACGGACAGGATATTTTAATTCCTGGTATAATGGAACATATTGAAAGGGCCGGAGTACATTCAGGTGATAGTATTTCTGTATATCCTGCACAGTCATTATCAGATGAGATTATTGACAGAATCGAAGAATATACAAAGAGACTTGCAAGAGCACTTCATGTTCATGGTATGATTAACATTCAGTTTATCGTATATCATGATGAAGTATATGTAATCGAAGTTAACCCTCGTTCGAGTAGAACAGTTCCATATATAAGCAAGGTTACAGGTATTCCGATTGTTAAACTTGCTACGAAAGCAATAATTGGTAAGACAATTAAAGAACTTGGATATGAACCTGGTTTACAGAAGAAAGCAGATTATATCGCAATTAAGATGCCTGTATTCTCATTCGAGAAAATCAGAGGTGCTGAAATAAGCCTTGGACCAGAGATGAAATCAACAGGTGAGTGCCTTGGTATAGCTAAGACATTTGATGAGGCATTATATAAAGCATTCTTAGGTGCAGGTGTTAATCTTCCAAAACATAAGAAAGTTATTATTACTGTAAATGATGCAGATAAACATGATGCTATTTCAATTGGACAGAGATTCGAGAAATTAGGTTACGAAGTATATGCAACACGCAGTACAGCCAAGGTACTTCAGCAGAATGGTGTAAATGCCATAAAAGTTAATAAATTATCACAGGAATCACCAACAGTAATCGATTTATTATTAGAGCATAAAATCGATATCGTTGTAGATACACCAACACAGGGTCGTGATAAGACAAGAGATGGTTTCTTAATCAGACGTATATCTATTGAAACAGGTGTTAACTGCTTTACATCACTTGATACAGTTAATGCATTATTAACAAGTTTAGAGAGCAACGTTAAAGATAACTTAACATTAATTGATATAGCAACAGTTAATACAAGATAGTTAAAAATAAGATTTTATATGAAATAATCATAGCAAAAACACACTAAATAAAGCGGTACATATTGCATATGCAATATGTATTGCTTTATTTTTAGTTAAATGATAAAATGATAAAAGTGCGAAAATGCAACAAATACGGCGTAATCAGACGGATTTAGGAAGCTAAGCAGTAATGTGGATACATCGACAGAGGGCATCTATGAAATAACATATTCGGTTAATGATTTAATCAGATGTAATGCAACTAAGACAATAAATGTTGTCGTGAAAGGTAGCGAATAAAATGGTAGAACTAAAAGAAAATAAACTCGATATTGATACATATTTGGCCTTAAGAGAATCGGTAAACTGGAAAGTGCTAAGTTATGAACAAGCGAAAAGGGCATTAGAACACAGCCTGTTTACAGTTGTGGCATTGGATGGCAACAGACCGATTGGAATGGGAAGAATAGTTGGTGATGGTGTAGTAATAGATTATATACAGGATTTAGTAGTAAGACCTGACTGTCAGAAGAGTGGCGTTGGAAGAATGATAATTGAACGACTTATACAGTATGTGAAAGAAACTAAATTAGAAAATACAGAGATAATGTTATGTCTTATGTGTGCAAAAGGCAGAGAAAAATTCTATGAGAAATTCAATTTTATCGCCCGTCCGACAGATAGTTTAGGACCTGGAATGATACAATATATTTCTGATAAACATAACTAAGAATGGAGGTTTGTCAGTTTGAGTAAAATCATACATATATATTTAATAAGACATGCCAGACAGAATAGTCCACTTTGTAACGTGAATGTTCCACTTGCAGATGAAGGAATAGTTCAAAGTGAATTAGTCGGAGAAAGATTAAAGGCATACAATATTGATAAAGTATATTCAAGTAATCTTATAAGAGCTAAGATGACGGCAGCTATAATCAGAGAGAAATTAGGACTTCCGTCAGATGATAATGGCGAATATGAAAGAATTGGACTTAGAGAAACTGATTTTGGAGAGCTTACAGCATTGCCAGATGAAGTTATTAAGGTTAAGTATAAGGATTATTTTAGTCGACGTGAATATGCTGTTTCAGATTTAAGGATACCTGGCGGTGAAAACGGCGAAGAAGTATATGAGAGAATGAATAAAGAGATTGAAGAGATAATAAATGAAGCAATTTCTGGTAATTATGGTAATGTGGCAGTAGTAACCCATGGTGGTGCTATCAGATGTTATCTTGCAGGGTTATTAGGTATGCCATTTGGAAAGCGTTTCACGATAGCTAAGACTATGGAGAACTGCTCGATAACACAGATTAATTATAATACCGAACTTAAGAATTATAGCGTGGAACGTATTAATGACTATGCACATTTAGATGGACATAGGGAATTACTAAGAGAAACATTTAAATAAATTTATCAAAAAACGGAGAAGGGCGGAAGAATTGTGCCGATGCGCCAATTCTTCCACCCAGCTAAATGTGTCGCAGGCGGCACATTTAGCATTTATCGCCGGGCAAAATCTGATGTTTTGCCCGCGGTTCCTCCGGCATAATATGCCTGCGGAAATGGAGAAGTGTGAAAAGAATATGTCAGCAGAAGTAACGAAAAAATATGATGCAAACAGCATTTCCATATTAGAGGGTCTTGAAGCTGTAAGAAAAAGACCGGGAATGTATATCGGAAGTGTTTCAACAAAGGGATTAAATCATTTAATATACGAGATAGTAGATAACTCAGTAGATGAGCATTTAGCAGGATATTGTAACGAGATAACAGTTACACTTGAGAAAGACGGAACAGCCATAATTAAGGATAATGGACGAGGTATTCCTGTCGGTATTAATGAGAAAGCGGGAATTCCTGCGGTTGAAGTAGTATTTACAATACTTCATGCCGGAGGTAAATTCGGTGATGGAGGATATAAGATATCGGGAGGACTTCATGGTGTAGGTGCTTCTGTTGTAAATGCATTATCAGAATGGTTAGAGGTTAACATAAGAGTTGATGGAAAGGTATATAACCAGAGATATGAGAGAGGTAAAGTAATGTATCCTCTTAAAGAAGTCGGAACCTGCAGAAAGAACGATACAGGAACAACGGTACAGTTCAAACCTGATGCAGAGATATTTGAAAAGACATATTTCAAGGCAGATGCCATAAAGAGCCGACTGCATGAAACAGCATATCTCAATCCTAATCTTAAGATTGTATTTATAAATAAGAGATTTTCAGAGGAAGAGACAGTAGAGTTTCATGAGCCTGATGGAATTAAGGAATATGTTAAGGACCTAAATAATGGCAAAGATGCACTTACAGATGTTATATATTTCAAGAGAGAAAGAGACGGAATAGAGATAGAGACTGCGTTCCAGTTCGTAGACGAATTTCAGGAAAATATCTTAGGTTTCTGTAATAATATCTATACACAGGAGGGTGGTACACATCTTACAGGTTTCAAGACGAAATTCACAACTGTAATAAACCAGTATGCAAGAGAGTTAGGAATACTTAAGGACAAAGATAATAATTTCACAGGTTCAGATGTAAGAAATGGAATGACCGCAGTAATAGCAATTAAGCACCCGGACCCAAGATTCGAGGGACAGACTAAGACGAAGTTAGATAATCCTGATGCAGGAAAAGTAGCGGGCGAACTTACAGGAGAAGAATTAGTATTATATTTCGATAAGAACTTAGAGACACTTAAGCAGGTAATAGCATGTGCCGAGAAATCAGCGAAAATCAGAAAAGCTGAAGAAAAGGCTAAAACTAACCTGTTAGTTAAACAGAAGTTCTCGATAGACAGTAATGGTAAATTAGCTACCTGCGAGAGCAGAAAGCCTGAAGAATGTGAGGTATTCATAGTAGAGGGTGATTCTGCCGGAGGTTCAGCGAAAATGGCAAGAAACCGTAAGACACAGGCGATTATGCCTATACGTGGTAAGATATTAAATGTTGAAAAAGCCAGTATGGATAAGGTACTTGCAAATGCTGAGATTAAAACCATGATTAATGCATTTGGCTGTGGTTTCTCCGAAGGCTATGGAAATGATTTCGATATAAGTAAATTAAGATATAATAAGATAATCATTATGACCGATGCCGATGTCGATGGCGCTCATATTGATACATTATTGCTTACATTTTTCTATAGATTTATGCCGGAATTAATAACACATGGACATGTATACATTGCCATGCCGCCATTATATAAAGTAGTTCCTAAAAAAGGCGAGGGCGAATATCTGTATGATGATAAAGCACTTGAGAAATACAGAAAGACACATACAGGATTCACATTACAGAGATATAAAGGTCTTGGTGAAATGGATGCTGACCAGTTATGGGAGACTACTCTTAATCCTGAGACAAGAATTCTTAAACAGGTAGAGATAGAAGATGGCTTTATGGCATCAGAGGTTACGAGTATGCTTATGGGAAATGATGTACCACCAAGAAGAAAATTCATTCACGACCATGCTCATGATGCAGAAATAGACGTATAGAAGAATGGAGGTAAATTGACAGATGGCAGAACAGATTTTGAAAACAGAATATTCAGACCTTATGCAGAAATCATATATAGATTATGCTATGAGCGTTATATGTCAGAGAGCATTACCAGACATTCGTGACGGTCTTAAGCCGGTTCAGAGGCGTGTATTATATGCAATGGACCAGTTAGGTCTTAATTATGACAAACCACATAGAAAATCAGCGCGTATTGTCGGTGATACCATGGGTAAATACCATCCACATGGTGACAGTTCGATATATGAAGCATTAGTCGTATTAGAGCAGGACTTCAAAAAAGGAATGGCACTTGTAGACGGACATGGTAATTTTGGCTCAATAGAGGGCGATGGTGCCGCTGCAATGCGTTATACGGAAGCTAAGCTTAAGAAGTTTACACAAGATGTATATCTTAAGGATTTAGATAAAGATGTAGTTGATTTTGTACCAAACTTTGATGAAACAGAGAAAGAGCCTGAGGTACTTCCTGTCAGGGTTCCTAATGTTCTTATAAACGGCGCAGAGGGTATTGCAGTAGGTATGACAACAAGTATTCCTACACATAATTTGGCAGAAGTAGTAGATGCTGTTGTGGCATATTTAGATAACAATAATATTACTACAGAAGAATTAATGCAGTACGTTCAGGGACCTGATTTTCCAACAGGCGGATTGGTTGTTAATAAGAGCGAGCTTCCTGCAATATATGAAACAGGAACAGGTAAGATTAAATTGCGTGGTAAAGTGGAATTTGAAAAGGCTGAGAAGAAATCAGACAGGGATAAATTAGTCATAAGTGAGATTCCATATACAATGATTGGTGCAAATATCGGTAAATTTATTTCTGATGTATGCGACCTTATTGAAACGAAAAAGACACAGGATATAGTAGATATATCTAATGAATCAACTAAAGAGGGTATAAGAATTGTCCTCGAATTAAAGAAGAATGCAGACGTAGAGAAATTAACGAATCTCTTATATAAAAAAACAAGATTAGAAGATACTTTCGGTGTAAATATGTTAGCTATCGTAGATGGCAGACCAGAAGTGTTAGGACTTAAAGGAATTATAGAGAACAGCGTTAAATTCCAATATGAGATTCAGACCAGAAAATATACTACACTTTTAGCTAAAGAACTAGAGCAGAAAGAGATTAAAGAGGGACTCATAAGAGCCTGCGACATCATTGACCTTATAATTGAGATTCTAAGAGGAAGTAACAGCATTAAAGATGCTAAGAATTGTCTGGTTAATGGTGATACAAGCAAGATTAAATTCAAGAATAAAGAGTCAGCAGTCTATGCAGGTAATCTTAATTTCACAGAGAAACAGGCACAGGCAATACTTGACTTACGTCTCTATAAGCTGATTGGTTTAGAAATCTTAGCATTACAGAAAGACTATGAAAATATAGTAAACAGAATAGCTGATTACGAAGAGATACTTAATAATCGTAAGGCAATGAGTAAGGTAATCAGAAAAGAACTTCTAGAAATCAAGAAAGAATATGCAGTACCAAGAAAGACTATAGTAGAGGATGGTAAGGAAGCTGTAGTCGAAGAAGTTAAGTTTGTAGAGCAGGAAGTCGTATTCCTTATGGACAGATTCGGATATGCTAAAACTATTGATACAACAGCATATGACAGAAATAAGGAAGCTGCCGACAAAGAGAATAAATATGTATTCAGATGTATGAATACAGATAAAATCTGTATTTTCACAGATAATGGTAATCTTCATCAGGTAAAAGTAATAGATATACCATTTGTCAGATTCAGAGATAAGGGAACACCGATTGATAATCTGGGTAATTATGACAGCAAAGATGAGAATATTATATTTATTACGGATACTTCGAAAATGGCGGAACGAAAGTTGTTATTTACTACTAAGACAGGAATGATGAAGCTCGTTGACAGCAGTGAATTCAATGTTACTAAGAAAACTGTAATGGCAACTAAGTTAGGTGCAGGAGATTTACTTGTAAATGTCGCTATAACTGATGCGGTTACGGCAGCAGTCATTAAAGATGGAATCTCACAGGCAGGTTATGAAAATGCATATAATCCTGTTACATTATCTGGTGGCTCAGAAGATATGGGAGATTTTAACGGATTAGATAATCCTGATAGTGATTTAGGCACCGGATTTAGTGATGAATTTGATAATGGTTTTGGAAATGAATTCAGTAGCGGATTCGGAGATGACTTCACAGGAGGTTATGGAGACGATTTTACACAGATGAGTTTTATGGATAATCTTGATAATCAGAACTCATCAGATACAAATGGTAATGCTGATAATGATGGTGCTTTAGCTGAAAATAACAGTGCCGGTGATGATACTTCCGAAGAAATTCTGACTAATGAGATGGTAGTGCTTCAGACTGAAAATGGAATGTTCTTAAGATTTTCATTAAAAGAGATACCAGAGAAAAAGAAAAGTGCTATCGGTGTCAAGGGAATAAAACTTAATGCAGGTGACAGTGTATTAAATGTATATGTGCTAGATGCAGGCGACAATATGATTGTAAATTATAATGATAAAGAAGTGGCTTTAAGAAAGTTAAAGACTCTAAAACGTGGGGCAAAAGGAACGAGAAAGTAAAAGATATACACACGATGAAGTGTTTGCAAAACTAAGGGGCTAAGGGTGACAGTTAATGATTAACACTAATTATCAACTTAGATATTTGACATAATTCTTCGATGATGTGAATAATTCCACATCATATATCAAGAATGAGTTATCTAACTCTAAAGTTGCAAATGGTTTGAATTAATAATTGAAATGATATTAAATGGGTGGTTCTGATAACTACCCATTTATAATTTAAAAGATGTTTGTTAAGCTGTAAATATAAGTTTATAAATAGAATTTGTGATAACCAATATATTAGAAACTGTGAAGAATAGAAAAATGTTGAAAAAAGTAAGTTAATAAATTATACTGTAAAAGTAAAAAAGAGAT
>ERZ772860.146-NODE-146-length-68347-cov-5.024263_pt1 | contig 68347 bp, 65 predicted proteins | sample MGYA00511342_ERZ772860 | MGnify/ENA primary metagenome ERZ772860 (study PRJEB29015, sample SAMEA2737665) | human gut metagenome | biome: human gut; feature: human-associated habitat; material: faeces | place: China | collected 2012 ... | reverse complement strand
GCAAATTCGGCGGACGCGCCTTATATCCCCAGCCCTAAAGGACGGGGTTTTACGGCGCATTTTGATAAAAAAAATCCCACCAGCTGATGCTGATGGAATCTTGTGTGCTCATGTAAAGCGAGTGATCAACGCTTCGAGAACTGGATGACGCTGAAAAGCCCTTATTTTGATGCGCAGCATCTCGATCAGGCTGTCCTGTGTCTTGCGATTGCCGAGGTACAGCATCACGACATTCAAGAAGTTGTACTGCCACTACTCTGCGCGATACTACAACACCCTTACAAGCTCGTCATTACTCCTACGCTGCGCGTGCTGAGGGGCAGCCTTTGCTCCTGCCGCGACGTAGCCAATAGGCAACAACAGCAAAGGCACTTCATTCAGTTCCAGCTGGAAGGCATCCGCCGTCTTCGTCACCGGGAAAAAGTTCACCCAGCAGGACCCGATACCAAGTTCCCAGGCTTCCAGCATCATGTGGGTGGCAACGATGCTGGCATCCTGCTCTCCGGCCCGGATGCTGTGTTCAAAAGGGTTGACCCATTCTTCGTCCTTGCGCACCGTCACCATCAGCACTACCGGCGCATTGAACGCGCAGCGCGTGAGCCCCCGGATCTTCTCCAGCGCCTCCGGGCTCTGCAGCACATAGACGCGGTACGGCTGATAGTTGTGCCCCGTCGGAGCAATGCGCCCGGCCTCCAGGATCGCATCCAGCTTCTCCTTCTCGATGGCCTTGTCGCTGAATTTCCGCACCGAGTACCGATCCTTAGCGAGTTCCATGAACGTCATATCTCATCATCCTTTCGTCATAGCAGTCCAAAACGTTCCGTCTTTATTATACACCAGCCAGCCAATAGTTGGCATGCAAAAGTTTACAGCTTACAACCTCCAAGCATCTGCTCCAGAACTGCTGCACTGGCATTTCTTCCGACATTTGTGCCGACATTTACTCCGACATGCTCAGCAACAGACTGCTGACCTCTGCTCTGCATCGCAGACAGTCAACGCTTCTTCCTAAACTTTTTCTCGAAATAGTCTTGCTGCTCAGGCGGAATGCGCAGTGCTTCCATCGCCTTGTTCAAGGACCAGCCTGTGTTCTTCATGATGTTTTTCAGTTCCTTCCTCACCCTATCACGGTATCCCTTCTTAAAGCCCTCCTCAAAAAGACCTTGAGTCAGTTCGCCCATATTCCTGTATTTCCTCAGCGTATCCTCTGACATCAAATGGCCGTATTCTTCTTCGAATGGATTCTTCGTAGCCAATACAATCACCTCAAGCTTCTATAACTGATGTAGAACCTCTTTCATACTGTGCTTTCTTCAAAATTTATGCATCTCTTAAAAGTCCATTGTCATTCAAGAACTCCTGGAACTTGAAGATCATCTTTGCCTTCCGCTGAACGATGTCCGTTTCCGTGAAGTCCGTTGCTGTCTGGGCCAAGTCCGTAAGTTCGTAAATTCTGGTTCCTTCTTTTTTCTGCTTGCGGCTGTTTTCAAACCCAATATAGTATTTCACCTTGTCCGCGAACTTATAATCCGATGCCCGAATATTGATGCGCTTCTCAAGCAACACCTTATTGCCAAGACTCTCGACGTTGCGCGGATCAGTCAGTGAATGCTCCTTCTCCTGACGATTGCGGGCGAAAATATGTTCAATTTCCAGAACAGTCTCGAGCGACAACAGTTCTTGTTTGGGATCTTGAAATGCCCACCATGTCAGCATGGATTTCGTAATAGCGCGGTTGTTGCTGAACGTATAATTGTCGAAGGCATTCTGCAGTTGCTGTCTGTGAAACAGATAGTCAGAGAACGTTACAGGACGTTCGTTAACAACGTTGATCATCTCTGCAAAAAACGGAGTCCTCAAGGCATTCACACCTGGATTCATTACAGCATAGGCCCATATGAAGGCTGTGATTTTGTTGAGGAAGCGATAAAAGCGATCATCATCGAGATGACCATGTGAATCGCGATTTGTCATGTAATATACCGAAACGAAATATGTCCACATGCCATTCGGTGCATAGTTCAAGACGAACAACCTCCTCAATATCCTGTCAGAGAAACGATCGACACTCTGATCCTGCACATCGTTCCAGAAATCAGCAAGATCAATCAGGTTATCGAAAGTCTCATCGCTCTTCAGGAGAGCATAGGTGTTACGTTCATAAAATTTGCGTAGTGCTTCTGTCGTCGAAGATTTTATGCCCTGTTTCGCACGTTCATAATACATATATCGCGTGAAGAGCTCATCCATCGGCGTTCCTGTAATCGGATGGAAAATAGCTTCACAAAGGACTTCAAGATTCTTCCATCGTTCAATGAACGAATCTTTTTCCCCCTTTGCAGAGAAATATTTATAGAATTGAGCTTTGAAGATATCGGCATCAGAAAGTGGCTTACCTCTGTCATTGAGAGTAGAGAAGATGCGCAAAGCTGTATCCTGTGACTCTGCTTCTATTGGGAGAAGGATACAGTTTTTCATGATGCGCATAGGGAAAAAAGAGAACCAATCTGGATACCTGTTGAGGAATTCAGCAATCCTTTGTTGAAAAAATCGATAGTTGTTGGCATAGTTGCTCTTCCATTCATCTTTTACAACGCCAGTCTCTAATATATCAATAAACTGCTCTTTTTCGTTGTCAGTAGCAACTTCCGAATTGATTTTCAGAGCGGACTTATCCGGTTCATCAAATTCATCTGTCTTCCAGATGCATTGCTCAATAAGCTTACTCGTCTTGACTGCTTTTTCATTTTTCATGCTACCGTATTTGTCGTAAAATGCGCGAAGCAAGAGCATGAGCGTCGTCAATCTCTGCTGACCATCGATGATTTCCTTCTTCCCATTCTCATTCTTGAATGTAACTACAGGGCCGAGAAAATACTCATCTGTATCACTATTGAATTTATCACAGTCACTTTCTGGAAAGGCAAAGAGAAAGAGATCATCCCATAGCGTTTGACATTCCTTTTCTCCCCAGGCATATGGTCTTTGATAGTCAGGGATGAGAAAATCAGTATTCTTTTCGGTAAAGAGATCCTTTACGCTTTTTTGATCGATATTTAGCTTCGACATTACTTTTCCCTTTCTTCGCGAAAATTTACCACCTTACATCACTTTCTCAAATTGCATCCATTACGTTAAGCAGAGTCTGATACGAATCCACCTGTTCGTATACCACATCATCTGTTGAAATCTCATTGAACAATTTCTTCGCGCACTTGATCTTGGCCTGTTCAATAGGGCGCAGATCTAAACTTTCCATTGATCCCTTCGTTTCAGCGACGAAGTAAATATGCTTTACAGTGCCCTTCTGGAACGCGATTGCCCAGTCTGGAGCGTAATTGCCTACTGGAGTGGGAATTTGAAAACCACGCGGCAGTTTTGCATAGACAACGACCTTGTCGTCGAGATCCATATCTTCAGCAAACTTTCTCTCAATCGACTTTTCTGCTGTGCCGTCAGCAAATACGTAATCCTGCACATTTTTCTTTGCCAGATATGCCTTCGAAAAATCCTTATTCTTTTCTGCAGTAAAGATTGAAGAGTCATATGTGCCGTCTGTTTTATTGTAGGTAATATCATCCACGATCATTGTCGCTTTCTCTTCATTGATCAGCTTAATGACCTTGGAGATGAACTTCTCCGGATTGTACTTGTACATGGAGAATTTGACAGGGGATATTCGTTTCAATATAGCAGTCGCAGTTCTTCTGGTGAGATGTGTGCCTGCACTAATCTTGCCAATCAGGTCATATCTAACTTGAGAGGTTTCTGCACGATCGATATTATATGTATGGCTCTTCTCTGTCACAAACCCAGAACCAGATTTTACAGTACTAGCATTCCAGTCTTCACCTTGTGTTCCTTTTGTGACAGTGTATTGCAGCTGTGCTACAAAGAGTTTTTCATTGATATGCTTGACAGCCTTCTTGATCAGCTCATCACTGTCAAAATGTACAGTATAGTTCCATTTGTGATTGATATAGTTCCAAAGCGTCTGGAACTCTTTCTTGCAGAAATTTTCGTTCAGCGCGTTCTCCGGTACTTTTGTCTTATGCCCATCCTCAATCATATCGTCAAGCGCATGTTCATCAAAGATTCCTCGTATCAGCGCATGGACACCTTCTGTAATATCCCTGATTTTCTCTGGAAGCGGAACCAATGTCTTATTTTCTGTGTCAAGATGATATTTTTCAGCTACATTGTCATTTTCATTTACATAATCATTCTTTAGGAGATAACGATATATTTCATGAGCCTGTTCATTCGTGATAGTTATGACATCACTGCCCACTTTGATTCTCTTTCCTGCAAAGTATTCTTGCGTTGCTTTCGTCGGACGCTCGTACAGATCATCCTTGATTTCCCGCTGGAGAGAAGATACAAAATCTTTATAACCGTCACTGGCAATAACGGTCAGCTTATTTACATCCTGCACTTCCGTACCAAGAACGTGCTCATCCATCCGGTCACCAGACTGATTCACGCAGAGACGGAGGCCACGGCCTACTTCCTGCCGCTTGTTCGTCGTACTATCTCCACCGTGTTTCAGCGTACAGATTTGGAAGACGTTTGGATTATCCCAGCCTTCTCGCAACGCAGAGTGAGAAAAGATGAATCGCACTGGGTTATCAAATGACAGCAATCGCTCCTTGTCTTTCAGAATCAGCTCATAGGCAGATTCATCATCACTGACATCAGAGCCCCGCTTAATCTTGGAATCAACCTTATGGCCTTTCTTGTCAATACTGAAATAGCCTGCATGGGTGGAATGCACATCGATGTTCCGCAGATACTGTTCATACGGTGTGTTGAACAATGTCAGATATTCATTCAAGATAGATATGTATTCTTCCTCGAACATCTGGCCATATTCCGAATTGACTTCGTTTCCATCTTCATCATATTTCCGATAGTTCTCAACCTTATCGATAAAGAATAGGGAAAGCGTTTTAATGCCACGATTGTAGAGCTCTTTCTCTTTTTCGAAATGAGAACGGATTGTCTCGCGAATCTGTACTCGGCGAATATCCTTTTCACTTACATCGCCAGTGGACTCTCCCGTATGGATTTCAACGCCATTTGTGAATGTCAGGATTCCCTTGATCGGATCTATGTCATTGATATGGTATCCCTGATACTGCTCCATCCCTTTGGAAAGTGCATAGAGATCATCATCTACGCCAACAATGCGTGTTTCGCGATTGATTGACTTATCGTAACCGATTTCAAATTCCAATCTGGCCATTGGTGGTTTCTTTGGCGAAACAATGATATTTTCCAAGAACAAGTATCCGTCTGTTCCTCGCAAATTCTTGATATCAAATCCCTTGACTTCGATTTTCTTGACGAGCTTCTTCTGATACGCATCCAGTGCATCAAGCACATAAACGAGATCATGATGCTCTTTATGTGTTGCCGAATAGTTCAGAGTGAAAAGTGGATTGAACTCCTCCAACGATTTCTGTGTTTTCTCCCCACCCATCTTCTGCGGTTCATCCAAAATCACAATTGGTCGATTGGCTGCAATCACATCGATTGGCTTTCTGCTACCGAACTCATCCAATTCCATGCGAATCCTTCTGGCATCCTTGCCACGAGCATTGAATGCCTGCACATTTATGATCATAACAGAAAGATCAGCACTGGAACTGAAGTTATCAATGTCGGTCAGATTTCTAGAATTGTAGACAAAGAAGCGAGCCTTCTTCCCATACTGCTCCATGAAATGGTCTTGCATCATCTGAAAACTCTTCTGCACGCCTTCACGGATTGCAATCGATGGGACAACAACGATGAACTTGCTCCATCCATACTGCTTGTTCAATTCGAACATCGTCTTGATGTAGACATATGTTTTACCGGTTCCCGTTTCCATCTCTACATCAAGAGAACATGCTCCCATGTGTTTTGCCAGAGACGAAGATACCTTGATGTTATTGTCGTTCTGCACATCTTGGATATTTTTCAATAACTGATGTGAGGCCAGTGCTATCGGCGCATTAGCAAATCCCATATCCAGATAGAAATCATCAGCTTTATTGAAAAGAGCTCCCTGTGCGACTTCATTACCGACATCACGACGATACCTAATCTTATCTTGAAAAGGCTGTCCTGCGAAGACTTTCACAACACTTTCGACCGCTTCAGTCTGATAATCCTGTATGGTGAATTTGAATTTCATGTCAGCCATATCACAGCACCTTCCTTACGGTCTCTGGGCTATACGTCTCAAATATCTGCTCAAAGTTTGCTGCAACACTGTCATTTGCCATGGAACTATCACGGAAGACGGCATAGAATGGATGCTTCTTGGCTATGGCTGTCACGACATCTTCAGTCACATCCTGATCAAAGCAGGCAATCAGATAACCGTCTGCTACGGAAAATACATTCTTCCCAGCTATCTCTGTCTGCTCAATCTTCGATGAAAGGAGTACTCCCAGGTCAAGCATTACCTGAATAAGTAAATCTTCTGAAGTACGATTTTCCTTGATATTATCCTCAAATAATTCTAAAGAATCTTGACTAATCTTAGCTGGGCTATAGTATACATCTTTCATATTAGAAGAATCTACATAAAAGCAACGGAACCCATAATCAATATCTGCACTAGTTTCCTCTTTTATTTTCTTGCCAGCACAGCGTATACGCTCTTCGCCAATTTCACAGAGATTCTTTACTGTTCTCTTATTAACAAGACTTGTTCCTGAACACTTTTCTGGTATTTGAATATTAATAAAAGATCTATTTGATTTCATTTCAGAATTTAATTTCATCAATGCATGACTCATGGTTGACGAGCCTGAAAAGAAATCCATTACAATGTCATTTTTTTGAGTACATGACATGATTAGAGTCTTCAATAATGCCACTGGTTTTACTGTATCAAAGCCATGGAATTCCCCCAGAAGTTCATTAAGCTCATCTTTTCCTGCTTCAGATGTAGATGACCATTCTCCATTCATAAAGCAATAAAATGGTGAATGCTCTGCTCCTTCTTCGTCATTAAAATATCTTCTAAATGGCACTCCCTCCTTAAATTCAATATATCCTTCTTTCCATAATCTTTTTATCTCACTTTCTCCAGCTTGCCAACGTTGTCCTTCTTTTGGTTTAAATCCATTTAAAGAAAAGGACATTGTAGTTCTATAGCTTCCTCCACGATTTGATTTAAGAATAGTAGCTGTCCTATATTTTCTACCATTTATTTCATACGGATATGATCGTTTTGTTCCTGTATATATTGGATAAAATTTCGAATAAGCTGTTTTTTCATAACATAAAACATATTCTATTTCTTTCTGAGGCTTAAATTTTGCTTCTCCAATATTTACTGGTTTAACTCTGGCCTTCCATACAATTGTCCCTAAATAGTGGTTTTTCCCAAATATTTCATTACAAACTTTATATAAATTGTCTAACTCATAATCATTAATACTAATGAATATTACTCCGTCATCTGTTAAAAAATCTTTAGCAATCTTCAGGCGCGGGTATATCATATTCAACCAATCTGTATGAAATCGTCCATTATTGTCACTGTTTTGCACCATACGATTGCCGTCTTCATCTACTTGTCCACCATTATTGGCATAATCTGCAACGCTCTGTGAAAAATTATCTTCATAAATAAAATCACTTCCCGTATTGTAAGGTGGATCGATATAAATCATCTTCACCTTCCCCAGATACGTCTCCTGAAGAAGTTTCAGTGCATCAAGGTTATCTCCTTCAATGTATATATTTTCGCTATCAATGTCCCCCCCCTAGTGTACCATCGTGGCTGACAGATTTCTCTCGATCCAGTCTCAAAGTTTTAGCAATGGGTTGATTTGCCAGCATGATTGCCTTTCTCTTATCTGGCCAAATAAACTGATAGCGCTCTTGACCATCATCGACAACCGTTGTATTTATTTCCTGCATCAGAACGTCTTTATCGATAGCACGAACAACATTACCTTCATCGTCAATAGACTCTGTAACCGCATTGGGAAATAATGCAACCAGCTTCTTATAGTTCTCATCTGCCAGATTTGGCGTATGCATCTTAAGCTTTTCCATGTGTGATTTCCTCCAATTGGTTCTTGTAAGCCTGCAACTTCGTATATAATTCAAACCGCTTCTTGGGCTGCTGCTCTTTCCAAGCGGCTTTTTCTGTTTTCTTTATCAATTTGTTCAGGCGGTTGATTTCATTCTGGTCTTTCAGCTGTTCATCTATCGCCTGGCCATTAGGTTTCAACAGCTCCTCTGATGAGATGGCCACCTGTCGGATAAGATCATCCCATATCTCGTCAAGCGTGCTGCCCGAAAGGGACAGCGACACGTCTGATTCATGCCTCCAACTCGAAGAATACAGGCGCCCTCGATAAACTGCCAGCTGGCGCATACCTTCATACGCAAGCAAGAATACCAGTTTATGTGAGTTCTGTCTTGCAATCGCCTCTACAATCCTTACGTCAAAGTCCTGTTTCTTCAGGTTGATGGTCAGAAGCATGATCTCTCTTATCTTTGAGTCTGTCGACAGGTTCAGATTCTCTTTCGTCAGACTGTTTTCCACGATGATGCTTTCCACGTCTGATACAAATCCAGTCTTCAACGCGGCAGACAGAGACAGGTGCCTATAAAATGCTTCTTTCGGTATGCGCCGATGTACTACGGTGCTTTCCGGAAAATCTATCATCTACATCACCACCATAAAGCATATGAGTTCGAAATCATCGAGTCCCGAAAAGCCACTGGACTGGAAGGTCGTTTCGCCAGCAGAGAAGAAGCTATCGATGTCTTCCACATCCTTGGCATCAATGATTGAATCAATGGCATCCTCTAGCAGCCTCGAAACCGTGCCCATATTACGGCCATCTTTCGTTTGCTTATTGAATGCCCTGCACAAATCTTTATCGGGCACCGCTTTGCCTTTTGCAATATGACGCATTTCATCCAGCATGTCTTTCGGCTGCAGGTGATTTGTGATGATCTCACCATCCATTCCCACATAGACCATGTAGAAGGGATGCAGTCGATTCTGATTCTTGATGTTGATCTTCGTATTCACATTTTTCAGGACAAAGATTACGCCCGGCTTCTCGCCGTGCGCCACGGCATGGATTCCCAGCGGAATATGGTCGATATCCTTGTGCTCCTTCATATAGGCAAGCAGATCCATCCGGAAGTCATTCAAGCCCAAATCTGTGATGGAGACGCCTCTCGTCATGTCTTCCAGGTCCACGACCTCATCTTGCAGCTTCTTCAGCTGTTCCTTGCGGTATTCCAGCTCGCCCTTCTCATTGGGATTGATCAGATCATCGTCGCCAGTAGAGGTCATGACAGAGATGCGCATCCTTGTCTCTACCCTGGCCTTCAGGTTGATGTACTCATCCAGTGTCAAATCCGGCCAGAAGTTCACGAGCTGAATCACCTTGTTCTTGCTGCCGATTCGGTCAATTCGTCCGAACCGCTGGATGATGCGCACCGGATTCCAGTGAATATCGTAGTTGATGCAATAATCGCAGTCCTGCAGGTTCTGTCCTTCTGATATGCAGTCCGTGCCGATCAGGATATCGATGTTGTTGTGCACATCCTCTGGATACAGCACGTCTCTGTCCTTGGACACTGGCGAGAAGCAAGAGAGGACATGATTCATCTCGGCTTTGAATCTCGGAATGGTCGTCCTTCCCTCTACAGAGCCGGTGACTAATGCCGTATTCAGCCCCAATGCTTTTGCCTTGGGTGCAATATTCTCATATAGGTACTCTGCTGTATCTGCAAATGCTGTGAAGATCAGTACTTTTCTGTTTCCCGGATTGATCGGGTGCTCTTCTTTCCAGCGAATCACCTCAATCAGCTGGTTCAGCTTATAGTCATATTCCGGAGTAATGTCCTTTACCATGCTGATCAGGATAGCCAGCGTCTCAAGATCCGAATCGATATCTCGTTTCCACGAGATGTAGTCCATATCACGAAGATCAATCTGCACCTTTTTCCCGACAGAGAAGAAGTCCGTATTTTGGTCATCTCCATCAAAGTCTTCTGCTACTTTGGTCAGATCCGTCATTTCGTCCAGGTTTCCACGGCCATTCTCGATAAAGTGTTCAATGACCTGACTCGTATCATAAAGATACTGATGGACACGCTCTACCGTCAGAAGGAATGAGTGGACAGAACTCTCCATCCGCTTCAAGAGGTTGATGCTCATGAGCCTCTGGATACCAGTCTCACGGCCTTTGCGGAAGTTTTCCGTTTCTTCCTCTGTCAGATACTTCGATAGCTTGCTGGGCAAGATGTACTGCGTCGGCGTGTAGATCGTAAGCCTCAGTTCAGACAGACATTCGTATACTTCCTTGTAGTTGATTGCTCCCTTCCTGTCGGTCAGCTTCGGATACAAGGATATCGGCTTCTTGCGCTCCGGGAAGGTTCCGATTTCCTTTGTGTCGTAGTAAGTCTGAATGTGATGGCGCGATCTGGCAATCGTGACCGCATCGAGCACCTCGAAGAAATCAAAGTCGAGCTGTGCGAGCAGATTCTGGGTTGTTCTCTCCTCTTCTGGAAGCTTGCACCATGCGTTATAGGTCTTTTGCGCCCTCCTAAAGATCGTATCGATATCGGACTTCGTGTTCAGCTTGTCGTTGATCTCTTCTGGATTCCCTTCATAGGCCAGTGCAAGCTGATTGCGAAGATCGTAAAAGCGATTGTTGACAGGAGTCGCCGAAAGCATCAGTACCTTAGTCCGAACGCCCGGCCTGATTACTCGGTTCATCAGTCGCATGTAACGGTTTTCTTTTTCGCCGCCATGGGTGTCGGTTCCGTTTCCATTGCGGAAATTATGGCTCTCATCGATCACAACAAGATCATAGTTGCTCCAATTGATCCGGTCTATCGGAAGACCAATCGGCGTCATGCCGCTGTTCCTGGAAAGGTCTGTATGATAAAGAACATCATAACGAAATCGATCGGCAGCAAGTGGATTGTTCACGAGGTTGCCGCGATACGTCATCCAGTTCTCAGAGAGTTTTTTCGGGCATAGGACAAGGACATTCTTGTTCCGACCCTCATAGTATTTGATTACAGCAAGGGCTGTGAATGTCTTGCCCAGGCCTACGCTATCAGCGAGGATGCATCCATTGTACTGTTCCAGCTTATTGATGATGCCCAGTGCTGCATCCTTCTGGAAATTGTAGAGCCTGCTCCAGATTACACTATTCTTGAAGCCAGTCGCCTCATTCGGAAGAACGTCCTCTGAAATATCATCAAGGAATTCGCTGAAGATGTTGTAGAGCGTCATAAAGTAAATCAATTCAGGGGAATTTTCCTGATAAACCGTGGAAATCATGTCGATAACATCATTGGTGACATTCTGAAGCTTCTCTTGGTCATTCCATACAGACTCAAAGAGGCTCAAGAACTCCTTGCTCGAAGGGTTCTCAAACCTGGTCATCATATTGCTGATGTTGTTGCCACGTTCACAGCCAAGATCGACTGCTGTGAAGGCATTCATCGGCATGTATGTATAGGTTTCTTCGGGATTATCGACGACAAGGAAATTATTCATGCCCTCTCTGGTGGTATTGGTGCGGAAGGAAGCCTTGCGACGCATCCAATCAGCGCATTCCTTAGCAACAGCTTTCTGTTTCAGTTCATTCCGGAGACGAACTTCAAATTCTGTGCCATAAAGACTCTTTTCACGATTGAGACGGGGAATATAGAATTCCCGAGGTTCTTTCTTCGTTTTCTCTGACACAAAGGTTGGTGACGTAAAAATAAAACGGAACTCATCACAGTGCTCCAATTCATCACGAAGTGCCCGATACGCATAAATGGAAAAGCATGCTGCCGCAATAGACACCTTGCTGCCTGACTTTATCTTCTTCACAAGATCGTCTTTTACGACCTTGGTCGTATTATTGAATGTTTCCATCGGCATCACTCCATTCTGCATCAGCACAGGCTTTATCGAGAAAATGATTGAATAGCACGCACATAAGAACCTATTTTATTAACATTCGCTATAGATACCCAATATCCTGCTTTCACTGCCGTATATCCCGGATAGTAATGCATACAAAAAATCCCGCCAGCCGTAGCTGACGGGATTTTGTACGTTCGTATGTAACGAGCGATTAACGCTTCGAGAACTGGGAAGCCTTGCGGGCTTTCTTGAGGCCGTACTTGCGGCGCTCTTTCTCGCGCGGGTCGCGCGTAACGAAGCCAGCCTTCTTGAGGGCCGGACGGAGCTCTGCGTTCATCTCCATGAGAGCGCGCGTGATGCCGTGGCGGATTGCACCAGCCTGGCCCGTGACGCCGCCACCAGCAACGTTTGCGATGACGTCGTACTTATCAACCGTCTCCGTGAGGTTCAGCGGCTGACGAACGATGAGTTCGAGAGTCTTGAGACCAAAATACTCTTCCATGTCGCGACCATTGATCGTGACTTTGCCCTCGCCTGGAACCAGACGAACACGGGCAACGGACGATTTTCTGCGGCCAGTGCCGTAGTAGATGACTTCTGCCATGTGTTATGTTCCTCCCTTTCCAGATTAGCGGATGTTCAGCTCAAGCTTCTCCGGCTTCTGAGCTGCATGCGGATGCTCCGGGCCAGCGTAAACGCTGAGCTTGCGGTACATCTGAGCGCCGAGACGGTTCTTCGGCAGCATGCCCTTGATTGCATGCTCAAGAACGCGCTCCGGGAAACGCTCCAGCATGTGGCCAGCCGCCGTGAACGTCGTGCCACCCTGGTAACCGGAATGACGGAAATACGTCTTATCCGTGAGTTTCTTACCCGTGAATTTTACTTTCTCTGCATTGATGACGATGACGTAATCACCCGTATCAACGTGCGGAGTAAAGGTCGGTTTATTTTTACCGCGAAGAACTTTTGCGACTTCAGCTGCGAGGCGGCCGACAGTCTGGCCTTCAGCGTCTACAACGTACCATTTGCGCTCGATATTGGATGCATTTGCCATAAACGTTGTCTTCATGCGATTTCCCCCCTAGAGTTTTTTCAGTATCAATTTTCCATGTTGTATGATGTATTGAAACAGGCTTCCGGGGCTAATGGAAACGCTCGTCCGTGACATCACATAGAACTATTCTAAAGAAAAGTCCCGAGAAAGTCAAGGGATTTTTCTCCGAAAAACAAATTTAATCCACAGGTTCCTGTGTATACTTCAGGTGGCCCGTGCCGTTGATGAGCTCGACCGTCGTACCGTGCTCGGTGTAGGTCACGATGTTGACGGCCGTGTTGAACTGACGGATGGTCCAGACGTACTGGAGGTCCATGTGCAGGGCCGCTGTCAGGATGGTGCGCAGGATGGCACCGTGCGCGAAGACGGCGACGGTCTGGTCGGGATGACGGGCCACGATTTCCTCGACACAGGCGAGCGCGCGCTCACGGAGCTTCGGGAAGCTCTCGCCATGCGGGATCTCGAGGACGTCGGGATGCTGGAAGAAGTTCTCGAGAGCGTCGGGCCACTTGGCGACGATCTCGTCGTACGTCAGTCCCTCCCAGTCGCCAAAGTTGAGCTCACGCAGCTCCGGGCGCGGCTCGACCGTCAGGCCGAAGCGGTCGGCGACGCAACTGGCCGTCTTCATCGCGCGCGCGAGGTCGCTCGAGTAGACGGCCTCGATCTTGTCTACCGGGAAATGTGCCGCAAGCTTCTCGGCCTGCTCGATGCCGAGCGGTGAGAGCGCGACATCCGTCTGGCCCTGATAGCGGCCAAGCACATTCCACTCGGTCTGGCCATGGCGGACAAAAATGATCTTTGTCATAAGAATCTCCAATCTATTCTATCTCTATATCAAGATACAGCATCAGCCATCTGGTCAAAGCTGCGCCAGGCGGCGAGCAGTGCCTCATTCTCCTCGCGCGTGCGCACGGCGAGGCGCAGGAATCCCCCGGTGAGACCCGGGTAATGCTGGCAGTCGCGCACGAGGATATGATGCGCCCGCAGATACGTTACGAGCCGTTCCACCCGCCCCGCAGGCAGCTTCACGAGGATGAAATTGACGCTCGGCGGGAAGACCTTGACATCGTGCAGAGCGGCCAGCGTGGCAGACAATCTCTCCTTCTCCTCTTTGACGAGCGCACGCGTCTGCTGCTGGTAGGCCGTGTCGGCGAGTGCCGCCACGCCCGCGGCCTGCGCGAGTACGTTGACGTTCCAGACGTCTTTGGCCGCCTCCATCGCCTGCAGGAGCGCGGGGCTGCCGATGCCGAAGCCGAGCCGCAGGCCGGGCACGGCGAAGAACTTCGTCAGCGAGCGCACGAGGAAGAGATTCGGCAGCCGTTCCTGGCGCACGGTAAAGCGCGCCTCGTCCTCGCGGAAGTCGAGGAAGGACTCGTCGATGACGAGCTGTGTGCCGGACGGCAGCAGCTTTTTCGCGAGGTCTGCGATGGCCTCGCGCTCCACGAGCGTGCCCGTCGGGTTGTTGGGGTTGCCGAGCACGATGCAGTCGGCTTGCACGCGCTGCGCCTCCTCGGCGAGGAAGATGAGGTCTGGCTCGAAGCCCGCCCGCTCCTCGAGCGGGCTGTACGACACGGCAGCACCGGCGGCATGCGCCGCCCGCTCGTACTCACTGAAGGCGGGCACGGGCAGGAGGACACGCTTCGGCCGCGTGACGAAGGCGTAGAGGTAGAAGAGCTCCGCCGCACCGTTGCCGAGGATGAAGTCCCCCGGGGCTCTGTCGTAGTGGGCAGCAAGTGATGCCCGGAGTTCACGCGCCCTCGGGTCCGGATAGTGGATGGCCGCATCGATGTGCGCGAGGATGGCCTCTTTCACGCGCGGCGAGAGGCCGAGCGGATTGATGTTGGCCGAGAAATCGAGCCACGGTTCTCCATCTGCCGTCGGCTCGTAGACATTGCCGCCATGGACAAAGCGCAGATCTTCCTGCATCATATCGCTTCCTTTCATAGTATCTCTATGCCGCCATCGCGCATCAAAGAGATGCCGAGGCACTCGAGCTCGGGGAACTGCTGCGCAAGCTGTGCCGAGCGGCACGCTATCGCATCGTGCGCCAGCTGCGATGGCCAGATGACGCCGATGACTGTGCCGCTATGCGCGGCGACGAGGCCCAGCGCTCCGCAGGCGCGCGCCTCCTGCAGCAGCGCCTCGAACGCATCTTTTGGCAGGATGGCCTGATTCCAGCACGCGCTCTGCGTGGCGGCCTCGGCCAGGCGCCGCTCGCCCTGCGCCAGCGCCGCGAGCAGCGGCTCCCACGGATGCTCCTCCTGCCCCACGGCCGCTGCATGGCAGGCCGCCGTGTCGACCGTGCCGCCCGTGTCGAAGATGGTCAGTTGCGGATAGGAAAGACTGTGATATGTCCGCTGCACGCGGCCCGTCACCTGATTGAGACAGACGATGCCCCGCATGAAGACGGCATCCGTCGGCTCGACCTGCACGGCAAGCCGCAGGATGGCCTCGGGTGCGAGCAGCTGCCCGAGCGCATGCGAAGCCGCCGCAAGGACCGCGGCGATGTCTGCGCTCGACGAGGCCATGCCCTTGCCGCGCGGCAGTTCCGACGTCAGGCGCATGCCAAAGGGAAGCTTCTCGATGCCTGCCCCACGCAGGTAGAGCTGCAGGGCGCGGCGCGATTTCTCGCCGAGGCCGACGAGCCCCTGCAGCGTGGCAGAGGCCCTCACCGTCGTATAGCGCGCGATCGGGCAGGTCACGAGAAAGGGCTCGCCGCCGTGCCAGCCCTGCAGGAGCTCGCCGCAGGAGCCCGGCACGCGCACGGTCACGTCCTTCACATCGGTCGCTCTCATCGCATCACATCCAGAGGAAGCAGCCCGTGCGGTCAAACGGCAGGACGGCGAAGAGGAAGAAGACAATGAGCACGAGTGTCTCCGTCATGAGCTCGATGGCGCCGTAGACATCGCCCGTGAGGCCGCCGAGCTTCGCGGTCGCATAGCGGCCGAACACGAAGGCAAAGGCCAGCCCCGCGAGCAGTGCAGCGATGGCGGCGATGCCCCAGGGCACGACGAAGACGAGTGAAGTGATGAGGCCGATGACGACAGCCCTGCGGTCTGCTGCCTCAGAAAAGGCCTGCCCCATGCCGCTCGGACGCGCATAAGGGAAGTGCGCGACGGCAAAGAGCATGGCCATGCGCCCGATGACAGGCATGACGAAGACGGCGATGAGCAGGACAGGCGCCGGCAGGTCGAGCAGCAGAGACCAGTCGAGCAGCAGGATGCTGCCGAAGGCCACGACGCCGAACGAGCCCGCGCGGCTGTCCTTCATGATCTCGAGCATGCGCTCGCGGCTGCGGCCCGAGAAGAGACCGTCCACCGCATCCATGAAGCCGTCGCAGTGGAGAGCGCCCGTCAGCAGGATGGGCAGGATGACGAGGATGGCCTTGGTCGTGTACGACGGCAGGCCGAGAAGCGCGAGGCAGGCGAGCGCCGCCAGCAGGTAGAGGCAGCCGAGCACGGCACCGACGAGCGGGAAGAAGCGCGTGCTGCGGCCGAAGTCCTCGGCCGTCAGGTCTTCCTGTTTGACGAGGTGGATGCGCGTGAGGAACTGAAGGGCAGTGATGAAACTTCGCAATTTGGTTCTCCTTTAATACCCCATGCACTTCAAGAGCGCATAGGCAAAGATCAGGAACAGGACGGTCGCCGTGTACATCATGCGGATAGCCTCCATGATATGCTTGGGGGCCGTGCGCTCGATGGCCTCACCCATGTAGGCGCGGAACGTTTTCTTACCGAAGTACGAGTTGATGCCGCCAAGGCGGATGTGCAGGGCGCCGGCCACCGTCGCCTCGGCGTAGCCGCCGTTCGGGCTCGGATGCTTGGCCGCATCGCGGCGCATCATGCGCAGGGCATTGCGGGAATCGAAGCCCAAGAGCCAGGCCGCGATGATGAAGAGCACGGCCGTGATGCGCGCGGGGATGTAGTTGAGCACATCGTCGAGCTTGGCCGCCGCCTTACCGAAGTAGAGGTACCTCTCGTTCTTGTAGCCGATCATCGAGTCCATCGTGTTGGCCGCGCGGTAGAGCACGGCGAGCGGCACGCCGCCGAGCACGAAGAAGAAGAGCGGCGCGATGACGCCGTCGACCGTGTTCTCCGCAATCGTCTCGACGGTCGCGCGCGCGACCTCCGACTCGTCGAGCTTCGCGGTATCGCGGCCGACAATCCAGCCGACGGCCTTGCGCGCTTTGTCGAGTTCATTCGTCAAGAGCAGCGCGTAGATGCCGCGGCCGGCCTTCGCGAGGCTTTTCGGCGAGATCGTGAAGGCGAGCAGAAGCGCCTCGACGACCATCGTGCCCCACTCCCACGGGATGCTGTACGAGAGGTAGATGATGCCCGCTGCCACATCGTAGGTAATGAAGAGCACGAGCAGCACGAGGATAGCGCCGCAGAAGAATTTCTTCTGGTCGCTGTCCTCCTCGCGGTAGTAGATGCGCTCCAAGAACGAGATGAGCTTGCCGATCAGCACGACGGGATGGAAGCGCGAGCGCGGGTCGCCGATGATTGTATCGATGATAAAGGCAAAGATCGCAACATTCATACGCGCTCCTCCTCTCTGCGCTCTTCTGCCATCTCCGCCATGATGGCCTTGAGCTTCTCCATGTCGAGGGCGCGCTCGACGACATCGGCCAGATGCTCGTAGGCGCGCTCTTTCACCTGGCGGCGGTTGCGCTGGATGGCGAGCGGCCGGAGTCCCTTGTGGATGCGCAAGGTGTTGATGAGCTGGCGGCGGAAGGCGTCATCGTCGAAGAGGCCGTGGATGTAGGTGCCGAAGACGAGTCCATCTTCGCGCAAGGCGCCGTCCCAGCGGCTCGGCTCTCCCTTGGCCGCATGGATGTAGAAGGGATGGCGCACGGGTGCGGAGAATTCCGTCTCCCCCATGTGGATCTCATAGCCCTTGAGTCCTCTGCCGAGCAGCGTGCAGCCGAAGAACTCCATGCCCGGGCAGTCGGCCGTGACCTGGCGCGTGTGTTTTATCTCTGCAAATGTGGTCTTCATCGGCAGGCAGCCGAGTCCCTTGACTGCGCCGTGCTCCGACTCCACGTGATGCGGGTCCGCGATCGCCTCGCCGAGCATCTGGTAGCCGCCGCAGATGCCGACGAGCGGCGTGCCATTCTCGACACACGTGCGGATGGCTCTCTCGAGGCCGGACTCGCACAGGAAGAGCAGGTCCTCCGTCGTGTTCTTCGAGCCGGGCAGGATGATGAGGTCGGGGCTGCCGAGTTCCGACGGACGGCGCACATAGGTGACTTCGACATCGGGCTCGTCGGCGAGCGCATCGAAATCCGTGAAGTTCGAGAGCTTCGGCAGCTCGATGACGGCGATGCGGATGTCTGATTGCTTCTCCTGTTTCTCATCCCGTTCCTCAAGAGAGACAGAGTCCTCGTCGTCAATGCCCATCTCCTCGATGTAGGGCACGATGCCGAGCACCGGCTTGCCCGTCTTCGCTTCGAGGAAGTCGACGGCCGGCGTAAAGAGCGAGACATCGCCGCGGAACTTGTTGATGACGAGGCCCTTGACGAGCGCGCGCTCCTCCTCGTCAAGGAGCTCCAAAGTGCCGACGAGCGAGGCCAGCGCGCCGCCGCGGTCGATGTCTGCAATCAGCAACACCGGCGCATGCAGATACTTGGCCACGCGCATGTTGACGATGTCGTGCGATTTGAGGTTGACCTCGGCCGGACTGCCGGCCCCCTCGACGACGAGCGTGTCAAACTGCTGCTGCAGGCGCTGCAGGGCCGCCTTGACCTCCGCGAATGCCTCGAGGGAATAGCCGGCGTGGTACTCGCGCGCACTCATGTTCCCGATGGGACGGCCCGCGAGGATGACCTGTGAGCGGGAATTGCCCGTCGGCTTCAAGAGCACGGGATTCATGTCCACCATCGGCTCAAGGCCCGCCGCCTCTGCCTGCGCGACCTGCGCGCGGCCCATCTCAAGGCCGTCCTTCGTGACGTACGAGTTGAGTGCCATGTTCTGCGCCTTGAACGGCACGACGCGCTGCCCCTCGCGGTAGAAGATGCGGCAGAGCGCCGTCGTCAGGATGCTCTTGCCGACATGGGAGCTCGTGCCCATGAGCATAATGGATTCCAAGGTAGTGCCCCTTTCTCTCTGATCTCTCTGAAACGATTACTTGATGCGCAGCGGGATGCCGCAGAGCACGGCGTAGACCGCATCGGCGGCAGCGGCGAGCTGTTGGTTCGCGAGGCCCGCGAGGTCGCGGTAAAGGCGCGCGAGGCGGTTTTCCGGCACGATGCCGGCCCCAACCTCATTCGTCACGAAGAGGACCGTCGTCTCCTCCGGCAGTCCCTGCACGGCCTCAATCAGGGATGCCATCTCGCCCTGTACGAGCGCGGCCAACTTCGCTTCGTCATACGGCTCCGCCTCGCGGCAGAGCAGGTTGCTGAGGTAGATGGTCACACAGTCGAAGAGAATGGTGCCGTGCTCCTGCCCCACCTCGCAGATGACCTTCGCCGCTTCGCGCGGTGCCTCGTACGTCTGCCAGTCAGAAGGCCTGCGGCTGCGGTGTAGGGCGATGCGGTGCTCCATCTCCACGTCCCAGGCTTCTGCCGTCGCGATGTAGGCCACCTCGCCACCGGACTCTCTGGCCAGCTTCTCGGCGAAGGCGGACTTGCCGCTGCGCGCGCCGCCCGTGACGAGGATCATCTTGCCCATGCGCTGCAGGCCTCCACGAAGTGCGCCGCCGCCTCGGGGCAGCCGGCGAAGTGCAGGTGCAGATAGCTGCCGAGCACGTTCTTGCGGCTTGCTCCCGCCTCATAGCATTCACCCGTGCGCAGTTTCTTGAAGCGGAAGGGGCTCTCTCCCTCTGCCTCATCCTGCGAGAAGTGGAACTCGTGGCCGCGCAGCTTCGTGCCGGCCTTGCCGAGCACCGTGTCCTCGATAAGCTCCGCTTCGACGTAGCCGACCATCTGGAGCTTCTCGGTCATCGCGGCCTGGCCTGGCAGGGCGCCGCACATCGCGTATTCCCTGCCCGCGAAGTCCTTGAGGGACTGCAGCAGGTACATATAGCCGCCGCACTCCGCGTAGATCGGCATGCCCTTCTCGGCGGCCTCGCGGATGGAGCGTCGCATTGTCTCATTGGCTTCGAGCTTCGCGGCGAACATCTCGGGGAAGCCGCCGCCGATGAAGAGGCCGTCGACTTCCGGCAGCTCCGCGTCGTGCAGCGGGCTGAACGGCACGAGCTCGGCGCCACAGTGCGCGAGGATGGCGAGGCTCGCCGTGTAGTAGAAGGAGAATGCCTCGTCGCGCGCGATGCCGATGCGGCAGTGCCTCGGCTGCATCTTGCGCTCTGGCATATTGACTTCGAGCTCTGGCGCCAGGCAGGCCAGGTGCAGGATGGCCTCGATGTCGAGCGACTTGGCGACGGCTGTGCCCATTGCCTCGATGGCCTGGCGCTCGCCCTCGTTCTCGGCGACGGGCACGAGGCCGAGGTGGCGCTCCGGCATCTTGAGCGAGTCGTCGCGGCGCAGCGCGCCGAGCACGCGGATGCCCGCATCCTTCATGGCGCGGCGGATCATCTCCTCATGCGTCGCCGAGCCGAGCCGGTTGAGGATGACGCCAGCCAGATTGACCTCCGGGTCGTAGTCGCGGAACCCGCAGGCAATCGCCGCGGCCGAAGCGCCCATCGACTTGACGTCAAGGACGAGCACGACAGGCGCCTTGAGCAGCTTGGCGATGGCCGCCGTGGAGCTCACGCCCTCGCGCCCGCCATCATAGAGGCCCATGACGCCCTCGATGACGGCGATATCCGACCCCTCCATCGTCCTCGTGAAAAGCTCCGGCAGCACCTGCTCCGGCACAAGCCAGCTGTCGAGATTATGTGCAGGGCGGCCGCTGGCCATCGTATGGTAGCCGGGGTCGATGTAGTCGGGGCCGACCTTGAAGGACTGGACCGCGATGCCCTGCTCGCGCAGGGCCGACAGCAGCCCCGTCGCGATCGTCGTCTTGCCAGAACCGGACTGCGTCGCCGCAATCACTAAGCGTGGAATCGAATAGCGCATGGTAAACCTCCTGTTGATGTTGAGTATTTGAATATCGGAATGCCGCCCAAAACTCAGTCGCGGCTGTCATCAATCTCATAGAGCATCGCATTGACGGCAGCGGCGGCAATCGGGCTACCGCCTTTCGTGCCCTCGACCGTGATGTACGGGACGAGGCTATTCTCAGCCAGCTCCTTCTTGGAGTCGGCCGCGCCGACGAAGCCGACGGGAATGCCGACGATGCAGGCCGGACGCACGCCCTCCTCGCGGACGAGCCGCAGGACCTCAAAGAGCGCCGTCGGCGCATTGCCGATGGCGATGACGCTGCCCGTGAGCGCTGCGCCGAAGCTGCGCATGGCCATAAGCGAGCGCGTCACGCCCTGCGCCTTGGCGCGTGCCGCGATCTCAGGGTCCGCGATCCGGCAGTGGACCGTGCCGCCGAACGAGGCGAGCTTGCGCTTGTTGATGCCCGTGCGGACCATCTCGACATCCGTGTAGATGTCCGCGCCGCCGCGCAGGGCGGTGATGCCCGCTGCCACGGCCGTCTCGGAGATGCGGATGATTGGCGCGTATTCGACATCGCCGGCCGCATGGATGATGCGCGAGTAGACCTTCTTCTCCGCTTCGCTCAGCGAGAGTCCCGCAAGGTACGGCGCAATGAGCTCCATGCTGCGGTGCTCGATTGCCATCGGCTGCTTGATAAACTCCATCATGAATCCTCCCGATTCTCTATCGTTTCTACAAATGCCAGGACTTCTTCATACGTGTGCACGAGATGGTCGTACGGAAGGACAGGGCGGTCGATGATGATGACGGGGATGCCGAGCGCTGCGGCAGCCGCAATCTTCGTATCCGTCCCACCAATCGTGCCGCTGTTCTTCGTCACGATGACATCTGCGCGGCACTGCCGGAACATCTCATAGTTTAGTTCCTTCGAGAACGGGCCCTGCATGGCGACAATCTGCTTCGGCGAGAGGCCGAGCTTCTCGCCGAGCGAGAGGACCTCAGACGTCGGCAAAACACGCGCGATGAGCGTGCAGTCCGCAAGCGCCTTCGACTCCGTGAAGCGCTGCAGGTTGCGGCTGCCCGTCGTCAGGAAAACGACCTTGCCGCATTTTGCGGCCGCCTCAACCGCCTCCTCGTACGAGTGGACGCAGATGATCTTGGCGGCAGTCTCTGCGCTTAGATCCGTCAGCGAGCGCTCGTAGCGCAGGTACGGGATACCGAGCGCATGGCAGGCTGCCATCGCATTCTCCGAGACGTGCACGGCATAGGGGTGGCTCGCATCGACGAAGCAGGTTGCCCGATGTCCGCGCAGGTACGTTTCCAGCGCCTCGCGGTCAAGCGGCTTGTCGTTGATGGTCAGTCTCTCGCTGCCGCAACGCTCGAGCAGCTGCTCGCCATAATGGCTGACGACGGAGGCTGTCACCTTGTATCCCGCATCGAGCAGGAGCCCCGTGAGCTCGCGCCCGTCCTGCGTGCCCGCTGCGACGAAGATCATAAGCCGCTCTCCTTCCTGCCGTAGCCGCGCGGCGTCAGCATCCAGCCCTCTTTGACGTACGTCTGCGAGTTGCCGATGATGACGAGCGAGAACATATTGATTGTCTCCTTCGTGAAGTCCGCGAGCGTCGAGATGGTCTTCGCCTGCTCCGCGCGGCTCGCCGCCGTCACGATGCCGACCGGCGTCTCTGGATTCCGGTACTTCAAGGCGATGCGACGAATCTCCTCGATGTGCTGCACGCGCTTCTTGCTCTTCGGGTTGTAGAGCGCGATGACGAAGTCGCCGGCCGCCGCCATCTCCGCACGCTTGCAGATGGTCTCCCAAGGCGTCAGCAGGTCTGAGAGGCTGATGACGGCGAAATCGTGCATGAGTGGGGCGCCGAGGATGGAGGCCGCTGCATTGACGGCCGAGACACCGGCGATCACGCCGCCAAAATGCGGGCGCTCCGCCACCTCTCGCTGCAGCACGAGTTCGAGCACGAGGCCGGCCATGCCGTAGACGCCAGCGTCGCCGCTCGAGACGACGACGGTCTCTTTGCCAGATGCCGCGGCCTCGACGGCCATGCGGCAGCGGTCGATCTCGTGCATCATGCCCGTGCCGATGACCTCCTTGTCCGCGAGAAGCGGCTCAATCAGGCGGATGTAGGTCGTGTAGCCCGCGACGACCTGTGCGCGCTCGATTGCCGCGCGCGCCCGCGGCGTCATGTCGAGCAGACTGCCCGGGCCAATGCCGACTACTGTGATTCCTGCCATTCCTGTCTTTGCTGCCATACGAGTGCCACCGTCACTTTCTCAAATCTTGTCTTGCCGAGCGCCATGCGCCCTCCTCCTGCGGCCAGCGCCGCTGCCTCACAGACGTTGCCGATGCCGATTGTCTGCCGGACGAAATCCGATTCTCTGAGGCTGTACTGCTCGATGATGCGCTGGAGCGCATTATTTTCATAGAAATACAGCGGGCGGCGAAGCTCTGCCGCCGCCTCGTGAAGGCCCCGCTCCTCCCGCTTGAACACAGTGGAGCCGAGCGAGATAATCGCTTCCATCGGCATGCCGATGCGCGCTGCCGCCTCTTTTAGTGCTGCAAGGATAACTTCTTTCGGCGTTCCCCTGCGGCAGCCGACGCCCGCGCGCAGTGCCATCGGGCGCAGGAAGAGGCGCCCCGCCCGCGCCTCCGTGCACGCGGCGCTGATGATGACCTGTGGACTCGTTTCGCGATCCCGCTTTACCAACTCGCGCACCGTCAGGCCACGCCGCGCGAGTTCTTCCCGATAGAACGAAGCCAGTGCACAGGCGGGATCCACGTAATACGAGATGGATTCACCGCGAAGCATAGCGCTGTTGACGGCGAGGATGGCCGCGTGCGGCTCTGGGAAGAGCCCGAGCTCCGCCGCCAGCGCGTCGGGCGCCACAAGACCTTCGACGTCCGTCGCCGTCGTGATGACGGGCTCCGCGCCGAGGGCGGCCGCCAGCGCGCGCGTCAGGCGGTTCGCGCCGCCGACATGACCGGATAGCAGGCTGATGACGTGGCGGCCCTGCTCATCGAGCACGACGACAGCCGGGTCCTCGAGCTTGCTCACGAGATATGGCGCGATGCTGCGCACGGCGATGCCTGCCGCCATGATGAAGACGAGCGCATCGTAGCGGTGGAAGTTTTCCTGCACCGCTTCGCGCAGGCGCCCGAACTTCTGCGCCCCAGGGATGGCATGGCGGCTGCTGACAAAGAGCGAGGCCTGATCGCCAAGGGCGAGGCCGACCCGTCTTGCCAGTTGTGCGCCTGCCTCGGTCAGCGCAAAGACAGCCGTCCTCATCGGCTCGCCTTGCGGAACATGTGCGAGAACTCCGGCGCGTAGAGGCGCGAGAGCTCGTAATCCGCCCCGAGGCAGTGGCTGACGACGATCATCGCCGTGCGGTCGATCTTTGCCCCTTCCACCTTGGCGACGATCGTCGCCAGCGTGCCGCGCACGATTTTCTGCTCGGGCCACGAGGCCTTCTGCACGATGGCGATTGGCGTGTCCTCTGCATAGCCGCCCGCGATCAATTCAGCGACGACCGTCTCGAGCATCGTGATGGAGAGGAAGATACACATCGTCGACTGATGCGCGGCGAGCGCGCGGAGCTGTTCGCGCTCCGGCACAGGCGTGCGCCCCGGCTGCCGCGTGATGATGACCGTCTGCGAGATACCGGGCAGCGTGTACTCCTGGCGCAGCGCAGCGGCTGCTGCGAGAAACGAACTGACGCCCGGCACGACGTCGTAGGCGATGCCCTTCTTCGCCATAGCATCCATCTGCTCCTGGATGGCCCCGTAGATGGCGGGGTCACCCGTGTGCAGGCGCACCGTCATCTTGCCGACTGCCTCAGCCTCTTCGATGACCGCGATGACCTCATCGAGCGTCATCTTCGCCGAATTGTGGATGACCGCATCCTCACGGCAGACCGCGAGCAGCGCCGGATTGACGAGCGATCCCGCGTAGATGACAACGTCGGCCTCCTCGAGATAGCGCCTGCCCTTGACCGTGATGAGTTCCGGGTCGCCAGGGCCCGCGCCAACGATGTGTACCATGAACTATGCCTCCTTCGTGCATGTGATGATGTAGATGGGGTTCTGTGCTTCGGCCATGTCGTAGGGGCCCACGCTGCGCAGGCGGCTGACCTGCACCTGGATGGCCTCGTAGCGGTAGAGGTCCGCGTGCGCGTGCAGGTACGAGAGAGCCGCCGCGAGCGTCTGCACCGTGATGCAGTTGAGTACGAGGCGGCCGCCCCTGCGCAGCTTCCCCGCCGCAGAGTCGAGTATCGCCTCGAGATGCCCGCCACTGCCACCGATCAGGATGACGTCAGCAGAAGGAAGGGCCTCGAGCCCCTCCGGCGCCTCCGCTTCGATGATGGAGAGGTTCCGCAGATTGAAGTGCGCGCCGTTCGCCTCGATGAGCGCGATTGCCTCTTTCTTGCGCTCGATGGCGTAGACATGGCCCGCCGGCGCGAGGCGCGCCGCCTCGATTGACAGCGAGCCCGTCCCCGCGCCGATGTCGTAGATGACATCATCGGCTTCAATCTGCGCCTTGACGAGCGTCAGGATGCGGATCTCCTGCTTCGTCATCGGCACCTTGCCGCGGATGAATGCCTCATCACTGAGTCCCAGCTTCATTGCCATCCCCCTCCCTCGCCTTCTTCCATTTTCACGTCTACTGCAATCAGGATACAGCTGCCCGTCTCCGGCAGCGTCGGCGCCTCCGCCAGAGTCGTCTCTTTGATGCGCTCATCCTCATAAGAAAGACGCGCACAGATAAAGAGGCGCGTCTCTGGCGGCCAGCCGTGCGCGAGCAGCACGGCCGGTATGGTCTTTGATGTGAATGTCTTGTCGGTCAGCATGCCGAGCACGCTGCCGCTCTGATACGCGAGGCGCTCCGCTGCCGGCTTCCTGCCGTGGAAGGACAGCAGGCGCGCCTCATGCCACGGCAGAGCGAGCCGCGCGAAGGCCAGCTGCATGGCGCTGAGCCCGGGGATCACGCGGATGCATGCGGCAGGAAAATGGCGGCGCAGGGCGTCGAGCAGCGAGTAGTAGCCCGGGTCGCCCGAGACCATCACCACGACGGATGACGTTGCAAGCGCCTCGCGGATAAACTGCATGACCGCGGCGATGTCGCCCGTCACCGCCATCGTCCGCTGGCCCTCGTGTGCAAACTGCGCGAGCGCGCGCCGCCCGCCCACGAGGACCTGCGCCTCGCGGATGGCCCGTGCGGCCGTCGGCAGCATGTAGTCGGGATGGCCCGGTCCGATGCCGGCCACGATGATCTCATTCATGTTCCCTCTCCTGTTCTGGCAGATGCCAGTGATACTTCGCCCCGATCTCGCGCGCCACTTCGTTCATGCCGAGCAGCCTGCCCTGCAATGTCACCATGACCACGCCGACCTTCATCTTGCCGAACAGATAGCGCTCGGCGCGCAGGCCCGCGCGCTCGGCGATGCTCGTGCAGACCGCCTGCTCGAGCCCCGCTTCGCGCAGGACAGTCAGTGCTTCCTCTGTCGCATTGCTCGCGAGGACACGGCGCGTGCCCTCGGTGCTGAGCCCCGCGGCCGCCGCATAGGCGGCAATCGTCTCGAGGCGCGCGTCTGCGATGCGGTTGTGCGTGTAGAAGACGCCGGCCGCGACCTTGCAGAGCTTGCCGATGTGGCCGAAGAGCAGGACGCGTTTGACGCCGCGTTCTGCCGCCTTCTCGAGCATGAAGCCGATGAAGTTGCTCGTCTGTACGAGAAGCTTCTGCGGCAGTCCCCACGCCTTCGCCAGATTCTCGCCGATCTTGCCCGGCACGAAGACGAGCTCCTCGGCACCTGCGGCGCGCGCGACGTCGATCTGCGGCACAAGCGAGTTCTTGAAGCCCTCCTCCGACATGGGCCGCAGCACGCCAGTCGTGCCGATGACGGATATGCCGCCCTTGACGCCGAGGACGGGGTTCAGCGTCTTCTCGGCCAGCTGTTTCCCCGCAGGGATGGCAATCGTGACGTGCAGGCCGTCGCTCGTGCCGATGGTTTCGCACGCCGCGCGGCGCATGAGCTCGCGCGGGCCGGGATTGATGGAAGGCTCGCCGACGGGGACCGAGAGCCCCGGCTTCGTCACCGTGCCGATGCCCTCGCCAGCCGCGAAGGTCATCGCGCCGCCTGCCACATGGCGCACCGTCGTGAAGACGGAGACACCGTCCGTGATGTCGGGGTCGTCGCCCGAGAACTTGACGACCTCCGCACAGATACCCGCCTCCGTCTGCGCGACCGCCTTGACGGGAATCGTGAGCTCCGTGCCGTCGAGGGCCGTGAGCTTGACCGGCTGCCAGGGCAGCCCCGCTTCAAAGAGCAGGGCCGCCTTGACCCCCGCCGCCGCACAGGCCCCAGTCGTATAACCGCTTCTCATGCACGTCACCTCAGCGCAGCTGACGGTTGAGGAAGTCGCGCCCAAAGACCGTCAGCGTGTAGTAGAGACCGATGAAGAACGGGATGTACTCGGCGATGAGGCGCCAGCAGACCGCGATGATGCCGACCGTGCCGGCAGGCACCGTATCGCTGAACAGCAACACGAAGCCGCCCTCTGCAATGCCCGAGCCGCCCGGTGTCGGCGTGAAATAGAGCAGCATGTTGAGGAAGATCATGCGCCCCATGACGCTGTACCAGTCCGCATCCGTGACGCCGAGCCCCAAGAGCAGGCACGGCACGATGGCGTAGATGCAGAGCAGGTTGAGCCCCGACTCTGCAAAGACAAGCAGCATCGCCTTCGGCGAGGCCGCGAGGAGCGCGATGGCGCTCTTCGTGTCGCGGTAGAAAGCGATGATCTTGCAGCGCCGCTCCTTCTTCGCGTGACGCGCGATGCGGATGACCAGATAGTCGAGATAGCCGCGCCTTGCCCCCACGACAATGGCGATGATGACAACGAAGGCCGTCAGCGTGATGGCCATCAGCGTGTCGTTCGAGATGCCCGGCACGATGCCCGCATCGTGCATGAAGATGAACGGCATGCAGAGCACGAGGAACAGGATGGACAGCAGGGTGCGCACGATGACGAGCACGGCCGCCTTGCCGGTCGGCACGCCCGCATGGCGCAGGAACATCAGCTGTGCGACCGCGCCGCCCGTCGCGCCCGGCGTCAAGAGTGCGAGGAAGTAGTTGCCGAAAATGACCTGCACGGCCTGATACAGCGTGATCTTCTCGTCCGATATCTTGACGAGATGCATGAGGCGGCTGCCGTCAAAGAACAGCCCGAGAGACACGGCAAGGATAGCCAGCGCGATTGACCACGTCTTGAACTGAGTCAGGTTTTTAAGCGTATTGATGTCCACCGTCGTGTAGATGACGGTCCCGGAAATCACCAGTACCAGGACGATCAATATGAGGAATCGCTTGTAAAACTTATTCATGAAAACTCCAATCCAGCTGTCGTGCCGCCTTATCTTCAGACGACGGTTTCTTCATGAGCCGCAAACGCATTGTGATTGTGGATGGACTCATAATTCTCACATTCGATCGAGAACCAGGCGATGCCCGGCAGGCTGCGCAGCGCGAGGACCGTGTCGCGCAGGATGTCCTCGACGAATTTCGGATTCTCATAAGCAGCTTCTGTCACGTATTTCTCATCCTCGCGCTTCAGGAGCGGATAGATGGGCGAAGACCCCTGCTTCTCGATGAGCGCGGCGAGGTCCTCGATGAAGATACACTCCTGCTCCTCGCGGAAGCGCACGGCCGTGCGGCAGACTGAACGCTGGTTGTGCGCTCCGTACTCTGAGATCTCCTTGCTGCACGGGCAGAGCGAAGTGAAGGGGACGTCGACGCCGAGCGTGAACGCCATCTTCTCGCCGCGCACCTTCGTACCGCGGAAGAAGCAGTCGAGGTCCAGCACGGACTTGCGGCGGCTGACCGGCGCTTCCTTGTCGATGAAGTACTTGAAGGAGAGCTCGACTTCGGCCGACTGCGCGTCGAGGCGCTCGAGGGCCTCCTCGAGCATGGCCTCCATCTCTGGCTCAGCCAGCGGCTTCTTGCTCCACGGCATGAGGATCTCGAGGAAGCGGCTCATGTGCGTGCCCTTGTACTCCATCGGCAGTGCGACCGTGAAGAGGATGCGCGCGAGGACCTGCTGGAAGCCGCCGTCCTTCGTCTTGATCAGGAACGGCAGATGCGCGTCCTTGATGCCGACGCGCTGGATGGCGATGCCGCGCGCATCGGCCTGATTCTGTACGTCGCGCATCAGACTTCCCTCGTCTCGTAGGCGATGGGGTCCTCGACACCGGCCTCAGCAAAGCCGCGCAGGCGCAGCTTGCAGCTGTCGCAGATGCCGCAGGCCTTCTCACCGCCCTTGTAGCAGCTGTGCGTGAACTGGAACGGCGCGCCGAGCTTCGTGCCGAGCAGCACGATGTCCTTCTTGGAGAGGTCCTGCAGCGGCGTCTCGATCGTGATTTTCTGGCCCTTGACAGCCGTCGCCGTCGTCGCATAATCGGCGAGGGCCTGGAATTTCTCGATGAATTCTGGACGGCAGTCCGGATAGCCCGAGTAGTCGACGGAATTGACGCCGATGTAGACATGCGTGGCACCGAGCACCTCGGCGTAGCCCATCGCGTACGAGAGGAAGATCAGGTTGCGTGCCGGCACATACGTCGGCGGCACCGAATGGCGGTTGACATCGCCCTCCGGCACCTCGATCTTCTCATCCGTCAGCGCGGAGCCGCCGATGGCCTCCATATTCGTCTCGATGATCAGGTGCTTCTTGACGCCGTAGTATGCGGCGATCTTCTTCGCGCCCTCGAGCTCGATGCTGTGGCGCTGGTGGTAGTTGAAGCTGATCGGGTAGACGTCGTAGCCCTTGCTCTTGGCCACGGCCATGCACGTGCAGCTGTCAAGGCCGCCTGAAAGTAAAACGACTGCTTTTTCCATGATGATTACTCCCTGCTATCTAGAGCGGCTCTCAGCCGCGGATCTTCTTGATGGCTTCTTCGATATTTTCTGCGCCGTAGACGGCCGAACCCGCCACGAGCACATTGGCGCCGGCCTGACGGACGAGACGGCTCGTCTCCTCGTTGATGCCGCCGTCGACCTCGATGTCGCAGTCAAAGCCCATGTCCTGGATCGTGTGGCGCAACATGTGGATCTTGTCGAGCTGCGACTCGATAAACTTCTGGCCGCCGAAACCCGGATTGACCGTCATGATGAGGACCATGTCGAGGTCCTGCAAGAGCTCTTCGATCATCGCGAGGCTCGTGCCGGGATTCAGTGCGATGCCGGCCTTGCAGCCAGCTGCCTTGATCTGCTGCACGATGCGGTGGCTGTGCTTGGCCGCCTCGATGTGGAACGTGATGATGTCCGCGCCGGCCTCAGCAAAGGCCTCGATCTGCGTCTCGGGATGCTCGACCATCAGGTGGACATCGAAGACGCCCTTCGATGCCTTGCGCAGGCTCTTGACGACAGGTGAGCCCAGCGTGATGTTCGGCACGTACGTGCCGTCCATAACATCGATGTGGATGTAATCGGCGCCGGCGTCCGTGACACGCTTGACCTCATCGGCCAGGTGAGCAAAATCGGCGGAAAGGATGGACGGTGCAATCTTGATCATTTGTATTCCTTCTTTCTGGCAAGCATCTGTGCTTCCTTGACTTCTTGCAGAATCTGTTCATAAGCATCGTACCGCTCGCGCGTGATGCTTCCCTCTTCTACGGCCGCTTTGACCGCGCAGCCCGGCTCGTGCGTGTGGCTGCAGGGCGAGAAGCGGCAGGCGCCCTCATACGGGCGGAATTCCGGAAAATAATGCGGCAGGTCGGTCACTTGAAGTTCCGCCATCTCCATGGCGCTGAAGCCCGGCGTGTCGACGATGTAGCCACCCTCGTAGGGCAGGAGCTCCGCGACGCGCGTCGTGTGGCGGCCGCGTTTGATCTTCTCGCTGACATGGCCCGTCGCCAGCGTCAGAGCTGGATTGACCTGATTGAGCAGCGAGGACTTGCCGACGCCGGACGGCCCCGCGAAGACGGAGACCTCCCCCCGCAGACGGCTGCGCAGTACATCGATGCCCTGCCCCGTCTGCGCAGAGACGCGCACGACGGGGTAGCCGATTGCCTCGTAGTCGCGCAGGAAATCCTGCCAGGGCCCCTCGTGTAGGTCCATCTTGTTGACGCAGATGACGATTTTCGGGATGCCCGACCACTCCGCTAGTACGAGGAAGCGGTTAAGGAGAAGCGGATGGAGGTCAGGCGCTGCCGCCGCAAACGTCAGGATGACCTGCGTGAGGTTGGCCACCGCTGGCCGGCGCAACAGGTTCACGCGCGGCAGCTGCTGCTCGATGACGCCCGTGCCGTCGGGCAGCAGCTCGATGGCGACGCGGTCGCCCGGCACGACGCCCGTGCTCTGCCGCCGCTTCTTGAATTTGCCGCGCAGCTTGCAGCTCACGAGCCCCGCCTCCGTCATGACATAGAAAAAACTGTTGTACGCCTTGATGACGCGACCTTCTACCATGTACCCTCCTGCTATCCTTGTCTATTACAATTATAATACGTATGCGGGCAATGCGTCACCGCTCTTTGCCTGTCTCATTCTGCTTGGATGGGACTTTTGCCTCGCTGTTGCTGTTCTTCCCTGGGTCTTTCTTGTCGGTCTTCTGGACCTGCTGCTTGACCGGCTCGGCGATGACCAGGCTGATGCTCGAGCCCTCTTCTACCTCACCGCTCGCCGGCGACTGGCTGACGACAGTCCCTGCCGCCTGACGGCTCTCCTGCTTCGAGACGCTGCCGACCCTGAGGCCGCGGCTCTGCAGAGCGGCCTTCGCCGCATCGAGCGAGACGCCCGTCACATCCGGTACGCTGACCTTGTGGCTCTGCTTGCCCTTGCTGACCGTGATATCGACCGTCTGGCCACGGCTGATCTTCGTGCCGGCCTTCGGGTCCTGCTTGATGACTGTGCCCGCCTCTTCATTCGAGTACTTCTCGTAGACCGAGCCGAGCTTCAGGCCCATCTTCTTGAGCTGTGCTTCCGCATCCGACTTCGAGAGTCCCGTGAGGTCTGGCATCTCGATCTCTTCGCCGCCCTTGCTGACGTAGATCGTGACGAGGCGCTGCTCCTTGACCTTGGAGCCTGCCGTCGGGTTCTGCGAGACGACCTGTCCCGCCGGCACGTCGGCATTGTAGGTCTCCGCCACATTGACGCGCAGCTTCTTGTCCTCGAGAATCTGGCGCGCGAGCGTCATCTGCTTGCCCGTGACATCGGGGACTGTGACTTCCGCCGTGCTCCAGAACTTGCCGTAGCTCATGAATGCGCCGACGAAGAAGCCGGCCAAGAGGACGACGAGCAGGCCTGCTATGAATTTCTTCGACTTGAAGATGGACTTCTCCTTCTCGGGCTCGTCCTCTTCATATCCCTCATCCTGCGGCGCGCGGCGCGGAGGGATGGTCTGCTGCGTGGGCTGGACACGCGGCAGGACCTGCGTCGCATCGGGGTCCTGCGCCATCGGCGCCATCTGCGGCATCGGCTGCGAGCCCGCCATGAGCATGCGCTCGGCCTGGCTGATGTCCTGCACGAGCTCCGCGCTCGTCGGGCGCATGGCCGGGTCCTTGCTCATCGCCTTCGAGACGATGGCCTCGACGACGGGCGGGATGGCGGGGTCAATCTGGCGCACGGGCACCGGCTCTTCCTGCAGGTGCTTGACGGCGATGCTGACGGGATTGTCACCCGTGAACGGCAGCTTGCCGGTCAGCATCTCGTAGAGCACGACGCCGAGCGAGTAGACATCCGACTTCGGCGTGATCATCGTGCCCTTGGCCTGCTCCGGCGAGAAGTAATGGACCGAGCCGATGACATTGCCGCTGTACGTCATCGTGGACTCCGTGACGGCACGCGCGATGCCGAAGTCGGCCACCTTCGCATGGCCGTCGGCCATCATGAGGATGTTGTGCGGCTTGATGTCGCAGTGCACGAGGTTGTTCGCATGCGCGTGCGCGAGCGCTTCCGCAATCTCGCGGGCCACGCGCAGGGACTCGCTGACCGAGAGGTGCCCCTCTTGGCGGATGCGGTCCTTGAGGGTGCGGCCCGGCACGTATTCCATGACGATGTAGTGGTCGCCGTCCGCTACGCCGACATCGTAGATGTTGACGATATTCGGGTGCGAGAGGCGTGCTGCCGCCTGGGCTTCACGCTGGAATTTATCGATGAATTCCTTGTCCTGCTTGAACTCCTCATGCAGGATTTTGACGGCCACAGGCCGGTTGAGCAGGCAATCCCTTGCCTTGTAGACATCGGCCATACCGCCTCCGCCGATCAGCTCTTCGAGTTCATAGCGCTGATCCAAGATACGCTGTACCATATCCGTTCCCCCTACGATTCCAGTATTCCAACTAGATTATTCCAGTATCTAAATCTAACGAAAAGTCACATCAGGCTCTCAATGATGTCTCGTGCAATCGGCGCGGCTTCTGTGCCGCCTCCGCCGCCATTCTCCACGATGATGGCAAAGACGATCTTGCGCGCCGGCAGCTCAGCCGAGCCGATGAACCAGGCGTGGTCCTTGCCGGCGGGGTTCTCGGCCGTGCCGGTCTTGCCCGTCACGCGGACGCCCTGCACGCGTGCCGCCGTGCCCGTGCCCTTCGTCACGACATCTTCCATGTAGCTATCGATGACGGAGGCCATCTCCGGCGTCGTGGCCGTAAGCCAGCGCGAGGGCTGTGCCTTGTAGACGACCGTACCGCCCGGCGTGATGACATCCTGTACGAGATACGGCTTCATGACCTTGCCGCCATTGGCAAAGGCGTCGGCGAGCAGCGCCATGTGCATCGGTGTGACGAGCAGCGCGCTCTGGCCGATGGCCGTCTGCGCCTGATCGCCCTTGGACAGCTTGCCGAAGTCCGGGAAATGCGACTTCGTCATGAGGATCTCATCGCCGATCTCGCGGTCGAAACCGAAGCGCGAAAAAGCATTCTTGAGCTTCTCATCCCCCATGCGCATGCCGAGCGTGCCGAAGGTGATGTTGCACGACTCTGTGACAGCCTGCCTGAGGTCGACGCGGCCGTGGACTTCTCCGTGGCTCTCGCGTATCGTGTGACCGCCGCCGACGTCGAGGACGCCGTCGCAGTCAAAGATCTCCGATGCGTTCGTCACGCCGTCCGTCAGCGCCGCGTCCGCAATCATCGGCTTGATGGTCGATCCCGGCGGATAGAGCCCCTGGACCACGCGATTGAGGAGCGGGCTGTCCTCCTGAGAGGACAGCGACTTCCAGTTCGACTCGATGTCATTGGGGTCGTACGAGGGCGAGCTCACCATCGCGAGCACGGCCCCCGTCCTCGCATCGAGCGCGACGACAGCACCGCGCCGGCTGCCGAGTCCCTCGACTGCCGCTTTCTGGGCAGCCGGCTCGATCGTCAGCTTGACGTCATTGCCGCGCTCCGACTGCAGGAGCTGCGAGAGCGGGCCGAGCCGGCTCATGTCGGCCGTCAGGCCGAGCAGGGCCTGATTGGCATGGCCCTCGATGCCGGCGCTGCCGATGTTCTCGCCGTTGTAGCCCGTGACGGCGGCCATGCTCGTGCCGAACGGGTAGACGCGGCGGCCATCCTGGCGCGTCTCGGCCAGCACCTGGCCGTCCGCCGCGAGGATGGACCCGCGCTGGATATCCGACTGGGCCGCGGCGCTCCTCATGTTGAGCGGATTCTTCGCGAGGTCATCCGCCTCCCAGGTCGAAAGATAGATGATATAGACAGCCAGCAGGCCGAACAGGACCATCGCAAACGATGCCGCCCTGAGGACCTGCCGCTTGATTTTCCAGTCAGACATTTTTCCGCTCCTTTGACAGGGATAAGAGCATGCCGAGCAAGATGAATCCCGACACCATCGAGCTGCCGCCATAGCTGATGAAGGGCAATGTGATGCCCGTCAGCGGCAGGAATTTCGTCACGCCGGCGATGATGATGAAGGCCTGCATCAATAAGAGCGCACTGCAGCCAGCGGCGAGCAGCAGCTCCTTCTCCTGCGGACAGGAGAGCGCGATGCAGATGCCGCGCCAGAAGGCCATGACATAGCAGGCCATGAGCATCAGCGAGGCGATGAGGCCCATCTCCTCTGCGATGGCGGCGAAGATGAAGTCCGTGTGGACCTCGGGGATGAAGCCCGGATGGCCGTAGCCAAAGCCGGTCCCCCAGACGCCGCCCGTGCCGAAGGCAAACAGGGACTGGACGACCTGATAGGCCATGCCGTTCGGGTCCTGCCAGGGATTGAGCCAGATGTCAAAGCGCACGCGCACATGGGCAAAGCCCATGTAGCAGATGACTGCGGCGATGCCCATGAAGAGCAGGGCCAGGAAGACATAGGAACGGCTGCCCGTCGCCATGTACGTCATGAGCACGGCGATGCCGAAGAACAGCAGGGCCGAACCGAGGTCTTTCTCCACGACGAACATCAGGACCGCGATGCTCCAGATACAGATGAGCGGCGCGATGAAGCGAAGCGGCGGCAGCTGCAGGAGCAGCAGCCTGCGCTTTGGCAAAGTGAGCACCTTGCGGTGATCTGAGAGGTACGCCGCGAGAAACAGCACGATGAGGATCTTGCCGAATTCCGACGGCTGCACTGAGAACGGACCGAGTACCAGCCAGTTGCGGCTGCCGCCGATCTCCGTGCCGAACAGGATGGGCAGGAAGAGCACGACGACACAGCAGATGCCCGTGATGTACGGGTAGTCGACCAGCCTGCCGATGCGGTTCCAGAAGCGGATGACGAAAAACATCAGGACCATTGCGATGAGCAGCCAGCGCAGCTGCGGTATGAGCAGCGCAGGCTTGAGGCGCGCGATCTCGACGACGCCGACGCTGGCGAGCAGCATGACGAGCGGAAAGAGGCACGTATCCATGTGTCGCCGCACGAGCACGCCCTGCATGACGACGGCCGCGACGATGACGGCCGCGAGCCACGGCAGGTACGAGATGCCGAGCAGGCTCTCCGTGTGGATGATGCCCGACTGCGGATGTGCCTTGAGGTAGAGGACGATGAGCCCCGAGAGCAGGATGCCAAAGGGCGCCAAGAGCAGACTCCAGTTCTTCATACGGCATACACCACCACGACGGCTGTGACATTGTCGCGCCCGCCCGAGCGCAGCGCGGCCTCTACGAGAGCCCGCGCTGGATCAGCTGTGCCCTGCTGCAGGATGGCCACGATCTCTTCCTCTGAGACCATGTTCATGAGACCGTCTGTCGCCAAGAGCAGTACATCGCCCTCCGAGACCTCGAAGCAGCCGCTGTCGACCTCGAGCGATTCCTCAACCCCTACGGCGCGCGTCAGCATGTTCTTCTGCGGGTGGTTGCGCGCCTCTGCCTCCGTGAGCTCACCGTGCTCGACGAGGTCTTCGACGTACGAGTGATCGCGCGTGACCTGCTGGAGGCTCTCGCCGCGCAACAGGTAGAGCCGGCTGTCCCCGACATGCGCCCAGAACGCCCGGCCCTCCTCGATGTGCAGCATGGTCGCCGTCGTCCCCATGCCCTGGCAGTCCGGATTCTGCGCCACTGTGGCGAGAATCTCGTGATTGGCACGATGGATCGCCTCGCGGAGGTCCTGCTCCTCGATGTGCGGCAGTCCCGAGAGAGACTCCCGCACGGACTTGACGAGGATGTGGCTCGCGACTTCTCCGGCCGCATGGCCGCCCATGCCGTCGGCTACCACATAGACCTCCGGGGCAAAGACAGCGGCGCTGTCCTCATTGATCGGCCTGACACAGCCGACGTCGGTCGCTTCATAAACCTTACTCAAAATTCTCACCTCTCGAACCGAAGGGTGACGAGACCGATGCGGATCTTGTCACCAGGGCGCAGATACGCCCTGCCCTCCAGGATTTGACCGTTCACATACGTATGGTTGATGCTGCCGAGATCCTCGATGACATACTGGTTGCCATGACGATAAATCTGCGCATGATGGTGCGACACATAGCCCTCCGGGATCACGATGTGATTGTCGCGCCCGCGTCCTACCATGAGCTGCTCGCCGAAGGCAAAGCGCTTGCCCGCGAGCTCTGGCTCCGGCGCTTCCAGAACGGAGACGACAGCCTCCTGCGGCTTCGTCTCAGGCTCCCGTATCGCCTCTGCCTTCTTGCGCACATCTCCGAAGAGACGCCGCGCGAGTGTCACAGTAAACCAGAGGAGCCACAGGAGCATGCCATATTCGAGCACCACACGGATGCCCTTGAGAAAAACGGCTGTCACCGCCAATTATATCACCTCATATCGAAGGACCGTCATGCCGATCCGTATCGTATCCCCATGCTGCAGGCGGCAGGAATCGATGCGCCGCCCCTCGACGAATGTGCCATTCGTGCTCTGCGCATCGTAGAGCACATGGCGATGATGCTCATAGGAAATCCAGGCATGCAGCCGCGAGGCATTCGTGTCCGTCAGGATGAATTCATTCTTGTCCCGCCGCCCGATGTAGACCTGCTTCTCCCCAATCTCGAGGTAGGCATCGAGGTCAGGTCCCTCGACGACCGTCAGCGCCGCCATCGCGTGGAAAGCCGGCAGGTTGAGCGGCACATGGCCGTCGAGTGACGGCCGCTTCTGCAAGACGAGCGTATTAGCAGAGACGTCCTCCATCTCATCCGACCGCCCGCAGCGCAGCTTGTAGACGCCGCGGCTGAGCCTCTCATCCTGCTCCATGCGCACGGTAATCACACCGTCTGCCGCACAGTCCTGCAGGATGATCTGCTTGGCCGCCGTCGTCCGCAGGTCCTCGATGACGCGCCGCGCACAGAGGCGGTGGTAATCCTCGGGGTTCAGCGAGAAGATGAATCCTGTGTCGATGTCTTGCCGCTTCTTGCCCGAGGCCTGATGGCGCACTTCCCGCTCCAGGCCGTTCATGAGCTCGACGGTCTCAAGGCTGCTGCTGAATTTCTTATTGAAGAATCCTTCTATGTGATTGGCCAGATACGATTCCCATGCCCCTAGCCCCATGGTTTTCGCCTCCGTTTCTTTTGCAATGACCACTATCCGTACATTATAACAGATATCTGCTGAAAAAGCTGTGAATTTATCGGAAAACGGTCATTCTTCCAGGTGCTTGTTGCGCAGCTGGCCACAGGCCGCCTGGATGTCCGTCCCCATCTCGCGCCGCACGGTGACATTGATGTGATGTGCCGTGAGGTAGTGCTCGAACCAATCGATGCGCGCAGCCGACGGGCGCAACAGATGGCGCTCCGCCACGGGATTGATGGGGATGAGATTGACGCTGGCCAGCTGGCCGCGCAACAGGGAGACGAGCTCCCTCGCCTGTTCCTCACCGTCGTTGACGCGGTCGATGAGGATGTACTCGTACGTCACGCGGCGCTTCGTCACCTCGGCGTAGTGGCGCGCTGCGCGCACGACATCCACGAGCGGGTACTTGCGGTTGATCGGCATGAGCGTGCTCCGAAGTTCTTGCTTTGGTGCGTGCAGCGAGACCGACAGCGAGATGGGGATGCCCTCCTCGGCGAGCTTGTACATCTGCGGCACGATGCCCGACGTCGAGAGCGTGATACTGCGATAGCTCAGGCCGAGGACATAGTCCTCGTGCAGCAGGCGGACGAAGCCGAGCACGTTTTCGTAATTCATCAGCGGCTCGCCCGAGCCCATGATGACGACCGTATCGACGCTTTCGCCCTGCCCCTCCGCGCGCAGCATGTCACTTATAACGATAGCCTGTGAGAGGATCTCGCCCGTCGTCAGGTTGCGCGCCATGCCGTGCAGGGTCGAGGCACAGAAGGCGCAGCCCATATTGCAGCCGGCCTGCGTCGAGACGCAGATGCTGTTGCCGTAGGGCTGGCGCATGAGCACCGTCTCCACCGCCGTGCCATCGGCAAACTCCAGCAGGAACTTCGTCGTATGGCCATCGGCCGAATCGAGCCTGTCCTTGCACTTCGGCCGTCCGATGACAAAGGCACCGGAGAGCTCCTCACGGAGCTTCTTCGAGAGATTCGTCATGTCCGCAAAGCCGGTGGCGCCGCGCTGGTACATCCACTCCGCGATCTGGCGGGCGCGGTACTTCGGCAGCGAGAACGGCTGCAGCGCCTTTTGGAGTTCCTCAGAGGTCAGTCCAAAAATATCGTTCAAGGTCTTATCCTTTCTTATTCGTCTTATCCATCTTTTTCATGCGGCAGATGAAGAAGCCATCCGTGCCGTCGATATGCGGCAGCAGCTGGACCATCTTCGACTCAGTGTGCTTCGTCGGCAGCGGCAGGTAGTGGCCCGTCGTCTCCAGCTCGAACTCCGGATGCTGCTCGAGGAAGCGGCTGACCACGCCCTGATTCTCGGCGAGCTCAATCGTACAGGTGCTGTAGACGAGCACGCCGCCCGGCTTGACGGCTCTCGCCGCGCTCTCGAGGATGGCGAGCTGCAAATCTGGCAGCGCCGCGATCTCCTGCTGCGTCTTGCGCCAGCGGGCATCCGGCTTGCGGCGCAGGACGCCGAGGCCGGAGCACGGCGCATCGACGAGCACGCGGTCGGCCATCGCCTCATACTGCTCTCCGATCTCGCGCGCGTCAATCTCTTCCGTCTCAATGCTTCGGATGCCGAGCCGCGCCGCGTTCTCCTCGATGCGCTGGAGCTTGTGGCTGTAGATGTCGCCGGCGAGGATGCGGCCCTCGTCGTGCATGAGCGCCGCCATGTGCGTCGTCTTGCCGCCCGGCGCCGCACAGCAGTCGATGATGAACTCACCGGGCTGCGGTCCCACGACGTGTGCGACAAGCATCGAGCTCTCGTCCTGCACCTGGCAGCGCCCCTCCTGCAAGGGAGCGAGCGCGTCGAGTGCGCCATGATGACGCACGAGGATGCCCTCGGGAGCCCATTGCGATGGCTCTGCCTCAGCACCGGCCGCCGCGAGCTCAGCGAGGAGCGCTTCGCGGTCTGTGCGCAGGGTATTCGCGCGCACGGAGAGGACGGGCTGTTCATTGTCAAAGGCGCAGAGCTTCTCCGCCGCCTCGAAGCCGAAGGTCCTGACCCAGTGGCGCACGAGCCACTCGGGGTGCTGGCTGCGCAGCGCGAGGTTCTCCGTCGCATGTCCCTTGCCGCTCGGGAAGGCCGCCTTCTCAGGCTCGCGCACCGCCGTGCGCAGGACGGCATTGATGAAGCCCGAAAGCCCCTTCACGCCCATGCCCTTGGCGAGGTCCACGGCCGTGTTGCAGGCAGCGGAGGCCGGCACCTTGTCGAGGTAGAAGATCTGGTAGAGGCCGAGCCGCAGGATCTCGCGCACGAGCGGCTGGATCTTGCGGACGGGGCGGCTGACGTAGCGGCGCAGGATCCAATCGAGCGTGCCGCCCGCCTTCACGGCGCCGTAGACGAGCTCCGTGACAAAGCGGCGGTCCTGCTCGCCGAGGTCCAGCTGGCGCAGCGCCTTTGCAAGCGCCACATTGGCGTAGGCGCCGTTCTCATGTACTTCATATAGGATGCGGACTGCCGTCTCGCGCGCTTTATCCATAAATCCACCTCATTCATCTTATCTGTATTTATATTTATATCTATGTTTATTTTTTATCCTTTGGCTTCGGGATGATGATCTTCTCGAGCTGAGCCCGCACTTCCTCGATGTCCACATGCGTGTTGTAGCACGGCCCGTTGGGGCGGATGTTGAGGACGCCGACAGCCGGCAGCGGATAGACATCCTGGATGCCGCTCATGAGATCTCGCTCACAGGCGATGGCCAGCACGGCCTTCGGCTTCGTCTTGTAGACAATCTGGCGGGCGAGCGTCCCGCCCGTCGCCACGAAGAAGTGGAATCCCATCTCGTGCGACAGCGTCACGAGGGCACCGATGTCGCAGGCGCCGCAGCGCTTGCAGTTCTCCGGGTCCCGCGTGATCTTATGCGGGCACGAGGCGAGCTGCAGGCAGTGCGGTGTCACGACGAGCAAACGGTCAGCCGGCACGCGGATGCCCATGCGGTTGAACAGGAGGTTGCTGACCGCGATGAACGAACCCTCGAGCTTGCGGCGCCGGATGCCAAAGACGGCCCCTAAGCGCACGGCCAGCGGGAAGAGCAGGTTGATGAGCTCGTACGTCTGGCGCTGCAAGAACGGCAAATACGGAAGCCCCGCTACCGCGAGGACCATGTTGAAGATGCTGAAGAACGCCCCGAGCACCAGGACGGTGAACACCGCGCCAATGATCCAGGGCAGCATGGGCTGGATGGACCGGAGTCCCGGCACGCCAATGTACCAGATGGCGTAGAGGATGGCGGCCATCAGCACGGCCGTCAGAGACAGCATACCGATGAACAGGCGCTTCTTCGGGCGCCCCGTCATCACGTAATCGTTTTTTGCCTTTGTCATAGTTCAGTCCTCAAACTGAGCGGGCAGCGCGATGGCATGGCCGTTGAGGTAATCCCGCGCCGCCATGCGCTTCTTGCCAGGAGCCTGGAGCTCCGTGACCTCCAGCACGCCGTCGCCCGCTGCCACAAAGAGACCTTCTTTCTTGTCGGCCCGCAGGATGGTGCCCGGCTGCTCGGCTGTCTTCTCCGCCGTGCAGCGCGTGCGCCAGATCTTGTACTTCTTGCCGCCGAGGAACGTGTAGGCACCAGGCCACGAATCGAGGCCGCGCACGAGGTCGTGGATCTTCTTGGCAGGCTCTGCCCAGTGGATGTGCCCCGTCTCCTTCGTCAGCATCGGCGCGTAATTCGACTCCCCCGTCTGCGGGATGCGCTTGAGCGTGCCAGCCGAGAGCGCTTCGAGCGTCTCGATGAGCACCTTGGCGCCGAGCTCCATGAGGCCGTCGTGGACCTCCTCGAGCGTCGTGTCCGGGCCAATCGGGAACTCTGCCTTGAGCAGCATGTCGCCCGTGTCGAGGCCGGCGTCCATGAACATCGTCGTGACGCCCGTCTTCTTCTCGCCGTCGATGACGCACCACTGCATCGGCGCCGCACCGCGGTAACGCGGCAAGAGCGAGCCGTGCACATTGATGCAGCCGTACGGCGGGATATCGAGGATGCGCTGCGAGAGAATCTGGCCGAAGGCCACGACGACCATGAGGTCTGGCTTCTGCTCCTCGAGGAAGGCCGTGAATGCCTCTTCCTTGATCTTCTTCGGCTGCCATACGGGCAGGCCGTGAGCCTCGGCCCAGGCCTTGACTGGCGACGGCACGAGCTTCTGGCCGCGGCCTCTCGGCTTGTCCGGCTGCGTCACGACGCCGATGACGTCGCAATGCTCGTAGAGGGCCGCAAGGCACGGCACGGCAAACTCCGGCGTGCCCATGAAAATGACGCGGAACTTCTTCATGCCTGATTCCCCCTGTGCAGACTCTTGGCAATGTCGATGAAGAGCTGGCCTTCGAGATGGTCGAGCTCGTGCTGGACGCAGCGGGCCAGGAGGCCCGTCGCCGTCAGATGCTGCTTCTTGCCGCGGCGGTTGAGGAATTCCACCTTGACCTTGGCCGCGCGCTCCACTTCACCGTAGATGCCCGGCACAGAGAGACAGCCCTCCGTATCCGTCGCCGTGCCCTCACGGAACGTGATGACGGGATTGATGAGCTCGATGAGCCCGTGGTCGTCCTGGCAGTCGATGACGACGACGCGGATGGGACGGCCGACCTGCGGAGCGGCGAGGCCGACGCCGTCGCTCTCATACATCGTGACGGCCATGTCGTCGAGCAGCTTGCGCAGATCCTTGTCGATCTTCTCCACCGGAGCGCAGACCTCCTTGAGGACCGGTGCTCCTGCCTTCTTGATTTCCAATATTGCCATAAAGAAAATTCTCCTTTTATACTCTTATACAATAGCACGGACGCGCCAGGCTGCCTGACGCGTCTATCAATCACTGCATTCTCATTTGCGTTCATTGACCGCTTTGCACTGCTTGCCGGCCTTGACCATGATGGCCAGCACGACTTCCGCCGCCTTCTGGAGCGACGGCAGCGGCAGGTACTCGAAACGGCCGTGGAAATTCGCACCGCCCGTGAAGAGGTTCGGGCACGGCAGGCCCATGAACGAGAGGCGTGCACCGTCCGTGCCGCCGCGGATTGGCTGGACATCCGGCTCGACGCCCACCTCTTCCATCGCTTTGCGCGCGAGTTCCACGACGTACAGATTGCCATCCTCGATCTTCTCGAGCATGTTGTAGTAGACATCGCGGTGGTGCACCTCGACAGAGCCCTCGCCGTACTTCTTGTTGAAGAACGCGGCCATATCATCGAGCAAGGCCTTGCGGCGCTCGAAATGTGTGCGGTCGTGGTCGCGCACGAGCATCTCCATCGTGACCGTCTCGACGCCGCCATGGATCGTGTGGACGTGGAAGAAGCCCTCATGGCCTTCCGTGTACTCCGGCTTCTCGCCGGCCGGCAGCATCTGCTGCCACTCCGCCGCCATCGAGACCGCATTCTTCATCTTGCCCTTGGCATCGCCCGTGTGGACACTGCGGCCGTGGAAGACGATCGTCGGATTGGCCGCATTGAAGTTCTCGTACTCCAGGCCGCCGAGCTCACCGCCGTCGACCGTGTAGGCAAAGTCCGCGCCGAACGCCTTGACGTCGAAGCGGTCCGCGCTGCGGCCCGTCTCCTCATCCGGCGTGAACCCCAGGCGAATCTTGCCGTGCCGGATCTCCGGATGTGCCATGAGGTATTCCGCCGCGCTGACGATGGCCGTGACGCCGGCCTTGTCATCGGCGCCCAATAGCGTCGTGCCATCCGTCATCATGATGTCTTGGCCCTTGTAGCGCTCAATGCCAGGGAAATCCGCTACCGAGAAGACGATGTTCTTCTCTTTGTTCAGCATGATATCGCCGCCCGGATACGCGCGGATAATCTGCTCGTGAATGGGGCCGCCCGCCGCATCGGGACTCGTGTCGAGATGCGAGATAAAACCGACGACCGGCGCACCGCCGCCGTTGTTGGCCGGCAGCGTCGCCATGACATAGGCGTGCTCGTCCACGGTCACCTCGGTGAGGCCGATGGCGCGAAGCTCTTCTGCCAAGTGCTTTGCCAGCACCATCTGTCCCGGCGTCGAAGGGCATTCCTTGTCATTTGCCTCATCCGACTGTGTATTAAAGGAAATGTAATCACGGAAACGCTTGACGACGGTCTCCATCTCGATTTCCATTTTCATGTCAATCACCTCGTACTATAAATCATCATATCATTATACCAAGAATCGCAGGCAGCGACAAGTCAGCGCGCCGTCTTTCCAGTGTCCTGCGACTGCGTCAGAGGGACTTCGCCATCATGCACGAAGTGATGGATCGTAAACTGCTGGAACGTCATGGCGGCCGGCGATAGCGGCCGCGAGGTGTTCCAGGCGATGCCGACGGCGCGCTTGCAGAGCGGAAACGATATCGGCACGAAGACGACGCCGAGGTGTTCCGTGCACGGCACATGTGGCAGGATGCTGACGCCGAGGTGCGCCGCGACGAACGAGACGAGCGTGTGGACCTCATCCCCTTCGAAGACGATCTGCGGATGGCTCTCCGCAAGGTCGAGGAACTGGTTGACCTGCTGGCGCAGCGTGTACTCCGGCTTCAAAGCGACGAAAGGCTCGTCTTCGATCTCGCGCAAGTTGACGCGCGACTTCTGCGCGAGCGGATGATCCTCCGGCACGACGAGGAACATTTCCTCCGACCAGAGGTACATCCAGGCCGTGTCGGGCTCATTCATCGTCGAGCAGAGGCAGATGTCCGTCTCGCCACTCGTCAGCTGCTCCGAGAGCATCGACGAGTTCTGCTGGTTGAGCTTGACATCGATGTGCGGGTAGCGCTCGTGGAACTGGCGCAGGATCAGCGGCAAGAAGGTGTCGCCGAGCGAGTGCAGGAACGAGAGGTGCACGACGCCTGCGCCGCCGTTGTCAAGCTCGATCTCCTGCTCAGCCAGGGCGAGTTCGCGGATCACGCGGTCGACATGGAACAAGAATTTCTGTCCGGCCTCGGTCAGCTCCGACGTGCGGCCATGGCGCTCGAACAAGGTGACACCGAGCTCCTGCTCCAGCTTCTGGATGGAGCGGGAGAGTGCCGATTGCGAGACGGCCATCTCTTCCGCCGCCTGCGTGAAATGGTGGCACTTGGCCATCGCCTGGAAATACTTGAGTTGTGTCAATTCCATTCTATTGTTCCTCGTTTCTTACTTTCTTGCATACTATGCATAATTACTTTAGGTTATAGTCTATTATATGCATGGGTGCATGGACTGACAACGTTTTCCTGCTTCTTTCCCATGAGTTTTTTGCAATGTATCCATGTATACAAAGCATTCATCATGAATTTCCTGCAAGAATTGCGAGGATTTGCCTTAATTATGCACAATTTGCATCTTATTTGTGAAAATAATACATTAGACGGCCCGGAAAAAGACGACTATACTGAGTTTCAGATTTCATCCATAAGTATTTCCGATAAGCGTTTTAATCATTTGATAAGCAGGTGAGAGATTTTGAATAACCGTATCCCCTTGGATTATGTTGAAGAGTTCTGTGCAGAGACGGGCATGTCAGAGAGCGATGCCTACCGCATGCTGACTGTCGCGCACTGCACGGCCATCCATCATCCACGTCATCACAAGAAACTTGTTTCAGCTGGAAAGGAGTCTTCTGATATGGCAGATGCAGCTGCCCCGACGCGCCTCTGGTCGCGCGATTACGTATTCGACATTGGTGTCAACTTCCTCGTCTATTCGGTCCACTTCCTCTTGATGCTCTGGTCCACGGCCTATGCCATCTACACGTGGAATGCCTCCATCAGCATGGCCGGCCTCGCCTCGGGCCTCTTCATCGTTGGCGCCCTGTTTGCGCGCATCCCGGCCGGACGCTTCATCGACTTCGTCGGCCGCCGCAAGATGTTCCTCGCGGGAACGCTGATGTTCTTCCTGCTCGTCCTCTGCTACGAGCTCGCGCCGACGCTCGAGGTCTTTATGGTCGTCCGCTTCCTGCACGGCCTTTCGTTCGGCACGACTTCGACGGCGGCGAGCACGGTCGTCGCCGCGCTCGTCCCGCTCAAGCGCATGGGCACGGGCATCGGCTACTTCACGCTCGGCGTCACGATGGCCTCGGCCATCGGTCCGTTCATCGCCATGAACCTCACTTCTGCACATGAGTTCACGCTCGCCATCGAGATCTGCTCGGTCGCCACGTTCGTCATCTTCGCGCTCTCCTTCTTCATCAAGGCACCGGAGCGCACGATCCTGCCAGAAGAGAAAGCCGACCTCCACAAGGTATCGTTCGACCGCTTCTTCTCCATCAAGGCCCTCGCGATTTCCTGCATTGCCCTGATGGCAGGTGTCTGCTACTCCACCGTCCTGAGCTTCCTCGGCGCCTACACGGCCCACATCGGCATCACGGGCATCGGTGCGACGGGCTTCTTCCTCTGCTTCGCCGCTACGTCCTTCATCAGCCGCCCGCTGACGGGCTACCTGCTCGACCACTTTGGCGGCAATGTCGTCATCTATCCGGCACTCATCTGCATGGCCATCGCCATGGCCTTCATCGGCACGGCCAGCACGGATGCTGCAATGCTCATCGGCGCCCTGTTCCTCGGCTTCGGCTACGGCACGACGACGGCTTCCTGCCATGCACTCGCCGTTCACTGCGCACCGATGCATCAGGTCGGCGTCGCGACGAGCACCTACTTCGTGCTGCTCGACTTCGGCATCGGCGTCGGCCCGTACACGCTCGGCAGCTTTGTCCCGAGCTTCGGCTTCTCCTTCGTCTACCTCGCAGCCGGCGCCATCTCCCTCGGCGGCATCGCGCTCTACTACTACCTGCTCGCACGCCATCATCGCTTCACACGCCATCAGATGGACCGCGACAGCGAAGCCAAGACGATCATCGCCGAGCGCCGCCAGCGTTTCTACGAGAAGCGCCTCGCCGCAGCGCACTGATCAAGACTCCCACGATTTCCAATACACGATACAAAAATACGGTATCCATCATCGCGATGGATACCGTATTTTCGTATGGGAAACTGCTGCGTCATCGGGCAGCGAGCATCGACTCCGGCTGCAGATGGTAGATGCGCACGGCGTTCTCGTAGAAGACTTCCTGCCAGTGCTCCTCTGGGATGATTTCCTTCGTGAAGGCGATGTAATCCCCTAGGTTGGCAAGCGGCCAGTCCGTGCCGAACATGAAGCGGTCGTAGAGGTCGAGGTACTCGAGCCATCCCTTGAGGCGCTCGATGTAGAAATGCTTCTTCTCGCAGAACGCCGCAAAATCCGGTATCTTGCGCTCCAAGAGTCCCGAGAGATCCGCTGCGACATTGGGGTTCTTCTCGATGACGGCTGCCGCGTCGGTGAACCACGGCTCGCCGAAGTGGCACATGACGAACTGCACCTCGCGGAACTTCGTCGCCGCCTCATCCATGACGAGCGGGTGGCTGTACTTCAGCAGCGCCTTGTCCGTCGCCGTCAGGCCCGTGTGGACCGCGACTGGCTTCTTATAGCGCGCGGCCAGCTCATAGATGGGCGCGAGCCGGTCGTCGTAGAGATAGAACGAAGCGTAGCCCGGATAGAGCTTGATGCCGACGCAGCGCTCGCTCCTCAGATGCTGCTCGATGAGATGGAGCTTCTGTGGCAGCTTCGCCATGTCGAAGACCTGACTGTCGAGCCCGATGCAGTAGGACAGGAACGGCGGGTAAACGGGCTCGAGCTCCTCGACGGGCAGATTGCCCATGACGATGCCGTGCACCATGCCGCGCATCCTGTACTGCTCGAGCAGGTGGTCGGCGCTGTTCTCGTGCTCTGCCGCCTTGGCAATCTCGTCAAAGTAGGCATCTGTCGCAAAGTGAAGATGTGCATCGATAATTTTCATAGACTTTCACCTTATCTCGGCGCATCGCCTCAGAGGCGCGCAAAGGCCTCTTTGGCGAGCCGCGCCATGTACTTGGCAGCCGGTCCGAGGGCTGCCGGATCAACGTGGAATTTCGGGTTGTGATTGGCCGGTGACTTGCCCGTGCCGACGAGCACGAAGGCGCCTGGTATCTCCTCCTGATAATAGGCAAAATCCTCGCCGGCCAGATTGACAGGCGCAGGCACGACGTCCAGGCCCGCTTCCTTTGCCGCCTCGATGGCAAAGTCCGTCCAAGAAGGCGTGTTATTCGTCGCTGGCGGTCCGGCATACCAGGTCAGCTCAGCATGGCCGCCGAAGGAAGCTGCCTGCCCCTCTGCCAGCTCATAGATGCGCTGCTTGATGCGCTTGCGATCCTCCGCTGTCAGGCAGCGAACCGTGCCCTCGAGCCAAGCGGATTCCGGGATGACGTTCCAGGTGTTGCCACTCTCAATGTGCGTGATTGAGACGAGGCTCGGATGTGCGGGGTCGATGTTGCGCGAGACGATGCTCTGCGCCGCCGTGACGAAGCTCGCCGCCATGACGATCGGGTCCGTGCCGCGCTCTGGATGCGCCGCATGCGTGCCCTTGCCGCAGAATGTCACCGTGAACTTGTCGACGGAAGCCGTCACGGCACCCGCGCGGATGCCGAGCGTGCCGACATCGTAGAGCGGCGACGTGTGCAGGCCGAAAATGGCCTGCACTTCCTTGAGCACGCCTGTCTCCATGACCTTGCGCGCGCCGCCCGGCGCTTCCTCCGCCGGCTGGAAGATCAGGTAGACCGTGCCATGGAGCTCCTTCTCCTGCGCCTTGAGCAGGTAGGCCGAGCCGAGCACCGTGCTGATGTGGAAGTCATGGCCGCAGGCGTGCATGCGTCCCGCGTGCTCCGAGGCGTAGTCGAGGCCCGACTCCTCCTGGATGGGCAGGCCGTCGATGTCACAGCGCAGTGCGATGAATGGCGCCTCGCCCGTGCCGACCTTGGCGACGAGACCGGTCTTGAGCGGCAGGTCGAGCACCTCGATGCCCGCCGCCGCGAGGTCGTCTCTGAGGCGCTTCGTCGTCTCGACTTCCTCATAGGAGAGCTCCGGATGGCGGTGGAACCAGTAGAATTCGTCGGTTATCTTCTGGAGGATTTCTCTTTCGTTCATGTCTGTCCCTCTCAATCTATATACATAGTTAATTAATATGTTTTAACGATATTGTAATATAGCACAGGGCTCGTGTCAATCGTTCTGTTGCCTGATATAGAAAAAACTCCTGGCACCTAACGGTGCCAGAAGTCATTTCAATCATTCGTATTCTGCCTTATTCAGCAAGCGGCTTCATCGTCGGGAACAGCAGGACGTCACGGATGGACGGCGCGTCCGTCAGCAGCATGACGAGTCGGTCGATGCCGATGCCGACGCCGCCCGTTGGCGGCAGGCCGTACTCCATGGCCGTGATGTAGTCGCGGTCCATGACGTGCGCCTCATCGTCGCCAGCCTCGCGCTGCTTGAGCTGGTCGAGGAAGCGGCCTTCCTGGTCAATCGGGTCGTTGAGCTCCGTGAAACCGTTGGCCAGCTCGCGGCCGTAGATGAAGAACTCGAAGCGGTCCGTGATGCGCGGGTCTTCCGGATTGCGCTTGGCAAGCGGCGAGATCTCCGTCGGATGGCCCGTGATGAACGTCGGCTGCATCAGGGTCTCCTCGACCTTCTCCTCGAAGGCCTGGTTGAGGATGCCGCCGATGCCATGGCGCTGCTCGTACGGGACGCCGATCTCATCGGCCATCTTGCGGGCCTCTTCGACCGTCTTGCAGGAGAGGAAATCCTTGCCCGTCGCCTCTTTGACGGCGTCGTTCATGCTGATGCGCTTGACCTTCGAGAGGTCGATCTCGACGCCCTGATAGTTGATGACCGGCGTGCCGAGGACCGACTTAGCAGCATTGACGACAATGCCCTCCGTGATGTCCATCATGTCCGTGTAGTCCGCATACGCCTGATAGAACTCGATCGTCGTGAACTCCGGATTGTGGCGGACGTCCATGCCCTCATTGCGGAAGACGCGGCCCATCTCGTAGACGCGGTCGAAGCCGCCGATGACGAGGCGCTTGAGGTTGAGCTCCGTCGCGATGCGCAGGTAGAGGTCGATGTCGAGTGCATTGTGGTGCGTGACGAACGGGCGCGCCGCAGCGCCGCCGGCGATCGTCGAGAGCACCGGCGTCTCAACTTCGAGGTAATCGCGCGCATCAAGGTACGAGCGGATGGACTGGATGATCTTCGTGCGCTTGCGGAAGGTCTCGCGGACCTCCGGGTTCATGATGAGGTCAAGGTAGCGCTGGCGGTAGCGGATGTCGACATCCTGCAGGCCGTGGAACTTCTCCGGCAGCGGGCGCAGGGATTTCGAGAGCAGGTCGAAGTCCTCGACGCGGACCGTCACCTCGCCGCGATGCGTCTTGAAGACGATGCCGCGGATGCCGACGATGTCGCCGATATCGAGCTTCTTGAACTGGTTCTTGTACTTGTCCTCGCCGAGCACATCGATCTTGAAGTAGACCTGGATATTGCCCGTGCGGTCGTTGAGCGTGCAGAACGACGCCTTGCCGTGGCCGCGGATGGCCATGAGGCGGCCGGCGATGCGGACCTCGCCGCCCTCTTCGTCACCCTCGAGATGCGCGTACTTCTCTTTGATTGGCTCGGCATAGTCCGTGACATCATAGCGATGACCAAATGGCGGCACGCCCATGGCGCGGAATTCTTCCATCTTTTCGCGGCGGACCTTCATCATCTCGTTGAGGTCTTCCACAGGAGCCTGCTGCCCCTTCTGCTTCTTATCTGACATACTTTCCATTACTCCAATCTGACAGGATTGCTGGCTCAGCCCTTGATATCGAGGATCTCGTACTTGATGATGCCGGCCGGAGCGTGCACGTCGATGACGCTGCCGCTCTTCTGGCCGAGCAGTGCCTGGCCGAGCGGGGACTCGTTCGAGATCTTGCCCTCGTCCGGGTCTGCCTCCGTCGAGCCGACGAGCATGAAGGTCTCCTCATCGCCAAACTCGATGTCCTTGACCGTGACCTTGCTGCCCATCTGGACAACGTCGCCGGCACCGGCCTTGATGATGTGCGAGTTGCGGATCTTGGCCGTGAGGTCCTGGATCTCGCCCTCGAGGAATGCCTGCTCATTCTTGGCATCATCGTACTCCGAGTTCTCGGAGAGGTCGCCGAGTGCGATAGCTGCCTTCAGGCGCTGCGCGATCTCGATGCGCTTGACGCTCTTGAGGTAATTGAGCTTTTCTACGAGTTTATTATAGCCTTCTTCGGTCAGCATGACCTGTTTATCTGCCATGATAAAACGCCCCTTTTTGTTTCAGTTTAACTTACTTATTATAATTTCTTTTCTCAGCCGTGTCAATCAAGGCGAGCTTTGCCGCGCGCGTGAGCTTCTTGATGGCAGCCTCGCGCGCGAGCGCCTCTTCCTTCGTCGCAAAGGACTCGAAGTAGACGAGATGGACTGGGCGGTGCGAGCGCGTGTACTTCGCGCCGCGCCCCTCATTGTGCGCCTTGACGCGCCGCGTCAGGTCGTTCGTCCAGCCCGTGTAGAGGCTGCCGTCCTTGCATTCGAGGATGTAGGTGTACGCCTCTGCCATCACTCCGGATACTTGATCTCGATGGTCTTGATGACGACGTCCTCGAGCGGGCGATCTGCCATATCCGTCTCCGAATGGCCGATGCGGCGCACGACGTCCATGCCTTCCTTGACCTTGCCGAAGATCGTGTGGTGACCGTTGAGCCACGGCGTCTTGTCGAGCGTGATGAAGAACTGGCTGCCGCCCGTGTGCGGCATGCCCGTGTTGGCCATCGCGAGGATGCCCTCGCCGTCAAAGCGCAGGTCGTCGACGAACTCGTCCTCGATCGTGTAGCCCGGGCCGCCCATGCCCGTGCCCTCCGGGTCGCCGCCCTGGATCATGAAGCCGTCGATGACGCGGTGGAAGATGACGCCGTCGTAGAAGCCCTTCTCGGCGAGGTCGATGAAGTTCTCCGTCGTGATCGGCGTCTCGTCCTCAAAGAGCTCCACGCTGAAGTTGCCGAGGTTCGTCTCAAATACTGCGATGCGATTTACCATTTTCTTATCTCCTTTATGAACGTCTTTATGGACATCCTTGACGGCCTGGCCGTCTTGGACGCTTGTTGTTCTCTCATTGCCGGATGCATTGCCAGATGCGGCAAGACAGCTGCCCGTCATCATGACCATGGCGAGCAGCAGCAGGAATACCCTCTTCATTTTACCCTATCCTCTCCTGTCATTTCAATAGTCTGCCGTCTTTGAGGCAATTCTTTTCGCCCGGCTTGCGCGGCGACCAGACGGGGATCTCGCGGCCCGGCGCGAAAAAGTCCGCTGGCGGCTGCCAAGCTGGATAGCCGATGGAGTGCATCGTGACGAGTGCGCGGATTTCTGTCTCAGCACAGAAGACCTTGGCACCCTTGTCGAGGCTCGGCCCCATGCGGCCGTCGACGGGGAAGAACGCGACATCCGCCTCTAACCCCTCGAGCTTCTTCATCTGCTTGCGGAAGGCGTTCTCCGCGAGCTTCCGCTGCTCGGCCGGCTCACCCGTCCAGTCCCACCAGTTGAAGTCGCCGGCGTGGAAGATGGTCGTGCCTTCCTCTTTGAGCGTGACGCAAAACGAGGTGCCAAGGTCGGTCGAGTCAAAGGACTCGACCGCGAGGACATCGTCCTGCCAGCTCGCATACGGTTTGAGGAACGTGAGCTTTTGGGGATTGAAGGCGCTGCAATCCTTCATGCAGCGGATGTCATCGCTGAGGATGTAGCGGTCTGCCTGCGCCTCGTAGCGCTGGATGTGCGCATCGAAGTGGTCGAAGTGGCTGTGCGATGCGAAGAAGTAGAGGTGGTCGAAGTCAGCAGCTGCCGCGGCCGCGTCGACGGCGCCTGCCGGGTCCTTGAAGTCATCGAAAACGAGCAGCGTGCGGCCGACGCGCACGAGGAAGCCGCTGTTCAAGAGATAGGTCATTTCAATCATAAGGAGTCCTCCTGTAAAGAATCAATGCTCAGCGGTCATCGTGCCACTGCAGGTGCTCCGGGTGCACCAACTGGTTCTTGTCCTTGTGGATGAAGCGCCGGAAGGCGATGCCCGGTTCGCTGAAGCCGCGGCCCATGACCTCGTTGGCCGACATGATGATCATGAAGGCGTGCGGGTCGACGGCATGCGCGATGAGCTTGATCTTGCTGACCTGCGTGAGCTTGACGACGACGAAGACGACGTTGCGCTCCTTGCGCGTGAAGGCGCCCTGCCCGTGCAGGAAGGTCACGCCGCGCCCGACTTCCATGATGCCGTCCGCGATCTGCTGCGCGCGGTCGGAGATGATCATCACGGCCTTGCGGCTGTTGAAGCCCGCGATGACCTTGTCGGTGACCATCGCGTTCATGTACATGCAGATCAGGGTGAACATCGCGGGGGCCACGCCGAACAGGAAGGCCGCCACGCACATGATCATGCAGTTGAAGGCGAAGATGACACCGCCCATGTTGAGCGAGTAGTACTTCTTGGCGATGGCGCCGACGATATCGAAGCCGCCCGTGCTGCCGTTCATGCGGAAGACGATGCCGTAGCCGATGCCGTTGAAGACGCCGCCGAAAATGGCGGCGAGCATGAGGTCATTGACCGGCGCGTACGCATTGAGGAAGCGCGTGAGGTCAAGGCACAGCGAGAAGATACCCGTGCCGATGATGACGTCGACGGTGTAGCCATGGCCGAGCGTCTTCCATGCGGCCATGAGCAGCGGGATGTTGTAGAGGAAGGTCTGCAGGCCGATGGGCAGCTGCGTCAGGTAGTAGACGATGATCGCGATGCCCGTCGCGCCGCCCGTCAGCAGGTGCGACGGCACGAGGAACAGGTTGATAGAGCAGCTCGCGATCAGGCAGCCCAGCGTGATGCCGAGGTAGCGCAGCAGCCGGTGGCGCATCATCTTGAGGTGGATCATGGCTGCGCCTCCTTGAGGACCGGCATCTCAGCCTTCCCGAGAGCGGAGGTGTCGATCTCCTTCTCCGCGAAGCGCGGATCGAGTGCGCCCTCTTCCGCGTCATCCTCGAGCGCACGCTTCTCCGCCTCTTCATCAGTCAGCGGCAGCGAGGTGATGCGCATCGACGTCAGGTAGCCGTCCTGCGCATCGACGCCGAGCAGCAGGTGGTCGTGCGGATGGCCCTCACGCGTGTAGATGTAGTACGGCATGCCGTCGATGCGCTGGCGCTCCGCCTTGCCGTACGTCTTCTGTATCCAGTACGAGGTCGCGCCGAGCCGGATGCCCCCCCGCGCCTCGTAGCGGTCGTTCTTGATGACGAAGTCGACGACGTGACCGCTCTTGTCGACGGCGGCCTCATAATGGTCCTTATAGACAAAGACCTTGACCGTCACGCCCTGCCGGCGCTCCGCCTTGTCGAAGAGCGGCTCGCCCCAGGCCTTGAAGAGCTCCTGCTCGCTCGCGCCGAGCGCGACGCCGCGGCAGGAGAAATCGCTATCCTGCACCCCTGCCGCCTCCGAGCGGCTCGTCGGCAGGAAAAGCGCGGTGAGCGCCAGCAGGAGCGCCATGAGGATACCGAGAGTCCTTTGCATCATTGTATCTCCTCCCTGATCTGATAAAGCCATCCTCAGAAGGCGAAGTTGCCCTGATGGAACACCTGGACCTTTGTGCCATCGCGGCGCGTGCCGACGATCTCGAGGTCGCGGCTGCCGACCATGAAGTCCTCATGCATCAGCGAGTCGTTGACACCGTGCCGCAAGAGCGTCACGCTGTCCATCTTCTCGCCGTCCTTGAGGCAGGTCGGATACGCCTTGCCGAGCGCCAGATGGCAGGCGGCATTCTCGTCGAACAGCGTGTTGTAGAAGAGCACGCCGCTCTTCGAGATGGGCGAATCGTACGGCACGAGCGCCACTTCGCCGAGGAAGTGCGAGCCCTCATCCGTCTCGATCAGGCCCTTGAGGATGGCCTCGCCCTTCTTCGCAGCGAAGTCCGTGACGCGCCCATTCTCAAAGCGCAGCCAGAAGTCCTCGATGAGGTTGCCGTTGAAGTTCAGCGGCTTTGTCGCGTAGACGATGCCGTTGACGCCGTCGCGCTTCGGCAGCGTATAGACCTCTTCTGTCGGCATGTTCGCCGCGAATACCGTGCCGAGCTCCGACTTCTCGGCGCCGCCCGCCCAGATGTGGCCCTCCGGAAGCTCGATGGTCAGGTCCGTGCCGAGGCCATTTGTGTAGTGGAGCTCTTGGAAGTCGTTCGCATTGAGGAAGTCGGCAGCCTTGTGCAGGAAAGCGATGTGCTCCTGCCATGCCTTGATGGTGTCGATGCCCTCGCCGACACGGACAGTCTTATAGATCTCGTGCCAGAGGCGTGCGACGGCCTCATCCTCCGAGAGGTCGGGGAAGACCTTCTTCGCCCAGCCCTTCGTCGGCACCGAGACGACACACCAGGTGTTGCGGTTGTTCATAAGGCGCTCGCGGTACTCCAGGAGCGCCGCACCGGCCGCCTGATTGGCCAGTTTGAGCTTCTCCGGGTCGATGTCGCCGAAGATCTCGGGATCACGCGCCGCAATCGAGACGAACGCCGCGCCCTGCACCGCGTAATCCTCGTAGAACGCGCGCCGCCATTCGGGGAACTCCGTGAAGAGCGCCTTCTTGCCGCCCTCATAGCGGATGTGCGCGAGCTGCTCATCACTCCAGTTCACGACGACATCGTGCGCGCCCGCCGCAAAGGCCTGCTGCGCGATCATGCGCGCAAACGCTGCGCATTCGATTGGCGCATTGATGACGAGGATCTGGTCCTTCTGCAGATTGACGCCCACGCGCACGACGAGGTCCGCATAAGCTCGCAGTAAATCCTTCATATCCTTACCTCCTGTCAAATTCTCATAAGTTGTCCGTATCAAAAAGAAGTGTCACCGGGCCGTCGTTGACGGAGGCGACCTTCATGTCGGCGCCGAACTCACCGTGCTCCACGCGGAAGCCCTTCGCGCGCAAGTCCGCCATGAAGCGCTCGTAGAGCGGCTCGGCGAGCTCCGGCTTGGCCGCATGCGAGAAGCCAGGGCGCCTCTTCTTGAGGTCGGCGTAGAGCGTGAACTGCGAGATGACGAGGAAGGCGCCGCCGACCTGATCGATGCTCAGGTTCATCTTGCCCGCTGCATCGGAGAAGACGCGCACATGCGCGACCTTCTCGGCCAGCCGGTCACAGGTCTCCTCATCATCTTCGGGGCCGACGCCTAAGAGCACGAGGAATCCCTGGTCAATCGCACCATGGACCTCCCCCGCAATCTCGACGGATGCTTCCCGGACTCTTGTCACAACTGCTTTCATTTGCTTTCCTCCATATAGGGTTGTACGAATTTCCGGATGGTCCGGAAGTACGTCTGCTGGTCGGCCTGGCTCGCGGCCGCGTGCACGGCTCCGGGGATCATGAGGATCTCCTTCTTCGGGGCATTAGCCGCCGCATAGAGCTTCTCGGCCATGTTCGGCGGCACGAGCGTGTCCTTCGTGCCGTGGATGAAGAGCAGCGGCACGCGGGCATGGCGCACGGCATCGATTGGCGAGGCATCCTTGAGGCTGAAGCCCGCCATCTTCTCGCAGCGCCAGTTCAGGAGATTCATGGCCGGGAATGAGGGCAGGCCAAAGGAATTCTCCATCTGCAAGGCGATGAGCTCATCCGCATTCGTGTAGCCGCAGTCCTCGACCACCGCGACGACCTCTGGCGGCAGGTCCTCACGGCCCGCCGCCATCATGACCGTCGCCGCGCCCATCGAGACGCCGTGCAGGATGATCTTCGCCTGCGGATTTGCCTCTGCAATCCTCCTCGCCCAGAGCACGATGTCCTCACTCTCGCGGTAGCCGAGCGTCAGATAGCGGCCGCCGCTGAGCCCCGACGCCCTGAGGTCCGGCGTCAGCACGTGATAGCCCATCGAGAGATAATTCTCGGCGATGTAATAGGAATTCTGCTGCGTGCAGCCGTAGCCGTGCACGACGATGACCCACTTGTCCGTCTCGCGTTCCGGCTTGAAATGCGTCGCCGCGAGGTAAATGCCGTCCTCCGAGTCGATGTTCCAGTTCTCCGAGGCGTAATTCGGCTTGTCAAACTGCCGCGCCTCCGGCGGCATCAAGAGCGCATAGGCCCGTGGCGGCTCCTGCGGATTCTCCGCCGTCCCGCGTTCCAGGCCGAAGTGCACGCAGTAATTGCCAATAAAATATCCTGCCTCGATGACCAGTGCCGCCGTCACGATGATGGCCGTCAAGAGGCAGGATATGAGAATCTTCTTCATAGAACCACCCTTCTGCCAAAATGTGATTCCATTATATCATCTTATCTGGAAAAAAGCCCATCGAAAAGACAACTGCCGCAGAAAATTTTGCGACCGATATCTGGAACGAGATTCGCATCCTGTATCACTTTCCCGTAGGAAATCGGCAAGAACAGCGCGAATACAGGATATATCTCAAGAAAATGAACGCACAGGAGGTATTCATTTATGGCAGAAGAACAAAAGGCCTGGTGGAAAGAGGCCGTCATCTATCAGATCTATCCGCGCAGCTTCCAGGATTCGAACGGCGATGGCATCGGTGACCTGCCGGGCATCACGCGCCGCATCCCGTATCTCAAGGAGCTCGGCGTCGACGTCATCTGGCTCTCCCCGATCTACCAATCCCCCAACGACGACAATGGCTATGACATCTCCGACTACCGCGCCATCATGAAGGACTTCGGCACGATGGCGGACTTCGACACGCTTCTCGAGACGGCACATGAAGCCGGCATCAAGCTCGTCATGGACCTCGTCGTCAACCACACGTCCGACGAGCACGCCTGGTTCATCGAGAGCCGCAAGTCCCGCACGAATCCCTACCGCGACTTCTACATCTGGAAGGACGGCAAGGACGGCAAGGCGCCCAACAACTGGGAGTCGTATTTCAGCGGCCCGGCCTGGCAGTACGATGAGGCGACGGACCAGTATTACCTGCACTGCTTCTCGAAGAAGCAGCCAGACCTCAACTGGGAGAACACGAAGGTCCGCGATGCCGTCTTCGACATGATGACCTGGTGGTGCGAGAAGGGCATCGACGGCTTCCGCATGGACGTCATCTCGATGATCTCCAAGGACCAATCCTTCCCGGACGGCCCCATCAAGGCAGACGGCTACGGCGACCTCTCGCCACATGTCTGCAACGGGCCGCGCGTCCACGAATTCCTGCAGGAGATGAACCGCCGCGTGCTCTCGCACTACGACCTGCTGACGGTCGGCGAGGCCGCCGAAGTCACGATTGACGAAGCCAAGAAGTATGCCCGCAGCGACGGCAAGGAACTCGGCATGGTCTTCCAGTTCGAGCACGTCGGCCCGGAGAACGGCAAGGGCAGCGTCATCGACAAGTGGACGACGGGCAAGCCGCAGATGCCGAAGGTCCGCGCCATCCTCAACAAGTGGCAGCAGGAGCTCGAGGGCAAGGCGTGGAACTCGCTCTACCTCGACAACCACGACCAGCCGCGCTGCGTCTCGATGTTCGGCAACGACAGCCCCGAATGGCGCGTGCTCTCGGCCAAGATGCTCGCGACCTGCCTGCACATGCAGAAGGGCACGCCCTACATCTACCAGGGTGAGGAACTCGGCATGACGAACACGACCTTCCACTCGCTCGCCGACTGCCAGGACCTCGAGGAGATCAACGCCTGGCACCAGTACGTCGACGAGCAGAAGAAGGTCTCGCCTGAGACGATGCTCGCCTGCTTCAACACGGTTGCCCGCGACAACGCGCGCACGCCGATGCAGTGGACGGCCGGCAAGAATGCGGGCTTCACGGACGCCACGCCCTGGCTCGCCGTCAACCCGAACTACAAGACCATCAACGCCGAGGCCGCGCTCAAGGACCCGGACTCCACCTTCTACTACTACCAGAAGCTCATCCGCCTGCGCCACGCCTACCCCATCATCGTCTACGGCACCTTTGAGCCGCTCTTAGAAGATGACCCGAATGTCTACGCCTTCGCGCGCCACCTCGGCGGCGAGACGCTGCTGATTGCCTGCAACTGGACGAGCAAAGAAGTCCCCTGCACCCTGTTCGACGGGAAGGATGGCGAGGAACTCATCTCCAATTACGCCAACCACAAGACGGGTGCCCTGCAGCCGTACGAGGCGCGCGTCCTCTTGCTCCGCAACGCCTGATTTTATCCCCCTTCCCAAAAAACGCTGGTCGATTGACCAGCGTTTTTTTGTGTGCGCATATCAATGCACGGCGTCCGTGTTTCCCTTGCCCTCCGTCTTTACTGCGGAAGATGGCTGCCATCCCGGCGGCAGGCTGGCCGTCGAGCCGAGTGCCGTCACGCCCGAATTATAGCCCTGCGTGCCGGCACCGCGCCTGCCCGTGGGATAATAGACAACCTTCGAAGGATCCTTCCTGTCCACGGAGTAGATGTGGTCTGCTGTCTTTTTCTGCTGCGCGGCCATGGCCATGACCGTCATGCCGCCCATCGACTGCCCGCTGCCGTAGATGCGGTCGGGATCGATGTGATACTCCTTCGTGATCTTGTCCATGAGCTGCCAGATGGCCGGCTCCGCACAGCTAAGCGTCCAGTTGTCTCTCGCCATGCGCAGCTCATAGTCAGGATGCGCCGCATCCATCGGGTAGAACTCCGCGATGGCCGGGCAGAGCACGATGACCCCCGCCAGTCCGTTCGCCTTCGCGAGAGACTGGAACGCCTCTGAGGCGTAGTTGGCCGCAGCCTGCGATTCGGTCAGCGTCAGGCGCGGGTCCGAGCTCATCGAGCCGGCATCGTGGATGCGCAGGACGAGGCCGTACGATTTCTGCGGATCGTAATCCGCCGGCACGTAGAGCGCATACGGCAGGTCAAGGTCCCAGTACTGGCCATTCGCCTCGTCGAAGCAGTGCGTGGCGTGGAAGGCCGTGCCATCCTCGATGGTGTGCAGCTGATAGCCCTCGAGTCCCGCTATCGTATAGGCACCTTCATTGGCATAGTGATAGTACTCCGGCGCGCGCGCCCTGCCGGTCTGCGGATCGTAACCGATGTACGTCTTCTGCATGTAGTTCGTGACGGCCTGCTCCGACGGCAGGATGAAGCCGGCAGCCGTGTGGATGGCCTTGCACTGCTTGACGCCTGCCGCCATCGTGATGGCATACGAGCGCGGGAAGCGGCCCGCCTGATAGTCCGTGTTGACCTCGATGATGACATAGCGGCCGGACGATGTCCCGCCCGCAGCGGAGACCTCCAGCATTTCCATGAATAGCACCCTTCAATCCAAATCCGATAATCCATCTTCGCGATTCACTCCGTCATCGTAGCGCAGCCGGATTACAGATTGCATTAAAATGGCACATAAAAATGCCCTGCGCGCAAGGCGATGCGTGCAGGGCATGGTCAGCAGGTCTCTGCTTCTATTCTCTTATTTTCCCGCCTTCATGCGGTTGATGGCGCTGATCAGGGCCTGGATGGATGCCGTGATGATATCCGTGTCCATGCCGGCGCCCCAGGTGATGTGGCCGTCTTCATTCGTGATGCCGATGTAGGCCATCGCGCGGCTGTTCTGGCCGATTTCCAGCGCGTGCTCGCTGTACGTCAGATCCTTGTAGGTGATGTCGAGGTTCGCCTGCAGCGCGTTGGAGACAGCGTCGAGGCGGCCGTTGCCGCGCGCGAGGAAGGTCTTGGGCTCGCCGTTGACGAAGATATCGACCGTGCCCTTGCGCGTGCCATCCGGCTCCTTCTGGAGCAGGAAGTCGTTGAGCTTGTACGGCGTATCGACATTGACGTACTCATCCTGGAAGATCTGATAGATCTCATCCGGCATGAGTTCCTTGTGCTTGTGGTCGGAAACGCCCTTGACGCAGTAACCGAAGTCCTCGCGCATCTTCTTCGGCATGTCGATGCCGTACTTCTGCTCCATGATGAAGCCGACGCCGCCTTTGCCGGACTGGCTGTTGATGCGGATGACGTCGCCGTCGTACTCGCGGCCGACATCCTTCGGGTCGATGTAGAGGTACGGCAGCGTCCATTTGTCCGGATTCTTCTCGTCCTTCCAGTGCATGCCCTTCGCGATAGCATCCTGATGGGAGCCGGAGAAGGCAGCGAAGACGAGGTCGCCGGCGTACGGCTGGCGCGGCGAGACGTGCATGCGCGTGACGCGCTCGTACATCTCGACGAGCTCCGGCATGTTCGAGAAGTCGAGCTCCGGGTCGACGCCGAGTGCAAACATATTCATGCCGACCGTGATGATATCGACGTTGCCCGTGCGCTCGCCGTTGCCGAACAGCGTGCCCTCGATGCGGTCCGCACCGGCCAGGATGCCCATCTCCGCATCGGCGACACCGCAGCCGCGGTCGTTGTGCGGATGCAGCGAGAGCACGACGTTGTCGCGGTACTTGAGGTGCTTGTTCATGTAAGCGACCTGCATCGCAAAGACGTGCGGCATGCTCATCTCGACCGTTGCCGGCAGGTTGATGATGGCCTTGCGGTCAGCCGTCGGCTTCCAGACATCGAGGACAGCGTTGCAAACCTCGAGCGCGTACTCAGGCTCCGTGCCCGTAAAGGACTCCGGCGAATACTCGAAGCGGTAGTTCGCACCGGCTTCTTCCGTCAGCTCCTGCAGGAGCTTGGCGCCGTCGACGGCCATCTGCTTGATTTGTTCCTTGTCCTTGCGGAAGACCTGCTGGCGCTGTGCGACAGAAGTCGAGTTGTAGACGTGGACGATGGCGTTCTTGACGCCCTTCAAGGCATCGAACGTCTTGCGGATGATGTGCTCGCGCGCCTGCGTCAGGACCTGGATCGTCACATCGTCCGGGATCAGGTCTTCCTCGACGAGGCGGCGCAGGAACTCGTACTCCGTCTCCGATGCAGCCGGGAAGCCGATCTCGATTTCCTTGAAGCCGACTTTGAGGAGCATCTTGTAGAATTCCATTTTCTCATCCAGGCTCATCGGGATGACGAGCGACTGGTTGCCATCGCGAAGGTCGACGCTGCACCAGATTGGCGCATGGTCTGGGGCATCTTTCTTGGCCCACTCCAGGTCAATCTCCGGCGGCATGAAATAACCTTTGCTGTACTTCTGATAATTCATCATTTGACAAAACCTCCCCAAATAGAAAAGCCCCTCGTCTGATGAGACGAAGGGCTGTACCTGCGTGTTACCACTCAAATTCATACTCCTTGCGGAGTACCTCTACGGATTCTAGCAAATCCTCCTGCTGTAACGGTCAGGCTCCGTCCCTGCCTAGTAGTGCATCGGGTGCATACAATCGTACGTCCATATCACGTTCAGTGGGCTGCTTCAAGGTGAGTTCCAGATTCCTTCCCTGCTGTCTCGCACCTACCGGCAGCTCTCTGGTGGTTCCAGGATCTTTACTATTCCTCTTCAACGCATTTCCCTGTGTTGGGTACTAGAATAGCACAGGAAAATCTATTTTGCAAGCGTTTTTTGTAAATCTGTAAACTTTTTTTATCCGAGCAGGCTCATTTTTTCTCTTCTGGCTCGCGCAGCGTCTTCTTGGCCTGGCTGAGCTTCTTCTCGACCTCGCGCTGCTGGCGCTTCTGCTCCTTGTGCGCTTCGTAGCGGCGGCGGCCTTCCTCAAAGGCCCTTCTCGCCTCTTCCGAGTCGATGATGAGCGGCGGCACAGCCTTCGGGCGCGAATTGCGGTCGAGCGCGACCATCGTGAAGTAGGCCGTCAGCGCGCGCTGCGGCTTGCCTTCCTGATCGAGGTCCTCGACATCGACGTTGACCGTGACCTCCATCGAGCTGTGGCCGACGAAGACGATCTCTGCCGTGCAGGTGACGAGGTCGCCGACAAGAATCGGCAGATGGAACTCGAGCTCGTCGACGCGGGCCGTGACGACGTTGCAGCGCGCGTACTTGCGCGTCACGGCATAAGCCGCCGAGTCCATCATCTTCATGATATCACCGCCGTAGATGTTGCCGCTCGGATTCGTCTGATTCGGCATCATAACCTGGCTGATTATGAGTTTATTCTGTGCCATGGAAAAACCTCCTGCTCTATCGCCGCAGAGCGCGTGCTCCGCTAATGCTAACATGATATACAACCTTATGATATAGGAATAGGATATAAGATTCAATCGGGAAATACCGTGACTGAATCACAAAGCCACTGCGCGTCCACTCATTTGATGAAACGATCGATGGCCCGGTTGAGCTGCTCTAAAGCCTGCTGATCATTGTCGCGTACGGCATCGACGATGCAGTGCTCCAGATGATCCTTGAGGATGATGCGGCTGACGCCCTTGATGGCGCTGTCGACCGCCGAGAGCTGCACGAGCACCTCGCTGCAGTCGCGGCCATCCTCGATCATGTGCTTGATGGATTCCAGATGGCCGATGAGGCGCGCCATGCGGTTGAGCACGGCCTTCGTCTGCGTGTGGCTGTGCTGATGGCCATGAGCGCCATGCGCGTGATGATCATGATGGATGACCGTGCCATCGGCCAGCACATGGGTGTGTTCTTTCTCTTCCATTCTTCTCGATATCACCTGCCTGATGTTCTCGTTGTAATAGACTATTGTCTTTATTCGCCCTTCTCTTCCGTTTTTCCTTCTTTCCAGCATTAAAAAAATCTCCTCACAAGGAGGAGATTTTTTACTCAAGAGGGGCTCTATCAGTCGACCGAGATCGTGACCGTCTCGCCGTTGATATTCCACTCTTTCTCGTGGCCGGACGTCTCGCCGTAAGTGACCTTGTCGGCAAGCGTGATGTCCTTGAGGAAGCTCTCGTTCTTCTTGACGAGGTTCTCGAGCTTCTCGTTGCCCTTGAGGCCGACAGCGATGTGGTCCGTGACTTCGTAGCCATTTTCCTTGCGCATCGTCTGGACCTTGCTGATGATCTCGCGGACGAAGCCCTCTTCGAGGAGTTCTTCGCTGAGCGTCGTCTCCAGAGCAATCGTCACGCCATTGTAGCGCTGGCAGTTGTAGCCTTCCGTCTGTGCCATCGTGACCTCGACGTCTTCCGGCAGCAGCGTGACATCGCCATCCGGCAGTGCGACGACGAGCTTGCCCGTCGTGTCGAGCTCTTCCTTAGCCTTGTGGCCGTTGACGGCCTTCAGGGCCTTCTGGATGGCGCCCATCTTCTTGCCGACTTTCGGTCCGAGGACGCGGAACTGCGGCTTGAAGCTGTACGTGAGGTACGCCTCCATGTCGTCCTTGAAGACGACTTCCTTGACGTTGAGCTCTTCTTCAACGATTTCTTTGTAGAAGTCCGGCAGTACGACAGGTGCCTTGACGTACATCTTGCCGATTGGCTGGCGGTTCTTGATGTTGGCTTCATTGCGCGCAGCGCGGCCGAGCACGACAATCTCGAGGACCTCGCCCATGTTCTTCTCGAGATCCTTGTCGATGTGGGCCTCGTTGACCTTCGGGAAGTCGCAGAGGTGGACAGATTCCGGCGCCGTCTTATCGATGCTGCAGACGAGGTTGCGGTAGATGGATTCCGTCATGAACGGGATCATCGGCGCAGCGGCTTTGGCCGTCGTGACGAGTGCCGTGTAGAGCGTCATATAGGCGTTGATCTTGTCCTGTTCCATGCCCTTTGCCCAGAAGCGGCTGCGGCTGCGGCGGACGTACCAATTCGAGAGCTCGTCGACGAACTCCTCGAGCGCCTTGGCAGCCTCCGTCACGCGGTAGTTCGAGAGGTCGTAGTCGACGTCCTTGACCATCGTGTTGAGGCGCGAGAGGCACCACTTGTCCATGACTGGCAGCTTATCGTAGTCGAGCGTGTACTTCGTCGCATCGAAGTTGTCGATGTTGGCGTAGAGCACGAAGAACGCGTGCGTGTTCCAGAGCGTGCCCATGAACTTGCGCTGGCCTTCTTGGACGGCATCGTCGTGGAAGCGGTTCGGCAGCCATGGTGCGCTGTTCTCGTAGAAATACCAGCGGATGGCGTCAGCGCCGTGCTTCTGCAGTGCCTCCATCGGGTCGACGGCATTGCCCTTCGACTTCGACATCTTGCGGCCTTCCTTGTCCTGGACGTGGCCGAGGACGATGACATTGCGGTACGGTGCCTTGTGGAAGAGCAGCGTCGAGATGGCGATGAGCGAGTAGAACCAGCCGCGCGTCTGATCGACAGCCTCCGAGATGAAGTCCGCCGGGAAGCGCTTCTCGAAGATCTCCTTGTTGTCGAACGGATAATGCCACTGCGCGAACGGCATGGAACCCGAGTCAAACCAGCAGTCGATGACTTCCTTGACGCGGTGCATCTCCTTGCCGCACTCCGGGCACTTGATCGTGACCTTGTCGATGTACGGGCGATGCAGCTCGATGTCATCCGGGCAGTTCGAGCTCATGGACTTGAGTTCCTCGATTGAGCCGATGACATGCTGATGGCCGCATTCGCACTGCCATACCGGCAGCGGCGTGCCCCAGTAGCGGTTGCGCGAGAGACCCCAGTCCTGTACATGCTCGAGCCAGTTGCCGAAGCGGCCCTCGCCGATGGACTTCGGGATCCAGTTGACCGTCTTGTTGTTGGCGACGAGCTCATCCTTGACCGACGTCATCTTGATGAACCAGGTCGGGAACGAGTAGTAGAGCAACGGCGTATCGCAGCGCCAGCAATGCGGATAGCTGTGCGTGAACTCCGGTGCCTTGAAGAGCAGGCCCTTCTTCTCGAGGTCTGCGAGGATCAGCGGGTCAGCCTTCTTGACGAAGAGGCCCGGCCAATCCGTCTCAGCTGTGAGCTCGCCCTTGCTGTTGACGAGGTTGACGAAAGCGACGCCGTACTTCTGGCAGACGCGGTTATCGTCTTCGCCGTATGCCGGAGCCATATGGACAATGCCCGTGCCGTCCTCCGTCGTGACGTAGTCATCGCAGGTCACGATGAACGCCTTTTTGCCGCGCTGGTTCTTGATCTTCTCGACGGCATACGGATAGAGCGGCTCGTACTCGCGGTACTCGAGGTCCTTGCCCTTATAGCGCTCGAGAACCTGACGCTCGCCCTCGACACCCTCGAAGACCTTGTCGACGAGTGCCTCTGCGAGGACGTACTTCTTGTCGCCGACCTGGATCTTGACGTAATCGACCGCGGGGTTCACGCAGAGTGCCATGTTCGACGGCAGCGTCCACGGCGTCGTCGTCCAGGCGAGGAACGAGTAATCGCCGTCTTTGGCCTTGAATTCGACCATGGCCGAGCGCTCCGTAACATCCTTGTAGCCCTGCGCTACCTCATGCGAGGAAAGCGGCGTGCCGCAGCGCGGGCAGTACGGGACGACCTTGTAGCCCTCGTAGAGCAGGCCCTTCTTCCAGATTTCCTTGAGTGCCCACCACTCCGACTCGATGAAGTCGTTCTCATAGGTAATGTACGGGTGCTCCATGTCAGCCCAGAAGCCGACGACATCGGAGAACTCCTCCCACATGCCCTTGTACTTCCAGACGGACTCGCGGCACTTCTTGATGAACGGCTCGATGCCATATGCCTCGATCTGTTCCTTGCCGTTGATGCCGATCTGCTTCTCGACTTCGAGCTCGACCGGCAGGCCGTGCGTATCCCAGCCAGCCTTTCTGAGGACCTTCTTGCCCTTCATCGAGGCGAAGCGCGGCAGCATGTCCTTGATGACGCGCGTCAAGACGTGGCCGATATGCGGCTTGCCGTTGGCCGTCGGCGGGCCATCGTAGAACGTGAAGGTATCGCAGCCCTCGCGCTGGTCGATTGCCTTCTGAGCGATGTCATGTGCTTTCCAGAACTCGCGGATCTCCTTCTCGCGCTCCACGAAATTCAAGTTCGTATCTACTTTCTTATACAAACAGAATGCCTCCTCACATATGAAAAGCCTGCACCCAAATAGGATGCAGGCTCATGATACCTACAGGATAACCACCTATTTCCACGCACCACCATGCGCTGTCCCGTAACGGGGGATGCCGGCAAGGCTTACTCCATTCGTTCAGCCCGCTGCTCCGGAGTGATTTTCCCCTGCAGGTACGCACGCCCGGCTCTCACCTCTCCCGGTTCGCTTCCGCTCTCCCTGCAGTCTACTCTCTCCATCGATGCATTTACATGTTGACAGAGTTTATTGTACCACAGGGATAGACAGATTTCAAATACTATTTGAGCGTTGCAGTCTCTCTTCTCAAGCCATCTCGTTTACGCTATAATGAAGATTGTTTGAGCAAAACGAGAACAGGATTTCAATAGAATCAGAAAAGGAAGGGATCTCATGCATCAGTATCTTTTCTATATCGGAGACTTCCCGATTCGGGCCTACGGCCTCGTGCTGTCTCTCTCCATCATCCTCGCGACATGCGTCGGCTACTTTCTGACGAAAGCAGACGGCCGCGGTTACGAGAAGTACATCGTCGACCTCGGCATCTACTGCGGCGTCGCCGGACTGCTCGGCGCGCGCCTCTGGGACGTCTTCTTCTTTGACTGGGATTACTACGGCCATCATCTGACCGAGCTGCTGAACGTCTGGCAGGGTGGCATGGCCATCCAGGGCGGCGTCTTCCTCGGCGTGCTGACGGGCGTCTGGTACTGTCACCGCCATCATCTCGACACCGTCCACCTCATGGACGTGCTCGCACCGGCCATCATCCTCGGCCAGGCGCTCGGCCGCTGTGCCAACCTACTGAACGGCGACGCCTTTGGCGCACCGACGGGCAGCTCATTCGGCATCATCTATCCGACGACCACGCTCGCCTACCACACGTACGGCGACCAGCCGCTCTGGCCGGCTGAAGTCTGGGAAGGACAGCTCGACGTCGTCATCTTCGCACTGCTCTTGCTCTTCCGCACGACAAACCACGCCAAGGGCCAGTGCTTCGCCCTCTACGTCATGCTCTACAGCCTCGCGCGCTTCGGGCTCGAATTCCTGCGCGGCGATTACACCGAAAAAGTGCTCGGCCTCGTCACGAGCGCCCAGGCCACGAGCATCACCGCCTTCCTGATTGCTGCCATCTTCTTCATCGGTCTCCAGCTCTATGGAAAGAAACCGAAAAAAATCAGAACGAATCCCGGCCATAAAGTTTGACGGAACCGAATCCCATCTACTATAATGGAACATGGAATCATAAAAAATGCATGAAGGAGTAACGAATTCATGAAAATCTTAGCACGTCATCTCACCGTCGATCTCTTCAACTGCAAGAACAGCAAACTCAAGGATATCGACCAGATCAAAGACTATATAGCAGAACTGCCCGAACATTTCACGCTGACGAAGATCTCCGAGTGCTCCGAGCACCTGACGGATGAGCACTACGCCATCATGATGCTCTTCCGCGAGGGACACATGGTCCTGCACGTCTACACCAAGCTCAAGTACGTCGCTATCGACATCTTCCTCTGCCAGGAAAACGCCGAGCCAGAGCACATCGCCAAGGACATGCGCGATTTCTTCAAACCGGACAAGACGAAGACCACGCTCTTGAAGCGCGGCGACTTCGGTTCCGCCAAGGATATCCGCCCCAAGGTCAAGACGCGCGTCGCTCCGCTGCGCAAGATCCACAACACGGGCGCCAAGGTCCTGCGCGTGCTGGCACGCCGCAACCGCCAGTAAACAATTCGTCTCATCCACACATGATAAAGGGCTCTGCCTCAAAGCATTTACTTTGGGACAGAGCCCTTCTTGTATCACATTTCACTCGCATAATGCATAGCAAAAAAGAGCCCCGCCTCAGCGGAGCCCTTGCTTAACCGGCAACTTCCTATCCT